>Ga0247804_10000767_pt1 | contig 14799 bp, 16 predicted proteins | sample UWRJL029104C1_FD_181142 | JGI IMG/M metagenome (GOLD analysis project Ga0247804, IMG submission 181142) | Plant litter microbial communities from Arlington Agricultural Research Station in Wisconsin, United States - UWRJ-L029-104C-1 | ecosystem: Environmental > Terrestrial > Plant litter >...
ATAAAAACGGTCAAAACTTTCAGAATGTAATATGTAGCAAAAAAACATGGTGCATTAAAAAGCCGCTTCAAAAGAAACGGCCTTGTGCCCCGGAACGGAATTGAACCGTTACTCGCATTGCTGCGAACAGGATTTTAAGTCCTGCGTGTCTACCAGTTCCACCACCGGGGCAATTACAGGTAAAGAAAAAAAATCCCGTCCGGGGGACAGGATTTTTTTTGAGCGGAAGACCGGGCTCGAACCGGCCACCTCGACCTTGGCAAGGTCGCGCTCTACCAAATGAGCTACTTCCGCGGTAATGATAAGATCTTGTTTTCCGATTTTTCGGATGGCAAAAATAAGGGTTGTTTTAAAACCACAAAAATTTATTTTGATCAGGCTTTGTATTTCGGACTGTACAACGTGTTGCCTGGCACTTCCACTTTCGGTTTGCCCTTGTAACGGTGATTGTACAAATTATAGCAACCGCCCAATACGAAAGCCAACACTAAAAAAACCTGGCAAAACCAGATGAAACGGGAAGAAGATACCCAGTTATGAGCAAAATCCTTATGACTATCGTCGATGATTTCAGGTTCCATTGTTAATTAATTTGCTTTGCAAAAATAAGGTTCGCACTTCAAAAAAAATTATTTGTTACCAACAATTTCCAAAAAGGTTCTTTTCTTTTGAATAAAATAAGCCCAGGCCACCGATCCTTTGAACCAGCCGGCCGGCCGGCCGTTTTTTTGTTGCGGGAAAACGGATCGCTTTTGATGAAAACAGGTCCAGCCCAAAAAATGCCAGTGCGCTTTGATCACCGCCGTAAAATAACCGGCATCGCCGCTGATCAAACCCCGCAGCGCCGACACCAGGTCGAGCGCCATCCTCAACGGCAGCTTCCACAACTTTTCACCCAACGGCATGTTCTTATAAATCATCACCAGGTTGTTGCGAAAATTAAGAAAGGTTTTCCGGCTGTTGCCCTTCGGTAAAGTACCGCCACCCACGTGGTACACCACCGCTACCGGTTGCGCATACACGCTGTAACCCGCCAGCTGTAGTCGCCAGCACAGGTCGATCTCCTCCTGGTGCGCAAAAAAATATTCGTCGAGACCCTTCATTTCATGGTAAGCAGTTGCCCGAACGAACAAAGCCGCGCCACTCGCCCAAAAGCAAGGCGCTGCTGTATCGTATTGCCCGTTGTCATTTTCACATACGTCGAAGACCCGGCCACGCATGAAAGGATACCCCAGGCTGTCGAGCCAGCCACCGCTTGCACCCGCGTATTCAAATTGTTCTTTGTGGTGGTACGACAATATCTTCGGCTGGCAGGCGGCAATGTTCTTATCCTGTTCCATCAGTTCGATCACCGGCCGTATCCAGCCCGGCGTCACTTCCACATCGCTGTTCAGCAGCACGTAATAATCCGCCTGCACCTGCTTCAATGCCGTGTTGTAGCCTTTGGCAAAACCTTCGTTCGTTGGATTGTGGAGGAAGCGGACCGACGGATGCTGCGCCTTTACAAACGCCACCGAATCATCCGAAGAAGCATTGTCCGCCACGATCACCTGCAGGTTATCATATTCGGAAGCCAGCACCGAAGGTAAAAACTGTTGCAGGAAAGCCCGGCCGTTCCAGTTGAGGATCACCACGGCAACCGACGGCGGGTAGATACCAGCTTTGGTAAGCGAATCATCATCGTTGCGTCGCAATCCGTTCATCGGCAGTAGGGCTATGGAGCTTTTTTTGGTGCGGGGTAAAATTAAGGAAATAGTTTGTAGGGTGTTTGGGTTTAGGTTTAGACGGTTTAGACGGTTTAGTGAGTTTAGAGCGTTTAGTGGAGGCGTTGAACATCGTTGAAGTTTGTTGAAGGAGATGTTTAGCGGTTAGAGGTTTAGATTTCGCAACCACCGGTCTTTGACCAACAGCTATGAACGAACATTAATAAAGGAAAGTTTCAGGATTTAGAAGCTACGTACCACCACTTGCCCCCTGTTCCAGCGGAACAATATACCGGTAACTACGCAAGTAAGTGTAAGCTGCGCTCCGTAGGTGCGCTACATAAAAGAAAAGTTTAGAAGAGGGTTTAGCATGTTTAGCAGCAGCCATTCGATTTAAAATAATCTTCCATCTTAAATCTCTCATCTTAAATCTCCCATCTTACTTCCTGCCTTAGAGGAAATATTCAATATTAAATATTCAATATTCAATACCTTTATCTCCATGCCAAATTTCTTCAACTGGCGCACGCTCCTCGCCTTCATTGCCATTGCCATCGTTACGGGTACGGTATTTTATTCCAACTATTTAGCAAAAAAGATCGAGGAAGATGAGCGCCGCAAAGTAAACATCTGGGTAGAAGCGCTCAAAACAAGGGCCGCCGATACCAGCGGCGCCAGCATCAACCTCACCACCATCATCACCTCCGAAAACAAGGAAATACCCATCATCGAAACCAACGAGAACGACCAGCCTTCGGGTGTATTCCTCAACCTCGATACGGCCGCCGCAACAAAAAATAAAAATTACCTCGCCGATAAGATCGCTTCCTTTAAAACCCAGCACGATCCCATTGAAGTAGTGATCAGCGAGCAGCCGCGCTTCGTCAACAAATATTATTACGGCGACTCCGAACTGCTGAAACAGGTGCGCTACTACCCACTCGTACAACTGTTCATCGTGGCGCTGTTCATCCTCATCACGCTCATTACGATCACCACGCGCAACAAATCAACGCAGAACCAGGTATGGGCGGGCATGGCCAAGGAAACGGCGCACCAGCTCGGCACCCCGCTGTCGTCGCTGCAGGGTTGGGTGGAACTGTTGAAAGACATCCCGGCCAACGATAAGATCGTACCGGAAATGGAGAAGGATGTGGACCGGCTGAAGCTCGTAAGCGATCGCTTCGGCAAAATCGGCAGCATACCCCAGCTCGAAGAAAAGAACGTCATCGAACAGGTGGAGAGCATGATCGCGTACATCAAAAGAAGGGCGCCCGGCAAAGTCAATTTCGGACTGAACAGCAACGGCGAAACAGACATCCCGGCCATGATCAACGCCCCGCTGTTCGACTGGGTGATCGAGAACCTGCTGAAGAACGCGCTGGACGCGATGGAAGGCAAGGGCTCCATACAGGTGACCATAAAAAATGAAGCGGCGCAGGTGCTGATCGACGTGGCCGACAGCGGTAAGGGCATCAGCAAGAAGAACATTGCCAAAGTGTTCAAACCCGGCTTTACCACTAAAAAGCGCGGCTGGGGGCTCGGGCTTTCCCTCAGCAAACGCATTATTGAACAATACCATAAAGGCGAACTCTTTGTAAAAGCCTCTGAACCCGGAAAGGGCACTACCTTCCGGATCGTGATCAAAAAATAATTTACGGCCGGTGAACGGCTTTTTAAAATATCCTGAGCAACTTATCGACTTATCATTTATTTTTGCTCTCCCAAAATGCGGCGATGGCGAAATTGGTAGACGCACTACCTTGAGGTGGTAGCGCTCGAAAGGGCGTGGGAGTTCGAATCTCCTTTGCCGCACAAAAAGCTGTTCTTTCCAAAAGAACAGCTTTTTTAATGTGATGATGAGATGATTTGCTAATGTGATATTTTTTTCCGCCGCAGGCATTATCATATCATCAGATTATCTCATTATCACATTGGTTCTTTTGTATCTTGTAAAATAAATTAGCGTTCAATGCCCAACAATATAAAATGTCCAAATTGCGGCCACGAATTCGACGTGGAGAACGTGATCGCCGCCGACCTGGACCAGAAATACCAGCAGCAATACCAGCAGAAGCTCCAATCCTCTTTACAAAAAGTAGAAGCGGATAAAAAGAAGCTGGAAGAGGAACAAGTGCAGTTTGAAGAAAAAAAGAAAAAAGAGAACGAGATCTTCGCGCAAAAACTACAGGCAGAAAAATTAAAACTGTCTTCCGAACTACAGGAGCAACTCACCAAAAGCATCGCCTCCGATTTTGAGAACAAGCTGATCCTGCTGCAGAACAACAATAAAGACAATGAAGAGAAGCTGAAGGAAGCCCGCAAAAAAGAGCTGGAATTCTTACAAAAAGAACAACAGTTGAAAAACCGCGAGGCCGAAATGGAAATAGAACTGCAGAAAAAATTACAGGAAGCCCGCGGCACGCTCAGCGAACAGATCCGCCTGCAGGAAAACGAAAAGAATGCGTTGAAGGAAACCGAGTTCCAGCTCAAACTAAAAGAACTGGAAAAGCAACTCGACGACCAGAAAAAACTCGCCGATGAAATGCGCCGCAAGGCCGAGCAGAGTTCCATGCAACGCCAGGGCGAAGTGCAGGAATTGTTGCTGGAAGAAATCCTGCGGGAACATTTTCCATTCGACCTGGTCGAGGAAGTAGGCAAAGGCGTGGAGGGTGCCGATTGCATCCAAACCATCCGCAACAGCAGCGGTACCATTTGCGGCAACATCATTTACGAAAGCAAGCGCACCAAGGGTTGGAGCAACAACTGGATCGATAAATTGAAAACAGATATGCGGAGTCGCGGCGCCGACGTGGCCATCCTCGTTACCCAAACTTTCCCCAAAGAAATGGACCGCTTCGGCGAAAGGGACGGCATCTGGATCTGCAATTTCAGCGAAGTGGCCAGCGTTGCTTTGCTGATCCGCAACGGCATCCTTAAAATATCCGAAATACAAAAGAACGAAGAGAACAAGGGCGATAAAATGCAGATGTTGTATAATTATTTAACCGGCAACGAATTCCGCGGGCAGGTAGAAGCCATCGTGGAAGGTTTTATGGCTATGAAACAATCCATCAGCAAGGAAAGGATACAAATGGAAAAAACCTGGAAGGAACGCGAGAAGCAACTCGAAAAAGTATTGCTCAGCACCAGCGGCATGTACGGTTCAGTGAAAGGCATTGCCGGCGCATCGGTAGGGAATATACCATTGCTGGATGGCGGGGAAGAAGAATAAAGCACAAGTCAAAACCTAAAAGTCAAAACCTAAAACTTATCGAACTTCATGGGTTTTGCCTTTTCAATTTTGACTTATTGGTTACTTCTCTGTTAGTACCCAGCTCAGCCAATGATCATTCATTATTGTAAAATGCACCGTCAGCAACACCGGCATTTCTTTTAAAAAAAGGAGTTGCAATTCACCGGCATCTTTATCAATGTATTGCAGCGGCATGTGTTCCCTGAAATCAACCTGTCCTTTGCCATACCATTTAAAAGCCGCTTCCTTTGCACTCCACAAAAGCGTAGCGGTTTCCAGTGGAACACCACCGGGAAACAGTTGCTGTTCCGGAGCGGAAAGGAACTTGTGCATTACCCGGCCTATCTTTTCCGTGATCTTTTCAATATCGATCCCCACCCGGTATTGTTCACTTACGATCACGGCCGCATAATCACCGCAATGCGAAATGGAAAAATGAAAAGGATCGTCCTGCAGGTAGGGCTTGCGCGTGTCGGCAATGCGGATGAGCGCGAGTGGGAATTGCGGGAACAATACTTTCAGTAAATAGCGGCCGGCAAGGTGTTGCAGCCTTTTGTGCGGGTGAGCGATATTTTGTTGCAGCGGCACTTCTGCCAAAAAAAAATCTTCCGTTTCCGTGATGTGCCAAACGCCCGACCTGGTATGGGCGTTAATATTTTGTTGATAAACCAGCGGCATAATGGATAGGCAGATATTTATTTTTACAAATAAACCAATAATAAATCAACAGGCAAACAATGATTCTCAGCGACACTAGGATTTTGGAAGAAATAGAAAAAGGCACCATCAAAGTAGTGCCGTACGACAGGGAATGCCTGGGCAGCAACAGTTACGACGTACACCTTGGCGCCAACCTTGCGCGCTACGTGAACAAGGAACTCGATGCCAAAAAACACAACACCATTGAACATTTCGAGATACCCGAGGAAGGCATCGTATTGCAACCACATGAATTTTACCTCGGCGTAACCGAAGAATATACCGAAACCCATGCCCATGTTCCTTTTTTGGAAGGCAAGTCCAGCACCGGCCGCCTCGGTATCGACATCCACGCAACCGCCGGCAAAGGCGACGTGGGGTTTTGCGGCAACTGGACTTTAGAGATTTCCGTAAAACAACCCGTACGCGTGTACAAAGGCATGCCCATCGGTCAGCTCATTTACTTTCCCGTTGACGGTGAAATTGAAGTAAAGTACAACCAGAAAAAAAATGCGAAATACAGCGGCCAGCCCAACAAGCCGGTGGAGAGTATGATGTGGAAGAATAGTTTCTGATGAGACGAATTTTAAAGGCACGAACCTGCCTGCCGGCAGGCAGGTTACACGAATTTTTCTACTACACGGATTAAGAACGAAATGCTGCTAGCTCCCCTCTCTTTCAGGAGAGGGGTTGGGGGTGAGGCGAAATGCTGCTAACTCCCTTCCCCTTGGGGAGAAGGGTTGGGGATGAGGTCAATTCAACCTCCAAATCTCATAATTCAACACGATCGCGAAACTAACCCAGCATAGGTAAGGTACCAGCAACCAGGCCGCTGCTTTATTGATCTTCCCAAAGGCCAGTAGCGTGAGCAGTATGCTGAACCACATCAAAATAATTTCTATTAAAGCCGCGCCCGGCTGTTGCATTTCAAAAAAGATGAACGACCAGAGAAAGTTGAGCATTAATTGCAGCGCATACAGCAACAGTGCGCGCCGCTTTTTCTTATCATCAATAGCCGCATTCCAAATAAGGTACATGGCAATCCCCATCAAAATATAAAGCGATGTCCACACCGGTGCAAATATCCAATTGGGTGGGTTGAACGAAGGCTTATTGGCTACCGCGTACCAACCTTCCACACCACTGTTGGTGAAAAAACCGGAGATCGCGCCAACCGCAACCGGGATGAGAATGGAGAGTATGAGTTTTTTATAGTTCATTTTTATTACACGAATTTTTCCTATTACACGGATCAGGCGGATTACACGGATTTAGCAGATCACATGGGAACGCCAAACAACCCCAAACACCAAACCCAAAACAATTTCATATTCACATCTCCAATTATCAAATCGTTTTAAATTTCCTGTAATACGCCACCAAAAATCCTACCACTTCATCATAGGAGCCCAGGCCCGAAGGCTGGTTATTTCTTTTTAAATAAAGCGCATAACCCTGCCGCACAAAAGGTTCTACGGGGTTGCGGTGCCGGTTAAAGAAAATGGCCACTTCGCGGATGTCATCTTTCACCGCCGGTAATAACCGGTCGGACAACTGTTTGCGCATCGTGGTATCGCCGCGGGAATAAGAACGCACGATCAGTTCCCGCTTGGCCGCGTTGAACAATTCAAAATAGGTGGAATACAACAACAGGCTGTCCCCCGAATGCAGTGCCGCCAGGTAACCCACCGCGCTCGCTTCATTTTCTTTTGCATAGCCCAGTTGGTGCGCTACTTCATGGCAGGCAACGAAGGGCTGCAAAAATTCAGGCACCAGTGTATTCAATTGCGCTTCGCCGGTAAAAGGATTGTAATAGCCTGTAAAGCCGGTGTAATTGCCCATCCAGCCCCACATCGAAGGCTTTACTGAGACTGCCTTGTACTCCAGGAAGGGATATACTTTATTCACTTTATCATAAGCCGCGGCCACTTCCTTAAACAGTTCTTTATTGGAAGGATAAGTCACCCGGTTGCCGGCCAGGTAGTTTTTACCCGCATTGAGTTTATCCGCCAGTAAAAAACTCACTTCTTTTATTTCTTCATAGCTAAAGGTATCCGGCACCACGCCTACCTGCGGGTAAATACCCTGCCGGTTGTAATTAATGCCCCAAAAAAGATTAAAAATGATGTACAGGCCCAGCACGATCAGCAGGCCCTTTCTTAAGCCGGCATACACGGATTGCCGCGTTACCTTCCGGCGGTACAGCGCCCGGATCGCCTTCCCTGTTTTCCAAAGGATCCACAAGGCCGCGGCCAGGTACAGCAGGTCGCCAAAACTAAAGGGCAGCCACCCGGTGAGGTAGCGGAAGAACAGCGCCAGCCGGGGATAAAGGCCCGAACTGTAGTATTTTTCCACGGCCGGTTCGTTCAAACTGAAAAAATGGATGCCCACGGCCACTGCCAGCAGCAACAAAGCCCATATTCCAAAGCGTTTCCTGTTCATAAGGCGTAAATTTACCAAAATCCGGCGCCGCCGCCCTGAAAAGTGGGATTTTATAAGCCAAAACCCGCAATTAAATGTGGTGCCGCTGCTTAAAATAAAATAAAAACATTACCTTTGCCGTCCTTTAAATGATCCATGATGGCGAACAAGAGGGCATTTGAGATAGCGTTTGTAGGATTAAAGCCCGGTGAGCATGTGTTCAACTACGAGGTAGATGACAAGTTCTTTGCAGAAAAAGGGGGGCATCCCGACTTTACGAATTGTGAAGCCAGGATCAAGCTGACGCTCGACAAGAAAAGCAGTTTCATGCTGCTGAAATTCGAGATCGGTGGCAAGGCCGATTCTACCTGTGACCGCTGCGGCAACCCGTTGCAGATCGACATCTGGGACGAGTTCAACATGCTGGTGAAGATGGTAGAGAACCCGGAAGAAATGAACGACCAGGAAGAAGACCCGGACGTGCAGTACATTTCAAGAACGGAAAGCCACATCGATGTAGGCACCTGGATCTATGAATTTGTATTGCTCAGCCTGCCGCTGCAAAAAGTATGCGGCGACGATGAGCACGGCCGGTCGAAATGCAACCCTGAAGTCATTGAAAAATTAAAAGAAATGGAAGTGAAAGCTTCTGAAACCTCCAACGACCTTTGGAAAGGATTGGAACAGTTTAAAAAATCAAATAAGTCTAATAAAAATTAAAATTTACAGATATGCCAAATCCAAAAAGGCGCCACTCACAGCAACGCAGTGCAAAAAGAAGGACGCATTACAAAGCACAGGAAACAACACTCAGCGTTGACAGCACAACCGGTGAAACCCATGTACGCCACCGTGCACATGTTAGTGAAGGTAAACTCTACTACAAAGGAAAATTAGTAGCTGAAAAAGCTCCGCTGAAAGCATAAGATTTTTTTCAAATTGCAAGTTCTAAACCTGCCTGCCGGCACACGTACGGTAGTTGGTTTAGAATTTTTTATTTAAGCGATATTGTTGTAGTTTAAATAAAATTTCGGTTACTCTATTCCCTGGCCAAAATAGTACAAAGATGAATATAGGATTGGACATGATGGGCGGCGATTTTGCCCCGCTGGAAGCTGTAAAAGGCGCCGCGGCTTACCTTGAAAATGCGCAACCCGGCGTTCACCTTACCCTCATCGGCCACGAAGCGGAGATCGAAAAGCACTTGGCCGCTCATCCCCTGCCCGAAGGCCGTTACACGATTGTGCACGCGGAACAGGTGATCGAAATGAACGAACATCCTACCAAAGCACTCAAGGAAAAACAACAGTCTTCCATCGCCATCGGTTTTCATTTACTGGCCAAGGGTAAAACGGATGCCTTTATCAGTGCGGGCAACACCGGCGCCATGATGGTCGGTGCGCTGTTCAGCATCAAGCCCATCGAAGGTATCTTAAGGCCCGCCATCGGCGCTTACATGCCCCGCGAAGACGGGACGCTCGGCCTGCTGGTAGACGTAGGCCTGAACGCCGATTGCAAACCCGAGAATCTCAACCAGTTTGCTTTATTGGGTTCTTTGTTCTCAAAATACATCCTCAATTTCGACAACCCGCGCGTGGCCCTTGTCAACATCGGCGAAGAAGAAGGCAAAGGCAATTTACTGGCCCAGGCCACTTTTCCTTTGTTGAAAGCCAACAAGCACATTAACTTCATCGGCAACATAGAAGGCCGCGACATTTTACTTTCAAAAGCAGAAGTACTCGTGTGCGAAGGCTTCACCGGCAACGTGATACTGAAGCTCGCCGAAAGTGTATACGACCTCACCCAGCGTCGCAACATCCGCGACGAACATTTCGAACGTTTTAATTTTGAACAATACGGCGGCGTGCCCGTGCTTGGCGTCACCAAGCCCGTCATCATCGGTCACGGTATCTCCAAAGCCATGGCTTTTAAGAACATGATCCGCATTGCGCACCGCATGTTTGAAACAGAGTTGCTTTCGAAAATGAAAGAAAGCCTCATTTAATAATTACAAATTAGTAATTACAAATTACTAATGTATTGTACTTAAACTCTTAAAGGAGCTTCATTACTTCATTACTGTCATACTCCAACGTAATTCGTCATTCGTAATTCGTAATTACACTCTTGTAGAATTTCTTCCTCATACGGATGCTTTGTTACATAGCATATTTGCCGTGGCACCAATTTTGCCTCTCTTGCTGTACTTAACTTAAAATTATTTTTATGAAAAAGATCATCAGTGGCTTCATCGCCATTCTTATTATTACCGGTTTTGTAGCCTGCAACGACAACAAAGGCAACACCGCCGTAACCAACCTCGAAAACTATGTGGATTCTGTAGGTAAAATAGACAGGGATTACTCCGACGACAACTGGGCCATCATCAACACCGGTTATGAAACACGTGTATCAGAAGCAGAAAAATCTGACCTGGACGCGGATCAAAAAGCCAAGGTAGAAGCAAGCAAATCAAAGTATGAAACGATCAGGACAAAATATGTTGCTTCCGTTGAAAAAGCAAAACCGGTTGTAACGGAAGTTTCATGGAAACAAAAAATAAGGGACAACGCTTTTGGTGCCGGTAAAGTGAGCGACGATATGTCTTTTGCTTATGTTACCGCCGATAATGTGGCCGATGTGTACAATGCATTCGTGGATTATACAAGGGACAACAGGAAAGAGTTTTCCATTGAAGACTGGGATGAGTTGAAAGCTTTATACGAAGCATTGGATGCAAAGAAAGAGTCGCTGAACAAAGACATCAAAACAGCCGACAACGTTCGCATCGCACCCCGCAAGGCCGAATTTACAGGTTTATATAAAGTAGGCCGCGCCGTAGCCAAAGCAAGGGCAACCAGCTAAGCGGTCATAAAAATATTAGTTTTAAAATAAGGCCATCCTTCACGGGATGGCTTTTTTTTTACAAGTGGTAACCACAAAAAAAAGAGATGGTTTACCTTGTCCGTATTGTCAACCTTAATTACAATCACTCATGCTGGTAAGATTATTTTGCGCTTGCATCATCGCTATACTTTTCCTATCCCTGTGCCCCCATACCGTCACCGCGCAGGAAAGCCCGATGCATTATACCGTAACCATGAAAAACCCGGCAGCGCATATTTTTCATGTAGAACTCGTTTATAAAAATTTAAAACCCGGCGTCATCACGCTCAAAATCCCCGCCTGGTCGCCCGGCTATTACCAGTTACTGCATTACGCGCGCAACGTACAAAATTTCCAACCGCGGACTACCGGTGGCGATAGCCTTGCGTGGAATAAAAAGAATGACAATAGCTGGACGATCAGCAATGGTAATAATAAGGTGGTGAACGTAAGCTATGATGTAAAAGCCAGTACGCAATTCGTGGCACAAAGTTACCTCGATGAAGAAAGAGGTTACCTCATTCCGGCAAGCCTGTTCCTTTACCCCGAAGCCAATATAAAAACGCCCGTGAAAATTACCGTTGTGCCCGCTGCCGGCTGGAAGGATGTGGCCACCGGTCTCGATTCAATTGCCGGTAAGCAACCTACCTTCTTCGCACCGGATTTTGATGTACTGTACGATGCACCCATCTTAACCGGCAACCTCGAATACCTGCCTTACTTTAAAGTGAAGGGGATCAACCACCGGTTCATCGGTTATAAATTAGGCCAGTTCGACCGGGCAGCTTTTGTGAGCGACCTGCAAAAGATCGTATCCTCCAGCGCCGACATCATTGGCGATATTCCTTACAAACACTATACTTTCCTGGCCATTGGTCCTGGCCGTGGCGGCATCGAACACCTCAACTCCACCACCATCAGTTTTGATGGCAGCCAGTTGAACGATCCCGCGGCAAGGGTAAGGATACTGAGTTTTATTGCCCATGAATATTTTCATCATTACAATGTAAAACGCATCCGTCCCGTTGAACTCGGCCCGTTCGATTACGACAAAGGCAATCGCACCAACTCCCTGTGGGTTTCAGAAGGACTCACGGTTTATTATGAATACCTTGTACTTGTACGAAAAGGATTGATGAGCGATGCGGAGTTCTGGAAAGCCATCCGCGGTAATATGATGAACTATGAGAACAAACCCGGCAGGTTGTTCCAATCCGTAGCGGCAGCGAGTTACAATACCTGGGGCGATGGACCTTTTGGAAGAACGGGCGATGAAGTGAACAAAACGATTTCCTACTATGATAAGGGACCTGTGCTGGGCCTGATGCTCGATTTAAAGATCCGCCACGAAACCCGCAACAAACATTCGCTTGATGACCTGATGCGCAAACTGTATTACAAATATTATAAAGAACAGCAAAGAGGTTTTACCGAAACTGAATTGAAAGCCGAATGCGAAGCAATAGCCGGTGTACCATTGACGCAGTTTTTTGAATACGTTTATACAACGAAGCCGGTGGACTATCCAACTTTTTTCAATTACGCCGGTTTGAAGATCGATACGATACCAAAACCAGTACCGGGTGCCTGGTTGGGCATCAATACCCGGCAACGGAACGATAGCGTTTTTATAAACAGCGTGGATTGGGAATCGCCCGCCTGGAATGCAGGACTGCGTGCGGGCGACAGGATCACGATGCTGGAAGGTGCAGTTGCCACAAAAAAATTATTGGATGACCTGGCAGCCGGTAAAAAAGAAGGCGAAAGTATTTCCATACGTTACATTCATAACAACGCTGAGTTTAGCAAAGACGTTATATTGCGTACGAAAATGGAAAAGGATTTCCCGGTAAGCCGCATTGAAAACCCGGATGCCTTGCAAACGGACATCCTGCAGGAATGGTTAAAAATTAAAACCGACTAACGATGTTAACTTTTGATTTTTCTATATTTCCTGTTTTGCAAACGGATCGTTTGTTGTTGCGCCGCATGGAACCTTCTGACCTGGAAGCGGTTTACTTCCTGCGCTCCAACGAGGACGTAATGCGGTACATCGACAAAGAAAGAGCTACAAGTATTGAAGAAGCCCAGGCACTGATGGACAGGCTATGTGGTTCCATCGACAACAACGAAGCCATTACCTGGGCCATGGCATTGAAAGAGGCGCCTTCAGATCTGATCGGTCATATCGGGTTGTGGCGGGTTGACAAAGCGCACCACCGCGCAGAGATCGGCTATACCCTGCACCCCGGCCACTGGAATAAAGGATTGATGAAGGAAGCCTTGAAAGAAGTGATCCGCTATGGGTTTGAAGACATGCGGCTGCACAGCATCGAGGCACACATCAACCCCGGCAATGGCGCATCAGAAAAAATTTTAGAAAACGCCGGCTTCATGGCAGAAGCTTATTTCAAGGAATCGCATTTGTTCAATGGAAAGTTTTTAGATACGAAAGTATTTTCTCTCTTAACGCCCTTTTAAATAAATCAACCTTTCATTAAATTGAAAAAAATATTAAATCTTACTTCTTAATATTACTTTTTTTACTCCTCCATTAAATCATCCTACACCAAATAAAACACCCTTTCTCTCAAACGGGGCATATCACTTAAACTATAAAACTACTTACATTTTCGGAAGCAATACATGATCGATCACGTGGATCACGCCATTGCTTTGGTTTACATCTTTGATGGTAACCCAGGCCGTGGTACCGGCTTCGTCGGTGATGCCCAGCTTCTTTCCTTTCATCCATACTTTCAGGTTTTGTCCTGCTACGGTTGCAAGTGTTGCACTGCCGCCACCTGCCTTAATTTTTTCCACCAGGTCAGTTGCGTTTAATTTACCGGCAACAACATGATAGGTTAATACGCTGGTCAATGATTTTTTGTTTTCCGTTTTAAGCAAATTGTCAACGGTACCGGCGGGCAGCATATCGAATGCTGCATTGGTAGGCGCAAAAACCGTGAAGGGGCCGGCACTTTGTAATGTTTCAACAAGGCCTGCTGCTTTCACGGCTGCTACCAGCGTGGTATGGTCTTTACTGTTCACTGCATTCTCCACAATGTTTTTGGAAGGATACATGGCAGCGCCGCCAACCATTACTGTTTTTTCATTGCCCATTTGTGCAAAGGAAGCCTGTGTAAATAGGGCTGCTACTGCAACAAGGAATAATGTTTTGATCTGTTTCATAAAAATAATTTCGTGGGGGTTATTTGATTTTGATTACAATAAGATATACGTGCGATGAAAAAGTATGGATTGGATTTTAGGGATTAAAATTTTTAAAGTTGTAGCGTAAAGTCAAAATTCAAAAGTAAAAACCTAAAACTTTAGACAATACCAAATTCAAAAATCAAATTTTAAAGTCTTTTAAAAAAGTGACATCCTTATTTTCGCACGCTGCTAAACTTTTAAGTTTTGAATTTTTACTTTTGAATTTTGAATTATCAGGCGCATAAAAAAAAGGCAATAAAACTATTGCCTTTTTCATCCTAATATATTGGGGGTTACAAACTTATTTTTCCCATACTCACCACCTGGGTAGGTGCTGCACTGCCGCCTTCTTTTTCAAGCGATATGGCAAAAGCATCTGCTTTGCCGAAGGTCTTCATTTTTTGCATCCTGAATTTTTTGCCCTTGTCGTTCGTTATGATCATGCCGCCATCAACCGGGGCGCCATCAACGATCGCCCAAAACTGGTATTGCTTTCCCGCGGGTGCGTCGGGCAAATTGCTGGCATCGATCATCACTTCACCGGTATTCTGCATCCAGAATATTTTTGCATTGGTACCGGCTGCGGGTTCCATTTCTTTTAATGAAACCGGCAGGCTG
>Ga0247804_10000768_pt1 | contig 14775 bp, 8 predicted proteins | sample UWRJL029104C1_FD_181142 | JGI IMG/M metagenome (GOLD analysis project Ga0247804, IMG submission 181142) | Plant litter microbial communities from Arlington Agricultural Research Station in Wisconsin, United States - UWRJ-L029-104C-1 | ecosystem: Environmental > Terrestrial > Plant litter >...
TCCGCAAATTGCCTGATTACATGTTTGATACCGCGCAACATTCGCACCGCCGCTTCAACGCTCTCACCGGCGACTGGATTCTGGTATCGCCGCATCGGGCCTTGCGCCCCTGGCAGGGCCAGCAGGAACCGCCCGAAGCCGGGCAGCGGCCGGAATACGACCCCACCTGCTACCTATGCCCCGGCAATACCCGCGCCAACGGCTCGGTGAATCCGCAGTACAGCAGTACGTTCGTTTTCGACAACGACTTTGCCGCCCTGCAACCGGATGTACCCGCCGGCGGCCTGCACCGCGGCCTGCTTCAGGCCGAATCGGAAACCGGACTGGCTCGCGTCATCTGCTTCTCGCCGCGCCACGATTTGACGCTGCCGGAGATGAGCGTCGCCGAAATTCGCAACGTGGTGGACGTGTGGACCCGCGAATACCTCGAAATCGGGGCCCGCGAGGACATCAACTACGTCCAGATTTTCGAGAACAAAGGCCAGATAATGGGCTGCTCGAACCCGCACCCGCACGGCCAGATTTGGGCCCAGCGCACGGTGCCGGTGGAGCCCGCAAAGGAGAGCGTGCGGCAGGCGGCTTACTGGAATGAGCACGGCCGTAGTCTGTTGACTGACTATCTAGCCACCGAGCTGGAGGAAAAAACGCGGGTGGTGCTGGAAAATGAGCATTTCGTGGTGCTGGTGCCCTTCTGGGCCACCTGGCCCTTCGAGACGCTGCTGCTGCCGCGCCGCCACGTCACCTCCATCGAGCAATTGACGGACGCGGAAAAGGACGCCTTTGCCGATGTGCTGCGCCGCCTTACTATTCGCTACGACAACCTGTTTCAGCTGTCGTTTCCGTATTCGGCCGGTTTGCACCAGCGGCCAACTGATGGTGAGGAACACCCGGAATGGCACCTGCACATGCACTTCTACCCGCCGCTGCTACGCTCGGCGACGGTGAAGAAATTTATGGTGGGCTACGAAATGCTGGCTAATCCGCAGCGCGACGTGACGCCGGAATGGGCCGCCGAGCGGCTACGGGCGCAGTCGGAGGAGCATTATAAGACGACTGCGAGATAAGGTTCTCTTATGCTGAACGCAGTGAAGCATCCTCTCACGGCAGAACCAATCGTTCTGCCGTGAGAGGATGCTTCACTGCGTTCAGCATGACAGGTTCTTTTATTCGCCCGAAGGCCGCGCCAGCGGCTGCCCGGGCGCTACTGGCGTCCCAAAGTTGGGCGTACCATCAGCGTTCCAGGTGAAGGGCTGGGCGCGGGGCGAGCGGAAGCGGCCGCAGCCCTGGCCGGGCTCGTCGTTGGCGTGGTAGAGAATCCAGTCCTGCTTGCCGTCCGGCGATTTGAAGAAGGAATTGTGGCCGGGGGCGTACACTTTGCTCGCGGCATCCTGCTGGAAAACCGGGTTCGGCGACTTCGTCCAGGAGCTGGCTTGCAGTAGGTTGCTGCTGGTATCGGCCGTAAGCATGCCCAGCGAGTAGAAGTCGGTCCAGCAGCCGCTGGCTGAGTAGATGAGGTAAAGCTTGTTGCCGTGGCTGAGCACTTCGGGGCCTTCGTTTACGTCGACGTGGGCGGGGTCCTGCGGGTTATTCAGGTCGCCGTTTTTCTCCCAGCCGAAGGTGGGCGTCGATACTTTTACCCGTTCGCCGGCAATGGTCCAGGGGTTTTTCATTTTGGCCAAAAAGATGTCCTGGCGGCCGTTTACGTCGCCATCCCAGCCCGACCACACGAAGTAAAGCTGCTTCTGGTGCTCAAATACGGAGCCGTCGATGGCCCACTTATTCGTGGGGTCTTTTATCTGGCCTTTGTCAGTCCAGGTGCCCTGCAGCGGGTCGGCCGCGCTGTTTTCCAGCACCCAGAGGCGGTGGGTTTGGTTGGTGCCGGCGTCGGCGGCATAGTAGAGGTACCACTTGCCATTGAGGCGGTGCAGCTCGGGCGCCCAGATTTCGCGGGAGTTGGGCCCGGTGGCGGGTGGCGTCCACACTACTTTGCTGGGGGCGGTTTTCAACTGACTCAGCGACTTGGTTTTCCAGAGCGTAATGTTGTTGCCGGTCGTGTGGGTGTAGTAATAATAGCCACCGTGGTAAATGCTCCACGGGTCGGCGCCGCTGGGCAGCAGCGGGTTGGTGAAGGTGGCGGCGGGCTTTTGCTGGGCGTAGCTGGGCGTGGTCAGCAGCGCGGCCAGGAGCAGCAGGAGGGAGGACAGGGTTTTCATTGGCAAAGAGGAGAAAAAAGAAGTCCCCCGGCGTAAGTGCCGGAGGACCAACTATAAACTGCGTAACTACTTGCCGTTGGTTTTGAGGATGAGGTCGGTTTCGTCCTGGTGGTAGGGCGTGCCGTCTTTGCGGAACACCTCGTGGAACCACTCGCCGGGGTCGCTGCCGTCGGCCACGGGCACATCCCACTGGTACTTGGTGTTGGTTTTGCCATCCACCAGGCCCCAGTTGATGGCGCCGATGTTTTCCTTTTTCAGCAGCGGGAAGATGTTGACGAAGCGCGAGTTGCGCGGGCGGGCCATGTACTCGGTGCAAATCATGGGGCGGCCGTGGGTTTTCAGCAACTCGATGACGCGCTGATGGGCCTGGGTATCATCATAGTTGTGGTAGGTGATGATGTCGGAATTCAGCGCTTGGTAGGTGTTCAGCTCGATAAAGCCCCAGTTCCACAAGCCCATGCTCAGGGGCTGGTCGGGGTTCACGGCGCGGGCCCAGGCGAAGGTATTGCGCACCAGCGGCAGCGAGCTGTTGTTTTTGCCGCTGTTGCCGGGCTCGTTATACAAATCCCACAGCGCAATGCGCTTATCGTGGGCGAAAGTGGTCAGCACGTCGGTCACGTAAGGCTTCAGCTTCACGAACGTCGTGGAGTCGCGCGAGGCCGGGTCGCCGGGGTCCTGCACCCAGCCCGAGTTGTGGATGCCGGTTTTGGGCGCGGGCTGCGTACCGATTTTCGCCTCCTTGTTCCAGCAGTCATCGAAGAAGACGAAGATGGTCTGGATGTGGTGCTTATCGGCAATGGCGAGGTAGTCGTTCATGCGCTTCTTGAAGCCCGCCTGGTCCTGCTGCCAGGCCAGGCTGTGCAAAAACACGCGCATCGTATTAAAGCCGATGCCCTCGGCCCAGCCCAGCTCGCGGTCGATGGTGGTGGGGTCGAAGGTGCTGGCCTGCCACATTTCCAGCTGGTTGATGGCCGTGCTGGGCGTGAAGTTGGCCCCGCTCATCCACGGGTGGGTTTTGTACCAGGCATTGGCCTTCTCGGCCGACCAGCGCTGACCGGCCACAGCGGCCGTGGTGGCGGCCCCTTTGGTTTTAATCTTGGTTTTCTGGGCAAACGTGCTGGTGGCGGCCAGCAGCAGCAGAGGAAGCAATAGCTTTTTCATGCAAGCAAAAGAGTGTTAAAAAAGAATGACTTAACAAAAAAGGACTACTCGCCCGAAGGCCGGGCCTGCGGCGCCGTCAGCGGCACCGGCGCGCCGAAATCGGGCGTGCCATCGGCGTTCCAACCGAATTTCTGCATGCGCGAGCTGCGGCCTTCGCACTTGCCGTCGGCCGCCGCTTTGGCGTGGTACACAATCCAATCCTCGCGCCCATCCGGCGATTTGGTGAAGCTGTTGTGGCCCGTGCCCCACACGCCATTCCCGGTCGAGGCGTGGAATACCGGCTGCGGCGCCTTGGTCCAGGATTCGGGTTTCAGCAAGTCGCTGCCGGCCCTGGCCGTGAGCATGCCCAGCGAGTAATTATCGTCCCAGCAGGCGCTGGCCGAGTACACAATGAACAGTTGCCCCTTCTTGCCGGGCAAAAACTCCGGCCCTTCCAGAATCTGGCGGCCGCCGCCCTTCTCCCACGCAAGCGTCGGTGTGGCGATGGTCATTTCCTGGCCCGCCTGCAAAGTCCAGGGATTCTGCATCGGCGCGATGGCCAGCGTGCTCTGCGGCCCGATATAGGCCGAATACACGAAGTAGCGCTGGCCGCCGTGCTCAAACACGGTCCCGTCGAGGCCGGTGTACCTGGTGTTTACCTTGCCCTTGTCCACCCAGGTGCCGGTGGTAGGGTCGGCGCTGGCATTTTCCAGCACGAACACGTAGCGGTGGTCATCGTCGGCGGCAGTCTTGTCGCTGGCGGTGTAGTAGATATACCACTTGCCATCCAGGAAATGCAGTTCCGGCGCCCATATTTGGCTTGAGTTTGGGCCGGTGGCCGGGGGCGTCCACACCACGGCGGGCTTGGCGGCGCTTACCTCGCTCAGCTTCCTGGTTTTCCAGATTTGCAGGTCATTGCCCGTGGTGTTGGTGTAGTAGTAATAGCCGCCCTGGCGAATTACCCACGGGTCGGGCCCATTGGTTTGCAGTGGGTTATTGAAAGTCCCGGCGGCTTTCTGTGCTTGCGTGGCGGGGGCCAGCGCAGCCGTAAGAGCCGCGGCTAATAGCGCCGCCCGGAGAATCGAATAGCTCATTGACGATGATAAGAGTGCAGGAACGATGGAACGAAGTTATGCAAACGTTTGCATACGGTGGTCAAATGCGCTTGATTTACCAGGATTGTTCCTGATAATGTGGTTTGTTTACCTGCGCGACGTAGGGACGTAGCTAAGCCCCGCCCCCACGCCATCAGGGTAAAACCGCAAGCCGGTTATCAGGCCGGTATCGGCTGTGGCGTGTAAGTGGGCCCCAGGCAGCGCGGCCCCTGCTTGGTCCAGTTCAGCTTGTCAATGCAAAGCTGCCGCTCGGTCATGGCCCTATTCCAGGCGTGATACACTAAGTACTCCGTTTTGCCATCGGGGCCCATAGTGTGGGAGTGGTGGCCCGGCCCGCGCACCTTGCCCGCCACCGAGTGCAGCACCCGCGCCCCGGCATCGGAGCCGGAGTCGGCGTAGGGGCCCATGATGTGCTCGGCCACGCAATAATCCACGCCGTAGCGGTCGGTCAGGAAGTTGGCGCCGCTGAAGAAGCAGTAGTATTTACCCTCGTGGCGGCGAATGAACGGCCCTTCCATGGTGTGCCACTGCGGGAAGGTGCGGTTGCCGTACAGCGGCATCAGGCGGTTGGCCTCGAAGAGCGTCCACTTGTGGCGGGCGCGCAGCACGGTGCGGCTTTCGTTGGCCAGTTGCGTCATGCTCACGAGGCGGTCAACCACCAGGCCGGTGCCGGGATAGTAGCCATCATCGGTGTCGGTGAAGTCGCGGGCGTAGAACAGGTACCACTTGCCATCGGTGTCCTGAAATGGATGGGCATCAATGGTGAACTGGCTGCCGGGCACGGGCATAGCGGCCACTTCGGTGTAAGGGCCTTCGGGCTTGCTGCTGGTGGCTACGTGCAGCTGGTGGCCCACTTCGGCCGCAATGGCGCCGCCGCCCCGCGAGTAATACATATAGAAGGTGCCCTGGTGCTCCACCACTTCGGGCGCCCAGAAATCAGCCTTCTCGGTGCCGGCAGGGGGGGTGAGAGCGCCGCCCAGGGGCTTCCAGTCCACCAGGTTGTCGGAGCTCATCAGCGCGAAGATGCGGCCGTCGGGCATGCGGCCCTGGCCGGTGGTGGCGAAGGCGTAATATTTCTTGTTGTGCCGTAGCACGAAAGGGTCAGGGAAATTCTGGGCTACAACGGGATTGGTGTAGGTGTGGGCGGCGGCAAAAGCGCTGGGACGCACGGCCAGCAGGGCGAGGCCGGTGAGACTACCCTTGAGAAAATTGCGGCGAGAAGTCATGAGAGTATGAGAAATGATGAAGTGAGGCGGCCCCGGATTATCCGCAAAAGGCGGATGGGGGATGAATGCGGCGGGCTTTGCGCAGCTAACCCTTGCCGCGGCGCAAAGCCCGACTGCACCAGCGCCGGGACGCCCAAAGATGGCAACTTCTTTAAGAAAACGCAAACGTTTGCATTTGAAACCGTTTATTTGCTTTCATTATCCCGTCAGCAAAGTGCATAGCAGGCATTGATTTGAGTAGGCAGCTGTTGGCTTCGAATAAAAAACGAGAAACAGATAATTGCCATGAAATTCCAGCGTGGGCTACCGCCAGCTACTTAGCCAGAACAGCAGGCAAATGAAGCTCTATCCGGTGAATTTGTTTTTATCATGACGCAAACGTTTGCATAAAGCAAAAAAGTGCTTACTTTAGCGCCCTGAATCCATTGCTTGCCGCTGGCAGGCGAGCAAAAAATCAAACCTTAACCTTTTATTTCTCAACCAAAATTCCCATTTAAACATGAGACAAACGTTACCTCTGCTTACCCAGAAAGGTAAGAGGCATGGCCAGGCCGCCACCTTATTGGCGATGGTAGTGCTGCTGACGGGCCTACTAAATTTCGGCTTCATGGGCCGGGCCTTGGCCCAAACCAACAATGCCAACCCGGTGCTGCCGCAGGGCACCGCCGACCCCGACATGCATTATTTCGGGGGCAGCTACCGCATTTATGCGGCTGCGCCCGGTGCCAACCGGCAGCTGGCGGTGTATTCGTCGCCTAACCTGCTTGGTTTCACCGTGGGCAGTGCGCCGGTACTGGATTTGGCCAATGTTAGCTGGGCTGGTGCTACGGCCACGGTGTCGGGCCCAGCCGTTGTATTTTCCAATAATACTTACTACCTGTACTTTGCGGCCGACGGCAAAATCGGGGTAGCTACCAGCGCCAGCGCCACCGGCCCGTTCGTGGATAGCGGCGCGCCGCTGGTGAGCACCGATGCCAATGCGCCCACGCTGGGCATGCCGGCGGTGCTGCTCGACGGCACCACGGCGCACCTCTACTACGGCGCCGCTGGCGTGCTGGTAGAGCGCCCGCTGGCCGCTAACCTGACCACGCTGGGCGGCACGACTTCGACGGTAATTACGCCCACCAACTACGGTGAGGCGCCGCACCTGCTGAAGCGCGACGGCCTGTATTACCTGTTTTACAGCAGCGACAACCGCAGCAGCAATGCCTTCAACACGCAGTATGCCACGGCGCCGGCGGCAGCGGGTCCGTTCACGTTCCGCAGCCGCCTGACGTATGGCGACGACAACCAGGGGATGGGCAGCGCCTCGGTGTTTCAACTGCCGGGCTGCGATGAGTACTACTTCTGCTACCAGGCCTTTATCGGCCGCAATACGGCCAACCGCGCCGTGTGCCTGGAGCGCATGCTGGTGGAAACCGACGGCAGCATTCCCGAAATCAAAAACACGACCTACGCGGTGGCGGCGCGGGTGCCGGGCGGCTGCTCCGGCGACCGCATTGTGTCGGGCGCGGTGTACCGCCTCACGCACAAGGGCACGGCGATGCGCCTCGACGTGGACAACAACAGCTCGGCCGCCGGCGCCCGCGTGCGCCAGCAGACCGAAAACGGCTCGACGGCCCAGCGCTGGGTGATTACCCGCCGCTCGGACGGCTTCTTCGACCTGCGGCACGAGGGCACTACCCAAAACCTGCAAACCGTGGGGGGCAGCCAGGCCAACGGCGCCCTACTGGAGCAGAACGCCCAGGTGAACGACAACCGCCAGCGCTGGCAGCTGGAGGCCATGAGCGACGGCTACTATAAAATCACCCTTAAGGGCACCACGCGCGCCCTCGAAGTGGCTTCGAACAGCGGGGCCGCTGGCGCCGATGTGCAGCTTTACGACGACAACGGCAACGACGCCCAACGCTGGAAGCTGGAGGTGATGAGCATGCCTATTCAGGACGGCGCGGTGTACAAGCTCATTCACAAAGGCACCATCCTGGCGATGGACGTGGACAATAACAGCCCGAACCGAGGCGCGCAGATTGGCCAGTATTTCGACAACGGCAACGACGCCCAGCGCTGGATTCTGGGTTACGATGCGACCAAAACCAGCTACAAGCTGACGCACCGCAACGCCATCGACCCGACTTCTAACCTGCCCCAGTGCCTGGAGGTGCCCAGCAACCGCAACGACCCGGTTAACGTGCAGCAGTACGACGATAACGGCAACGATGCCCAGCGCTGGATTATCGACTACACCGGCCTGGACTACGTGAAGCTGACCCACCGCGGCACCAGCAACCCACCCAAGTGCCTCGAAGTACAGTTTGGCAACGCCAACCTGGGCACGCGCGTGGCCCAATATGACGACAACGGCAACGATGCCCAGCGCTGGATTATGCAGCTCGTGGACTACTCGGCCGCGCCCTGCAACACCGGCTTCAGCTACGATGCCGCTACCTACTGCCAGAGCGGCACCAACCCCGTGCTGACGCTAACCGGCGCGGCGGGTGGTACTTACTCGGTGCTGCCGGCTACCGGCCTCACGCTGGACGCCGCTACCGGCGCCGTCACGCTGGCTACCTCGACGCCCGGCACCTACACCGTGACCTACGCGGCCAGCGCCGACTGCAGCAGCGCGCCGCAGACCATCACCATCACCGCCGCCCCGGTGGCGGCCTTCAGCTACCCCACCACGACCATCTGCGCCGGCAGCACGGCGGCTGTGACGCCCACGCTGGGCACGGGCAGCACCGCTGGCGCCTACTCCTCCACTACGGGCCTGGTGATTGATGCCACCACGGGTGCCATCAACGCGGCTACGAGCACGGCCGGCACCTACACCGTGACCAACACGCTGGCCGCCGCCAACGGCTGCGCCGTGACGACGGCCACGGCCAGCGTCACCATCACCGCGGCGCCGGCCACGCCCACCGTGACGCCAACCTACGAGAATGCCACCACCACTACTCTTACGGCCAGCACCGGCAGCAGCTACCAGTGGTACCTGGGCGGCGTGGCCGTGCCCGGCGCTACCAGTCAGAACTACGTGGTAAACTCGACGGCTCAGCTGGGCTCCTACACGGTGGTGGTAACCAATGCCGCCGGCTGCGCCTCGGCGCCCTCGGCTGCCCTGGTGGTCACGGGCACCGCCCGTCAGCAAGCCAACGCGGCCCTGCACGTATACCCCAACCCGACCCACGACGGCCGCCTGCAGGTAACCCTGACCAGCGCCCCGGCCACCGAGCTGACCGTGCTCAACGCCCTGGGCCAGGTGGTGTACCGCACCAGCGTAGCCGCCGGGGCCGCCACCGCCGTCCAGCCCCTGCAGCTGGAGCTGCGCGACCTGCCCGCCGGCATGTACCTGCTCCAAACCCGCACCAAAGCAGGCGAAGTTGCTACTGCCCGCTTCGTGCGGCAATAGCTTAAGCTAGCTGAACACAAAAAAGGGCTTCCCAGCAATGGGAAGCCCTTTTTTGCGTGCAAGCTTCCCGGTATAGAATGAGCAGGAGGCCACCGCACCGTGCAGGGGCCCTTTTTAGAATGAGCAGGAGGCCACCGCACCGTGCAGGGGCCCCTTTTAGAATGAGCAGGAGGCCACCGCACCGTGCAGGGGCCCCTTTTAGAATGAGCAGAGGGCCATGGCACCGTGCAGGGGCTATAATCAGAATGAGCAGGAGGCCCCCGCACCGTGCGGTAACCCCTGCTCATTCTGATTATGGTCCGGGCGAGTGACTCGCTAAACCGCTTCCAAGCGACAACGCAACCAGAAAGCTACCGATTCACCAGCTCAAAGCGCTCGAAGCTGGCTACAGTGGGCGCCGGGCCCTGGGCCACCACGCCCACGCGCACGCCCCGGTCCCAGGGCGGGAGGAACTGGCCGTTGGTGGCGGCATCGTGGGGCAGCATAGGCGTCCAGGCGCGGCCGTCGGTGCTCCAGGCGAAGCGGTACTGGTTGCCGGCCTGGGTTTGCAGGCGCAGCTGGATGGTGCCGGCGGTGGCGGGCAGGGCCGTTTCGGTGAGCAGGCTGTCTTTGCCGGCCTGCCGCTTCCAGAGCTGGAGCCGGGCCCCGCTCACGGTAAGGGCCAGCCGGTTGTTGGGGTCGCCGTGGGCGGCCAGGCCGGCTTTGGTGCCGGCGGGCAGCGCCCGGGGGTTGAGCAGCGTGGTGGTGGCGGTATAGGTGGCCGTGGTGGTGTGCCAGCCCAGCGCCGCGCCGCCCGGCGTGGCGCGGGCGCTGAGCTGCAGCTGGCCGTTTTTGAGGGCAAAATCGGGCTTGTCCTCCACCGGCCACTGCCAGGTGGGGGCCAGGGTGGTGGCGGTAAATTCGTCGGTGGTGGCGGCGGCCGGGGCGGCTTTGGCCACGGCGGTGGGGGTGGTGTGGTTGTTCAGGAATTCGGGCCAGCCGGCCTTGTTCCAACTGAATTCGCCCAGCACGCCCTGCCGGCCCACGTTCTCGAAGCTGCCGGTCTGGTAAGCGTGGTAGAGCATGAACCAGCGGCCGTCGCGCTGCACGGCGGTGCCGTGGCCGGGGCAGGTCCAGGTGTCGTTTTTGGTGAGGATGGGGTTTTGGCTGTACTTCTCCCAGGGCCCGAGCAGGTTCTTGGCGCGGGCCACGCCGGTGGCGTAGGTGCAGCCGCTGCCGCAGCAGCCGTTGGCGGCATAAAACATATAGAAGTACCCGTCGTGCCGCACGATGCTGGGGCCTTCCACGAGGTTGCCTTCCCAGGGCTCGGTGTTGCGGAACAGCTCGGTTTTCTCCCCGGTGAGGGCGGTGCGGTCGGCGTTGATAGGCTGGGCCCAGAGGGGTGTGGGCTTGTTCTGGCTGTTGCCGTCTTCCTTCCACACGAGGTACAGCTGGCCTTTTTCGTCGCGGATGGGGAAGCCGTCGATGGAGCCGTCAGGCTGGCCCACCAGCGGGCCGTGGTCGCGGTAGGGGCCTTCGGGGCGGTCGGCGCTGGCCACGCCCACGCTCAGGTTGCCGCCGCGCCGGTGGGCGGTGTAGTAGATGTAGGTGCGCCCGCCGTCCTGGCTGATTTCCGGGGCCCAGAAGTAGTAGTCGGCCCAGGCCGGCCGCTCGCCCGGAAACACATGGCCCACCAGCTGCCAGTCGGTCAGGTTTTTGGATTTCAACAGCGGAAACGTGGGCCCCCAGTTCGAGGTAGTGGCCGAGGCCCAGTAGGTATCCCCGATTTTGGTCACCGAGGGGTCGGGGTAGTCGCCGGCCAGCACGGGGTTGGCAATGGTCGGGGTGGCCGCCGCAGCTGCCGGCTTGGCTGGTTTAGCGGGCTTCTTCTGGGCTGCTGCCAGCAAGGGGGCTGCCAGGCCCGCGCCAACGAGTAGGAGGGAAGTTAAACGTTTCAAAGGCAGGAAAAGTAACGGTGAGCAAATGGAGAAAAGCCACTCAACACCAAGGGCCTTGGGGTGGGGCTAAAAAAAGAAAAGGGGCAGCTCGCCGAACTGCCCCTTCACAAAGTCAACTATGCCAAATGACCTGAGCCGGGCCGCTTACTCGCCGGCGGGGCGGGGAATAGCCAGGCCAATCTTAACCGGCGTGCCGAAATTGGGGGTGCCGTCGGCATTCCAGTTAACCTGCTGGATGCGCGGCTTGCGCACGTCGCCGCAGCCCTGGCCGGGGTCGTTGTTGGCGTGGTAGATTATCCAGTCCTGCGTACCATCCTTCGATTTGAAGAAGCCGTTGTGGCCGGGGCCGTAAGCGCGGCTCTCGGGGCTTTTCACGAACACCGGCGTCTGCGACTTGGTCCAGGCGCTGGCCTGCAGCGGGTCGGTACCGGTGAGGGTGAGCATGCCCAGGGCGTAGTCGTCGGTGCTGCAGTGGCTGGCCGAGTAGATGAGGAAGGTCTTGCCGTCGTGCTGCAGAATCTCGGGGCCTTCGTTCACTTTCGGGTAGCCGCTGAGCTCCCAGCCCAGCTCGGGGCGGGTGAGCATGGTGCGCGGGCCTTCCAGCGTCCAGGGGTTGCTCATGCGCGAGATGTAGATGCGCTGCTCGTCGTTGTTGTTGTTGCCCAGCGGCCCGCTCTGGCCCGACCACAGGGCGTAGCGGTTGCCGTTCAGCTCAAACACCGTCACGTCGATGGCCCAGTAGTCGGCGCCGGGGCTGGCCAGGCGGCCTTTTTCCACCCAGCCGCCCTTGGTGGGGTCGGGGTTGGTGCTTTCGAGCACCCACGAGCGCTGCCCGCCGCAGCAGTTGCCGGGGCCGGCCGTGTAGTAGATGTACCACTTGCCATCGAAGAAATGCAGCTCGGGCGCCCACACGTCGCGGCTGTTCTGGCCGTTGGGCAGGGGCGTCCACACCTTATAGCTGGGCGCCGAGCCAAGCTCCGACATCTTCGCCGTCTTGCGAATCGTCACGTCGCCGCCGGTTGTGTGCATGTAGTAGTAAAAACCGTCTTTCTGATACACCCACGGGTCGGGCCCCACGTTGAGCAGGGGGTTGGTGAAGGTGGTGGAAGTAGGCGGCGTGACCGGCGGGGTGGGCGTAACCGGGTCCGATTTTTTACTGCACGACAGCAGCCCGACCAGCAGGAGCGGCGCCAGGGTGGCAGAGCGCAAGGAAGCAAGAATCATAAGCTCAAAACGGGGGATAATTGATGAAAATAAGCAAGGTAGTGTCAGGGCATCAACAGCCGGGAGCAGCCAAAATTCACAGTTGGGAATTTATTTACACAGTCCCTCTATAAAAAAGGGGCGCTGGTGCATTACCAGCGCCCCCCGTTACGAAGGATATGTGTTCCCACCACTCACGCCCCGTAACAAGCTCATTCAGATTAGTCCCAGCCCGGGTTTTGCACGAGCTTGGCCAGGTCGATATCGGTCTGCGGGATGGGCAGCAGGCCCGACTTGCCCACGGTGAAGTTGTCGAAGTCGTTATCGCGGGCTTTCAGCTGGTCCACGCCGGCCTGGGTGTCGAGCAAGCCCCAGCGCTTGAGGTCAAACCAGCGCGTGCCTTCGCCGGTGAGCTCCGTCACGCGCTCGTGCATGATTTGGGTGCGCAGGGTTTCCTTGTTGAAGCTGGCGGCGCTCAGGTCGGGCATGTTGGCCCGGCGGCGCACCCGGTTGATGAGCGGAATGGCCTGGCTGCTCTGGTCCTGCTCGTTCAGGGCTTCGGCCTGCAGCAGCAGCACGTCGGCAAAGCGCATCACGCGCTGGTTGATGGGCGAGTCGAAGTCTTCCAGCTGCCGGTAATAGTCGGTCTGATACTTGCGCCAGTACACGCGGGCGCGGTTGCGGGCATCGCCGCCGTAGCGCGTCAGGAAGGGCGTGCCGTACACCAGCACGTCGGTGTCGGGTGCCGTCGTGGTGGGGAACTGGGTCTGGTCGGTGCGGTCGTAGAATACCGTAGCGGCCAGACGGATGTCGCGCTCGCCGTCGTTGTTCTCTTCCTTCAGGAATTCATTTACCACCCAGGGCCGCACTTCGCCGTCGTTGAAGCCGAAGCCCGGCACGCCCCAGAACTGCGAGCGCTGCCCGCCTTCCGACGAGTTGGCGTTGTCGCCGTCGTCGCCGCCCTTTTTGGCGTCGGTGAACTGGACTTCAAAAATCGACTCGATGTTGTTTTCCGAAGTATGGCGGAAGTTGTCGGTATAAGCGCCCGTCAGGTTGTAGGTGCCCGCGCCAATCACCTTCGTGAACTCGGTGGAGGCATCGGCCCAGCGGCGGTTTTGCATGTAGGCTTTGCCGAGCAGGGTAGTGGCGGCGCCTTGCGTAGCGCGGCCAATGTCGTTGCCCGAGTAGCTGGCCGGCAGGTCGGGCTGCGCGGCCTGCAGGTCGCTAATGATGAGCGTCCACACGTCGGCTTCCGAGGCGGCCTGGGGGGGCAGCACGCTCAGGTCGGCACTGCCATTCGTCACTAGTGCCACGCGGCCGTAGAGCGACACCAGGTTGTAGTAATACAAGGCCCGCAGGAACTTGGCTTCGGCTACCAGGCGCTTTTGTAGCGTCGCATCCATGCCCTGAATGCCGGGCACTTTGTCGATAACCTGGTTGCAGCGGAAAATGCCTTGGTAATGGTCGGCGTACACGCTGGCATTCACCTCGAAGTTATAGTTGCCAATTACAAAGCGAGTCCAGTCGCGCAGCTCATTCCAAGGGCTTTGGCTGAAGCCGATATCGTCGCGGATGTCAAAGGCGAAGTTGAGCCAGCGGCGGTAAGTACCCAGGCGCTGCAGGCCGCTATAGGCGGCGTTCACACCCTTCACGGCGTCGCCGCTATTGGCCCAAAATGACTCGGTGGTGGCCAAGTTAGGGTTCACCTGCTCGAGTAGGTCTTTTTCGCAGGCCGTGGCCGACAGCAGCAGGCCGCTAGCCAGTGCCCAGCGCTTTAATGCGTTATATTTCATGGGGTAAGTCAGATTAGGAAGGTGAAATATGCTGGTCCTTACAGGCCAATCTGCACCCCGAGCGTGAAGGTGCGTACGTTAGGGTAGCTACCCTCGTCGAGGCCGCGCACCAAGGCACCGCCTGTTCCGCCTACCGTTTCGGGGTCGTAGCCGCTGTAGTTGGTCACGGTGAAAATGTTCTGGCCCGATACGTAGATGCGGAAGCGGCTTATACCCTTCACGCGGCTCGTGATAGATTCGGGCAGGGTATAGCCGATTTGCGCATTTTTCAGGCGCATATACGAGCCGTCTTCCAGCCAGCGGGTTGAAGCAAAGCGGGCGTTATTGGCGGCCGACAGCCCCGTAACCACAGCGCGGGGCGTGGTCGTGCTTTGGTTTTCGATAGTCCAGGGCTGGAAGTCGGTAGTGTAGTTACCTACCTGGTCGACACGCTCGAGCCAATATTTTGTGTTGTTAAATACATCGTTACCTTGGATGCCCTGAAAGAAGGCCGCCACGTCGAAGCCCCCGTAGCTGGCCGTCAGGTTGAGACCATACGTGAACTTGGGAAACACCCGGCCTACGTGCGCCCGGTCTGCATCCGTGATTTCGCCATCGTTGTTCAGGTCTTTGTAGCGGGCATCGCCCGCCTGCAGGCCTGCCGGAATGTTGGCATCGCCAGTCTGGTAGATACCGTCGAATTGCAGCAGGTAGAAGGAGCCAATCTCGTAGCCTTTCTCGGTGCGCGTAATGTCGCTGG
>Ga0247804_10000770_pt1 | contig 14758 bp, 16 predicted proteins | sample UWRJL029104C1_FD_181142 | JGI IMG/M metagenome (GOLD analysis project Ga0247804, IMG submission 181142) | Plant litter microbial communities from Arlington Agricultural Research Station in Wisconsin, United States - UWRJ-L029-104C-1 | ecosystem: Environmental > Terrestrial > Plant litter >...
GTGAGGAGGCGTCGAATCGTCCCACAGGGAGGACCGTACCGCCCCTCCATGTCTTTTGTTCTTCACCCCATCTCACCATTCAGCACAGCTTGCCAGAATCTCACCTCACCATCTGCCCGCCAGCCTGACTTCCTATTTTAATTGCATGCGCATTACTAATTGGCGGCTTTGTTTGTCATTTGCACGCTGGGCTGCATGCTTGCATCGATCAGACCCGGATCAGTTGAACCGTACATTTTATCCGTCTGGGGTGTGGCTTCCGAGCGGTTTGCTCGCCTACTCCCTGCGCCATGTTTCGTGCAGAACATCCGGGGGTTGACCTGAACATGTTGTTCCTGCGATTCTGGCCCGAAGGCCTTAATTCTGTGGGTGGGATATTGAGTTTGGAATAAGAGTACCGAATCGGAATCCGAGTATTCGGACTACGAACTCAAAACCCGGATACGGGCGTTCTTGAACCCCTAGCTGTCGAAAAGTCAACAGCCAGGCTACATACAATTATTATCTTTATCAAATATGAGGGAGGTTGATATCACTTCCGGGCAACCAATGTAAACTCGCGCCTCACTTCTACAGTACGTGCAGTCTGTTAGTTCCGCCGATCATAGTGAGCCACTACAGCGCAATATACAGCATCAAAAAGCAAATAAACGGCATTTGATCTGCTGTGCCATCGTCCATGCCTGTAGATGATATCTCAACACTTAGTCGAGCCTGTAGGAAAGGTAGGCAACACCCCAGGCTTCAGCGAGTCAAGAGATTTTTGATGAATAACTCGGACACGTTACTAATCTCAGCCCCCAGTGAATTGACAAGCGAAAGAGACAAACAATGAACTCGGGGTAATTGGGATGGTCCAAGCTTCTACCGCTATACCGCATCTAGCGAGTCGGGACCTCAGTGTTCGATATTCAGCGATTTGGTGTTGATATCCCATCAAGATACCAAAGATACCAGCAAACATGTCTCATAAGAAAGATATGCGGAGGCCTGACCTCAGTAAGTTGCCGCTTTGTTCATGACCAATGTTTCCAGAGACTAACTGTCACCCAGTTGTCCCCTACCAAGCGCCCGTCGCGAAAGAGGGAAGTAGCGACATTGCAGGCACTTTGGGCAGCACATTACCAATGGCCGCCATGTTCACTCGCAACAAGCTTATTGGATGGTGCGTTCCCATCTCTATACTGAGCTGGGATATAAGCTGATGGTTGTAGGGCGTCGGTGGTGTTTGCGGTACAGAATTGGTTAGGGGAGAGCTCAGAGACCAAGGCAACTGGACAACCTGCAATCTTCTCTGTCGGGATGTCGCGTCAGTATTGTTCTGCCCCAATTATATCTACATGTGCTAATTTGTGGTATAGTCATGGCCCTCGTTGTTGTGAGTACCTTTCTTCCCGATCGATGATAATGACGGATAGCCACCATACGCTTTGGCATTCCAATACTAGGCAACCACTATACTGGCGGACTCTGCTAACGCCTTGTTAGACATACCTACCAATGATCTTACAACCTCCTGCAGCACGAGGAGGAGCGACGGGAACAGAAGCCCCAGCGGCAGTCCCACTGAACTAAGAGGCGTTATAATCAATGTATACTATGGGAAGATACCTGTATGGATAGCACATCAACAGATCGGAAGATTCATATCAAAACCATCTGTACAACTGTCTTAACCCCTCACTGCTAAATATATTGCGATGTACGGTTCCGTGCAGAGAGGACTAACGAGCATGGCCAAAAATGATATCTAGCATCACTTTGCCTGCTACGATCATATATGTGCATACTACCATATCTGTGCATACACGACCGGATACTTACATCACCCACTTGTGTCTTCTTATGCGACTTGGAGGATATGTCAGGGTCTTTTCTTTGGTTAACCTTACTATAAAGACTGTTATCACCAAATGCCTGGAGCTCGTGAAACCTTACGCGGCCTTTAACAGCCCCTAGAAAGACTCGTCAGCAAGTTGGATGCACCATTTTCACGTTTAGCCACCCATCGGGAAGATCAGAATTGCAATTGGCAAAGTTTTTAGACAACCATTTCAAACTAACATGACAAACAAGATCTGATGTCTCAGTTTGAGGTTGCAGTAGTGTGATTCGTTCGTGATCTCTCTCGTTATTAAAGTATGCGAGCACCTTGCCGATTGCACATTGGGATTTTCTTGATTCGTGATAACTTCATGTTTGCTTGTTCTATGGCTTATGCTTCATCACTTTCTTTTTATGTGTAACCACATCGGTTAAACATGAGTGTGATATGGTCTGGAATCCCATAGCAATCCAATATAAAAGGCCGTTCAAGGAATTTGAAAATGGAAGAGTTTCAATTACTTTCAAACATTAGACAAAAGATCTTAAATCTTCAGATCATTCAGATCAATTTTCTCTCCGACAGTTAAGTCAACAAATGCGACCTTCTGATCCCAACTCACCGAGTTAAATATGGGTGGCAAAAGATCCTGTGAGTCAAGTGCTTAGTCATCTGGGAACCATTGCACATTTCGTTTTTTGCTCTATGCCTCAGGCATTAGCGAGGGGCATCCCCGCGCCTCTTCAAGCCCTCTCTTCTTACGCAACTGTCAAACAACAATTTACCACCGCAAGACAAGAATTTCAACCACCTCTACTCTCTTACCGATAAACTAACACATATACACCAAAGCTTCTAAACCTACGTACTTGACATCAACTCATACCAACACCACCCCAAGAAGAGACCCTCCGATCAACCATATGACTATTGAGAACCTCAAGTCTTTTGGTATGCACTTCCCTTCTGATCTTACTCTCGCTCTTGTCTACTAGCTGCAATCTGCCATTGTGCAAGCTTGTGTGCAGAGAGGTGGAGCTGTTAGCTAGCAGTCGCGTGGTTCTATTTTCGCTTTCTTTGAACCAGATCTCCCAGCCTTATCGAAGTCACACAGCTAACAATTTTTCATCATCGCAGACCCCTTCGCCGAAGCCGACGAAGATACTGGAGACGTCAAGCAGTCCCAAAACTACATCCATATTCGTATCCAACGTAAGTTCTAACCATCCTGTAATCATAGCCGCACCGCGTTCTCAGGTCCGCTATCACAAAGAGATAAGCATGCTAACCATCGATACCCACAGAGCGCAATGGTCGTAAGACTCTAACTACAGTCCAAGGTCTTCCCAAGAAATTCGATCAGAAGAAAATTCTCAAGGTGATTAAGAAGAAATTCGGTATGTGATCTATCAGGACGCCAAGACAAGTGCTGCCTCCACGCTATCAGCACACAATATTGACCGTATTACAGCTTGCAATGGCACCATTGTCGTCGATACTGAGATGGGAGAGGTGATCCAACTCCAAGGAGATCAGCGCAAGGATGTCCAAGAATTCCTCACAGACAAGAAGGAGGGACTGGAGCTCGATGCCAAGACTATCAAGGTAAACTTTTCTTCCTCTGCTCGCTCGTAAACACACAACTAACAGCACATCAGGTCCATGGTTTCTAAGCCAGTTGGATGTCGTCCCACCAGTCATCCTCACGAGTGAGCTCCGATGCAGGTTTTGTCACCAACCTCTTCACAACACGCAGATTCTTTCGGACTGTTAGTTTTCTTGCCCACCCACATCTCACTCTCGATGACTGGGTCGTTCCTGATCCATCTTATCAACGGAATGGATTCGATTTGGGGCGTTATTCGATGATACCCGCATTCTTACACAGAACGCAAATGATGGCGATGGTTTCTCAGGAATACAATTGATGCTTTTTGCTGTTTCGCGATAAGCGTCGAATTGCTTCATTTTCCTTTTTCTTATGGAGTACATACAGTATATCTTATTAGGAGAACGACGCTCGTCCGGGCGTTTCATTAGGACAAAGGGCTTAGCGTTACCTCTGCAAATGGCCAACACATTCCAACTTTGTTTGCATTCTAGATCTCATTTTCAAAACTCGTGAACGTGCTGCATTGGTATCTTTTGCTATAATAAAATGTTTGTACGAGGGTATCTCGCAAACCCCCTTCCTTTCTTGCTAGTTGTAATATGACCAGTTTTCAGAAACAAAAAGCCATCCATTTAACTGGGCAGTCCTACTTACAACTCCCTTCCAGCTATTCTAGTCATATTGACAGCGACCACCACATATTGCCACACTTGGCCTGCTATTGAAAACAGCGGGACAGGAGGGTCATTCGCTCTCGTAAGATGAAGCTGGAGCAACAAGCTCACCATGCTGATAAAGCTCGCAAATGAAAAGACGGAGATGGAGAGAGAGGTTTCTTTGAGAATCGCGAGCCGCGGGTGCGTTATGTGGTAGAGGAAGGTGAGGGTCTGTAGCAGATTTGTTAATTCGTCACAAAAGCTGGTAGGAGATTGCGAGGAAGGGCGTGCTGGGGCAAGAAATAAGGAAAGGAGAGAGAGGGTGCTTACTGTGGCTATGCTTATCCATGCCGGCAGCAAGAGTCTCGGATCTTCTGAGCCGCCGGAGAGGTATAGGACCCAAGAGGTTACGTAGGCGTTTATAGAGTTGACGGTCAGGAGTCTAACGAGAGTTGCTATGTAGCTGTTAGAGCTTCATATTGCTGGAAAGATAAGATGTGTACGGTACCTTGAGGAGTATAATTCAAGAGCCTTGATATTTTATTAGCCACCCTTCTTTAGAATGTCATTAAGGGCCTGGGAAATAGAAACTTACCAGCGAGACATTAAACAGTCCGTAAACACCCACGATAAATAAGCACTGGCGCAACACTTCCCAGCATCAGTTTATATCCTCAACATATCAAAATCGTCTTGTCCCGCAAGCATAAAACTGGGTAAATATAACCATACCCAGAGCACTGCCAGAAACACCTCCGTGACCCGAAACCTGCGTTCTACACTCCATGGCCCCCCTATCACATTCATCCGGTCTACGGCATACCCATTTCCAGGTCCCCCATCGGCGCACGATTCCTCAATGAGTAGCTCTCCCATAAAGGTGAGAGCACATCTTAGACCCCACCATGCAGCTGGTGCGGTACTGAGGGCACGGCAGAAGACGAGGAGGAAATGCCAGTGTCGGTCTATACCGAGGATTACTGCAACGCGTGGGTGAAGGACCGAGGGGCCACCGTCGGGGTCGGCAGGGTGGTGGTTTGCGGGGAATTGTATGGAAGAGGAGCTTGAGTAAGAAGGTGGTGGTTGGCGAGTAGGTGTCATTGAATGGTGGTTTTTACGACCACATCGCACTCCACAAGTAGCTCGGTGAAGAAAGGAGGGCACGAGCAGACTGGTTGTGAGAGTTTGTGGAGGGATATAGGAAACGTGAACGACTTCCAAAGAGGGAGTAGATTGATGATGTACCTTAGCCGTCTTGGCTGTTCCCCAGGTTTTGTTCCATGGTTTTGGACACGAAATCAGACAGCATGCCGAAACATGTAATGAGAAAGTATTAGAAGCTCTGGCTAAAGCAGGGCATCATTATTACCGTGAAGAGGATGGAAAAAACATGCGTCATTGAATAAGAAATAAAAAGTGACAACCAAAATCGCGATTCGACATACGGAGTAAACCAAACGGTTTGACGGAATCTGCAAGGTTCAGGGATTCTCAGCCGAAAAAAAGTCACGACAACACCATCAAGCTCAGGCACATCGTTCGATCTCCCATTGAGATCCTCCTCCATTGCTCAGCTGCTATGGCTCAATCGCTTCGTCGCCCGTTCCTGGGGACGGTCGGCCTTTCCTCAAGCTTCCTACGCTCCTCTATTCCCATACAACGGCGATGTGCAACGACCAAAAAACCTATGCAAGGTCAAAGACCAGCTTCACAGGCGGAGCCCAGTTTTCGCCTCTCTCAGAAGCAGGGACAGGCAATGCCCTCTGATCTGGGCATGCTTGCAGGTACTTACTACACCTACGTCCCAAGTTTGGTAGCATTGCGGAAGAGAACAGGAAGCTAATTGCAAGAACAGAAACATTTATAGTGCCCACGGGCATGAACCGTCCTGCGCTTTACGAATCCCCCTTCTCCTTCCCATACCTCCAGATGCAGTGGATCCGCCTGAGAATGCGACTGCGAGATCGCGGCATGATGCTCGGTGCCTGGTACACGTCGCCACGAGTTAAGGGCTTCTTCAATCGCAAAATCAAGTTACGGGGGAAGGTCATTTTGCCGACGGCTATAGCGTTGCATAAACAGATGTACACCGCATTCGCCGAAAAGGACACCAAGACGCTGCGCAAAATATGTTGCGATGGAATATACAATAGCTTTGTTTCAAGAATGGCGTCGAGGAATAAGGGAGAGAAGTGGGAATGGAAGATTGTGAAATATAATGGAAGCGCACGGGTGGTTAGCAATCGGATGGCCAGGATGCCACTTGATGGAGCGGCGATACATCAGGCGGTTGTCAGGATCAAGACGAGACAGCAGCTGACGAGGTGGGTAGGTGGAAAGGAGGTGCCAGGGGCAAAAGAAAAGGATACGATAGAGTATTTGGTTGTGCAGAGGAAGTTTTGGAAATGGGAGGAAGGGGAGTGGGAGGTATGGGGCACGACGGAAGAAAGTGATTGGGACGAGGTGAAGGGGAACTGGAGTCTGAGGCTCCTCGGATAAGAGAATGGAAGGGTTGAAAATATCAAATGTATCACAATGAATGAATAAATAGATGTATACTATGTATTATCTGGGTAAGTAGCGTCTACAAGCTAGATTATCTCAACAATAGAAGACACCAAGTCAACCTCTAGCAAAATCCCAGTTTCGAAAGATGTGTGAAGGAGATGCTTTCTCACAGCACTCTCCACTTCCATCATTCTCTTTATGTTTCCATATGGGATATAAATGAAAGCTACAGGGATTGAATTTTAAAGTACAAAAGAGTGCAGTGGATAGAATTATTACCGTCCATTGATTGTCTTAAGACATATCATCATATATTCTAATAGCATTAAGCACAGAAGCATACACAATAAAGGAACATATTTCTTATCGTTTATAAAAATTTCAGGAGATTTGGAGACTTCTGGATCTTTCATGACCAAAGGCTAGTTCACACTACCATCATACAGATCTTTGGCAAGTAGAAAGAAGATCACGTAGCGTGGTGAAAGAAAATTGTCAACTATTTGAAATACACTCTTAGCTCTGTCTCACACACACACATATATATGTATATATATACATACCACTAGGTTTGCAGAACTATATCGGTAATCTAGTTTTGAAAGATCGACTATCTATGAATAATGTTAAACTCGGTCATCATTTGCATTGGTATACCATAATCTAAATCCATTACATTTTTATGAGCTATATAACGAATTGTCATGATATATCCCATCAATATATTTCTAACATTTCAAAGTCCCTCATTTCCCAATCACAGATCCTGCTTCACTGCTGATAGGTAATTATGTGCATAACTACACTACCCGACCTAGAGAGAATACTTACCATACCAACCTAAAGTAGACTATGCAATCCCGCGTAATCGTTTATCTAAGTCTACACATTACTCGCTTTATTTCACATATACATGCCTGCTCGAATGTGTTAAACTAGGCGTTATAAATCTTTCCAATGAGCATAGGCAGCTGACAGATGCGGCTGTTCAGATATGCTAACTTGTGTTTAATGAGTTTATCACGGATAGAGATGAAATCCAACACAAGGACAGACAGAAAACCCTGGGACGTTTTGAGTTCATGTAATTTAAAATAGCGAATAGATGGCTTGATATAAGGATTTGGGAGAAATGAATCTGTATTAAAGGCTAGGCAAGAGGACCAGCCAAAAGAGACTAGAAATTAGAAATTTTGGGCTTTGATATCATAGGGATATCAAAGAAGCTTATGGGAGCTTGAGCTTGCAAAATTCTTTAGTAAGATCAAATCAGTCCAACTTCTACCAAAAAATGGTCTCTAGTTCAGATGTTGATGAGGATTACTTGTAAAATAGACAAGACGGCGAATTTGCAGTCTGCCATATTTCTCCCTTAAGACTACTAGTATCCGTTATTCGGGCTGATAGCCCGAAATGAAGTGTCAAAAGAAAGGCCAGACCAAGTCACTTGAGCCAAGGTCATAAATTAGGATTTCAACAGCTTTAAATTGATGGTATATCTAATGAAAGTAGATCGTGCTGCAAATCACCTAATAGTCCTCCACCCACCACTCCAGCATCATCTCCCCTTCACCCCGGAACCCTACTTCCGAACTGCCTCCACAACCACCTCATCAACACTTCCTCCCTCTCCTGAGCACCCCATCACGCTACAACTCTCCACTGAAGCTTAGAAGAACTTGCCCTTGTTATCAACAACAACAAGGCCATCTCTCGGCTCAACATCTGAGTCAGCATCAATTCGGTGGTCCAGATAGGCGGGACGATCCAACGCATCAAATCTATGACCTTTGACCTTCGCCATCACCCATAGCACTACAAGCCTTAAGGCACAAGCACCAAATCCCCAAAGTAGACCCCCAACCGGAGCAGCAACGAAAGCACCAAAAGCACTCCAGTCATTAGCATAGAGTCCATTCTCGAGGAGGATGAGCTTAGCGCCATCGAGTGCATTGCCGTAATAGATTGTTCCAAAAATGAAGACGGTAAGGATACCACCGAGACCACCAACGATGACTTCAAATCCACGCCACCAGTAGAACCTGTCGCTAAGACCAATCACCAAAACTGGGATGGTGGAAGCAGAGACAAGATCGGAAATCAGGTAGATTTGCAAGATGGACGGAGCCTTGAGAGCAATGGCCACAACAGGGAAGATGATGAGCACGACAGCACCTCGGATAAACCAGATGTTCAGCTTGTTCCTACAGAAGTCGTTGGAGAATGTGGATACCATGGCGGATTGGAAACTATCGAAGGCGGCAGTACTGAGGGATACGACCATGACAAGCACGAAACCAACAGTCCACGCTGGTAGCTGTTCGATCAGGTAAAAGAAGGCTACACTGCCATCTTGCTCTGGGTTCGTGGGATCAAAGACTCCAGTCCAAGTGGCAAGGAGACCGGTGGATCCAACTAAAGTCACGATAATAAGGGTTGCACCTGCAGCAAGGGAAACTCCAATCCATAGATCCTTGTCGGTTTTGGACGCGAAAGTACGAATCCAAAATTGGGAAAGGAAGAAATCGTTGGTCAGGATTGCGACAGGAAGGATATAGAGAAGTTGCCAGCCTAGAAGACTTGCGTCCAAAAGCTTCGAGGGGCCGATTAGGCTTTTGTCGATTTTGGTCTCGACACCGATGGAGATTGTCGCGATTATGACTACATTGCGGTTAGAATACGATGCTTTATTAACATGTTGTAAGACCTACCTAGGGCGACAACCAATGCACCTTGGATGTTATCCGTGATGAAGGAAATCTTGAATCCTCCAAGGGCTATTAGGGATTAGCGCAATCTTAAGAGAGCATAGGTTCATCTCACATGTGTAAATGGTCGTGACAACACACTGAACAATAATCACAGGCAGTCCATCCATTCCGGTGAGCGCTGTCACGACTTGCCCTAATGCAGAAAGCTCGGCTACCATGTAAAGAAACATGGTGATCAGAGTTAGAGCACTAAGATAAATCGCAGCAACAACCCCGTATCTCTGTCTTGTCCATTCTGGCAGAACAAATCCTTCTGGGCACTTCTTTCTGATGATGGGTCCAAGATAGGCAAAGATCATAAGAGGTGCTGCCGAGGCAATAGCGTATGTTACAACACCTTGCACACCAGCAATCGTTGCTAGTTGTGGGTATGCAAAAAGAATACCTGATCCGAGGGCTGTAAAGTTACAATATCTAGTATTAGCTATCTTCTTCGCGGTGGGGGAAAGGGGATCTCTATAAGCGGCAGACACTTTCCCACGCAAGCATTAACTTGATCGAGTATTCACGGTGCAATCTCAGCTTCCTCGAAGTAGGAGCAAAGATCTCTCCAAGAGCAAGCTCCTGAAGTTGGATCCAAGCTAATCTACTTCGATTTGGCGCCCGTAGTGAAGCCGCGTTGTCCTCCTTCAATTACTCGTTACTCCACATCCACGAGGGAAGTGGAGAAGCATCTTGAAGAAGAAACAACGGTTTATTTCTAATAACGAACCTCTTCACACTCATTCATTCCGAGGGGGGTCAATATAGCTTTGCTCGTGCTGGGTTGTTGGTTGTATACTGCCGCAGATTGATCGTTGAACAGGCGCTGTTGAGGTACTAACCCGACGCAATGAAGTTCAAAGCCAGAGGAAATGCTATCCAGTGTTAGCACAGTACATTTAGCTAGGGTAAGATCTTGCGAGCAGCTTGTGAGAGAGGCACTTCAAGGTGCTATGGACAAGCTACTTGTCGATACCAAAGCAATGCTTGCGCCAGAGGAGTTCTGACCTGTCTGAGTCCTATTTCCGGACAGAAATTCGCCCTGCAACAGTTAGCAATCAGCAGTTTCTTCTCCCAAAGGCTGTAGCTATTGGAAGCGAGTTCACTTCTAGTTCATACCTTAGTTTGATGTCTTAATCTCCAAGCTATGTAGCAACCAGACACACTACATCAAATCAGTCTCGTACCATCGCCTAAGCCGAGCAAGCACCTCATAGAGGAGGATTCAACATACAGAAAAAGTGCGTAGGTCACATAGATGATGGCATTGCTAGCCTTTGGTGATGGTTGTCCCATGCTGAAGCTGATATCAAAGATGATTTCAACTAGAAAGATGCTGAAGTATATAAGGTGATAAATAGTCACCCGAAAGTACAATAGCAATAAAGGTAAGTGATGAATGACAGTGCGAGGATGAAAAGACAATTGCAACTCTTTAATCCCAACCAAGTTTAACCCCCACCCGAGCTTGACCCGAACCAGCTGGTCCAGACTATTGATTGGTCATCTCCCCCCCGTCCACAGCTCCGTAGCCGCACCATGCAAGCCGACCTCAAGGTGGGGATCTTTACTGCAATTTTTGACAACCCCTCCAAATTGGCTGTGGAACCCAACATAGAATTGTCCGTCATTATACCTAGGAATTCCTCAGCTGTCCACTACCAATATTTCTCTGATAGGCGCGCATCTCTATTACGTTTTTATTGACTAATAGTATCCTCTTACTCAACCCAAGATATACCTATTATTTCAATCCGTAAGGGTATTTGGTCCATAGCAACCGTACTGCACAGCGCCCGCATCTCAACTGCTTCAGAGAACTTTAACACGGTAATTGCAGAGATACAGTAAGGTCATTATTGAAGTCTGCAGTCTCAATTTACCTTATCTCACCACTCATAAGACTCAATGGCAGGAAAGGCCTCCGATGTCTTGACTTCAACGTCTCTGGACAGCTTGCGCAAAATTGCGGAAGGAAAAGTCCGGGATCTCTATGAAGTTGATAACAAGACCCTCTTGTTCGTTGCTTCGGATCGTATCTCTGCCTACGATGTCATCATGGAGAATGTAAGTTGCCTTCAAATTAGCATGCTCAAGAATATTTGAAGAGCCAGCAAAATGACTTTGCGATAGGGTATTCCAGCGAAAGGGTCCCTATTGACCCTACTATCTGCACATTGGTTCTCCGTCCTTCCCACCCTCGTACCTAACCTACGAACACACTGTGAGCACCATGTTGATTCAGAATGAGAGTATTCAGGTCCAATGCAGTGCTAATCGCACATCTAGTCATCACCCTCGATCTCCCCTCCAGTATTTCAGCCTCCCAAACTGCCCTCCTCCAAAACCGCTCAATGCAAGTGCGCAAGCTCAAGATATTTCCAATCGAAGCCATAGTTCGCGGCTACGTCACCGGTTCCGCGTGGAAGGAATACAAGCGTTCTACTACTGTGCATGGAATTTCTGTTCCTGCCGGCCTGCAAGAATGCGAAGCCTTCCCCAACGGTCCCATCTATACCCCATCCACAAAGGCTGAGGCTGGCCAAAATGACGAGAACATCCACCCCTCAGAAGCTATTGCTTTAGTAGGAGAGAAATATGCACAACGCATTGAGGATCTTGCTTTGTCATTGTACTCTGCGGCAAGAGACTATGCTTTTGAGCGAGGCATCATCATTGCAGACACCAAGTTCGAGTTCGGTCTGGACGAAGAGACCGACGAGGTTGTCCTCGTTGACGAGGTCTTGACGCCTGACAGCAGTCGCTTCTGGCCCAAGGACAAATACGAGGTTGGGCGTGATCAGGAGAGTTACGACAAGCAGTTTCTAAGGAACTGGCTGACCGAGTCAGGCTTGAAAGGCAAGCAAAGCGTGACGATGCCAGAGGATGTGGTGACGGGCACAGCCGAGAAGTACAAGGAGGCTTTTGAAAAGCTGACCGGAAAGAACTGGGAAGACGCTGTTAAGGGAAACTGATCGTCGACTTGAAGCAGTTCAAGTGTCGTTCAGTGTACACCGTAAGCACTACTCCATCTAAGTCTATACAGAGATACCCGTAGTTAGAATGCACATAATCTGAATGTCTTCTCATCTCGAAAGATCACAACGCATGTACCGTGTCAGGCGCTTCTTATGTTAGGGTATTAGTTCTAGAGATTTCAAAAGTTGTAAGTTTGTTTCAGGAAATCTGTTCGATCTCATTAACTTTGTATGCATCTTTCCAAGGCTAAGTGTGACTTTTCGCTCCGCCTATGTATCCTAGTTCATCTGCTGCATCCAGATTGCTTGGTCATGGACCCTGATGCGACTTATTCATGACACCTGCTACTTCCTTCATGCCCTCTAATTGCAATCCTACCTTTCAAAACACATACTCTATCATATTTAAAAGTAAATTGTATATGGTTTTTGCAGTACCAGGTGTAAATACTTGTGAACAACAGATTTTATGGGGGAGTCATGGAATATGGAGGGGAAGTGAGATCATGGTGATGGTTATGAGGAGAACTAGAGGTTGGGATGGGATAATGTTTCCTAATAAGCATCAAAGTCGAGGATGGAGGGATGGATTTGACATCATGAAAAGGCTGGTTGCAGGTTATTCTCTACCTATCCTGCCTGGATTTCTTTTTATATGCAAGCTTTGGATTTTGGAGAAACTTGGGGTAGGATTTTATTAGGGTGTGAATATTTGACGAGGATATCTACAGCTTAATGGGATGTGAGAAAACTGGAATTGGGATGAGGTTGGATTTAGATAAAAAAAGACGATGTTGGCAGAATCAATGGGAAAGCTTCGAGAGAAAAGACTTCGGAATATAGTCATGTTTTCATCACCCCCATATTGCTCCAGGAGGCACAATGCAATTCGATTGGGGAAAGGTACGCAAATGCACAACCGCCTTTCTTAGGATATCCATTTCAAGATTGCTGGCACATCAAGGTTCTCCATTCGCCTCACAAATATTTTCACATTCTTCCATCATTTTCAAAACACAATTGGCGATGAATGTAGCTCATGCTTATGATTGTTTTTTTCATGCAAATGCTACCCCTAGACCCATCCCAATCGCAAAGAAACCCAAGCAAAACCGACTTCCCATGCCTAGATCGTGGTCTCGTATGCGATCGGTACAACAGTCTCAGGTACGTTCTCCTTCATCGAGATGGTTCTCGCTTCCCGTGGCATCAATGGTTGTCTCTTCAAGTGTACGTGGGTACCATCTGTCTTTGACTTCTTCTTGAGCTCGGCGTTGGTCTTGACTCTGCGAACGAACTCCTCTCGTGACCGGGATAGGGAAACGTGCTCGACTCGGAGGTTGACGCGCTTCTCGATGTAACGGTGCTTGACCTTCTTGTAGATGATAACACCGACTGCGCTCTTGGTGACGTTGTACACTACACCAGTCTTTCCGTGGTAAACCTTGTGGGGCATACTGTTGATTGTCAGTTGTCGCCCTCATAGAACCCATCTCCCGCTTTTCTTCATGCGATTCTCGCGGATTCGAATGGATGTCGAATTTACTAACCCCTTCTGAACGGCACCGTTTGCCTTGATATCAACGATATCTCCGACTCTGGAAATCTGTTAGAAATGCTCGTAGTTGCCCTCAGCTGGAAACACTCACTTGTATTGGCGAAGGTAGGTAGACAGCTTGATCATTCCCTACACCGGAAGGTCAGTATTGGAGCTCTGCACAAAATCGTTGGTCCTACCTTCTTCTTGAAATCTCTGCTGAAAGCATAGCGGGTACCCGCTCTGAGACCTGCCGGATGACCCATCGTGAAGGCTTGAGTTGATGATTAGTTGGTGAAGTTGTCGTTGAAGTCGAAATCTTGAGATTAGCAAAATATCCAGTTGTGTGCGATAGGCCTTGTTAATCCTTGCAGGTCACGTTACGCCAGTAGGCTTGGCATTGGAAGGGAGTTTCAACCTCAGGCCAAATCTAATAATTACGCGAGAATCTCTCCTATTTACTCTCTCCACTCTCCTTGATTCAGCGCATGCCACGTTTTCGAAAAATAAGCATCAATTCAAAACAATATTAATGAACTATGGCTCGCCAATGCCTGGCTTAGAGCGCTAACTTTGAAATTTCCAAATATTACATATGATATGAAGTGTCTACTCATAAATAAGTGTCCACAAACCTAATTGACTCCAAAGTAACACCACTATGAATGGGAAACGTACCATTTTTACAAAATATACCGTGCTCCAAATAAATGAAAACTAGATTACTTGAATACGTGCTAAGATATTATTCCATGTCATACTCCATGTTCAATGATTGGGGAAAAACGATATGAAAATCTTGGCGAAGTATGTAAATTCCTACTTTGCAACACTACGAACTGCGCTTTAAAACATTGTTAGATCTTTTCTAGGGGATTTGAAGCTCATC
>Ga0247804_10000772_pt1 | contig 14752 bp, 5 predicted proteins | sample UWRJL029104C1_FD_181142 | JGI IMG/M metagenome (GOLD analysis project Ga0247804, IMG submission 181142) | Plant litter microbial communities from Arlington Agricultural Research Station in Wisconsin, United States - UWRJ-L029-104C-1 | ecosystem: Environmental > Terrestrial > Plant litter >...
ACCTTCCAATGCCATTAGCACCAAGTTGTTCACGGGTTGGAAGGTTTGGTATTGCGGCTTTAAGTTCTGATTCAATATAATTAAAAGTTTCCTGAGGGGTCGCCTGCGTACCGCCCTGTGTTGTATTTTTAACATCCGTTACGATTTCAATATTGCGGTAAAAATCGAAAGCCCGTAAATAAAACCAGGCACGAAGTGTTCTGAGCTCTGCTTTAAAATCATTAAGTTCATCCGTTGTGATGCTAAGTTTTGCGGGGTCGGTAATGCCTTCCATATCCTGAAGCGAGTTGGTCGAAAGCACAATGCCCTGGTAAAAATTTCTCCATGCACCGTTAGTAAAACCGTCCTGTGGAGTCCAGGTATGATAATGCATGCGTTGATAATACCCGCCATCCTGCCAGTCGCCCTGACGATTGTAGGTGCCCATTTCATCTGTACAATCTTCGCCAACCGCATACACGTCATTTCCCTGGATACTCCAGTAAGCATGCTCGAAAGGGCGCAAAAAATCCCTGATTACATCATCCCTTCGGGTAAGGAAATTTGCCGCGTCAACCTGGTCGTAAACTTGTTCATCTAATTTTGTACATCCTGTAACTGATAATAAAAAGCAGAGGAAACTGCCGATAATTAATTTATAATTTTTCATTTTTTTCAATTAAAAAGTTGCCTGTAAACCGAAGATTAGCTGAAGTGTTGATGGATAATAATTAAGTGATGTATTAACACCTGGAGTAAGCCCGTTTACCTGAACGGATTCAGGGTCTCCACCTGTAAATTTAGTAAAGGTGTGTAAGTTTCTACCAGCGGCATATACCCTCACCGATTTCAGATATTTTGTCGTTAATGGTTGTCTGTAGCCAAGCGACACATTATCTATCTTCAGGAATGAGCCGTTTTCAAGAAAATAATCGGATGCAATTGAAGTGGTTGCAGTGCTTTTCAGAAGCGAATATTTACTTGAACTATCATAAGCTGATTTCAGCACGTTTGCATCACTTTGACTGGATGGGGTGCCAATGTAAAATGCAGTTGTATTGAAGATTTTATAGCCAAAAGTTCCGCGAAGAAAAATGCCTAAATCGAAGCGTTTATACCTGAAATTATTACCTATCGAACCCATAAATTTAGGTAAACCATTGCCAACAAATTGCTTGTCATCGTTTGAAGCCAGATTGGCCTGAACAATGGAGCCATCGGCCTTATACACAAGGAGCGCACCGGCATCGTTCACGCCTGCAGAGCGAAGTGTATAAAATTCACCAATGCTATGGCCTTCCTGAATCCGCTGGATGTTTCCTGGCGATCCCGGAGCTGGAAGTCCGGCTACATCCTGAAATGTACCGCCTTTGTAGATCTCATTTGAAAAGGAAATAAACTTGTTGCGGTTAGAGGCGAAAGTTAGGTTAACATTATAACTAAAGTCTGTTGTTTTTACCACTTCACCTGTCAAAGCCAGTTCCAAACCGTAATTTTTCATTGTCCCTACATTGGTAAAAGTTGTGGATTGCGTATTCGGTGGTACAGGAACGTTATAATTACCCAGCAAGTCTTTATTGGTTCTGATGTAGTAATCTAACGACCCGCTAATGCGGTTATTGAATAACGAAAAATCCAGTCCGACATTGAAGTTTTCAGATTTCTCCCAGCTTAAATCCGGATTAACATTTGATGATGGTCCGTAAACCTGATAATATTGTCCATTATATGGAAAATAACCTGCACCGCCATATAATAATAGGGAAAGATAGTTTCCGAAATCCTGATTTCCGGTGATGCCGAAGTCTCCACGAAGTTTCAGGTCACTTACCCAAGGAACAGATTTTTGGAAAAATTCCTCTTCAGAAACTCGCCATGCAGCAGAAACCGCAGGAAAATTACCCCATTTATTGTTGGCTCCGAATTTTGATGAACCTTCACGTCGTAAACTGGCGGTCAAAATATATTTGTTGTCGAAATCATAGTTAACCCTTCCGAAGAATGAAATTAATGTCGAACCGTTCTGTGTGGAAGCAACCGCAGACTGTCCTTGTCCTGCTGCGCCGCCATTATATAATCCTGAACCCAGATTGTTCCACTGATAAGTGTCGAATGGAAAATCATAGTTCTGTGCATACATACGCTTATAGTTATAAAGTGAATAAGAATACCCGCCCAGAAGTTTTACGTGATTTTTACCAATGTTTGCGGCATAGTTTCCAGTCCATTCAATGTTTTTCTGGTCGTTTTCCTGCTGTTCCTGTGATGCAAAATTCGTTTGGGTAATTTTATTGGCCTGCACAATTGAAGATAATGTTGAAGGTTGGAAGTAAAAGTTCTTAGCCGACCGGCTTATTTCTGAAACTGTCACCGTTGTACTCAAATTCGAAAGAATGTTCATTTTTAATGAACCATTTATATCCAACTCTTTGATTTCGGCTTCGGATTTAAGAACGTTAGCATTTTCAACCGGATTATTGGAAAAGAAACCGGTGTTTATATAATTGTATTTACCCGCGTTGTTGAAAATCGGATATGTAGGATTCAGTGTAAGTGCGTTATTAAAATTTCCCTGATCGGAATTGTTGCTTTTCATATACCTTGGGGCCGCAGTTAATGTTGCCACAAACATGTTGTTATCGGTCGTGTGATTTAAAGTTATTCTAGTGCCATATTCCCGCTTATGGGCACGAAGATCGATTCCGTCCGCATCCCGGTAATCTCCTGATGCGAAATAATTTGTTTTGGCAGAACCTCCGGAAAACTGTAACGTGTGCTTCTGTGCAAATGCAGGCGAATTGGTAACGGCATCAAGCCAGTCTGTTCTTCCTTTATAATCCTGCCCTTGTTTGTTTGCAACTCTGTTGGCGATAAATTCATCCGTCGTTAGATTTTTAAGCGTGTTTGTGATGTAATCAAAACTGGCATAACCATCATAAAACATTTGAGATTGAGCACCTCCTTTCTTCGTGGTGATGATGATTACACCATTGCTCCCCCGGGTACCATAAATAGCAGAAGCTGCACCACCTTTCAAAACATCAATACTTTCAATGTCATTCTGGTTGATGTTGTCGATATTTCCCCCTGGTACACCATTAATTACATACAGCGGACCTAAACCAGCACTGCGTGATGAAACGCCCCTCAACTGTATACTTGGACTCGAGTTGGGATCTGCCATCGCGGTATTCGTGATGTTCAAACCCGCAACTTTACCCTGAAGCGACATCAACGGGTTATTTGCTGCAACGGGTAGTAAATCTTTTGAAGAAATATGCGTAATTGCGCTCGATACTTCACGTTTATCCAAGGTTCCGTAACCTACACTAACCACCACTACATCTTTAAGGTTATTTGAGGTAGAACTTAGGAAAGCGTTAATAATATTGGCTTCGGTTACAGGCATCGTTTTCGGCTGATAGCCAATGTATGAAAACGTAATTGTTTTGGTATTTGCAGGGATGGATATGGTATATTTCCCCTGCGCATTGGTAGACGTACTTGATGATTGGGCATTATCTGCTACCGTAACACCTGATAAAGGCGAACCATCTGCCTCGTCAGTTACGGTTCCGGAAATAACTTTGGTTTGCGCATTTGCGGAGAAAGTTGCCATACAAAGAAGTGAGCAAAAGCTCAGTATTAGTAAAAAATTCCTGTACATATATTTTTTTTAAGTCGTTCTTGTTTGTTGAATTAATAATGGGGCCGCATTTAAAGGCAAAAAAGATCTTTGTCTGATACGGATTGATAAGTTAAGGTGGTTTTTTCCTGCTCATATGGTAAGATTTTAAGATAAAGCAGGCAGCTAAAAGGATTTACTAATTAGTACGACTGCTATTTTATCAATGGTTTTCTATTTGGTTAAATGTTTTTCGATTAACTAGAATGGCTTCCATCATCGAATCATCTAAATTATCATTGCTTTTGATGGAAAAGCAGCGATTTGAATCAACCTCGGAAAATATATAATAAAAAAAGACGTTTTTTAAATTCAAACAGCTTTAAATCAGTGTTTTGTGAAAACATGGTTGCAATAAAATATAAACTATATCATGTCATAAATTGAGTAATATTGAACAAGCTTCGGTTTTTTTGTCTTTAATTTAATGTGATGAACTATTTTTTCGGTGCTTTGAAAGGAAAAATTTCATAAAACTTACTTTTGGTTGATGATATGCTTTGCATCCAAAGACTAACGCACTTTAACCTGTCGCTTACTATTTTCCATTGCAAAAAAATAATTGGCTTTTTTGATGTATAAATAGTATTATTTTTGAGTTAGCCTATTCACCAGAGATGAAATTTTTGATTGTTTACTTATTTTTATTTTCCGCTTATTTAAATCTTCATGCAAACTCCAGAAAAGACAGCTTGCTTGCCAAATTGAAAAGTGAAATTCAAAATAAAGCAGTCTACGATAAGAAAAAACTTTTAAGAATTGAAGAAATCAAATTCGCTTTTAAACAGAAACAACTTGATCACTTTAATACTTTTCTTCAACTTTTCAATGAGTACGAATATTATAAGTTTGATTCGGCTTATTATTATGGAAAGAAACTGCTTCAGGAAAGTATCAGGATTAATGACCGGAAGAAGATTAACGAAAGCAAGGTTAAACTTGCTTCGCTGTTATTGCATGCCGGCATGTTCAAAGAAACTTTCGACTATTTAAAAGAAATCAATTCTAATGTCCTCGATAAGAAATATAAATACGATTATTATTGTTTAAAGTCTGGTGCGTATTCTAACCTGGCCATTTACAATGATGATCCGAACTTTACCCGGCCTTATAATCAGAAAGCGGTACAATTTCTGGATTCTGCTATTGCGCAGTGCGAACCAAACTCATTTGACCTGCTCTTTACTTTGGGCAACCGGCAGGTTGTAGCTGGCGATGTTAATAAGTCGCCAATAGTATTTCTGGAAATACTAAAAAAATATAAATTAACCGCACACCAAAGGGCGAGGTTACTTACCGCTCTCGCTGCTTTTTATCAGGATGAGTCGCAGGATGATCAGCGAATAGCCCTGCTGGCCGAGTCTGCCATTTGGGATATCAGATCTTCAACAAGAGAAACGCTGGCTACACTATTGCTTGCTGAAGACCTGTTTAAACATGGAGACCTGGACAACGCCTATATTTTTATAAAGAACTCCCGGGATGATGCCGGATTTTACGGAAACCGCCTTAGAAAGCTAAAAATAGAATCTATTTTACCGGATATCGCTGCCCAGGTGAACATGGTTGCCCAAAAAGCCAATAATAAACTAATGTTTTATTTTCTGGGAACTGCACTGGTTACCGTTATTGTTTTGCTCGTTTCATTTGTAATCTTCATTCAGCTAAAGAAGCTAAGAGTTAAAGAAAGGATTATCGAAGAGAAGAATAACGAGTTGAAAGTGATTAATGAACAACTTTTGTTTATTAATGACAAGCTACGGGAATATGCCACTGTAAATGAGAAGTATATTGGTTATTTTTTCGATGTTATTTCTGGTTATATTCTAAAATTAGATCGCTTGAAGAAAAATGTGGAGCGAAAAATCCTTGCAAAAAGATTTGGAGAAATTCTTCCTGATTTACACGATATCGATATTAAAAAGGAACGGGAAACCTTATTCAATACGTTTGATAGCGTTTTTATCAGCATATTTCCGAATTTTGTTGAAGTTTTTAACTCCTTGCTTAATCCGGAAGATCAGATTTGGCTGAAAGCGCCCGAGTTATTAAATACAGATTTAAGAATATTTGCCTTGATGAGGTTAGGTATTAACGACGTTCAGGCAATTGCAACGATTTTAGAATATTCAGTAAACACCATTTACGTATATAAAATGCGGATCAAGGCTAAAGCATTAGTTCCCGGAGATGAGTTCGACGCCAGAATTATGGCTGTAAAGGCAATCTAATTATCTGTTTATCCAGCCCCATGCATTGGTTAAAAATTAAGAATAGGGCACGTCAATAAACTTATTGAACCAATAAATTACATCCTCTGATATCAGCGTTGTCAAAACGGCCCAGAACTTCAAAGCTGCCATCCGGATTTATTTTGCCCAAATCCTGCGTAGCAATAAAAGAGCATGAATTCGCATTGGCCAGATCGATTACATTGATTCCGCCTGTTCTGCCATGCGCCATTAAACTCAAAGGATCGTTGGTATCCCTGATTAGAACCTGCATCCAATTTGGACAGTTAAAAATGCCCTCTCCCAGCGAATAAGCTTGCGATAAAAGTTCAGTCATGCCGTATTCGCTATGAATGGAATTGATGCCGAAACCATTTTTTAACTGTTCGTGTAACTCTTCGCGAACCATTTCCTTACGTTTACCTTTCATTCCGCCGGTTTCCATCACAATTAAACCAGGAAAATCTAAATGATAGTTTTCGATAAAATCCAATAAAGCATAGGTAACGCCAATTAAAACCGTTTTTTGATTCGCTGATTTTAATTCACTAAGCGTTTTAAAAAGTTCATCATGGTTATACAAAAAGTAACCACTGTCAGGATGCTTACTTTTTTCGATCAAATCATTAACCATATAAATTAAGGATGAGCCTGCCCTTTGTTGATAAGATGGAAGCAAAGCCAGAAAGCAGTAGTCCTCTATATTTCCATAAAACTGGTTAAATGCCTGCAGATAACTTTGTTCATAAAGTTTTACGTCGGTAACATGGTGGCTGCTTTGAACCATTCCAGTAGTTCCGGAACTGCTAAAGGTTATTTGGATTGGTCTGGTATCACTTAAAACCGGATGCGTTTTGAAAAAACCAATTGGTAAAAAGGGAATCTGATGAATACTTTTTACTTCATCAATGTCGATATGCAGATGATGAATATAATCTGCATAAACTGCACAATGAGTGGCCTGATGCCTGAATATTATTAAAGCCAGCGCTTCAAATTCCCGGGCATTTTGAATCGAAAAGATGTTTTCTGAAGTAAAATTCACGAAGGCAAAAGTACAAAGGCTTATGCTATTTTTTCGTCAGTTTTTTTAACCAGCATTGCCTTACGGAATTGATAACCGCAATAGCCACTTATTCCGGCAGCAAGACCACTCACTAAACCGGTTACAAATAACAAAACCCACCAGATTTTTACGCCGGTCATTATTGCGACCCTTGTTGCAAGTACGTTATCATTTGGTAAACTTTTAAATAAAGCGTAGCCTATCCAGAGTAAAAATATTGCGAAAAAGGGTTGCCAGAAAGCGATTTTTCCGGTTTTACCGATTATACCGCAGGTTGCAAAGGAGATAATTATAATTACCCACCATGGGGCGACCATTTGCAGGAGAAAACAGATTATTAATATGACGATGAAAACCATTTTTGCTATTTAGAAATTTTTAAACGGGATATTATTGTGCCCGATTTATCATCAGGAGATTGCATATAAAACAAATCATAAAGTTTACCATTTGCCCAGGTATCAATCATGTTGTCGTAGAACTTGCTGCCGGGATTTCCGGATTGGCCGCCAGGATAAACGCCATGGCCTTTCGGAGTCTTACCAAGTTCGATAACCATTCGCCATGAAGGTCCGTTAGTTTCACTTATGGCATTAATTGTGCTTTTTGCACCGCCAATTTGCAAAACTTTAGATCCGAAACCAGGTATTTTTGCAAGGTGTGGCACATTGGTTTGTTTAACATTCGCCCAGTTCCAATCTTTATTGATAGGTCCGAACCTGCGTTCCAGACTATCACAGCTGTATTTGAAAGCTTCGTTTACCAAATCAGTAAGGGTTTCTTTTGCGGGTGTTTTTATATTATCGAACCATTTTGCACCAGGCTCTTTTAAAATCATTTCAACGGTTCGATCCCTTGATGGGTAGCGCATTGGAATGCCTTCCACTTCAAATTCATCATTCCAAATGTCAAAACTTAGTCTCTTTGTCCAGATTTCAAATACACTGGCCGCTATTTTATCTGCATCGTATCTTTTATTCCATTTGGATAGGTAGCTCAAAGCTTCTTTTTGGGTCGCATTAAGCTTTTCAAAGTCAACTAATGGCATTAGCGCGGGCATAAGATTTTGAGCCATAATGCTGTAATTGTCGGTTTGCATCAGCCTGATGCTATCCGCAGTTGCTTTATTCATTGCACCTAGCCTATCGTTAATGCGTTTGCCTCGTTCGTATGGCGAGAACTCCCAGTTGATATAGTACGGATAAGTGGTATCGGTTGAGGACTGGTTTGCGGAACTTACAAAACCCCTGGCCGGATTTTTAACCGTTGGATTCTGATTCGCTGGAATCCAACCCTGCCAGTCGTACGCCGGATCAGTACCGTCCAGGATAAATTTTCCCTGATCCTTCCATTTTAAGGGAAACTTACCATTTGGTGTAATCGCGATATCGTTCTCCACACTGGCGAATACAAAATTTTGGGCCGGTGCCGTATAAAAGGTTAATGCCTTTCTGTAATCGCTATAGTTTTTGCCGCGGTTCAAATAATAAAAGGTCATCAGTTCATTTGATTCATCATGAGCAATCCACCGTAGCGCATCACCAACAGGAACATTATTTGCCCGCCCGTATTTTGGTTTTTGAAAATAAACAACAGGGCCGTGATGGGTGTAATAAACCGTATCAATTTCATCTTTACTGCCACGTATTTTTATAGTTTCAAGTCTGGTTTTGGTGGGTTTCCAGGCATTATTGTACCAATATTCCTTATGCGTATCGTCTTTAAATTTAATCTGATAAAAATCGAGTACATCAGCGGCCACATTCGTAACACCCCAGGCTATACGGCCGTTAAAGCCAATAATTACACCAGGCGCACCAGGAAGAGAAACCCCATAAGTATTCACGCCAGGTGCGTGCAATTGAATCTGGTACCAGATTGATGGCAGCGTTAAATCCAAATGGGGGTCATTCGCAACAATTGGGTAACCAGATGCAGTCTTAGACCCCGATAATGCCCAGTTATTACTCCCTATTCCTTCAACTTTTTCCTTTGTTTTAACTTCACCAGTTTGAGCTTTGGTAAAAGATTCGGGTGTTTTTGGTATGGGCAACGGGCTGAAATCCCATTTTGTGCCGACAGGAATAATGGGATCTTCCCGGAAAGGGTAATCCGGAAAAAGATTCTTGGTAACATCAGGACCGAATTTTTTCATGATGTTGGTCATGTAGAATTCATCGGAACCCATTGCTAAAACAGCAGACATTTGTTTTAGCAAAAGCGCACACTTTACAGGTGTCCAGTTTTCGGGTTTAAAATCTAAAATTTTGTATTCTATCGGATAGTTTGCATGTGAAAGTGTTTTGATGTAAGCATTTATTCCGTCTGTATAAGCTAAAATCATTTCTTTGGCCTTTGGGTCAGCCATCATACCCTTTAAAGAATTTTCAGCGCCGTAAACCATACCCATTCTGCGCTGGTACCGGTCTACCTCTATTGCTTTTTCGCCAACTACCTCACTAATTCTTCCTGCGGCAAATCGTGTTTGAAAATCCATTTGCCATAAGCGGTGCATTGCGGTTACGTAGCCCTGAGCCAAATAAAGATCATGATCGTTTTTAGCGAAAATGTGCGGGATCATTCTATCATCAAAATCGATTTCTATATCGTCTATCGCGCCTTTTATTTTAGCCTTATGATTAAATATAAAGTGGTTGTTTTCCGCATTTTGCCAAAAGCCCATAAAAGGATTCAGAAACTTAAGCAGAGGTGGCGTACTGCCAATTTTGGTATTAAAAAGAAAAGCAATTGCTATAGGAATTATGATGCAGAAAAGCGCTTTAAGTTTATTCATAAATGGTTAGCTAAAAATCAACATTGATAGATTATCTGCTGAACGATATTACTGCAAAATACAACAATCATGAAAGCTATCAAAATTTAAATTCAATTGTAATTATTATTATGCTTACATAATTTGTTTAATTCGAAAAAAGGATTTAAGTTTAACTAACGATTAAAGGCACTAACCAAAAATTAATTCTTATTTATGAGCAAAATCTTTACACAGATCTTCAGTGTGATTGTTCTTGTATTGGTAACCAGCATTACTGTACAAGCCCAGAACACAACGGTAAGCGGTACCGTCAGAGATAAGCAAACCAAAGAGCCCTTAGTGGGTGTAACTGTGACTGTCAAAGGTCAATCCGGTGGAGCGGCAACCAATTCCAGTGGCGCATTTAGTTTTACTGCATCTTCAAAGCCACCTTTTACTTTAGTAAGTAGCTATGTGGGGTATGGTACTGTAGAGCAATCTGTTACAGGAAATGCCAGTGGGATTGTTATAGAATTGGAGGCTGTAGCAATATTAGGTGGTGATGTGGTTGTTTCTGCATCAAGAACACCGGAACGTATTTTAGAATCGCCGGTTTCCATTGAGCGTATGAGTGCTGCATCGATTAGAGAAATAGCCGCCCCATCTTTTTACGACGCTTTGAATAATATGAAAGGCGTAGAAAGTAGTATGCAAAGTTTGACTTTTAAATCAATTAATACCCGTGGCTTTAATTCAAACGGCAATACACGTTTTAATCAATATATCGATGGAATGGACAATCAAGCCCCAGGACTGAATTTTTCTGTTGGTAATATTGTTGGTATTACCGAATTAGATGTTGATAATGTTGAACTTTTGCCGGGTGCATCGTCCGCTTTGTATGGTGCTGGTGGCATTAACGGAACCTTGTTAATGACCTCTAAAGACCCATTCAAATATAAAGGAGCAAGTTTTCAATATAAAACTGGTATTAACCATGTTAACGACGATAACAGCAGTGTTCAGCCTTTTAATCAGTTAGATGTTCGTTTAGCCAAATCATGGAATAATAAGTTTGGTGTAAAGGCTGCATTCTCTTTCTTGCAGGCAAAAGACTGGTTTGGAAATAATTACTCAAATTTCGACAGGGTTGCAAGAACTGTAAAATCCGGTGATAGAAACAGTGATACCAATTATGATGGTGTGAACGTTTACGGTGATGAAGTGAGTCAGAATATGAGAAATGTGGCCTTGAGTGTTCAGAATGCGACCATCTCTGGCATCAATGCAGGTTCTGGTGGTGCAATACCTAATATTAAAGCTTTAATGGACGGCACTTTTGGAGCTGCTGTTCCAAATACAGCACAACAGGCTGGGTTTTTAGCGGGTTTGCCTGCAGCATTGCGTCCGGCGGTTCAAAATTATCTTCCATTTTATGTAGGGTTAAAGGCCAATTTAATTCCTGATCAAAATGTATCGAGAACGGGATATAATGAGGCAAACCTGGTTGATTACGATACAAAATCATTAAAAGCATCCGGCGCGGTTTACTATAACATCAGCAGTACGGTTCAAGCTGTTGCACAAGCAAACTGGGGCACCGGAACTTCTGTTTATACCGGATCGGACCGTTATTCTCTTCGTAATTTTAACATTGGCCAATATAAACTGGAAGTGAAAGGACAGGATTTTTATGTAAAAGGCTATACCACGCAGGAGCGTTCCGGAGATTCCTATATTTCCTCTATTCTGGGGAGCTACATTAATGAGGTTTCCAAGCCTTCAACAACATGGTTTCCTCAATATATTGGCAATTATGTAGGTGCCAGGGCCGCAGGTCAAGGTGATGTAGCAGCGCATACTTTTGCACGTGGCGTTGCCAATCAGGGCCGTTTCGAGCCAGGTTCACCACAGTTCGCCAACGCGATGAATACCGTCATGAACACAACCATTAGCGCAACTTCGATTAATGCAACAGACCCTTCAAAAAGCGTATATGGTGCTAAGTTCGATGATAAAAGTAATTTATATCACTATGAAGGCATGTATAATTTTACCAATGCCTTTAATAATGTTGTCGAGTTTCAAGTAGGTGCGTCTTACCGTCTTTATGATTTAAATTCTGCGGGAACAATTTTCAATGACTTGAACGAATCTATCGATATTAATGAATATGGTGCCTTTGCCCAGATTGGTAAAAAAATGTTTAATGACAAGGTGAAGTTCACTTTTGCAGGCAGATACGATAAAAGTATGAACTTCGAAGGCCGTTTCACGCCACGGATTACGGGGGTTTTTACCGTTGCGAAAAATAATAATATCAGGGCATCCTATCAAACCGGTTACCGTAACCCGACCACTCAAAATCAATACATAGATTTATCAGTAGGAGGTGGATCTCAACGCTTAATTGGTGGTTTGCCGGAAATTATGTTCGGTAAGTATAACCTGAACACCAACAAAGCATTTACTGATGTAAGTTACCGTGCTTTCCTGGCATCGGCGGCGACGGGCACACCTAACCCAGCGTTGTTACAACAATATAATTTTGATGCCCGGGGTGTTCGTCCGGAAAGCGTACAGTCTTATGAATTAGGATATAAAGGCTTGATTACATCAAACCTGTTGATTGATGCTTATGGTTACTATAACATTTATAAAGATTTTATTACGGCAGTAGATGTTTACCAAAATGTTGGTACATTGGCTAGTCCAACTTTCGTTAAGTTCGGCGTTCCGGTTAACGCTGAAGGAGAGGTAAGTTCTTATGGGGCAGCTTTAGGTCTGGATTATTTAATAAACAAATGGAGCTTAAGCGGAAACGTATCATACAACCAGATAGGCGATCTTCCGGTTAATTATATAAACGATTTCAACACACCAAAAGTTCGTTACAACCTTGGCGTGGGCAATAAAGAAATTATTAAGAACATTGGTTTTAACGTTTCCTATCGCTGGCAGGATAGATTTTACTGGAATTCATCGTTTACCTCCGGAGAAGTGCCATCATATAGTACATTGGATGCCCAGGTTAACCTGAAAATACCTTCTGTAAATTCAGTTATTAAGTTGGGTGGATCAAACGTCCTGAATAAATATTATATAACCTCATATGGCAACCCTGCAGCGGGTGCTATTTATTACCTGGCATTTTCATTTAATCCTTAATCAGGTTTAATTTACCCTTATCAACGGAATAAAAAAAAGCTTCAATAATTCTAAAGACCTTCTGAACTAAATCAGAAGGTTTTTTTTTGAACATTAACTCCTTTTTGTAAAATATGCGTATTATAGTGCTTTCTTAACGAGCATTATTTTAAGGAATCGAATTAATTTGAATTATTAGGATGGAAGCGCAAAACGATAAGCCAGACACGGCCAGTGAGCTGATTGAAAAAGAACAGGAAATACAACACCTGAATAACCCTGTTGATATATCTGTAAAACCAATTGTAAAGCAATACCTGGGTGCAGTTAAAAAAGTAAAAAAGGAAGGAAACAGATTTTATTTTTCTGATGGCGATGCGAGGGTGGAAATCAGGGTGGTTAGCGATGAAATCATTCGTGTCCGTTTAGCACCACACGGTGTTTTTCTCGATGATTTTTCTTACGCTGTTCCTGAAGTTGACCAGAAAGTTTCGGTATTTAATATGCAGGAACACGACGATCATTATACCGTTTCCACAAATGCAGTAACCTGTAAGATTGAAAAATCTAATTTCCACATCTCTTTTTCCGATGTCATTACCGGAACTTTAATGGTGGATGAGGCAAATTCCATGCATTGGGAAGAAAATACTGATTTTGGGGGATATTATATTTTCGCTACTAAAAAATGTCATCCTGAAGAAAACTTTTTTGGCCTGGGCGATAAATCAGGGAATTTTAATTTACGCGGCCGGAGGTTTGAAAACTGGAACACCGATGCTTACTCATTCGGATGGAACCAGGATCCGCTATATCGGACAATCCCATTCTACATCGGACTGCATAATAATGCCGCTTATGGCATTTTCTTCGACAATACATTTAAATCTTATTTCGATTTTGGTTCTGAAGATGTTGGTAAAACCAGTTTTTGGTCAGACGGCGGGGAATTGCAATATTATTACATTCACGGACCGCATATGATGGATGTGGTTAAACGGTATGCAAGTTTAACGGGCACACACCCAATGCCGCCGAAGTGGACTTTAGGCTATCAGCAATGCCGCTGGAGTTATTATCCTGAATCAAAAGTTAAAGAAATAGCAAAACAGTTCCGAGAACGTAAAATTCCTTGTGATGCGATTTACCTGGACATCGACTACATGGACGGTTATCGCTGTTTTACCTGGAATAAAAAATACTTTCCTGATCCCCGGAGGATGATTAAAGAACTTTCTGATGATGGTTTTAAAACCGTTGTAATGATTGATCCGGGAATCAAGGTTGATGATGATTACTGGGTTTTTAAAGAAGGTAAAGAAAAAAGATTTTTTTGCCGCCGAAGCGATGATTACTACATGGAAGGCCATGTATGGCCCGGACGATGCCAGTTCCCTGATTTTACAAATCCAAAAGTTCGCAGCTGGTGGGGTAATTTGTATAAGGAATTAGTGGATATGGGGGTTGCCGGTTTTTGGAATGATATGAACGAACCCGCCGTTTTTGGCTCGGGAACCTTCCCAAATGACGTTCGCCATAATTATGACGGTTTCCGTGGTTCGCACCGCAAAGCACATAATGTTTATGGCATGCAAATGGTGCGCTCAACATACGAAGGCTTGAAAAAGCTGATGCGCAACAAACGTCCTTTCACGATTACCCGCGCCGGTTATTCCGGTATGCAGCGTTACGCAAGTGTATGGACAGGCGATAATCTTGCAAGCTGGGAACACTTGAAAATGGGTAACATTCAGTGTCAGCGTTTATCTGTTTCCGGTGTGCCTTTTTGTGGTACGGATATTGGCGGTTTCAGCGGTGAACCTGATGGTGAATTATTTACCAGATGGGTACAACTCGGAACATTTTCCCCTTTCATGAGGGCCCACTCT
>Ga0247804_10000773_pt1 | contig 14730 bp, 10 predicted proteins | sample UWRJL029104C1_FD_181142 | JGI IMG/M metagenome (GOLD analysis project Ga0247804, IMG submission 181142) | Plant litter microbial communities from Arlington Agricultural Research Station in Wisconsin, United States - UWRJ-L029-104C-1 | ecosystem: Environmental > Terrestrial > Plant litter >...
TTCTTTAAAATATTCTGTTTGTGCATTGCATTCGTCCTGTATCTCGTGGATCACGTTCTGCAACTGGTCTTTGGGCGCCACGTACAGGTTGGCCGGGAAGATGGCGGCATTTTCCACGCTGCTGATGCGTTTGCCGCTGCTCAGTTCCAGGGTTTCGATGGTTTCTATTTCATCTCCAAAAAAAGCGATGCGGTAGCCGAAGTCCACGTAAGGCAGGTTGATGTCAATGGTATCTCCTTTTACACGGAAGGTACCGCGGTTGAAGTCGCCTTCGCTCCTGCTGTACAAAGAATTCACGAGGCTGTGCAGGAAGCCCTGCCGGGAAATGACCTGCCCGCGGCTGATGCGGATGATGCCATTTTCATAATCGGTGGGGTTGCCCATGCCATAGATGCAGCTAACGCTCGCTACGATGATGATGTCGCGGCGGCCGCTGAGCAACTGTGCCGTGGCCTGCAACCGTAGTTTGTCCAGTTCTTCGTTGATGCTGAGGTCTTTTTCGATGTAGGTATTGCTTACGGGCATGTAGGCCTCGGGCTGGTAGTAATCATAATAGCTTACAAAATACCCGACCGCGTTCTCCGGGAAGAATTGTTTGAACTCGCCGTACAATTGCGCCACCAGGGTTTTGTTGTGCGTCAACACCAGCGTAGGCCGTTGAACGTTGTTGATCACGTTGGCCATGGTAAAAGTTTTACCGCTGCCCGTTACGCCCAGCAACGTTTGGTATCGTTCGCCGTTCAGCAGGCCCTCGGTAAGTTGTTGAATGGCAGCCGGCTGGTCACCGGAGGGTTGATAGGGAGAATGGAGTTTGAACAAGGGAAATTATGAATTATGAGTTATGAATTATGAATGGACAGGGCTTTTAAAATGAAGCAATATTAATATAGCAAATGTTATGCAATACTTGATAAACAAAGATCGCGCTCTTTGGAACGCGATCTGTATTTAATCCGTGTAATGGCCTCACCCCCAACCTCCCGAAATTCTTCGGGACAGGCTCTCTCCTGCAGAGAGGGGAGATAGCAACTTTCGTTCGTTCAATAAAAAATTCGTCTAATAAATTACTTTGAAGCCAGTTCCACCATCGTGCTCACTTCATCCACCAGCGCATCATCGTTACCGCTGAAGCCAATTGCTTTGAAACGGATGTTCCCTTTTTTATCCAGGATGAACTTGGTAGGGATGCCGCTTACTTTAAAATTGGCAACTACTTCGCTTTCATCATCCATCAGCACGTGGAAGGGATAGTTGTTCTTCTTCATAAAATCCATGGCGTTCTGCTTTTTGTTCTCTACGTTTTCCCAGGTATCAACGAACAGGAATTCCACGTCGCCGCGGGCTTTTAATTTTTCCTGCGCCTTTTGCATGGCGGGCATGGAAGCAATGCAGGGTCCGCACCAGGTAGCCCAGAAATCAACGATCACCACTTTGCCCTGCAGGCTGGCGAGGCTAACTTCCTTACCGTCAAAATCCTTGAGTGTAAAGGCCGGCGCTTTTTCGTTGATCATCGTTTTAGCGACCTCTTTTTCTTTATTGACTTTCGCGGTCGTTTCCAGTTTTGCGAGGTAAGCATCAAAACCTTTGTCGCTGCCCTTTTCTTTTACATACAATGTCTTAAGGTCTTCTTTTGTTTTTGTGGAAGCCGCGCCGTCTTTCACCAGTTTTTCAATGACCAGCCTGGAAGCAGGCGTTGGGGCAGCTTTTACCAACAAGGAGGTATAGCGTTCGTTATATTGTGCGTCTTTAAATTCTTTGATGGCCGTTGCTTCTTTCGCGTATTTTAATCCTTCCTGGTATTGCCCTGTTTTGTGCAGGATAAAGGCATAGGTATCGCCGTACATCGCGTAATTATTCCTGCGCTGTTCTGCCCATTGTTTTTTTGTGGAGGATTCGGGTTGCTTTCCTGCAGGGGCAGTAATCTCTTTCTTTGCCCAGGTGGTGGCTTCCATGGACATTTTTTTTGCTTCCGCCATTTGATCATCTTTTTCGGCCATGTTCCACGCAAGGTTGTTGTAGAGCGACGCCCTTGCCGGTGCTTTCATGTCTTTGGTTAGTGCATAAAATGCATCCCAGTTCTTTTCTGCGGCATAAGCAGATGCGAGGCCGCCGTTCATACTGGCAACGGTAGCGTCCATCGCTTCTTTTTCAGCGGCTGTATTAGGCACCATCACCATTTTATAATGCTCTATGGCTTCTTTCTTTTTAGCGGCTTCTTTCGAGCTGTAAAATTTATTGACAACCTCATTGATCTTCCATTTCCCATCGGGATACTTTGTTTTCATGATGTTGGTAAAGGAATCCGCCACCGGCTTCATTTTATATGTGTTATACCAGCGGGACAGGAAATTGTATTCTGCTTCGGTGAGGACCGGTTTTGCAGCCAGGCTGGTCAATGTTTCACGGATCACCGGTTCCGCTTCTTTTTTGTTTATGCTATTTCTTACGGCCAGGTAATTGCCATACCAGGCAATGTCATTCTTTGATTCGGGATAGGCTTTCATCCCTTCTTCGAGGGATGAAAGGTTTTTTGCCGGATCGCTGTTCATATCGAAAAAATATTCCCCGTAGTTGCCATACACCCTGCCCGCGGCGGCATAGTATTCCTTAACCGGCTGGTTGTTGCTGTTGTATACGGGCACCAGGAATCCTTTACCGGAGTTATTGTCCTTTAATTTACCCGCTTCAAACAGGAAGCCCAATGCTGCGGCATCATCGCTTATCACAAAACTGCCCGAATATGTTTTCCCTTTCTGGGTGATGGCGGGTTCGGCCACTTTGATCTTTGCATCTCCAAAATAATAAACGGCGATGTCCACCTTCTTCGCATCGATGAGCGGCGAAGTTTCTGCATTAAAAGTGAAAGTTACCTTGTCGCCTTTTTTGGGATAGGCGGGAGAGAACTGCAGCGCATCGAATTTCACCTGTGCGTAACCGTTAGCGGCGCATGCGATCAGCAGCAGGTAAAGGAATGTTTTCTTCATACGAGTTGTTTTAGTGTATGAAAATAAAACTAATCGCTTCGATAAACAATTTCCAACTGTTAAATTCCAACCTTTAGTTTGCCGGCCTCCTTTTTACGGATGAACCAGGCGATGGTAAAGCTGGGAATAAAGTCGGTCAGGGGCAACAACTCTTCCAGGAAACTGAGGCCGCCACCGAATATACCGAGCCGCCCGCCAAAGGTCTTATAAAAGATGAAAGCGGAGAACGGCGCCCAGATGATGTCGCCGAATTCGCCCAGGAAGGGGATGGAATAGGTAGCCATGCCCACGAGGTCCATAAAAATACAGAGCGCGATATTGGGTACGAAACTGGTATTGTTGTTCATGCGTGCAGGTTGATGGTTTAGTGCATCAATTCTCCTGCCATTCTGCTTTATGGCTTGTATTTTAACGAAAACGGCCACCGCTGTTAACGATGGCTGAATTCCTATTATGCGTAAACAACTATTATTTAACGGAGGCAACGGTTTTATCGGTCCCGATGAATTTATAAACCGATTCTTTGATCTTTTCATCAATCTCCGTTTTGCTTACCTTACCGGCAGCGTATTCTTTTGCCAGTGCGAAAAGGTATTCGTTCAACACTTTGCCATCTACCTTGGTTTTTAACTGTACCGTGGTATGGCTGGCAAAATAATCGTCCCATACGGCCCTTACCTTCGCCCAGTAATCTTTGTTCTTTTCCCAAAAGGCTTTGGCGGCAGCGCATTTGCTTTCTTCCACCCTTTTGTAGGTATTGTATCCTTTCTCTTCCACCAGCAATTTATCCGTACCGTCTTCGCGGATGATCTTCTTATTGTCCTGTTCGTGCAGGTAACCGTCTTTGGTAAAGCTGATCCTGTTGGTCCTTTTTAAAATATTGTAATCGCTGCGCACGCTGTATTCGCGGCGCGGCAAAGGCGCATCGGTGGTATTTTGCCAGGTCAGTTTGCCATCTAGCATTACCCAGTCGCTGCTGCCCTGGTAGCGCGGTTCGTCGCTCACTTCCCATACGGATTGTGTCCAGCGGCCTTTCACCTGTTCGGGTTTCAGTATTTCTTTAACCCATGTTTTATTGCCGGTGTATTTATATTGAACGGGATTCTCATAGCTCCAGTCTTCCCGCCAATGTTTGATGATCATGGAATCCGTTACCACCAGCAAATGCTGCATCACTATCTTTTTATCGCTGTTGATGATCGGCATTACATATTCCAGGCCGGCGCTGATCTCTTCGCGGTCGTGGTACTTATATTTCGGATCGGGTGAAAAAGTTTCAGCATATTTAAATTCCACTTCAAAGCAGCCACAAAGGTTGTCGATGTTCTTTTTCCCGTTCTGCTGGGCCTGTGCCCCGCCTATAGCCAATACTGCCAGCGCAGTCAATACAGTTTTTATCATGAGTTTTACAATTTGCTGACAAAGTGAAGGCTTTAACGGCACAATGACTTACGGAAGAGGGAAAGGCGTTTACGCGATAAGGAAAGAAAACAAATGTGACAATTTGAAGATGTGACAATGTGATAATAGAATGCAGAATTTTGATAATTCTTAAATTATCCCAATCCGGGTAAGAAAAAACCGCCGGCTAAAACCGGCGGCCTGTCAAACATATTCAAAAAAAATTATCAGCCTTTCTTCACGAGCACGGTTTCAAAGGCAGGATAGCCCCTGTCGCCGTTTTGTGTCATGGCTGTGAAGCGCAGCTTGTAATAGTTATTATCTGCGTCTTTAATGATGTAGTAACGATCCGTGCGTACGGAAGGAGCGGTGCTTGGTCCGCCGCCGGCACGCCAGTCGGAACCGATCGCATTTTGTGCTGTCAGCCAGGTTTGCGCAGCCAGGTCGGCTTCTGCAAAATCAGCGAATGCCTTTGTGGCTACCAATACCCTGGCAACAGATACGTTCCTGTTCTGGATGATCATGTCCTGGAACAGGTAAGGCACTTCCCCGCCGCCGAAATTGGTTACGTTTGAAAAATAGGTCCAGGCAATGTCCCATTTCTTCTTTTGTGGTTCAACGCTTACCGCGCCGTTCTCAAAAGAAATGTATTTAAAGAAATAAGTGTCGTCTTTGGGTATGTCGATCGAAGTAAAAGTGGTAGCAGCAATATCAGCATGTTGCAGGGTATAACCACCGGAAGCATTGCGGATGATGCGTATCTTTTTCCAGCCCCTTGCCGGTGCAGGATTGCCGATGCCGGTACCCCTGTTTACAATATATACTTTGTTGTCCGCAGCCGTGGCAGCTACTGTAGCAATGGCAGTCCGGGTAAGATCGCCGCTCGGGTAGTCGATGTAGGGAAGGGAAGAAGTGGTGGGCGCGGTTTGGTTGAACATCACTTCATTACCAAAACCTACCGTATCAGCAGCAGTTACCGCCGTAAGGTCGTTCTTGCTGACCTGTTTGGCCATCATCGCGGTAGAAGAGTTGATGATCACTTTCCAGTCGTCGTTGCCGCCATAGAAACCAAGGTCCCATTTGGTGCGTTGAACCCCTTCCTGGTTGTTGGCGCTCAGGTCGAAGAAAACCTTGTTGCCATAGGTGGTACCGCCGCCATCGCCTACGGTGGTGGAACCGGTAGAAACGATCTCTGCAAATTTCAGCGTGAATACATTGGTGGTACCGATGATCACGGGCGCGCCCGTGGATTCGATCTTGAATTTAATGGTTTCATCGCCTGCGAATGCCGCGCCTGTGGCTTTGGTCAACGTAAAGCTGCCTTCGCTGGCACCGCTGAGGATGGTAAGGCTGATGGCATTGGAAACCGCTGCCGGCGCCGTGGTAAATTTTGTCGTGTATGCCACACCGGCAGGTAATAAACTGATCGTAACGGGTATGTCGCGGTCGGCGGCCCTTGTTAATTTTACTTTTACGGTAATGCTTGCAGCAGCAGGCGCAATGCCTTGTTCAGCCGCTTCAAAATTGGCCATGTTATCGGGTAATGGTGCATCTTTTTTTCGGCAGGCCGATATCATAATGATAACCGATAACGCCAGCGCCAATCCTTTCCATACTTGTTGTTTCATCTTATGTTGTTTTAATTATAGGTTGATGTGATTTATTTTTTCTTCCAGTTAAAAGCAATGCCCAGGAAATAAGAACGCCCGTTGCCGATTGGCCTCGATGTACCTGGAGTGTGTGCACCGCCGCTGTTAATACCGCTGCTGATGCGGGTAATGTCGAACAGGTTGCGAATGCCGGCGTTTACGGTAAACAATTTGCAAAGCTTTTTATTAAGGGTGAAGTCGGCCCAGTGGTAGGCTTCCGTTTCTACCAGCACAACCTGGGTAACGCCGCTGATCACTGCTTCCTGATAATAGGGCAGCTTGCCGGTGTATTTATAAAACAGGTTGGCATCCAATCCTATTTTTTTGAAGCTGTAGGAAATGTTGGCGTTGGCTTCGGGCGACCATTTAAAGTCGGGCAGCGATTTATCTACTGTTGAATATTCATTGTAGCGGCCGGTGTAACCAACACCCATATTGGCAGAGAGGTTACCGTAGTTGAGGTTGCCACTCAAGGTACCACCACGTGTTTTGTAACGGTTTACGTTATAGTAGGTCGTTACCAGCGGGTTGCCTGCTTTCGCAGCGAAAGTGATCAGGTTTTCCACGTCGTTGTAAAACCCGCTCAACGTTACGCCGAGTTTCAGCTTTTCTTTTTGAATGGCTGCCCATGACAAAGAACCGGTGAAACTGTTGGACTGTTCCGCCTGCAGGTCGGGGTTGCCTTCGATACTGTGACTGGCATCAAAGAAATCATAATACAGTTCGCGGGCCGAAGGAGAACGGAAGCCTCTTGCATAAGCCAGTCGCAGGTCAAGGTAGCGGGTAATGCCAAATTTTGTATTGATGGAAGGTATTACCGGTGGTGCATCATAAACACTGTTGCGGATGAACCTTACCCCGGGACGGATATTGATCCTGCTGTTGGGCGTAATTTCTGAAGTAATGAAAAACGCGTAGTCGTCAATTTTTTGTGTGCCCGATTTTATCCTTTCGCCTTCGGCCCTTTCGAGGTTGATGTCAACACCGGGTTGAAAAGAAAACACCGGCGAAGCGCGGTACAAAGCGGCACCCCGGAAAGTGAAGCTGTTGAAAGTAGCCAGGCTGTGGGCGCCGGGCGCGGTGGAAACCCTTACATCACCGTTCGGAAAGTACAGGGTGCTGTACACCTGGCGGGTAAAATGCGTATAAGAGGTTTGCGCGTTGGCCGATACTTTTTGATTGAACACGTAAGATGCCTGCAACTGCTGCATCAGCCTGTCGGTTATGTATTCCTGGTCGGTAGCGGGCTGGCTGCTGCCCGTTGCAATATTGGCCGGGTTGGTGATGAGTTCATCCAATCCATCGAGGCGGTAGTAAATATTCAGTTTGTCGTTTCGGTAACCCACAAGCGCATTGCCCACGACCTGGTCTTTTTTATGCCATACGAGTTCCCTGCCGATGGCCGTATCTCTCCAGCCGTTGAAAAGGTTGCGCCCGATGCCGCCGTTGGCGTACCAGTTCTTATAACTGCCCGAGGCGCCCAGGTATTGATTGTGTATGCCGCTGCTGTAGCCATATTCTTTACCCGCGGTTTCTTCGTGGAGTCTTGCGTTGATACCAAATTTTTCTCCCTTTCCTTTTTTGGTGATGATGTTGATAACGCCTGCGAGTGCGTCGGCGCCGTAGATCACCGACATGGGACCTTCAATGACCTCTATCCTTTCAACGGAATTTATTTCTATGGAATTGATGTTGATCTCATTGGAAACGCCCTGGCGGCCCGTCATCGGTACGCCGTCAATAAGGATCTTCACATTCTGCCCGGAGAGGCCCATCATGCTGATGTCGGAACCGCCGGTTGCAAGGTCCTGCGAAAAACGGATGTTGAGTTGACTATTAAGCACATCCTGTAATTTGGCCGCAGCCTGTCTTTGTATCTGTTCGGCGCTGATCACGCGCACCTGGTAAACGGAATTTTTTACGGATTGGGCTTTGTACTGGCCGGTTACCACTACTTCTCCGAGCGAGCGGGTTATTGTACTGTCCTGTGCCAGTAAGCTGCCTGTGAAAAGAAGGGTTATGGGTAAGAGGGATAATTTTCTCATAATTTTTGAATGCGGTTGCAAAGTTCTTTTAGTGTGCATGTATATTTATCAGCGTTGTGTCACGAATACAGGTTTGTGTTTTGTTTTACAGAAACGTGACAACCATTTTTTTATATTATACCAATTGTGGTTCGGCAACCTGCATGGCTGCTTTCATCATCAAGACCCTTCTAACAGGCTTCTTTCTTTTCCTGCCCAGCCATATTAAAAATCCTGTAACCGGCAAGGATGCGGCTACCAGGCTTGCCAAAAAATAAATGATCTTGCTGCCGATGCCCAGCGGTGGAATGTCGCCGGTATGCAGGCTGTAATTGGCCCGCGCCACTTTTTCGTAACCCGTTGCGTTCTTAAAATTTTCTTCTTTTAATGGTTTCCCGTTGTATTGGTCGAAGAACATACTTACCTGTTTGCGCACTACCGTGTAAGGGTAGCGCATCACCACGCGGAATGCCGCGGTACTGTCGGCAGGCAGGCCGATAAAGGTTTCTTTGGCACCGGGGTTTTGAGCGATCATGTATGCGTAAGCCGCAGTAGCATTGAAGCCGTTGGATTGCGTTGGACCCGATTTCAGTTTTTCTTCCTTCTTTTTTGCAGGCGAATTCGTTACAAGCCTTACACCATCCTTTACACTGTCGAACATCCAGAAAATACCGGTAAGCGAAATGAGGATCAGCACCAGCAACGCATAAAATCCCAGTACGCTGTGCAGGTCCCAGTTGAAACGCCTGCGGTTCTTCGTTTTTAAATTGATGCGCACTGCCTGGCGGAAAAACCGTTTTTGTTTGGGCCACCACAATACCAGCCCGCTGATACACATAATAAAAAAGATCAGCACATTCCATTTGATGATCTCTTTTCCCACGTCGCCGAGGTACAGGGTACGATGTAGTTTCAGCACGATGTTGAAGAAATCGTTCTCCATGTTGCGCACGCCGGTCACCGAAGCGGTGTAAGGGTTTACAGAAATGGCTTTGCGGCTTTTGGTAGAAAATATATAGGCCGCATTCTGCTCTTCTTTAAAGCGGATGCCCGTAACCGTTTCGGTGGGATATTCCTTTTTTACGAGCGCCTGCAATTCGCCAATGTCTTTTCTTACCGATCCATCCGCCGCTTTTACATAATAATATTTGTGCTGGAAAATATCCCTGCATTCTTCTTCGAACACATATAAACAACCAGTAACAGCCACCACTACCACCACGATCCCGCTGACCAGTCCCAGCCATAGATGGAGGAAGCTGGTGATCTTTTTAACGGGGTTCGCTTTTTTAGCCATGTAAGCAGTGCGGTTGAAAATTTCGGCGAAGGTGTAGCAGGAATAACAGGAATGGTTGCCGCATCGGGAAAAGGGTTTACGAGAACAGGAAACTGACATTGGGGTGACAATGCGGTTGAAAGTTGAAGGTTGATGGTTGAAAGCTGGCAGTGGGCGGTGGGCAGTTTGCAATTGGCAGTTGGCGAAGAAAGCGACTTAATTGTATTTTTGCCAACTGCAAACTGTCAACTGTAGCTTATTGCCAATTGCCACTGCCAACCGGGAAACTACCTCCAAATTGACACTGCCAACTGATTACCAGCCCCAAACGCTTTATACTTAATTTAACCTTGCCGTCCGGGTGAATTAGCGTACCTTTGCGGACTTAAAATTTGTTGAATTGCTGTATGGACGAACCGTTTGTATCACCATCAACAATAAAAACAATAAAAAACAACACATGAATATCCGCAACATTGCCATTATCGCCCACGTAGATCACGGTAAAACGACCCTGGTTGACAAAATCCTGCACAGCACGAACATTTTTCGTGACAACCAGGAAACAGGCGAACTCATCATGGACAACAACGACCTTGAAAGGGAAAGGGGCATCACCATTTTCAGTAAGAATGTTTCTGTAACTTATAAAGACATTAAGATCAACGTGATCGATACCCCGGGCCATAGTGACTTTGGCGGCGAAGTGGAAAGGGTTTTAAAAATGGCCGACGGCGTGTTGCTGCTGGTGGATGCTTTTGAAGGACCGATGCCGCAAACGCGCTTCGTACTGCAAAAAGCATTGCAACTGGGCCTGAAACCCATCGTTGTGATCAATAAAGTTGATAAAGAGAACTGTCGCCCGGACGAAGTACACGACGCGGTATTTGAATTGTTCTTCAACCTTGACGCTACAGAAGAACAACTGGAATTCCCAACCATTTACGGCAGCAGCAAGCAGGGCTGGATGAATACGACCCTCACGCCTACCGATAACATCCTCCCGCTGATGGATGCCATCCTGGAATTTGTTCCGGAGCCTAAAGTAAATGAAGGCACCACGCAGATGCAGATCACTTCACTCGATTACTCTGCGTTTTTGGGCAGGATCGCGGTGGGTAAAGTAGCGCGCGGCTCTATAAAAGAAGGACAGAACATCGTGATGGTGCAGGCCGACGGCACATTGGTAAAATCCAAAGTAAGGGAACTCTATACATTTGAAGCGCTGGGCAAGAAAAAAGCAACCGAGGTTTTTGCGGGCGATATCTGCGCCGTAGTAGGCCTGGAAAACTTCAACATCGGGGATACGATCTGCGATGCGGAGTTCCCGGAAGCCTTACCGGTGATCAGCGTGGATGAACCTACGATGAGCATGATGTTCAGCATCAACAACTCACCTTTCTTCGGGCGCGAAGGTAAATTTGTGACCAGCCGCCATTTGCGCGACAGGTTGATGAAAGAAACGGAAAAAAACCTCGCATTGAGGGTAGAAGATACAGACGGCGCCGATAGTTTCCTGGTGTACGGCCGCGGTATCCTGCATTTGGGTATCCTCATCGAAACCATGCGCAGGGAAGGATTTGAGCTGACCGTGGGTAACCCGCAGGTATTGGTAAAACATATCGACGGAAAGAAATGCGAACCTTATGAGAACCTGGTGGTGGATGTGCCTGCCGAATACAGTGGCAAGGTGATCGACCTGGTTACACAACGCAAAGGTGAATTGCTGATCATGGAAAGCAAGGGCAACATGCAGCACCTTGAATTTGAGATACCGTCACGCGGTTTGATCGGACTGCGCAGCACGATGCTGACAGGCACTGCCGGTGAAGCTGTAATGGCACACCGTTTCGTGGAATACCGCCCGTGGAAGGGTGTTATCCCCGGCCGCAGCAACGGTGTTCTATTATCGAAGAATACAGAAAGAACAACGGGCTACTCTATTGATAAATTACAGGACAGGGGACGTTTCTTCGTTGACCCGGGAGAAGAAGTGTATGTTGGACAGGTGATCGCCGAGCACATCAAGCCAGGTGATCTGAATGTAAACGCTACTGAACCTAAAAAGCTCACCAACCACCGTGCAAGCGGTAGCGATGATGCCAGCCGTGCCGCACCAAAGATCCTGATGACACTGGAAGAGTGCATGGAATACATACAGCAGGATGAGTGCATCGAGGTAACGCCTAAGAACATCCGCATGCGTAAAGTGATACTGGACGAGAACGAACGCTTAAGGGCTTCGAAATCAATGAAGGCGGAAAGCGCGTAGAAAGTCAAAATGAAACAATTAAAAAACCCAAAATTGAGCGATCAGTTTTGGGTTTTTTAATTGTTTCACGCAAAGGCGCAAAGAAAAAATCAAAAGAGAAAAGTCAAAACCAAAAAGCATCAACCCCTGTTAGGTTTTGACTTTTGAATTTTTACTTAGCATAGAACCATTCTTTGTGCACGAATATCGTATTGATGTACGTATCGGCATATACGAAATAGCCTTTCGTCAGCATCAGGTCGATGATGGAAGTGACTTTGGGCTTGATGTGGTTCTCGGAATAGGAACAGGTTTCAACGATCCACACCGGCACCGGGTATTTCGTAAAATCGAAAGCGCTTAAAACAGCATAATCCACGCCTTCCACATCGAGTGAAATAAGGTCCGGCAGTTTGCCGTTCATCTCCCGTTCGATCACCTGGCCGATCGTTATCAACTCGGTTTTTTTTACTTCCGTTAATTTATAATTGCCCGAAGCGGCATGGGCCTCGGCTTCTGCTTTGGATAAGGTATTGATGGCCGGTTCGCTGAAAATATAAAAGTCCGCTTCGCCCGGCTGGTCGCTAATGGCGGCGCCTACCACTTTATCGCGCGGGCGCACTTTCCTGAATTTTCTCCCGTAAGGCTGGTAAGGTTCTACCAGTACACCGTTGCCACCGTTCTTATAAAAAAGATAGGTATTGTTGAAGGTAACGGGCAGGTTGGCGCCAATATCGATGTAAGAGATCGTGTTGATGCCCATGCCGGAAAAAAGGAAGTTCACGACCCTGTCTTCTCCCGCCTGCGCGTAAGAAATGGGCGCTTTTAACAGGCTTAAAATAAATCTTTTGAACATAGATGAGTTTTGCCGGCTCTGCCAGCGGTTATGGAAGGGCGTCGATCCTTTTTTTAAGCCCGGCCGTTAATTTGGAATCAAGCGCCTTCAACTCTTCGTAAACGCCGGTCGCTTTCACTTTGTCTTTTTGCTGGAGGTGAAACAAGCCGATGTAATACAGGTAGAGATCGAATTTTGATAAATCGTACTGTTCCCTGAAATATTGTATGCCTTCGTTGTATTGCTCGGTAATGCGGTAGGAATAACTGATCTCGCTAATGGCCGATTTGTAAACGCTGTCGATCTGCAATGCTTTTTTCAACGGCGCATAGGAGGCTGCGTAATTCTTTTTATCATTATAGTACCAGCCGATATTGAACAGCAGTTCCTTGCTGGTATCGCATTTCAACTGTTGGGCCTTGCTGTAATAGATAAATGCAGAGTCGGCTTTCTGCCTTGTTTCCTTGTAAAAATTACCGACCGTGATGTTCACATCACAGGAATTGGGAGCGATCTTGAGGGCTTTCCGGTAGCAGAAGATCGCATCTGCCTGCATGGATATCCGGGTGAACGTTTTGGCTGCGCTCATATAGGCTTCTACATAATTGGGATTGGCTTCCGTAGCTTTTTTGTAATTATCCAGGGCTTCTACAAATTTGTTCTGCGCCGCAAAGGCTTCGGCCTTTTTATAAAAATCAACGGCCTTGTTGCCCGGCTGGGAAAAGGCGGTTAAGAAAGCAAACAGCAAAGCCGCAAAAGTTATCAATCGCTTTTTCATGTTGTAAAAATAACCATATTTTCCTTTGGCGGCAGCGGTTGGCCCGGCTTCAATTGCCCCAAAGTCGATATATTGCGCAAAATTATTTTTCCTGGATAAGCATACAGATATCAGCGGCACCCCGTCAAAACCCAGGCGGTTCCTCATTGGCCAGCTGGCCCGTTACGGGGACTGCCTGTATGCCACTACCATTGCCAAACAAATAAAAAAAGACCATCCCAACAGTCATGTTACCTGGGCGGTGGCCGAAAATTTTAAATCCATCCTGTACCTGAACCCGCACGTGGACGCGGTTTGGCCCGTGCCCATCATTGGTGGCGACTACTACCTTGCCGGCTGGAAAAATTTTGAAACGGAAGCCTTGCGGCGAAAAGCCGCCGGTGAGTTCGACGAAATTATTTTCAGCCAGGTTGCGCCGCTCAACTGGATCAACTATACCGGCACCATTCGCGGCACCATTTTAAGCGCATACAAAAAGCCCATAACCGTTAACGTTAGTCCCGTACTGCAATTGTCGGCAGCCGAAGTTGAAAATGTACGCGGGTTTGCTACGGCCAACCAACTCGGTACTTATAAAAATGTAATTCTTTTTGAATGCATGCCCGGCAGCGGCCAGTCGAATGTAAACCCTGCCTTCGCGGTGAGAGTGGCAAAGGACGTGATCAGCCAGTACCCCGATACCTGTTTTATCCTGAGTTCGCAATCCCCCGAAGCCTTTCCCGATCCACGTATATTGAGCGCAGCTTCGCTTTCCTTCAGGGAAAATGCAGAACTCACGAAATACTGTACGTTGCTTATTGGTTGCAGCAGCGGCATTACCTGGGTGGCTACGTCGGACTGGGCGAAAAAGATACCCATGCTGCAGTTGTTTTCGGCGAAGCCCAGCATTTATGCAGGCGTTCACCACGATTTCGAGCTCAACGGGCTGGATACCGGCCACATCCTGGAAATAAAAGACGACCGGGCGGACCAGGTGGTAGAAGTGATCAGTTCAATATTTACAAATGAATTTGCGCAGGTGAAAGCCCGCTACCATCAAAAAAATGTCCCCGGTTACCGCGACTTTAAAAAGATCGTGGAGCAACTGGTAAAAGACCGGTACCCTTACCGGGCGATCATGGATTTTGCAAGAAGGTATGTGGCACGCAGCATCGAAGACCATGCACCTTTGTACCTTAATTTTGCGGCATTCGGCGTGCAGCTGGGGCTTTCAAAAATAAACAGGGAATTGATGGATGCAACGAAACCGGTGAAGCGGGTTTTAAAGAAGAAGAAAGCTTGATACTTGATACTTGATACTTGATACTTGATACTTGATACTTGATAACAGATTAAACAAACCACAAAACCGCTGCATCATTCATTTTCATATTTTCATATTTTCATATTTTCATATTAATGTATTCTCCTTCCGACCTGGTATCGATTGCAATGGCCACCTACAACGGGGAGCGCTACCTGGCGGAGCAACTGGACAGCATCCTGGGACAAACGCACAAAAACATAGAACTCGTCATCACCGATGATGGCTC
>Ga0247804_10000776_pt1 | contig 14664 bp, 12 predicted proteins | sample UWRJL029104C1_FD_181142 | JGI IMG/M metagenome (GOLD analysis project Ga0247804, IMG submission 181142) | Plant litter microbial communities from Arlington Agricultural Research Station in Wisconsin, United States - UWRJ-L029-104C-1 | ecosystem: Environmental > Terrestrial > Plant litter >...
CGACGGGCTGGCGGCGGGCACTTCGGCCATCATCGGCGTCACGCTGGCTATCTTCGCCTTCGTGAGCGGTAATGCCCTGCTGGCTGATTATCTGGATGTCATGTTCATTCCCGACTCCGGCGAACTGGTTATTTTCTGCACCGCGTTCGTGGGGGCCTGCATCGGATTTTTGTGGTATAACTCGTTCCCGGCGCAGGTTTTCATGGGCGACACGGGCTCGCTGGCGCTGGGCGGTATCATCACGGTGCTGGCCCTCATCGTGCGCAAGGAACTGCTGATTCCAATTCTCTGTGGTGTGTTCATCATTGAAAACCTGTCGGTTGTGGTGCAGGTCGGCTGGTTTAAGTATACCAAGCGCAAGTATGGCGAAGGGCGACGCCTGCTGCGCATGTCACCGCTGCACCACCACTACCAGAAGCTGGGCTACCACGAATCCAAAATCGTGTCGCGGTTCTGGATTGTGGGGATTATGCTGGCAGTTATTACTTTGGTTACCTTGAAGCTGCGTTAAATTTATTCACCGCAGAAGACGCAGAGGTTACAGAATATTATGAACATTGTCATCTTAGGAGCAGCCGAAAGCGGCGTCGGAGCCGCCCTGCTGGCGCAGGCCAAAGGCCACGCCGTGTTCGTGTCCGACCGGGGCCCCATCCAAGACGTTTACAAGGAAAAGCTCACCCGCGCCGGTATCGAATTCGAAGAAAACCAGCATACTGCCGAGCGAATCCTGCAAGCCGACGAGGTCATCAAAAGCCCCGGCATTCCCGAAAAAGCGCCCATCATTCAGCAGCTGCGGGAAAAAGGCACGCCAATCATATCCGAAATCGAGTTTGCTGGCCGCTACACGAAGGCCAAAAGTATCTGCGTCACCGGCACTAACGGCAAGACTACCACCACGCTGCTCACTTACCACCTGTTAAAAAGCGCCGGCCTTAACGTGGGTCTGGCCGGCAACGTGGGCTACTCGCTGGCCGAGCAGGTCATCGAAAACAAGTTCGATTACTACGTGCTGGAATTGAGCTCATTCCAGCTCGACGACACCCATGACTTCCAACCCTGGATAGCCGTGCTGCTCAACATCACCCCCGACCACCTCGACCGCTACGACTACTCGCTGGCGAAATACGCCGAGGCCAAGCTGCGCATCGCCCGCAACCTCGACAGCGACGGCCACTTCATCTACAACGCCGACGACGCCGTGACCGGCCGCTACTTCCAGTCGGCCTTCCTGGCAACCAACCAGCTGCCCTTCAGCCTGCATCGGCACGCCGACAGCTTCCGAGCCGCTTACTTCACCACCGAAACCCGCCTCTGCACCACGCTCGCCCCCGACCTGGAGCAGGACAATTCGGTGGAAATCGACACCGCGCATTCGCCCCTCATCGGCCAGCACAACAAACAGAACACTCTGGCCGCCGTGCTCGCCGCCCGCATTGCCGGCCTCAGTGTCCAGCAGATTGAAGCCGGCCTCGCGACTTTCCAGAACGCCGACCACCGCCTGCAGCTGGTGGCCGAAATCAACGGCGTCAAGTTCATCAACGACAGCAAGGCTACTAATGTGGAAGCGGCCTGGTTTGCCCTCGACGGCATCCGCCAGCCCATCGTCTGGATTGCCGGTGGCACCGACAAAGGCAACGACTACAGTAGCTTGCTGCACCTGGCCGAAACGCGGGTGAAAGCCCTCGTCTGCCTGGGCGTCGACAACGAAAAGCTCAAAACCACCTTCGGCTCCCTCGTGCCCCAGCTCGAAGAAACCCGTAGCATGGCCGCCGCCGTGCAGCGCGCCGCCGCCCTCGCCGCCCCCGGCGACGTGGTGCTGCTCTCGCCTTGCTGCGCCAGTTTCGACCTGTTCAAAAACTACGAAGACCGCGGCCGCCAATTCGCCGCCGAAGTCCAGGCATTGCAATAGTAATTCCCCGTCTCAAAAAAGCCAGCCCGCGTGGCGGGCGTATCCGTTTCATCTGTTTGAATCTGCGGTCTATGGAAAATATAAAAATCTGGCTGCAACGCAACCTCAAAGGCGACCCCATCCTGTGGGCCATCGTGCTGCTGTTCTCGTTTATCAGCATCGCGGTGGTGTATTCGGCCACGGGCACGCTGGCGTACAAGAAGATGAACGGCAACACGGAGGCGCTGCTGTTCAAGCACTCCGGACTGATTTTCATGGGTTTGGTGTGTATGTGGCTGGCCCACCGCATCGACTACCGGCAGTACTCACGGCTGTCGCTGTACGCCCTGTTGTTGTCGGTACCGATGCTGTTGTTCACTTTCTTTATGGGCGGCGACATTAACGGGGCCTCCCGCTGGATGACGATTCCCGTTATCAATCAGACCTTTCAGCCCTCCGACCTGGCCAAGCTGGCTTTGATTTCGCACCTAGCCAGCATGCTCAGCCGCCGCCAGCAGTACCTGAACGATTTTAAGTCGACACTACTACCAGTAATGATTTGGGTAGGCGTTATTTGTGGATTGATTATTCTAAGTAACGCCTCCACGGCGCTGCTGCTATTCGCCACCTGTATGCTGCTGATGTTCATTGGTCGGGTGCCGCTACGGCATATGCTGCTGATGGTGGGCATTTTCGTGGTGCTGGGCGGTGGGGCACTGGCCGCCGGGCAGCGCATGGGTACCTTCGTTTCTCGCATCACCAATTTTACCGACAAAACCAAGAAAACGCCCTTTCAGCTGGAACACAGCTACATCGCCATTGCCACCGGCGGCGTGGCTGGCAAAGGCCCTGGCAAAAGCACCGAGCGTAACATTCTGCCGCACCCGTATTCCGACTTTATCTACGCCATTATCATTGAGGAATATGGCCTTATCGGCGGCCTTACGGTGCTGCTGCTGTATCTGGCCTTCCTCTACCGCGGCCTGAAAACGGTGATGAACAGCCACGGGGCCTTCGGCGGTTTGCTGTCGGCTGGGTTGAGTTTCAGTCTGGTACTGCAGGCGTTGGTGAATATGGGCGTGTCCGTCGGGCTGGGGCCCATTACCGGCCTGCCGCTGCCGTTGCTGAGCATGGGCGGTACCTCGCTCATTTTCACGGGTATCAGCATTGGTATCATCCTGGCCGTAAGTCGGGGCGAACGCGAAGTTCGGCCCATGACGGGCGAGCCGGCCGACACGGCCCGTATTCCGAGCAAGCGCACGGCGTATGCTTAATAGCTGAATCTATGCAACCCAGACCTTTACGTTTCATCATCTCTGGCGGCGGCACGGGCGGGCACATCTTCCCGGCCGTGGCCATTGCCAACGAGCTGCGCCGCCGCATGCCCGATGCCGAAATCCTTTTCGTGGGCGCCAACGGCCGCATGGAAATGACCCGCGTGCCCGAAGCCAGCTACAAAATCGTGGGCCTCGACATCACCGGCCTGCAGCGCCGCCTGACGCCCAAAAACCTGCTGTTCCCGGTGCGGGTGTTTCGCTCGGTGCGCAAGGCGGGCAAGCTCATCCAGGAGTTCAAGCCCGATGCCGTGGTAGGCGTGGGCGGCTATGCCTCGGCCCCAGTGCTGCTGGCCGCTACTTCCCGTGCCATTCCCTCGCTCATTCAGGAACAAAACTCCTACGCCGGCCTGGTAAATAAGCTGCTGGCCAAGCGCGTCAGCAAAATCTGCGTGGCCTATGACGGCATGGAGAAGTTCTTCCCCAAAGCCAAGCTCGTGCTTACTGGCAACCCGGTACGCACCGAAATTGCCCACGGCAATCGCGCCGAGGCCCTGGCCTTCTTCGGCCTGAGCCCCGACAAGCCGGTGCTGCTCGTCATCGGTGGCAGCCTGGGCGCCCGCACCCTCAATCAGGCCACCGCCGCTGCCCTCCCACGTCTGCGCGAAGCCGGCGTGCAGCTGCTCTGGCAAACCGGCAAGCTGTACTTCCCCGAAGCTCAGCAGCAAACCGGCCCCTACGCCGCCGATGGCCTCCACGCCCTCGAATTCATTCAGCGCATGGACCTGGCCTACGCCGCCGCCGATGTGGTCGTGAGCCGCGCCGGCGCCCTCTCCGTGTCGGAGCTCTGTCTCACCGGCAAGGCGAGCATTCTGGTGCCCTCGCCCAACGTGGCCGAAGACCACCAGACTAAAAACGCCCTCGCCCTTGTCGGTAAAGGCGCCGCCGTCCTCATCACCGACGAGCATGCGCCCACCCGCCTCTACGACGAAACCCTGCGCCTGCTCGCCGACCCGCAACGTCAGCAGCAGCTCAGCCAGCGCGTGCGCAAGCTGGCCCGGCCGGATGCCACAACTGCGATTGTAGACGAGCTGTTAAGCCTGATTCCCAGGTCCCGCTAGCCCGTTCAATTGCCCATTGCTAATTGTTCATTGCCCATTGTCTTGACCCAGTTTCCTTACGTTTTCTTTCTCGGCATCGGCGGCATCGGCATGTCGGCGCTGGCCCGCTGGTTCCAGGCCAACGGCCACCAGGTGAGCGGCTACGATAAAACCGAAACGCCCCTCACGCTGGCGCTACAGGCCGAAGGCATCGCCGTGCATTACGCCGATGCCGTGGAGAACATCCCCGCCGCCGTCCGCGAAAACCGCGCGCAAACGCTGGTCGTGCTCACGCCCGCCATCCCGGCCGAAAGCCTGGAGTGGGCCTGGCTGCGCGAGCAAGGCTACGACATTCGCAAGCGCAGCCAGGTGCTGGGCGTGCTCACCCAGGGTCGTTACACCATCGCCGTGGCCGGCACCCACGGCAAGACCACCACCAGCAGCATGGTGGCCCATCTACTGCATCACGCGGGCATTGACTGCGGCGCATTCCTCGGCGGCATCGCGGTAAATCTGGGCAGTAACCTGTTGCTTCCAACTACTCCCGAAGCTCCCATCGTCGTCGAAGCTGACGAGTACGACCGCAGCTTCCTCACCCTGCATCCCGACATCGCCATCGTCACCAGCACCGATGCCGACCACCTCGATATCTACGGCGACCAATCGGCCTTGATAGAGTCGTTCCGTCAGTTCGTCGCCCAAATAAAGCCCGGCGGCACTTTGCTGCTTAATCACACCGCGCACCCTAGCGTGGCCGAAGCCGCGCCCGCCGGCACCCGCGTCATCCGCTACGGCCTCAACTCCGAGCAGGGCCCCGAGCTATATGCCGCCAACATCAGCGCCGAAGGCCATCGCTTCCACTTCGCCCTGCACGGCCCGCAGGGCACCGTGGCCGATTTGCAGCTAGCCGTGCCCGGCTACCACAACGTCGAGAACATGCTGGCCGCTGCTGCCGTGGCGCAGCTGCAAGGCGTGGCGCCCGAAAAACTTAGTGCCGCCGTCGCTGCTTATCGGGGCGTAAAGCGTCGTTTCGAGTTCATCGTCACGGCCACCGACAAGGTGTATCTGGACGATTACGCCCACCATCCCCGCGAAATCGAAGCCTTTCTGCGCTCCGTGCGCAAGCTCTATCCGAACAAGCGGCTGCGCGTGGTGTTCCAGCCCCACCTCTTCACGCGTACCCGCGACTTTGCCGCCGGCTTTTCGGAGAGCTTAAGTATTGCGGATGAGGTAATTTTGTTGGATATTTACCCCGCCCGCGAAAAGCCTCTGCCGGGTGTGACTTCCGACATGCTGCTGGCGGATATTACTGCACCTCAAAAATCCATTCAAACTAAAGAACAGGTGCTGGCTGGCGCACAGAATGACGATTTCGACGTGCTGGCCACCGTTGGCGCGGGCGACATTGATACGCTGGTTCCGCAATTGAAACAGCTCCTTACTGCACGGTGGTCCTAACTGTTCGCACGACAGTTAAAAAACGCACCATTTCACCATCTCACTCATTATCCGAATGGACCGTACCATCCGTAACCTTCTCGTCGCTTTCGTCTGCCTGCTCGTGCTCGGTAGTCTGGGCGTGTTCGCGGCCGTGCGGCAGGCCAGCCGGCCGGTAGGGGAGGTGACGGTGAACATCGCCAACGACATCGATAACTACTTCATCAGCGAGCGCGGCGTGACGGCCCTGCTCACCAAGGGCGGCAAAGAGCCCGTGCTGGGCACCCGCCCCGAAGGCCCGCGCCTGCGCGAGCTCGAAGCCCGCCTCAAGGCCCATCCCTTCGTACGCGAAGCCCAGGTATACCGCGACCTCGCCGGCAACCTCCACGCCGACGTGCGCCAGAACCGCCCCATCGCCCGCCTCGTACATCCCGATACCCGATTGGATAATTACGTCGATGCCGAAGGCCGTTCGCTGCCGCTTTCGCCGCTCTACACGGCTCGTGTAGCCACCGTTTCGCGGCCCGGCGGCGGCAGCCTGCCAAATGGATTTTTCCGGGATAGCCTCGGGCGGCGGTATCTTGATTTCCTGCGCTACGTAGATGAACATTCCTTCTGGCGAGCCCAGGTTTCGGAGGTGTTTATTGAGCCCAGCGGTAGGCTTTCCTTCACCCAGCAAGTAGGCGACCAACGGGTCGAATTTGGGCAGCCCGAAAATATTTCTGAGAAATTTGCCAAGCTTATGGTATTTTACCGTCAAATTCCGTCTGTCCTGGGTTGGGATACCTACCACCGCGTGAACGTGGAATACCAAAATCAAATAATTTGCGAGTAACAACTTGCTGGCTAATAACCAATTGGTTTTTTAGCAATATACTAAAAATTTACGCTTCCCCCTTTCGCTCGCCAGCACCGTCATCATGCAACAAGACAAAATCGTCGTCGGGCTCGACATCGGCACCACAAAAATTTGCGCCCTCGTGGGCCGCAAAAACGAATTCGGTAAATTGGAAATTCTCGGCATGGGCAAAGCCGTGTCGGAAGGCGTCTCCCGGGGCATCGTACTGAACATCGACAAGACTGTTGACGCCATCAAACGCGCCATCCGGCAGGCCGAGGAGCAGTCCGGCATCAGCATTGGCGTGGTGAACGTGGGCATCGCCGGGCAGCACATCAAGAGCCTGCAGCACAACGGCAGCATCACGCGCAACTCGGCCGATACCATCGGCCCCGACGACGTGAACCGTCTCACGCAGGACATGTACCGTCTTGTAACCCAGCCTGGTTCGCAAATTATCCACGTGATGCCGCAGGACTATAAAGTGGACTACGAGGGTGGTATTGTCGACCCCGTGGGCTACGAAGGCGTGCGCCTGGAGGGCAACTTCCACATCATCACGGCGCAGAGCACGGCCATCAACAACATCAACAAATGCGTGACCAAGGCGGGGCTCGAAATTGCCGACCTCATCCTGGAACCGCTGGCTAGCAGCATGTCTATCCTCTCCGACGAGGAAAAGGAGGCCGGCGTGGCGTTGATTGACATCGGCGGCGGCACCACCGATTTAGCAGTTTTCAAAGATGGCATCATCCGCCACGCGGCGGTGCTGCCCTTCGGTGGCAATATCATCACGCAGGACATCCGCCAGGGCTGCAACGTGGCCCCCGGCCAGGCCGAGCAGCTCAAAGTGAAGTTCGGCAAGGCCATTGCCGAGGAAGCCAGCGACTACGAAATCGTGAGCATCCCGGGCCTGCCCAACCGTCCGCCCAAGGAGGTGTCGCTGAAAAACCTCGCCTACATCATCGAGGCCCGCATGTCGGAAATCATGGAACTGGTGTACGCCGAAATCTACCGCATGGGCCTGCACGACAAGCTGTCGGCGGGCATCGTGCTCACCGGCGGCGGCTCGCAACTGCAGAACCTGGAGCAGCTCACCGAGTACATCACCGGCCTCGACACGCGCATCGGCTACCCCAACCAGCACCTCGGCAAGAGCCGCATCGAAGCGGTGAAATCGCCGATGTACGCCACCACCGTGGGCCTCGTGCTGACGGGCTACCACTCGCTCGACGAGCGCACGGCCCGGCCCAGTTACGAGGAAGAGGTGTACCCGGCCTACCAGCCGGCTGCCGCTTACCAGCAGCCCGCCTACCAGGCGCCGGTGGCCCCCGCCACCCCCACGCCGGCCGCCGAAAGCCGTCCTGTTGCCACGCCCGCCCCGGCTCCCGAGCCGGCCAAGCCCAAGCAGCCGAGCAAAGCCGGTGAGTTTTTCAAAAATATCCTCAGCCGTACCAAGGGACTGCTGATTGACGATTACGACGATAAATCTTATTAAGGTCAATTGACAGAGAGCAATGAACGATGAGCAATTGGAGGCCGGGTCTGGCGCTGAATTTTCTCATTGTTCATTGCTCATTGCTCATTGTTAATTGAAAACTACAGATGAATTACAAATTCGAAGTTCCAGCGCAGAATAAATCTATCATCAAGGTGATTGGCGTGGGCGGCGGCGGCTCCAACGCCGTGAAGCACATGTACAAGCAGGGTATCAAGGATGTAGAGTTTATTATCTGCAACACCGACCACCAGGCTCTGCAAAGCTCCACCGTGCCCAACAAGCTCCAGATTGGGGTGGACCTGACGGAAGGCCTCGGCGCGGGGGCCAAGCCCGAGCGTGGCCGGCAGGCGGCGCTGGAGAGCAAGGAGCAAATCCGCGAGCTGCTCAATCAGGGTACCAAGATGCTGTTTATCACCGCCGGGATGGGTGGCGGCACCGGCACCGGCGCGGCACCCGTTATCGCGCAGGTGGCCCAGGAACTGGGTATCCTGACGGTGGGTATTGTAACCGCTCCCTTCATGTTTGAAGGCAAGAAGAAGCGGGAGCAGGCCCAGACCGGCATCAAGGAGCTGAGCGAGTATTGCGATACTATCCTGGTGATTCTCAACGACAAGCTACCGCAGATTTACGGTAACCTGACGATGGGCGCCGCCTTCGCCAAGGCCGACACCGTGCTGACAACGGCCGCCAAGTCCATCGCCGAAATCATCACCGTGACCAGCGACGTGAACGTGGACTTTGAGGACGTGAAAACGACCATGAAGGACTCGGGCGCGGCCGTAATGGGCAGCAGCATCACCGACGGCGAAAACCGCGCCCGTCGCGCCGCCGAGGAAGCCCTGAACTCGCCGCTGCTCAACAACACCGACATCCACGGCGCGCAGCGTATTCTGCTGAGCATCATGTCGGGGACCGAGCACGAGCTGGAAATGGACGAGTTGACGGAAATTACCGAGTACATCCAGGAAAAAGCCGGGCAGGACGCCGAGATGATTTTCGGCCACGGCGTGGACGACTCGCTGGGCCAGAGCATCCGCGTAACGGTAATTGCCACCGGCTTCGCCCGCGACGCACATTCCATTGCTACGCCAAAAGGCAGCGCGGCCACTGAGCCCGTAGCGACGGCCGCACCAGCTGCCCCCGCCCCGGAAACGCAAACTACCCCGGCTGCTACCAATCCTAACGCCCCCTTCGTGCCCAGCTTCGGCACGCCGGAGCCGGCTCGGGTTACCTTCAGCCTCGATGGCCCGGCCGCCAATACGGCCCCGCCGCTGGCGGGAATCCCCGCCGGCGCGCCCGGCGAGCCGGTGCTGGTGACTGGCAGTCCGGCCACCTCGCCGGAGTCGCGCTCCCGTCCGGGCCTCGATGCTCACGCGATGGAGCGCCGCCGCCGCCTGCAGGAGCTCAGCCACGGTCTGCCGCCTGAAGCCGTTAGCCAGTATGACACGCCGGCTTATCTGCGCCGTCAGGTGAAGCTGGATACGGTGGTGCCCAGCTCGGCGCAGAATATTTCCCGGTTTAACTTATCGGATGATAATGAGTTGCTGGGAGACAACCGGTTTCTGCATGACAATGTGGACTAGGTAGGTTACAGTTACTAATAAAATAGGAAAGGGCCGCTACTGAGATTTTCAGTAGCGGCCCTTTTTTGTTGCTAAACTTTGATTTCTAATCAAAGTTTAGTTTTAATTGATAATCTTGTATATCAACTCCTTCTTTGTATAGCTCGAATACTTTCGTTAGAGCAAGTTTTTGTTTCGTATTATAAGAGTTACCAATCGACTCAGCTTCCTCACGTAGCTTTTCAATCCACTGGCTTTGCCTTCCTGTTCTAATATTGATTAGGGTCACGAAAAGTGAACCTGATACAGCAGATAGTAAATGGCTAATTGCAACGCCACTATCACCCCTTGCTGATTGGAATCCTTTGTCAAAAACTGTAAAAGCATAATCAACTAGAGAGAGACAGATGCGAGCAATCTCCAAAGGGATTTCAGTAGCATCTTTTAATCTGTCATTAGCTAATCGCCCTAGCCGTCTTTCTTCTTTTTCATCTCCAGCATCTTTGGCTTGATTTCGCTGGACTCTAAAATGGCTGACCTCATTGAAAACGGTTATGTCTTTTTCAAAAAGGCTGACGAGCTTTGGCTTAGACTCGTTTTCAAGCATCTCAAGAATAATATTGAATTCGCGTCTTACAGAAATATATTTCTCAGCTTGCCTACTTATCGTAAGCTTGCAAACTGTTTTCATCAGCTCAATTGCTAACAAGCCCGAAAATGCCGCTGCACTACCTGAACCTGGTATATGGCGTCCTTGGCCGAATTTTTCCAGTAGTTCATTAGCCGGAAGTGTTAGAAAGTCTAATTCTTTCTGAAGGTTATTATCACTCATAGAACATTGTTGACGTCACAACAAATATACGTGCTGTTAAAAGTATTTTTTCAATCTGCTGTACCATAAGTTCTCGTGGACAGTTCTTCCGGCCGCAGCCAGCGCCCCAGCGGTTCTTCTACCAGCCGATATATTACCACCGACACCACCTGCACCGCCAGCAGCCGCAGCGGCCAGGAATCCGGCAGCCGCTCATACACCCAGAACGATAATGGCCCGGCGTGTAGCAGGTAAAAAGCATAGGAACTGCGCCCCAGGTGCTGCATAGGTTTGCTGCTGAGCAGCTGCCGCAGCTTGGTCTTTTCGCTGAGCAGCCCGGCGAAAAATAAGCCGCCTGCCAGTGGCAATAGCACAAGGTTAAGGAATAGAATGAGCGGATGCTCAGGGGAGTGGGGCAGTTGGGCTTGCCCTGCTGCCAAAGCGGCCGTAGTGGCCAGCCAGGCGCATACGCCACCAACTGTGCGCCACGGGCCAGCACGTTCTGCCAAGCGCCCGGCGCGGTAACGGCCCGCCAGCCATACGCCCACGAAGAACTCCAGGCTGTGCCCCAGGAAGGTGTACGACAACATGAACGACACCGAGCCGAACAGGCCGTGCCACTTTAGTGGGGCCAGCAGCGTTACCAACCCCAGGCCCAGTGCTAGGAGTAGTAGCGGCTGCACCCATAGCGGCAGGCCCCGGGCGCGCAAACCTAGTAGGAGTGGGGCGGCCAGATAGAAGCATTCAAGCAGCGTGAGCGACCAGGCCGGGCCGATGCCAATGAATAGATAGTCGCTGAAAAAGCTGCGTAATAAGCTAAGGTTGAGCATCAGCACGCCGGGTGTGGCGTAGGGCGAATGCCAGCGCCAAAGCAGCGCGAAAGTGGCCAGCGTCAGCAGCGCGAAGAGCGGGTAGATGCGGGCGAAGCGGTTTTGCAAATAGTGCCGCCAGCCGCCTTGCGGCCGAAAGCTGCCGGTGCCGACATCGTAACGCAACGCGATAAGGAAGCCGCTGAGCAGCAGCAGCAGCGGCAGCCCATGAAACTCGCTCACGAAGTAGCGCAGGGCGCGGGCCGGGCCGGCCGGCGGTAGTGCGCCGAAGGGATAGTGGTGGAAAAACACCAGCCACGCCGCCAGCGCCCGCAGGCCGGTGAGGACGGGGAAATATTGGCGTGATGGAGAGACTGATGAGGGAGGCACGTGAAACTTTCTGCCAAGCGAAGAAGAGTCTGACAACAAGGTAAGGCAATGCCCCAAACACAACGACCGGACGCAGGCAGCATCCGGTCGTTGTGTTTTAAAAAGTAGTTGGCAGCCTAGCCCATCGTGTGGTAGACAGCCTGCACATCCTCATCATCCTCGAATTTCTCGATGAGCTTTTCGACTTCTTCAGCCTGCTCGTCGGTGAGGGTGACGGTGGTGTTGGGCACACGCTGCAGGGTGGCGCTCACTACGTTCAGCCCTTTAGCTTCGATAGCTTTCTGGAGTTGACCGAAATCCGAGAAGCCACCTTCGACGACGATGTAGTTGTGCGTGGCACCGTGCTCATCTTCCTCCTGGGCTTCGTACACGTCCTCGGCGCCGAAGTCGATGAGTTCCAGCTCCAGCTCGTCGCGGTCGAGGCCTTCGGCGGCCAGCTTGAATACGCCTTTGCGGGTGAAGGTGTAGTCGCTGCTGCCGGCGGTGCCCAGGGCCCCGTTGCCGCGGTTGAAGTACATGCGCACGTTCGAGACGGTGCGGGTGGGGTTGTCGGTGGCGGTTTCGACCACGATGGCGATGCCGTGGGGGCCGTAGCCTTCGTAAACGACTTCGGCGTAGTCTTTTTCGTCCTTGCCAGTGGCGCGCTTGATGGCGGCCTCCACCCGGTCTTTGGGCATGTTTACGCCTTTGGCGTTTTGCATGGCCGTGCGCAGGCGCGAGTTGGCATCGGGGTTCGAGCCGCCTTCTTTCACAGCCATCACAATTTCTTTGCCGATGCGGGTGAAGTCTTTCGACATTCGGTCCCAGCGCTTCATTTTGCGGCCTTTACGGAATTCAAACGCGCGTCCCATAGGGAATTCAATTAACAGTTAACAATTAGCAATGAGCAGTTTCGGTGGCCGGGGTGGGAGAGGGGCGCCGAAACGGGCTGCAAGTTAGCTAGCAGCGGCGGGGACGGCAAAATATGCGCTGCTGTCCTACTCCTTCGCCGGTTGGGTCGTCAGCTCGTACACGCCCTTATTACCCGCCGGATAGCCCGAAATGGTGATAGTAAGGGCCTGCCGCTGCGGGTCGAACTGAAAGGTGCCGCGCTGCACGTCGGCGCCCTTTTTATCAGTAAAAGCAAAGCGGATGCTGTCACCTTTGATGGTGAACTTGCCGTCCTGGTTGAAGCTCATGGCTCCGCTGGTACGGCTGATGGTCAGCCGCTTTTCATAGCTGCCATCAGGGTGGAACGTGAGCGAGCCGCCTACACCCTGCACTTGGGTGGGCGGCTCGTCGGTGGTGAGGTCGTACACAGTGTAGGCCGTGTAGCGGTAAGTATTGTAAAAGGCTTTGAGTTGGTTGGCCTCGAAATACTCGGGCTTTGCGGCTACTGGTGCTGGCGCTTTGGGGGCTGTGGCAGGCGCGGAGGCGGTAACGCAGGCGTGTAGACTAAACATGCCCGCCGCAGCAGCCAACAAGAGGAAGAAACGAGATTTCACGAGCAACAAAGCAGCCGATAGAGCCGCTGGTCAAAGGTCGGAATAAACCGTCGGGTTGTAGCGCTAGTCGCCCACGCCACGCCGCGAGTAATCCGGTACTTTTGGCGTTGTACCCCGCGCAAACGACTGCTTGCGCTTGCCGCCAAGCAGCAACCATGCTGCCCCGGCCACCAGCAGTCCCGCGCCAATGGCCGCCGCCTGCACCGGCAACTTGTCCGGCGGCGGTGGCGGCAGAAACTCCACGCCGCTGGCATCAGTACGAGCCGGTTCCGCCACGTAGCGGCCGTGCTCGGGGATGGGATAATTATCGGCCAACTGGCGCAGCCCTTCAGTGGCAGCCGGGCCGCGCATCACCGGCCCATGCCCGCAGCCGATGTTTTCGGGCTGCAGGTCGGCCAGGCGGCGCACCGAGTCGCGGCTGGCTTCCCAGTCGTAATTAAAGGGCGTACCGGCGCGGCTGATTTTTGGAATAGCCAGCAGAATGGCCGGCACCGAGTCGTGGTGGCAGGTGGCGAAAGCATCGGCCCCAATAAGGGTTTTATCCGCCTCGCGGAAAAAAGCCAGCTGGCCGGGCGCGTGGCCGGGCACGTGCAGCCAGCGCCAGCCGGGCAGGTAGGGCACGCTGTCATCGGCAGTATCAATCGCCTGAGCAGCTTCGCGCAGATTGGGCAACTCCTTGGGAAAGAAGCGCGCCATAAACGCCAGCGAGCCGCCCACGGTGGGGTCACGAGGCGGGTACTGCGCCTGACCGGTCACGTAAGGCAGCTCCAGCGGATGCACCAGCACCGGCACCTGCCAACGCAAGGCCAGCTCCTTGGCCGCGCCGACGTGGTCGAGGTGGCCGTGGGTAAGGATAATGGCCTTGGGGCGGCTCTCATCGCCGAACTTCTCGGCCGCCGCCGCGCCGATGGTGCGGGCGCTGCCGGGCAGGCCGGTATCAATGAGTACCCATTCGCCGGGCTGGCCGGTTTCAATAAAATAGACGTTCACGAAGCGCTGAATGCGCAATTGGGTGACGCCGGGGGCTACTTGGTCCATAGTGGTGGGATTGGTGGTTTGTTTATCCTGTCATGCTGACGAAGGAAGCATCCTCTCACGCCGAAGCGACGCAGTAAATCAATCGTTTCACCGAGGGAAATGCTTTACTGTCTTTAGCATGACGTTCTTTTTGGCTTTGTAAACGTGATAGGATGCTTCCTTCGTCAGCATGACAGACGGGCGCATGACGGGCGACTCAACACCCGCAGCTAAAGTCCGGATACTCCTTATACTGCGGCGCAATCTTCTCATCCAGCCGCATAATCCGGTCGAGCCGCACTACCTCGCCGTTGCTCAGCTGCGCGTACTCGACCCGGTCGCGAATACCAAGGTCCCGGATAACCACCGACTCTACGCGCAATTCGTGCAAGTCACTGAAATATTGTAGCAACACGTGCCGTCGCAGCGTCGCGGCCGCTTCCAGCTCGTCGTGAAAGCCGCAGTCGATGGGTTTATAGTCAGTCGCCATAAAAAGGAGAGAAAAAGTCAGGCTATAACATACCGCGTGGCCCCGCGCAAGGTTACCTTTCCC
>Ga0247804_10000777_pt1 | contig 14663 bp, 23 predicted proteins | sample UWRJL029104C1_FD_181142 | JGI IMG/M metagenome (GOLD analysis project Ga0247804, IMG submission 181142) | Plant litter microbial communities from Arlington Agricultural Research Station in Wisconsin, United States - UWRJ-L029-104C-1 | ecosystem: Environmental > Terrestrial > Plant litter >...
CCGTCGCACGTAATTTTCCACTTGACCCAGCCAAAAGCGTCCGGCCCGGATAGAAGGGTTTCGCTAATCTCTTTCGTCATTCCCCACTAGTACCCATTTCCGCTTTGGCTGTCAAGGCTAGCAACGTCTTAAGCTCTTCTGTAGTCAATTTACTGAGGTCTAGCCGCTGCTCCGCTACCTCGGTCGACTGACCTAGAACTAGGCGCTCTAGCTTGACTACCGTTTCCGCGTACTTCTGGAGCTCCCCAGGCTTGAGCATGATTACCCCGGCCTCTTTACTGGCCCCGTTCAACTTGGCCATTTCGCGGCCTAGGATTTCCCGCATGCTCCCTAGGATTTGCAAGTGTTCGGCCGCTGCAGTTTGGGCGCCAATTCGTAGGGCATCTTCCTTGCCGGCCAAGAAGACCGTGTCTAGGTGCGCATCGTAGTCGGCCGTTCGGGTAGCCCAATCGTATCGCTTGGCCCATGTGGCCAGGTCCCCTGGGGAAACCTGCATACCGTCAACCGTAACGTATTGAATGCGTCGGGGGCTTCGTTGCTCCCGGAACGAAGCGAAGGCTTTCCAGGCTGCTTCGGGTTCTCCCCTGCGTCGGGTCCAAGTGGGCTTTTCTTCGCTCATACAGGTAGTTTAGCCTCGGGCTAGTATATGGGGAAGCTATGGGCATCTTCGACCGCTTCCGTAAACCGGCCCCCGTGGCTTCTAGTCCTAACCCAGTGGTGGCACGTAATGACGCTTGGGTCAACCCTGCAACGGGGGTAGGCTCCCTCCGGGACAAGTCGGCTATCGGCTTCTTCCTTCCCGATCAGCCCCTTACCGATTCCGAGCTATCTGCCCTCTACTACCATGACGACTTGGCGGCCCGAATCATTGACGAGCGGGTAGACCAGGCTTTTCGGAAGGGGTACCGGCTAGAGGGACTCGACCAAGACAAGCTAGACGAGCTTTACGAGGAAGCCGAACGCATCGAGGTCGACCGGCGCTTTAAGGAAGCCTGGCGTTGGGGTCGTCTCTACGGGTCTTCGATTCTAATCGTCGGGGCCCTCGACGGCCAGATGCCTACCGCACCTATGGGCGAGAACGTCCGTAGCCTGGCCTTCTTGAACCCGGTAGACAAGCGCACTCTTCGAATCTACTCGCGCTATGCCAACCCACTCCTGCCTCAGTACGGGGAACCGAACCTCTACCAAATCAACCCCGAGCCGGTAACCGCTATCGACATGACCGGTACGAGCTCAGCCGGCCAGGAAACCTGGAACGGATATCTAATTCACGAGTCTCGGACGATTCGCTTCGATGGCATCGAAACCGACCTACAGGAAAGCCAGAAGCTCGGAGGATGGTCCTACTCAGTTCTGCAGAGGGCCTACAAGGTCTTACGCCAGTTCGGCTTGTCTTTCGGCTCGGCCGCTATCCTCATTGAAGAGGCCAGCCAGGGTGTCTTTAAAATCGACGGCCTAATTTCGATGCTGGCCGGTAACGAAAGGGATGCACTCCTAGAGCGTATGACCCTTGTAGACATGTCCAAGGGTGCGGCCCGGTCTATCCTGGTAGACGCAGAGAACGAAGACTACACCCGTATCCCGGTCCAGTTCGCTGGCTTGCCGGATATGCTCGACCGCATCATGCAACGCCTGGCCGCTGCTACCGGTATGCCCGTTACTTTGCTTATGGGCCAAAGCCCGGCCGGGATGAATGCCACGGGGGAGAGCGACTTCCGGCAATGGTACGACTCTATCGCTTCCGAGCAAGAGAAGGTTCTAGGCCCTCGGCTACTCAAGCTCTACAAGCTAATTGGCCAGGGGTTGGGCATCGATACCGAAGGACTGGAAGTTGCCTGGGAGCCATTGGAGGAGGAAAGCCCCAAGGATAAGGCTACCTTGTATTCCACCGTGGCCGCTGCGGACGTGGCCTACGTGAACGCGGGCGTATTCCAGCCTCAAGAAATTGCCATCGCGCGAGCTGGCCAGGGAGCCTATGACCCGTTCTCGGTTCCAGCGATTGACGTGGCTAAACTAGAAGCCGAGCTTGCCGAGCCCCCTCCCGAGCAATTCACTGACCCGACGGACCCCGAAGCCAATGCCCAAACTGGACAAGAAGACCCGAGCCAAAGCCAAAATCCAATCGAGGAAGATTCGACTAGCGACGCGTAGGGCTGAGAACATCTACGTAGGCAAGCTCCGGGCGATTGCAGCTGGCTACAAGGCCGTATACGACCGGTACCTAGTTCGCTCGGTCAAAGCCGTAGTAGCCGTCCGAGGTGACGCGGTAAAGGGCCCGAAGGCCAAGGCCACAGGGAATCCCTTCGTAGACTTCGACAGCCTAGAGACAGCCGTACAGGCCCAGCTAAAGGCCATGGTGGGCAAGGCTTTCGATGTCATGTGGGATTCGGTCTACAAGGCCCATATCGAGAACTCGACTTTGCCCCGGATTACTATCGGCCAAGCCGCTGGCCCCGGCTCGCGTCTTGTACAGCTATACGAGAAGAAGCGAGACGACTCGATTAAGTTGGTAGAAAACGCGCAACGGGTCTACTCGGACCAAGTCCGGGAGGTGTTCTCGGACCCAGCCAACTTCGGACTACGGGTAGAAGAGCTACAGGCCAAGCTGGTAGAACGCGGCAACGTTTCGGAGAGCCGAGCCGAGCTCATTGCCAGGGACCAAACGTTAAAAACCCTCGGCGGAATCAATGAAGTCCGCCAGAGGGAAGCAGGGGTGAATAGTTATACGTGGTCGACCTCTAATGACGAACGCGTACGAGACGAGCACGCTGAACTAGAAGGCCAGGTTTTTAGCTGGGATAACCCGCCGGAAGAGGGTAACCCCGGAGAGCCAATTCAATGCAGATGCGTAGCCGTGCCATATATAGATGAGCTGGCCGACTTGGATAACCTAGAAGCCTTCTAGCCCCAGGTAGGCAATCAAGCGCTTGATAAACTCGGGCTTGTCTCTTCCGGCTCCAATGCTGGTATTGCACTTATTGCAGAGGATGCCGCGAACTCTTCCAGTATCGTGGCAATGGTCTACGTGGGTAGTCCTCTTCTCCGCTGGCCATTCGAGTGCTTTTTGACAGAGAGCGCAGACCCCGCCTTGGCTTTCCAGAAGTGCTTTGACGTCATCCGGAGTCATTCCGTATCTACGTTTCAGCGCTTGTTTTTGAGCATACTCCGGATGCTCTCTAGCCCATTGGGCTTTTTGAGCCTTGTAGTATTCGTGCCTCTTATAGTAGGTTTCCCTGTTTTTGGCACGAGCTTTGGCGGGGTCTGCGTATGGCATTAGAGAAGCGGGTTACAGGCTTTGGCTTGCTCGAAAGTCTCGGCTCTGAGGAACCGGAAAGAGCCAGAGTCATAAGACCGGATGAAATCCTTACAAGCCTTCGGTAGGGTTACGAAGAACTGGCTAGAGTCCCCCACTTGGATATTTACGCTATAACTGCCCACGTTTACGAACTTGATTCCCTTGACACTGGAGGCCAAGAAATTAGCGATAGGGCAAGATGCACAAGACCCAGTCCCCTTAATACCCCGGCGCTTGAGCTCGGCTGCAATGGCTTTCGGGGTAGAGCCGAGCCGACGGAGTTTGCCTTTGAGTGACGATTCTTTCATGTTGTTCCTTCTTTCAGATACGGGTTTGATAGGCACGAAGACAGAAAAGGAAAGCGGCCCAAAGGCCTAGCCCGGGTAGCCAGCCGAACTGAGATACGGCGCCAGCTGCTACGAGCACAAGGCCGATTAGGATGATTATCACGTCCGCAATGTCAGACTTCATAGCTAATGTTCTCCCAGTAATTCGGTTGACTCATCCGGTCGGGGCCTTCGTGTGGATAACCCCTTGGATGACAAGCTAACCGAGTCTCGCCGATAGTCAAGCGCATTGGGACATGCGTATGTCCGAAGGCCCAGAAAGCCGGCTTGCGCTCCAGGATAAATTCCTCCCGGTCGCCTACGAAGAAGACGTTAGCCCGGTCTCCCTGGTAGGCCTTGTGTACGCACTTCCAGCTAGGGAGCATATGTGTAACCACGATATCCCCCTCGGTTACCGAGGCTTTGAGGTTGAACGTGTCTACCCGGTTCATATGGTAGAGCTCTTCTTCGAAGCCCGGAATATACTTGAAGTCGTACCAACCCCGGCGTCCGAGGTTGACGATTAGCGGAGTGGCGCTGTACCAGTTGGTTACGCCTACAACCCGCTTGAGCTCGCCAGCCTTGTTCCGAAATGGGTAGTCATGGTCCCGGAGGTTCCAGAAGTGTCCCCCTTCGTCATGCAAGCGCTCTAGCAAGTTGTTCGTATCGTGAATCGACCGCTCCCCCTGGCTGTAGTCATGGTTACCCGGGACATACAGGATTGGCTTGGAGACACCCCGAAGCAGTAGCTCCAGTGCATGTTCCAGGGCCGGAGCGTTGGCCAGGTCACCGGCCAGGAGAATCGTATCGTAGTCCTCCCCGTCTAGAAAGAGACGGCCGATAGTCTCTTGATTCTGCCAGTCCGAATAGTGGTCGAAATGCAGGTCTGACGCGAGACGGAACTTCATAGGTCCCCCTTGGCCAGCGCGAAGATAACCAGCCAAGGCCACAAGATAGCCGCGCCGAACATGGCCGGAACCGGGGGCCGTTCTTTCTCGGGGAGCAACTTGGCACCCTTCGAAGCAGCCTGGAAAAAGAAGACGAAACCCAAAACCCAAAGGATGAGCACAACGTATCCCATGTGACCTGTAAACCTTTCGTTAGCGCCCGAAGGCACGGAAGAGCCAGTAACGTAGGTACCAGAATAAGGCCGACAAGCCACCGACGCAAGCCGGGCATGACTGGTAGGCGCGGAAACCTACGTAGCCCTCTTCTTGCCAGGAATCGCCGCAACCGAGGCAATAGGCTGGACGACAGAAAGCCCGACCTTCGTAGGTATCGGGCTCCACTAGTACGACCCCAGGAACTCATGCAGGGAGATAGGTTCTCCCCCGAGCTCTAGAAAGATGTTCTCCCTCGCGAAGGCCCAATAGTCGGGCCGGTCGGGGGCCGGGATTTGAGCCAGCCAGCAAGTCTCAGCCCGGCCCATACCGAACCGGGTCCAAAGGTCGTCACTCCCTGAGCCCCAGCCAGCTTCCAGGATACCGATTAGACCTTGTGCGTATTCGTCTTTAGTCACTTGACCCCCGGGCGGACGGTATCGGCCGACTCGTCTGCCTTGGTTTCTTCCCGGCCCCGGATGTCGTAGGCCGCGTCTTCGATGGCAACGGCCAGAGCGTAGACGTCCGACAACTTGGCGCCAAGGATGAGAGCGGTTTCGGTGCGCTGGTAGATGGCTTGCATTGTGGTAACGCTCATCTTTGCATGCTAGACCGAGCCGGTCAAGCCCCCCATAACACTTTTCGCATTCTTCATAGCTTCCGCGTAGGAGCGGTTCCGGTCGGCCAAGAAGGTAAGGGCCTGGCTGGTAGCGTCGACTTGGTCGTCGTGTGAGGCTGTAGGAAACCTAGTCATTTCGTCCACATAGTCTTTCGTCCAGTCGGCCTCGACTAAGTGGACGTTCCCCGCTTCGAAGAAGGCTGTAACCGCGTTGGCCCTGGCAATCTTACCGCCTTCCGGGTTTACGAGGATGAGGCCAGATACCTCCCGCTTCAAGTGGTCGACTACGGCCGGCCCGTTGGCCTTGTCTTCTACGACCTTGGCGCGGACCTTGGGCCACTTCTTCGAAAGGTCTTTCACGGCCTGACAAGCCGCGGTAAAAGCCATCTTGGCTCGGACCTGGTCTACAAGGTAGTAGCTAGACCCTTGGCGCAACCAGACCTGGCCTACGACCCAGTCCGAGCCGTCCGAGTCTTTGAAGCTCATATCCCAGGATTGGCACGAGTCGTCCCAACGGTCAGGGAGCTGAGCGCACCTGCCCGATAGCCACTTGTGGAAAAAGATAAGACCTTCCGCCGGGGCCGGGTCTTGTTGGTACTGAGCCGAGTAGTGCCTTGGCCCTAGGCCGCCGGAACCCTTCAACGTGGCTACGGTCTTTTCGTTGTGCCTGGCCTTCCAGAAGATTTCCCCGAGCTCGGTCCGGGGGTCTTCTGGGTGCGCTTGTTCGGGCTGGAACTCTAGCGGGATTCGAACTACCTCCCATTCGTGGGGCTCGGTTCGAAGCAAGTAGCCGCACAAGTCGTTTTCGTGCAGGCGTTGCATGATAATGACTCGGGCAACCGTGAGCTGGTTACCTCGGCTGAGAATGGTCGACTTCCACCAGTTTACGACTTCCTCTAGGGACTTGTCGTTAACTTCCTTGGGCTTGGACGGGTCGTCTACTACCAGGATATCCGGGTGCTCTCCGGTCGTCTTACCCTTGACCGAGGTAGCGAACCGGGACCCGCCTCGGTCCGTCTTGAAGTCCGCGCTGGCCGCGTCCGGTGGCACGTTGAACACGGACCCCCAACGCTCTCGGAACCACTTGGAGCTCACGAGGTCCAGGGTTCGCTTGCCGTCGCGTCGGGTGAGCCGGGCGTCGAAAGACGTATACAGGAACTTACGGGAAGGGTTCTGTAGCCAATCCCAGGCGTCCCAGCACACGCAAACCAAGGTCGACTTGGCCGAGCCGGGCGGGACGTTGATAATCAGCCGCTTGCACTCACCCCGGGAGACTGACTCGAGTTTCTCGCAAATGAGCTTGATATGCCAGTTATCTTGGAACTCGACACTAGGCTCGATTACGTGCCATGCGAGCTTGACGAAGTCATACAGGGACCTACGGCCGAGCTCACGTTCGATGTCAATTCGAGAGGGTTTCACTAAGTCTCATCCGAAGGGTTTTGCAGGCTTCTTCGGATAGTTTAGCCAAACGCCTGGCCTCCCGTTCGGTAGCCCCGGCTAGAAGGGCTGCTACGTAGGCTTGTTCTTCCTCAGTACAGGTAGCGGCCAGCTCGTCTAGAACGGCTTGGAGCTCGCTACTGGCCTCGATACGGTCCCTCTCGTCGTAGCTTAGGAAGCCCTCGGGAAGGTCGGCAATGTCGGACTTGACCTCACGTCGGTTCGACCTGGGGTGACTGGCTGTCATCTGCTTACAAAGCTCGCGCTGAACTTCGTGCAGGATTTTCCACATGCAAATCGAACTGAACTTACCCCGAGCCGGGTTGAAGGTGTCAAGGGTCTTGAGGACCCCAATCACCCCGGCCTGCATTAGGTCGTCTTTCGAGTCCGCGAAGTTAAGGAAGGCCTGCTTTACTTGGTACTTCTTAACGACCTTGGCTACTAGCCCCATGTTCTGAGCTACGAGGATACCCGCAATCGACTTAGCCCGGGCCGTTTGGCCGGTAGCCTTGGCTTCTTGGTAGTCTCGGATTTGTTTTTCTGTTACGCCAGTTTCCACTTGACATAGATAACGCCTTGACCGTTTCCAGTCAAGGCGTAATTCTCGTATCGCTGTAATTATCCTTCTCGGCTCAGTTTGGCGTGCGCCCGAAGGGCAGCCAGTTCGCCACGTAGCAGGGAGTTCTCTAAGGTGAGTCGCCTGACCTCGACCGAGGTTTCGTGCTCTGCCTTGTAAGAGGGTTTAGGGCCAACGGGGGTATCCTGAAAGCAGATGCTACAATCTTGTAGGCAGAAAGCCCGACCGCGTTCACTATCTTCCTTTCGCCTCTTCCAACCCTCTTCGGTCAAGACCCTCATAGCTGGGCCTTGATTTCGTTGATAGTCCGGGCGCACGCATCGGCCTCGGCTCGCGCTACCTTGGCACGGACTGAATACTTAGCTTTGCCCTTTTTCATGAGTAGCAGTTCGTTACGGGCCTCTTCTAGCTGGGCATTCTGAAACCGTCGTTCCAGGTAAACGAGCTCGTCCGTATCGAAGACCACTCGATACTTGGGCTGCTTCGGGGTGTAGATGCGCCAACGCCGGTCGAGTGGGTTGAACTTGAGGGTTTGCCCGGGGCCGACTTTCGGGGGCTCGGGGATATCCCGCCCGGCGGCCAGACGTTCGCGGTAGTAGATGGCCGGTAGTGCGGTTAGAGTGGATTTCATACATTTCCTTGACTTGTAGGGAAGAACTCAGCTGAGAATTCAGCCGCCGAACCATCCTTGCGGAAGGTCCAGGATACGATAGATGCGCCGATGTCCCAACCGTTGGAGATACGGTTAGCGAACTCGGAACGCTTCTTCTGGAAGGTGCCGCCTGCTACACCAAAGACATTTTCAGGGTAGGCCTGCACTGTAGCATACTTGTGGAAGTGTCCAATAGCCAAAACGTCGCAAGGCTCTTCCAGGGACTCGATACGGCTATTGAGGATACGTCGAATCGCGTTACGGGTACCTGCCCCACCGTGGGGGTGCCAGAGTTGCCAGTTGGCCCCCAGGACCCGAGCTCGGCCCAGACAGACCCCCGCGAAAGACCAGTCAACGCCGGCCTCTCGCATCTTGGCCCCGAGCTGAACACCCGATACCATACCCGAGCTGGCCGAGTAGTAACCATCGTGGTTCCCATCGATGGCAATCCACTTGAACGGCTTAGCCCCGGAGATAACTTCTACCGCTAGGTCCGATTGGTGGTCGAAACCTACTAGGTTTTGGTCGTGTAGGAGAACGTCTTTATTGCCGTCTAGGATATCCCCCGTACACACAATGTGTCGAATGCCCCGACCCCAGGCCATAGCCAGGAACTTTTCCAGGCCGACTAGGTCCGTGTGAGACGACCCAAAGTGAGTGTCCGTAACGATGGCTACGGAGTGTCGTCCGGGCTTGGGGTCGGGGAGGATGACGGGCTTGGTCGGTCCGATAGACGGGCTGCGGCTGGTAACCATACCGTCCTGGACCCGGATACGAAACCCTTCCGAGTTGGCTTCTTTGGCCAGCTTGCGTAGCTCGGTTTCGCTGAGACCCAGCCGTAGACACAACTTGTCTACGGGCTGGGCTTTCCGAGTCGTAAGCCGGAGCACGTCCCAGAAACGAGAGTCGCTCACTACTTGACCTCTACGAAGGTGTCACGAGCGAAAGACATGTAGTCGGCCGCGTTACAGTGATACGGACTTGAGGGGCCCTTCTTGCCGTAAACGAAACCTTTGCCGGGCGCGTAGAAGTAGGCAGACCCGGGCAACGAACTGCCATTTTTCTCTACCAGCCGCTTGCCGTTTTGCATTGCCCCTAGCACTTCGCTAAGCCCCTGGTAGGTCTTGGTCTCGGCTTGCTTGGCGGCCCACTTCTCTTTGCGCGCCTTGGCTTTGGCACGCTTCTTAGTCTCCCGTCGGGCTGCTTCTTTCACGCGCTCCCCCAGGGCTTCTACGGCTTTGGCCACGCGCTCCCGTCGGCGCTTCTCGGACTTGAGCTCGGCGGCTTTGAGGGCCAGCCAGCTGAGGGCGTTGTCAAGGTGACCTTCGGTCATGTCCGACACGTTGACGAAGGTCCCGGAGCTAGAGAACCACTTACCGCGCTTGCTCGGCTCCCCTGGGATAATCCAAATCGACTCCGGTTCATTGTTCAGGGACTTCCAGAGATATTCCGGGCCGCTGAGGGTCTTGACTACCACGGCCGCATCCCCGACCCACTCGAGGCCAACACCTCGGACGTAACGAACCTGCAACTTGTCGTCGTGGTAGGCCGGGCGAATGGTCTTACCCGCCAAGACAGCCGTCAAAGCAGCCGATGCCACTACGACCTTTTCCCCGGGGGCTAGAGGTGCGGTCACAGTAACCGACTCCCGGGCGTTGATAGACACTTGAACCGTTTGAACTTTGGTAGTCATTTTTCGTAGTCTTTCTTTGCTATGCGTACGATGTCTTGGGGCGTTTTGGCTAGGTAGGCGTTGGACAACTCATCCAACGCCGGGGTCTCTAGGGTGTTCCAGGGAGTTGCCAGGCAGATAGCCGAGCCGAGGGGGTTACGGTTGGCCCACTGAATGAGCGTTTCCGTTCGGTCTTCGATAAGGATATCGGCCGCGAAATACTCCTTTAGCTCCCCGGGGCAAAAGACGATTTCGTTTTCCTTGAAGCCGAGCTCTAAGAGGTGAACTACCCGAGCCCGGTGCCAGGTTTCCGAACCCGACCAAGGCGCGGTTAGAGCTACTACTTTATCCAGCTTTCGCAGTTCCGTCAAGACCTCGTGAGCATGTTCGAAGGCCTGCATACGGTTGGCGCGTTCCCCGAGGCCTAAGAATACGGTACGCCGGAGCTCGTCTAGTTCCGCGTAGACATCGTAACGGCCGGACGGCTCATAGGCAGGGAGGCCTAGCGCCTTGAACAAGCGTTGGCACTCCCCCATGAAATCTACGAGCACTTCGTCGACGTCAATTGCTATCACGGCTTACCCTCGACACGGACGGTTAGGAGAGTAGGGACAAGGATTTGCAAAAGCATTTCCTCGACTTGGTCGATTTGCTCCGGGTCGGCAAGTACCGTCTTGAGGTACTCCCGAGCCCCCGAGCCGTAGGATACGGCGTGCCCTACTTCGTGACAGACCGTCTCGAATAGAACTCCCTCGGCTAGGGCTTTCCTCACGAGGATAACGCCCGTGTGGACGTTGCAGGCCCCTACCGCATCCCGGAGAACCTTACGTTCCCGGGGAGTTGCCTCTAGAATTGAGTAGGTGACCTGCCCGACTTGGGCTGTAGCAATCTCTCGCATACGGTAACCTAAGGCTTACTGGCGCGTTGGGCAAGGGCTAGTGCGCCATACATGAGAACCGAGCAAGCCGCGTGCGCTACGTGAGGGAGGTGGCTCGGGGGATTGCCTTCGGGGTCCGGTTCGTCGTCCAGCCATTTGCCATTGTCCACGGCCGATAGGTGGCGTAGGGCGGCATCTAGGTATCTCTCTTTCGGCTCTACCTTCGTCCAGTTATCCGGCTGGTACTTGGCCGCCCCATACTTCAAAACCCCAATGACCTCGACAACGATAGGCAAGAAGTGCCGGTTCGCAAAAAGAGGGTGTAGGTACTTGGATAGCTGGGGCTTCTTAGCGTCGTGTTTGATACCGACTTCGGGCTTGGGGGTCGGGGCTACACGAGATTCCCATTCGTCTACAGTAGTTCCCCAGGGCCTGAAACTCCACTCCAATCGCTTGTAGCACCTGCCTCCCAAGTCGTGCCAGGAACTTAGAGTTTGCCCGCACTCCCCGCATTTCGAAATGAGCTTCTCTTCGTCTGTCATCTTAGACAGGATGGTTTCGTGGTTCATAGCTGAATCCTCCCGTCAAAGTCTTGCATCCTAACCCCGTCTACGTAAACCGTAACCCCCTCGTAAGTCTTAAGCGGCGTAACCCCTCGGGACAAGGCCGCGTGATGCATGCGAATAGTGAACATCGAATATTCCGGCTCGGGTGCTAGGGGGCTACCCTCTCGGGTTCGCTTGAAGGCCCAGCACAAGTTACAGAGAAGCAAACCCCTGAACACATATAGGCCCTTGCGCTCGTCGTTACACCGGTCGCACAGATGCACCGGCCCTTCCTTAGCCTTGGCTTCTCGGAGTTCATACCAAGTCATGGGAGGGATACCAGCGGCCCGGCTGGCTACACTGCAGTCCAGCTTATGACTACGCTTGCCCTTGCACTCTGGGCACGGGGGCTTGTCGCCTTTTTCCGTTAGTGTCCTAATCGTTCGCATAATTCCAGGCCTTTCCGTCTCGCTTGTAGAATTGCTGGGCCCCTTGTGCCAAGCCGAGGGGGCTGCCGTGCTCGTCGTAAACCCAATCGTCCGAGTCCCAGGGCACTAGCGTACCAGAGGAATCGAATACGTCAAAGGCTTGCTTGGACCATACCCGCATTAGGGTAGGGTCTAGTTTCGCGAAGTCAACTGGCACGTGGGTTAGAAACCGGTTGGCTGTGTCTACCATGATACGAGCTACCTCGATAGCCACGGCAGCCGAGGCCGGTGAAACGTCCGCCGTCTCGGTAATGATTTCGTCGTGAATCATATTCACCGCGCGAGACCCGAACAAGGCAGACCCCGGGGTTTTGACGTAGCATCGGCGAACAACTTCGTAGAATGCGCTCTTAGAGATATCAGCGCCAAGGCCCTGGAAGTTACTGTTACAAGCCGCGGTGAACGAACAACCGGACCGGACGCGCTCGGACACGAGTTGAACGATGGTAATCCCGTCGTCCGTCTGTCGGTCGCTAATGTACTTGAAGTAGAGGACCATTTCCGGCCAACGCTTCAACCACTGAGCTCGTAGCTCCCGGGCTTGGTCTTCGGTAATGACTACCTTGTAGGACTTCCAAGCGAAGTGGACTAGGCGCTTCGGCCCAAGGCCGCCGGGGAATCCGAAGTTAGCTACCTTGGCCGTCTGCCTGGCTTGGTCTACGTCGTGCCTCTTCTTGTTCGCCTTGGCTTCCTCGTAGGAGATACCGAGGATTTGCGCGGCTAGGGCTAGGTGAGGGTCCGTTCCCGCTTTGAGGGCTTCCCCGAGCTCACTGAAACCGACGAGACGGTAACAGGCTTCGGCCAGGGTGTAGAGCTCAAGTTGTGGATAGTCCGCTTGAGCGAATACGTAGCCTTCCCGCGGGACTACGCACTCACGGATACCGGGGAAGCGTCGTAGGTTCTGGAGATTCGGGTTAGAGCACGTAGTTCGTCCGGTATCGGCCAAGCCGAAGCGACAGTGAATCGGTTGCTGAACACCCTTACGGAGCATTTCTACGTCCGTGGTCATGACCTTGGAGTAGGTGCTAAAGTCGGCGTAGGCTTCTAGGATAGGGTCTTCAGTCGACTTGCATGCGTCCGAGTCGAGGCAAGGCTGGGGCCCCTTGGACTTCGGGTTAGACGGGTCTCCCCCAGCCGTCTGTCGAACCGGAATACCCGCATCCTTACACACTTGTAGCATGAGAGCGGCGGCGGCTTTCGTGTCCCTGCTTCCGTTGGCTCTCACTAGGCCCGCTTCCGTGAGCTGGGCTTTGAGGCTTTCGTATTCCTTGGCTACCTCTTCTTCCAACTTGTCTACGGCTGCCGGGGAGGTACGCAAGCCCCAGCACTCTGCCAGGCGGAAAGCGAAGTAGTACCGAGCTTGATTGAACTGGTCTACGAGTAGTTCCGCTTCGTAGCGTTCCTGCGCGTAGTAGACGTCCGAAGTAGCTACCGCATCTTCCTTGGGATAGCGCAGGACTCCCAAGGGGTCAGGGTTGGGCTGTAACATCTTGGCCGCTTTGGCCCATTGCGGGTCCGTGTAGCCATACTGTGAGGCCCAATAGGCTACGGCCTTGTCCGGGTGCACGAAGGCTGCAACGTAGTCCCTGGCGAACTCCGGCCAGTCCTCTAGCGGGACGTGCTGGAAGGCCCCGTAGAACATACGAAACCCGTCCTTATCCAAGCGAGTCCCCCGGTATCGGCTCGATAGGTCGTCTAGGCCGTACTTGTGGGTTACCCACTTCCCATCCGACCCCATCCGACCGCGGAAACAACCGAGGCCAATATCGATAAGTTGCTGCCGAAGCATGGTACAGCTGGCCCGATTCTCGTCGTAGGCCTTGAATATCTTAGGGATTAGACTGGGTCGGTAGGCGCATAGGACGGCAAAGTCAAAGGCCAAATTGTGCCCCACGAAAAGAACGTCCGGTTCATCTAGCATCGCTTCGATGAAATCCGCGCCTTCCTTGTGATGCAGCAGCTGAGGGGGACCCCCGTCTAGGACATAGCTAACGCATACGAGCTCGGGGGCGTTGCGCCCGGGTCTCAGTAGATGGGTCTCGGTATCGTAGGCTAGAACTCGCATTTCTTCTCCCAAGCTTTCAAGATGGCTCGGAACTCTTCCAGAGACGCATCGCTCTTAATGTGGTTAGCGCGCCAGGATACGACCCACACATTCCCGGGGTCGTATCCTTTAGCTGTGTCGATTCTGTCAATGCTAGGGCTATGTTCCCTGTTATTGGCGCCCCGGCCAATGGTGTAAAGCAGGGGGATTCCTAGCAGGGGGCAAAAATCCGGGCACTCCAATTCGTTTCCAGCGAGAGTGTACGTTCTCCCCTCTTTCTTGGCACGAGTCTTAGCCGAGTTCAGCGCAGTAGCCAGCCATTTGGCTTTGGGGTTCTCCCGATAGGCCTTGACCCTGGCTTCCTCTTGCCTCTTTCGGATTTCACCCTTGTTCTTAGCGTACCAAGTTTTTGCCCTTTCTGAGGCCTGCTTCTTGTGTTCCGCTAATCTGGCTTCAGATAGACCGGCTAGCCATTTGGCATACGAGCTCATGGGCTAACCTCTCTTGTACTCGGACAACTTCAACGGGGCTAGTCCGCCCTTGCATCTGGCGCAAACCATACGACGCCCACGCAAAACGGCCCCATTGACTAGAGCCAATAGGTAAGACTCGGTTTGAGCGAAACTCTGAGAAGGGTGTTTGGCCCGGCAGATTTCAAGCTTACAGACAACGCAAGTGCAAACGACGGTAGTCACCCGGAGAAGGTAACCACGAATACAGAGGAAGGAAAGGGATTCGAACCCTTGGGCCCCGTAGGGCCGGGGACTTAGCAGGGCCCTGCATTACCGCTCTGCCATCCTTCCAGGGCCCTTTCATTCAGGCGGGCTAGACCTTTACCCAACCAAGGGGAGGAAGAAGAGGGATTCGAACCCCCGGACCTTTCGGCCGCTTGCTTTCGAGGCAAGTGCAATAAACCAGACTCTGCCATTCTCCCAAAGAGTCTACGGGCTGGCTTCGAACCAACTCTCACCGGTACCCGGGCGTGCACCCTACTACACCACACGTAGACTCAGCGATTCCCCTAGGAA
>Ga0247804_10000779_pt1 | contig 14633 bp, 13 predicted proteins | sample UWRJL029104C1_FD_181142 | JGI IMG/M metagenome (GOLD analysis project Ga0247804, IMG submission 181142) | Plant litter microbial communities from Arlington Agricultural Research Station in Wisconsin, United States - UWRJ-L029-104C-1 | ecosystem: Environmental > Terrestrial > Plant litter >...
GTAGAAAAGTAATGTATAAAGTAGGAATAACCGGTGGGATAGGAAGTGGTAAAACCACGATTTGCAAAGTTTTTGAAGTTTTAGGTGTACCTGTTTTTTATGCTGATACTGTGGCCAAGCAAATCATGGTTGAAGATGTCCTGCTAATCGATGGCATAAAATCAACCTTTGGCAAGGAAAGTTATTTCGGCGATGGAAAGCTGAACAATAAACACATTGCAAGCATTGTTTTTAATAATGAAGCTGAACTCGAAAAATTAAATGCTTTGGTACATCCTGCAGTTTTCAGAGCTTTTGATGCTTGGGAAGAACAGGTTGATGCGAATGTTCCATATACACTAAAAGAAGCTGCTTTACTCTTCGAAAGTGGTTCTTATAAAATGTGCAATACCAATATCCTGGTCATTGCGCCCATAGATATGAAAATAAATCGTGTAATGCAACGTGATAAGGTTACGGCAGAAGAAGTTAAAGCCAGAATGGACAAGCAGATGAATGATGATGATAAAGCTAAATTGGCCAATCATTTTATCATAAATGATGAGGCACATTCTATTGTTGAGCAAGTTTTGATCTTACATAGACACTTTTTGAAATTGGCCGCTAATTCGCAGATTTAAGAATAATCTTAAATATTTTTATCAGATATGCTTAGCAAACTAAAATCCTGCCTTATCCTTAAATATTTTGTCAAATTATATGTTTAACTGATATGCCTAGCAAACTAAAATTCTGCATTATCCTTAAATCCTGTAATCTTATAATTCCTGGTAAATGATTTTAGACGATTTTATCACCATAACCCCAACGGGCCTGTATTGTGTGTATGGCGATTTTTATCTCGATCCGCAACAACCCGTGAAAGAGGCTGTGGTTTCTCACGCCCATGGTGATCATGCAACAGGAGGAAGCCAGAATGTGTATTGCACTGCTCCTACAGAAAGCTTCATGAAACATCGGTATCGAAAATTCGCAGCGGCTGATTTCCATGTAAAAAAATACCATGAGGCTTTTAAGATTCAGGATGTCGCTGTTAGTTTTTATCCGGCAGGTCATATTTTAGGATCAGCCCAAATCTTAATGGAATATGAAGGCATAAAGTACCTTTATACCGGAGACTATAAAATAGAACCTGATCCAACTTGCGAAGCTTTTGAGTTTGTTAAAGCCGATGTTTTGATTACGGAAAGTACGTTTGCAAATCCTGAAACTAAACATCCATCGCCAATTGACGAGATTAAAAAACTGAATGAAACCAACGCGAATATCATGCTTGGTTCTTACGCTTTAGGAAAAAGCCAGCGCATCATTCAATTATTAAACGAATATTGCCCTACAAAAAATGTAATGGTTCATCACAGTATTATGCCTTTTGTAAAAATATACGAAGATTATGGAATGGACGTAGGTAGCTATAAGATGTACGACAGAAAAGTAATGAAGAATAATCATGAACATCAGGTTTATATTGTGCCACCAATGGTTTTTCATAGTTACCACAAGGCGATTAATGTTGTGCGGGCTTTTGCTTCGGGCTGGAAGAATTTACAACAACAAAATGGAATTTCGCTTTATATTTCCGACCATGCAGATTGGGTTGCCATATTAGAAACCATAGAGCAGGTTGAGCCAAGACAAGTATGGACTTTGCATGGAGATGGCAAACAACTAAAAGCGCATTTCGAGGGTAAGTTGAAAATCAAGATAATGAATGAATGATAGAATATTTGATGGAGAGAAAGATCAAATGTAATAAATACAAGAAAATTCACCGATTCGCTCATTCAAAATTCACTAATTATACATGAAAGAGGGAGAAGACTTTTATTTTAACGAAGATGGATTGATGGTTTTCACCGAAATCTATCATCTAAAACGAGGCTATTGTTGCAAGAACAAGTGCAAACATTGCCCCTGGGGTTATGGAAAGAAGAAAGAGAAAAAGTAAATTAAGGGTTTCAGAAACGAACCCGATTATAAATATCACTCAAAGCTACCTCAAAACCAATTGAAATAATCTTTAAAGAATCTTCCATTTGCAGGTATTTAAAAAGTTCCCAATTTTGTTTTTCGTCGAGGTGAAAGGATTCAACTAATACTGATTCAGAATCAATCAGGATGTATTCTTTTAATGTTGGAATTTCTTTATACAGGTCGAATTTATGACCTCTGTCATAATCTTTTGTTGATGGAGATAGTATTTCTATAATTACTGTTGGTTCAATGAAGCTTTCGTCATCGACATCACTTTTGCTCAAGTCATTGCAATAAATTGAAATATCAGGATAGGTAAATAAACCATTTGCAACTATCTGTGTACGAAGATCACTGCCATAAGGGCGGCAAGGTTTGCCTTTCAGCTTAATACCAATTTCTAAAAAAAAATTAGTGAAAATCTCATTATGATTTGTGCTAGCGCCAGCCATCGAAAATATTTCACCCTGAAAATACTCATGCTTTTCTTGTGATGCTTTTTCCATCGCAAGGTATTCTGCAACAGAAAAATGCCTTTTTTGATAGGCTACAACAGGTTCATTTACAATTTCATCCATATATAAATTTACAGATGTTTTTCGTAAAGATTAAATATATAACCGATTAAACGTTTAAAACGGATATTGGGTTAATTGTTTGAAATAGTTAATTGCTTAACTGGTTAAATCGGTTGACTGCAAATTACAAACTATTAATTGAAAACTGGTATTGTTAATTGCCAACTAGTGACCTGCAAAAAAGCCAATTAGTGCAACGCCAATTCCCAATAACACAGCTACCATTTTGCGGGTATTGATTTTATGATCAGCACTCGATTCAAATAATATAGTGGTAGAAATATGCAGGAAAATACCAATTACAATGCCCATTATTTTATTAAAGTAGGCATCAATGCCGCCTATGCTTCCATTGCTCAGTCCAATGCTAAAGTAAAAGCCAAGAGGAGCCATTAGAGCGAAAATTATCAGATACATAATGATGCTTCCTTTCTTGAAATGGTTTTGCATTAAAATGCTTGCTAAAGCAAATGCCGCAGGAATGTGGTGTAAGGAAATACCAAATATTAATTCATTATGTTGGTCTTTTGCAAGTGGCATACCTTCCAAAAAGGCGTGCAGGCAGAGGCTAATCATAATTCCAAACGGAAAAACGTTTCCATCTTGATGTTTGTGAATATGCCCATGTTCTACACCCTCTGAAAACTGCTCCAGTAATACCTGTAGTAAGAAACCAATGAGGATAAAAATTCCGATTTCTCCCTTATCAGGCCCACTGTATGCATCGGGGATTAGATGTAAAACTGTAATTGCAAAAAGATAAGCGCCACTGAAAGATAATATCAGTTTCAGTAGTTTAGATTTATCACTTTTAACCAAAAAAATGGCAGATCCGCCTAAAAAAGCGCAGAAAAAAAGTACAGCAAATTTCCAAGCTTCCATTAAAATTCGGGTTGTAATTTTTTAAATATTCTTGAACATATAAAACCAATCAAAGTTCCAAGCAAAGCGCCTATTGTTACATCAACAGGATAATGTACACCAACATAAACCTGCGCAAAACTTATAATTGCTGCCCAAAAAATTCCAAGTGGCAAGACTGGTTTCCAGCGACTATAAAATACGCAAATCAAAAATATTGCAATAGCAAAATGATTTGTCGCATGTGCCGATGGAAAACTTAATCCGCTTCCACAGGGAACACGGTGGATAATATCATTTGCCAGGCTAAAATCATTGCATGGCCTTACTCTTCCAACAAAAGGCTTAATCAATCTCGACGAAATTAAATCGCCCATCGCGAAAGTTAAAAACACCATTCCTACTATATGAAAACCTTGTTTCTTATATTGTTTAATGCAAAATACAATAATAAACAGGTAAAGTGGCGACCAAAAAAAACGGTTGCGCATTAAGGGCATAAGCCAATCGAAAAAGCAATTTGAAAGTCCGCGGTGGATTTTCAAAAACAACTCAATATCAAATTGCTGTATGCTTTCCATCATGCTTTTTTGCAGATTAAAATTAAACGGTCTGAGTCAGATTCGTTGAAATCTTCAAGGGAATAACTTCCAAAAGTTTTTTGGATTACCATGCCTGCCTTTGCCAGCATCCGTTCAAAATCTTCGAAACTGAAAGCCTGAACACGCTCTTCGAAATTGTATATCTTGCCCTTGTCATCGAAATTTATCTTCTTGATAATTTTACCTTCAACCACATTTTTGGTGATGTTAAAAGTTATTCCGTCAATTGATTTAGCCTCACAATGATTTAAATTTCTGATAATTTTTTGGGTATTAAAGTAATCTACCACTAAAGTCCCATCACTTTTTAAACATTTTCTGAATGTTTTTAAGGCATTTACATGTTCTTTTTCTGTGTCGAAATAACCAAAACTGGTAAACAGGTTTAATGCAATATCAAAATAATTGATGTAAAACAATCTACGCATATCATGCACCAAAAAATGCAGTTTATTATTCTCAAATTGTTTAGCATATTTTATACTTTGCTCCGAAAGATCTATACCTGTAACATCAAAGTTTTTTTTGTTGAGATAAATGGAATGCCTGCCTTTACCACAGGCAATATCAAGTATTTTCGATTCAGCCTGCGGATGCAGGTAATTGGTTAAACTATCAATGAAAAACTCAGCTTCGGCATTATTTCTTTGTTGGTAAAGTATATGATAATAAGGCGAATTGAACCAATATTGAAACCACTTACGCTGCATATAAAAGCCTTTTATTTTGGAATTTGCAAACTTAGACAAAATTGACTTAAACAATGTATAATAATTTCACGGCTAAGCAATTTTATATTTGGTTTAAAATTATTTTGTATTTGGAAATCAGCATCAGCTTTACTTTGCATATCACAGTACTGCCGTTCGCTATAGCCCTCGTAGAAAAACTTGGGGCTCACGCCAGCTGTCGGATTTAAGAACAATGATTTGTGCGCGGTCCATCTGTATTCAAATCGAAAAATTAAGGTAGTTACTTTTAAGAAAAAGAGAAATAATCCACACGTTTTACTTAGCATCCAGATAGAATTTCTATTAAGTGCGTTGTATAATAGATATTAATACAATGTAAATTAACTCGCTAAAGCTGCCTAAAATAGATTCATCTTGTTTTTTTTCTTATTTTTGGGCTTAAATAATATACACACAGTGACTTTAATAAAATCGATTTCAGGGATAAGGGGAACTATTGGGGGGCAAGCCGGAAATGGGCTGACACCAATTGATATAGTGAAATTTACAGCCGCTTTTGGCAGCTGGGTAATTGAAAAAACTGGTAATAAAAAGATTGTTTTGGGTCGTGATGCACGCATTTCGGGTGAAATGGTTAACAATTTGGTGATTGGAACTTTGCAAGGTCTGGGTATCGAAGTTATCGATTTAGGTTTGTCGACTACACCAACTGTAGAAATTGCTGTACCCGAGGAGCAAGCTGGCGGTGGAATTATTTTAACGGCAAGCCATAACCCAAAACAGTGGAACGCATTGAAATTATTAAATGCAGATGGCGAGTTTATCAGCGATTCAGATGGTAAAGAAGTTTTAGACTTAGCCGAAAGCGCAGGTTTTGATTTTGCTGAAGTAGATAAGTTGGGTAAGGTTATTAAAAATGATACCTATCTCCAAAAACATATTGATAAAGTTTTAGCATTGCCTTTGGTTGATGTTGAAGCGATAAAAAAAGCCGATTTCAAAGTCGTTATCGACTGTGTAAATTCAACTGGTGGTATTTTTATCCCCGCTTTGTTAAAAGCATTGGGCGTAACAAGAATTACAGAATTGTATTGCGAACCGAACGGACAATTCCCGCACAATCCCGAACCTCTTCCAGAAAATTTAACTGAAATTTCTAAAGAGGTGCAAAAACAAAATGCCGATTTAGGTATTGTAGTTGATCCGGATGTTGACCGTTTATGTTTTGTAAACGAAGACGGAAGTATGTTTGGCGAAGAATATACTTTGGTTGCCGTTGCAGATTATGTTTTGAAAAACACACCCGGAAATACGGTCTCCAATCTTTCATCAACCCGTGCTCTACGCGATGTAACGGAGAAAGCAGGTTCAAAATATAATGCTTCAGCAGTTGGCGAGGTAAATGTGGTTAACAAAATGAAAGAAACCAATGCTATTATTGGTGGTGAGGGTAATGGTGGAATCATTTATCCAGAATCGCATTACGGTAGAGATGCTCTGGTTGGAATCGCTCTTTTTTTAACGCACCTGGCTAAATTTGGTAAATCCATTTCCCTATTAAGAAGCAGTTATCCACAGTACCATATTTCGAAAAATAAAATTACCCTTACGCCAGAAATGGATATCGATAATTTATTGAAACAGGTAGAGGAAAAATATAAAAAACAGCCTTACAGTACAATAGACGGGCTAAAAATTGAATTCGATAAAACATGGGTACATCTACGCCGTTCTAATACCGAGCCGATTATCCGGATCTACAGTGAGGCCGAAAATGAAACTGTTGCCGAAAGTTTGGCTAACAAAATTATTTCTGATATAAAAGAAATCCTTAAATTGAATTAGCACATGAAGAGAGTTTATTTGGATAATGCAGCCACAACGCCTTTAGATAAGGAAGTGATTGCCGAAATGACCAACGTGATGGAGAATTATTTTGGCAATCCTTCTGCTATTCATGCGCTTGGTCGTGAGGTTAGGACCTTGGTTGAAAAGGCCCGAAAAACCGTTGCTAATCTCTTGGGCGCTTCGCCATCCGAAATATTTTTTACTTCAGGAGGTACCGAAGCCGACAATACGGCCATTCGTTGCGGCATTTCTGCATATGGGATTAAACATGCCATTACTTCTAAAATCGAACATCATGCGGTTGAACATACTTTAAATATGATGCTCAAAAATGGAGAAATTGATAAGTTAAGTTTCGTTAATATCGATGAAAAAGGTAATGTTGATTATACACATTTAGAGGAGTTATTGCAAAATAACGAACGTACTTTCGTGTCGTTAATGCATGCCAACAACGAGTTGGGTACATTGACCGACATGATTAAAGTTGGCGATATCTGCGAAAAATACAATGCAATTTATCACGCAGATACTGTTCAAACGATGGGGCACTACGTACACAAGGTGCGTGAATTGAAAGCTCATTTTATTGTTTGTGCGGCACATAAACTTCATGGTCCAAAAGGTGTAGGTTTCTTGTACGTAAACAGTAACATTAAAATTCCGCCTATGATTTATGGTGGTGCACAAGAACGCAACATGCGTGGCGGAACGGAAAATGTTTACGGAATTGTAGGGTTGGCAAAAGCTTTAGAAATAGCTTATGCTGAAATGGATGAACACCAAAACCATATTCAAGGCTTAAAGGAATATTTAAAAGAAGCTTTAATTGCAGAAATTCCGGGTATTGCTTTTAATGGTGAAACTGATGCAGATAAAAGCCTCTACACGGTTCTAAACGTATCCTTCCCGGAGATGGACATGGCCGATATGTTGCTGTTTAATCTGGATATTAATGGAATTTGTGCCTCTGGCGGTAGCGCTTGTTCTTCAGGTTCAAACATTGGTTCACACGTTTTAAACGGCATTAATGCCGATCCAAATCGTCCGTCTGTTCGTTTTTCTTTTAGCAAATATACTACAAAAGAAGAGTTAGATTACGTAATAGAAAAAGTTAAAATGGTGGTTAAGCAAAATGCTTTAGCCTAAAAATTTCATTAACCAAATAGGAATAGTCCCGGAGCAATTCGGGACTTTTTTTGTGACTAATTTTTCACAGGTCGAAAGAGGCCATGAATGATGAAATTAAAATAATTTTACCTGAAGTTGTTTTTGTGAAAAGAAAACTTACATAGAAAACAACTAAATGTTTCTTTAATATCTCTTCCAAATCTCAAAACAAAAACTTATCTTTAATTAAGATAAAGGCCATCCAAAGCCAAGAACATTTAGTTCCTCAACGAAACCTTATCAAAAATCCTATGGTATAAGGTCAGGCAAATTTTAAAAGCGCGTAATACTTTTTCAGAAGTTTAAAGCAGTCATTTTAAAGTTTAATCAACCTAGAAAAGCAAATAAGCTTTATATAAATTATACCATCATGGAAAATCAGGAAACCGATCCACAATCAACAAATCTTGAGAATGGGAAATCGCAAGTAGACAGGAAACGCATTTACAAATTTATTTTGGCACCGTTTTCATTTGAATCATCGCATCATTTTAATAAGATTCATAAGCGTAAATTCAACTCATTTGGATGCATTCATGAACTTAGGAAATTGTCAGGCTCCATGCTATAATTTAAATCTTAGGCTTACGACAATCTTTTCAATGAAAGGAATTAGTAGATTATTGAAATTCATTCCTAAAACAACTATCAAAAACAATATTATTTTTCGCTTGTTCTTTTAGTACATCAAATCGAAAAACAATGGAAAATAATAAAGAAAAAGGTAAAGTCGTTGAGAACGAATTACTGGATAAAACTGCTGAAGATATCAAAGAAGATAGAACGCTTGATGAGAACAAATCATCTAAAGTGGGAACCAACTTATTTAACAAAGATAAAGACCGTAAGAATAATTCGTTTGGGCCAGGCCATGAGCCAGGTACAACCCCGGGTTCTAGTATATAAGAACACATTAATTTACGAGCAAAAATTATTAGATTTAAGCCACAGCATTTGTTGTGGCTTTTTAAGTTAATCTCAAAATGGAAAGAAGAAATTTTATCAAAAATTCGGCATTGGCAATGGCCTTGCTATCGATTTATAAAACCGATGTATTTGCTCAACGAGAAATCATGAGGGCATATAATTTCAAACCATTGAGAAACAATGTTGGTATTTTTACCGAACAGGGCGGAACAATTGGCTGGTTAAATTCATCAAATGGATTCGTTGTAGTTGATGCGCAGTTTCCAACATCAGCGCCTCATGTAATTGAAGAATTGAAGAAACTTGGTGAAAAACCTTTTAAATATTTAATTAATACCCACCATCATGGCGACCATACCGCAGGAAATATTGCCTTTAAAGGTTTGGCTGAAAAAGTGGTGGCGCATCAAAACTCACTTGCAAATCAAAAGCGAGGTGCCGAGAAAGCCAACAATTTAGATAAACAATTGCTGCCCGATACAACTTTCGGTACGGGATGGAAAGCGCCGGTTGGCGACGAGAAAATTAGCGCTTACTATTATGGATCGGGTCATACCAATGGCGATGCAGTTTATCATTTTGAGAATGCGAACATCGTTCATTTAGGCGATTTGGTTTTCAACCGCAGGTTTCCTTACATCGATAGAGAAAATGGCGCACATATCGGTAATTGGATCACTGCCTTGGATAAAATACAGAATCAATTCGATAAAGACACGCTATTTATCTGGGGGCATAGTTTAGATCCGGAGAAAGTTACAGGAACAAAAGCGGATGTTAAAGCTTATCAGGAATATTTAAAAAACCTTATGGCTTATGTTGGCGGAGAAATTAAAGCCGGAAAATCCAAAGAAGATATTTTAAAAGCAACCACGATTCCAAATGCTCCTGAATGGCAGGGTGACGGGATTCAAAGAAGTTTAACCGCTGCTTATGATGAATTGAAGGGCGTTTAACGTTAAATCGTTATTGGTTTATTGTTCATTAGTTCATTTTGCTGTTAGTTCACTGATATTTGCTTCTTTTTATGATTCGCAGATTGATTTTATGTTAATCTGCGAATCTGGAGCTGATAAATTAGAATCTTTTTTCAATTTATAAACATTCTATATTTAAAATAAATCTAAACAACCAACTGGAAACTACTATATCCTGACCCTTATCTGTTATATTTGTGTTACACAAATCCAATATCAGATATGGATGATTTTTTAGCAGCCCGCTCCCAGATGGCCTTATCACTAGGCTTTCATATTGTATTTTCTTGCATTGGTATGGTGATGCCATTTTTCATGGCCGTTTCACATTACAAATGGTTAAAAACCAAAGACGAGGTTTATAAAAACTTAACCAAAGCCTGGAGCAAAGGCGTAGCTATTTTTTTTGCAACGGGCGCCGTATCTGGTACCATGCTTTCATTTGAACTAGGTCTGCTTTGGCCGAAATTTATGGAGCATGCAGGGCCGATTTTCGGAATGCCCTTTTCATTGGAGGGAACAGCATTTTTCATAGAAGCTATTGCGCTGGGCTTTTTTCTTTACGGCTGGAATAAGCTGAATAAGTGGTTCCACTGGTTTACGGGAATGGTTGTTGGGGTAAGCGGATTAGCCTCAGGGATATTGGTTGTCGCCGCAAATGCCTGGATGAACAGTCCGGCAGGTTTTGATTTTGTTAATGGAAAATACCTAAACATCGACCCAATCCAGGCAATGTTTAACAAAGCATGGTTCTCCCAAGCTTTACACATGTGCCTGGCGGCCTTCACAGCCACAGGTTTTGCTGTTGCCGGGGTTCATGCTCTTATGGTTTTGAGGAACCAAAATAAAACATTTCATTTAAAAGCCTTCAAAATTGCTGCTGTTTTTGCTTGCGTTGGTGCATTATTACAACCATTAAGCGGAGATATTTCCGCTAAAGATGTCGCGAAAAGACAACCTGCAAAACTTGCCGCAATGGAAGCACTCTATAAAACAGAAAAGCCCGCACCGCTTTTAATTGGTGGCATTGTTAATGAAAAAGATAAAACGGTAAAGGGAGCAATCAAAATTCCGGGTGCATTAAGTTTCCTTGCTCATGGCGATTTTAAAGCTGAGGTAAAAGGATTGGATAAAATTCCTGAAGATGAACATCCACCAGTTGCAATTACGCATTATGCTTTTCAGATAATGGTTGGAATAGGAACACTGCTGGCCATAATTTCACTAATGTACTTTATCAATCTGCTCAGAAAGAAACAACTTTTAGAACAACCCTGGTTACTAAAGCTTTTTGTATTCGCCATCCCCTTAGGTTATATTGCTTTAGAGGCCGGATGGGTGGTAACAGAAGTTGGTCGCCAACCCTGGATAATTTATGGTATTATGCGAACCAAAGACGCCGTGACGCCTATGCCTGGAATTTCATACTCATTTTATATTTTCTCTGCGATTTATTTGTCGCTGAGTTGTATCGTAATCTTTTTGCTTTATCGTCAAATTAAGATGGTGCCAGTTCTTTACAGCAAACCAAACCGAAATGACCATAATTGAATCGCAATAATCAATTGAACCAATATAAATCTGTGTAATAATCCAATCTGTGTAATCATTTTCTATTATGGAGTACGTTGTAATTGCTTTTTTATGTTTGGGGATTTTGCTTTACTTCCTTTTGGGCGGTGCGGATTTCGGTGCCGGTATTATTGAGCTGTTCACCTCAACGAAAAACAGGAGCAGAACCAGGAAAACCATGTATCAGGCCATTGGTCCTGTCTGGGAAGCGAACCACATGTGGCTGATTATTGCGATCGTTATTCTCTTTGTTGGCTTTCCGCACATTTACACCACCATGTCGGTTTATCTTCACATCCCTTTGCTCATCATGCTTATAGGTATTATCGCACGAGGAACGGCTTTTGTTTTCCGTCACTACGATGCTGTAAAAGATGACATGCAATGGCTTTATAATCGAATTTTCAGATACTCCAGCTTCATAACGCCTTTGTTCCTGGGGATTATTGCAGGTAGCGTAATTTCAGGTCATATCGATACGGACGCGAAAGATTTTCTATCTGCATATGTTTACAGTTGGCTAAACTGGTTTTCTATTGCAGTAGGCCTGTTTACGGTGTCGCTTTGCGGATTTCTCGCCGCGGTTTACCTAATCGGGGAAACAGATAGCGACCATGATAAACGCCGTTTCATTAAGAAAGCAGAGTACATGAACATTTCGGCCGTAGTTTTCGGTGCCATGGTTTTCATCGCAGCACAATTTGATAATATTCCGCTAATCGATTGGGTTTTTAAGAATACAGTTGGCTTAACAGCCATCATATTGGCAAGCTTATCGCTCATTTTGCTTTGGTACCTTTTAATTAAGGGTAAAACCCAAATATTAAGAGTTCTTGCGGGTTTCCAGGTAACGATGATTTTGGTGGCGATAAGTTATGCACACTTTCCCAATTTCATTAGATTAAAAAACGGAAACGCAATTTCACTTTTTGAAACCATTGGACCAGAAAAAACGATTTACAGCTTAGGTTTGGCTTTGTTGTTAGGTAGCGTTTTGATTTTACCTTTTCTGGGTTATTTGTTTTATAAGTTTCAGAAAAAAGAAGAGTAGAACTCTTAATAATACATCAATTGTCAGGTCCAATAAAAAGCGTCGTCATCTCGACTGAAACGCAGTGCAATGGAGAGATCTACCTAATTAGATTTCTCGGCTGCGTTGCACTCCGCTCGAAATGACGATGCACATCAAGATTATTCAAACGGAAAAGAGCATCCGTTTCTGAATGCTCTTTACTGATTTATTCTTGAGTCTTATCTACATTCCACCTTTTCTATTCGATTTCGTTTGAACAGGCCATTCTGTAGGTTTGCCTGTGCGAGGATTTACTGGCAGATCTGTTGCTTTCTCTGTTGATGTTTTTTCCTGGTCTTCACAAGCCATGTAAACCATAATAGCCGCTAAAATTACATTGCTGCGTATTTCATCGAAAACTAATTTATCATAGCTATCGCGGTTGGTGTGCCAGGTATACGTTCCGTAATCCCAGCTTGTAGAGCTCAAAGAATAACCGAGAGCACCTGCGGCTACAAATGATGCAAAATCAGAACCACCTGCACCCGGCATACCAGGGAAACTGGTTTTGATTTGGTTTTTAATCGTGTCTGGAACTGCTGCTAACCAACGGGTGATGTAATCTTTAGACTTTGCAAAACCTTGTCCGCCAATATTAACCACGCGACCTGTTCCATTATCCTGATTAAACAAAGCTTGTAAATTGCTTACGATTTCCGGATGGTCTTCTACAAAAGCCCTTGAGCCATTTAATCCTTGTTCTTCACTTCCCCAATGGCCAACTAAAATGGTGCGTTTTGGGTTAGGATAGAATTTCTTTAAAATACGCATTGCCTCCATCATTAAAATCGTACCCGAACCATTGTCCGTTGCACCGCTCGCAGCATCCCACGAATCAAAGTGGGCCGATAACATCACATATTCTTTTGGTTTCTGCTTGCCTTTAATCTCGGCAATGGTGTTAAAAGTTGGTACTACGCCTAATTCTTTAGATTCAGATTCAATTTTTAGCACGGGTTTATTTCCGTTGGTAGCCAAGCGATAAACTAAACCATAATCTTCTACTGACAAATCTACCGTAGGGATTTTCGTTGTATTTGCTCCGAAAACTTTGTCTACACCAAAGCCTTGCGACCAGTTATTAATGATGATTCCCGCTGCGCCAGCGTTTTCGATAGCTAGAGCCAAGTTCTTAGAAGTTAGTCCTGTTTTTGCAATTCCTGCAGCCCAGGTTTTTGCAGCTTCGGTTTTTTCCTTTTTATATTTTTCTAATAAATCTTTTGTAGCAAATTCCTCCCAATTTTTTTCAGGACGACCAGAGATTTGGTTCATGGATATTAAAACCAATTTACCTTTTACGCCTGGCAACCATTTTTGAAAGGAAACAGAGTCGGTAATCGCTGGAAGTACAATTGCTTCGGCATTAATCGCTTTTCCATTGGTTGATGGACTCCAGGCCAATTGTGTGCCCTCTAAAGTTCTTAACCGCGGACTAACCAAATCTATATGGGTAACACCTCTTTCCCAGCCACGCCATTCACCCCATTTTTCATTCTTTGCAGAAATGCCCCAATCGCTGTATTTCTTTACTGCCCAATCGTTAGCTTGTTTCATTTGTGGTGAACCAACTAACCGCGGTCCGACTACATCTAAAAGCTCATGAGCTAGTTTTTCTAATTGGGAGTTTTCATTTACCTCTTTAACGATGTTGTCGATTACTTTTTTGTCTTGCGCAAAGGCAAAAGAGGAAGTAAATAGGAGTAAGGTTGGAAATAGTAGTTTTTTATTCATTTCAGTTTGCTTAATTGATAGGCTAATTTAAGGAATAACTGAGTGGGAGAGGTGATGTTAATGGAAATGTTGCAGATTGGAATTTTTTACAACCGCTGAATGGCTCTTTCTTTATCCCTTATAAAAAAGAGGCGTTTCTGCGGGCTTATCTTCTGCCAGATGAGCTTATGAACGTTTGTGGTGTTCTGAAAGTTTGTTTAAAACATCCGCCATAAAAGACAGCCTATATTTCCGCGACTTCTGTGCTTCCGTGGTAATCTTAGGAAAGCGTATCAGCACGGTAGTTTTAGGAGTTTGAATTCCCCTCTTGAGGGGTGCCCGAAGGGCGGGGTGTTTTTTTTACTGCCTATCGCCAAGAATTACAAAACCCGAGTATTTTAAACCTGATTACCGTGGAAAGCCCGCAATCCCGATTTTTCATCGGGAGCGGACTTGAAACAAAAAGCAGGACTGAATTAACCGAAGTTCTTCAAGCCCTGCTTTTCATATTATATTTAAATATTAATTAGTCGATTTGCACAAATGAACCAACGACTAATGAACCAATCTAATTATTCATCATCTTTATAAAAGCGCCTAATTTAGCTTTCATGGCTCTTCTATCTACGATGAAATCAAGGAAGCCATGC
>Ga0247804_10000781_pt1 | contig 14610 bp, 1 predicted proteins | sample UWRJL029104C1_FD_181142 | JGI IMG/M metagenome (GOLD analysis project Ga0247804, IMG submission 181142) | Plant litter microbial communities from Arlington Agricultural Research Station in Wisconsin, United States - UWRJ-L029-104C-1 | ecosystem: Environmental > Terrestrial > Plant litter >...
GTAGGTGCCGCCGTTGCTCACGAACACGTTCGTCAGGCCGGCAATCAGCTGCACCGTCTGGGTGGCGGTGGTGGCGCTGGGGCCGTTGTTGGTGGTCGTCACGTTTAGCGTCACCTGGTTGCCTTGCAGCACCGTGCCGGGACCGTAGATGGTCGTCGTCAGGTCGAAGCGCGGGGTGATGGCGATGCTGGCCGACTGCGTGTTGTTGGCCGTCTGGCCGGCTTCGTTGCTGGTAGTGGCCACGTTGGCGGTGGCCGTCACCGGGCCGGTGGTCGGCGCCGTGAAGGTAATCTGCGAGGTCAGCGGCGTACCGGCGGCGATGGTCGTCGGCGAAGGCGTGTAAGTCACCAGGCCGGTCGTGTTATTATAGGTACCGCCGTTGGTGGCGCTCACCGTGCCGAGGCCGGCGGGCAGCTGCACCGTGTAGGTCACGCCGGCAGCGGGCGTCAGGGCGCCGAGGTTCGAGAAGCTCACGTTGAAGCCCGTGCCCGTGGCACCGGCAGCTACCGACGCCGCGATGGGCGTGATGGTGGCGGCCACATCGGCCACGGCATTCACCGTGGTGTTGATGGTGCTGGAGTTCGGGGCGGGGTTCGTGCCTTCCGGGGTCGTGGTCGAGGTGTTGCTCACCACCGTCACCGCACCGGCCGTGGTCGGGGCCGTGAACGAGAAGGTGAAGTTGGCGCTGGCACCCGCGGCGAGCGTGCCGACGTTGCCGAAGTTGATGCTCGTACCACTCACCGTGCCGCCTTGGCTGGTGATGGCCGTGGTCTGGGTGCCCGTCAGCGTAGCGCCGGCGGGCAGGGTCACGGTGCGGGTCACGGTGCTGGCGGGAGCCGTGCCCACGTTGGCGTAGGTCACGGGGTAGGGGCCGGTGGGCTGGCCGGTGCTCAGCTGCGTGGGGCCGCTGAGGGTGGTCGTCACGTCGGCTACCGGGCTCACGGTCAGGTTCAGGGTCGACACGTCGTTGCCGGTCGCGCCATTCTGGCTGGTGGTGGTGCCGGTGTTGCTGGCGATGGTGGCCGCACCGCTCGTGGCCGGAGCCGTGAAGGCGAACACGAACGACGAGGAAGCGCCGCTGGCTACCGTAGCCTGGTTACCGAAGTTAATCGTGGTCACGGCCGTGGCACCGCTGCCCGTGGTCGAGTAGCTGCCGGTGTTCAGACCGTTGCCGGTCAGGCCGTAGGTGGTGTTCAGGGCCGTTACCTGGGCGGGGCTCAGGGTGGCGCCGGTGGGCAGGGTCACGGTGCGCGTCACGGCATCAGCCGTGCTCGGGCCGCTGTTGGTGAAGGTGGCGGTGTAGTTGCCCGTGGCCTGGCCCTGCGAGATGGTGGTCGGGCCGGTGATGGTCGTCAGCACGTCGGCCACCGGCGTTACGGCCGTGGTGGTCGTGGCTACGTCCGGGCCCAGGTTCAGGCCTTGTGGCGTGGTGGTGCCGGTGGTGCTGGTCACGACTAGGTTGGTACCCGAAGCGGCCGCCGCTGGCGTCAGCGTGAAGGTGTAGCTGTCCGAGTTGCCCGAGGCAATGGTGCCGCCGGGGTAGGTCAGCGTCCAGCCCGAGGCCTGGTTGCCCGTCACGGTAGCACCGGGGGCGCTCACGGCCGAGGCCGTGTTGGCCGGGATGGTCACCACGCGGGTGACGCCGGCGGCCGGGCTCGGGCCATTGTTGGCGAAAACGACCGTGTAGTTGCCCGAAGCCACGCCCGTCAGCAGCGAGGCCGGCGCCGTCAGCGTCGTCGTCACGTCGGCCACGGCGCCCGGCGTCAGCGTGACGGTCGAGGCGTCGTTGCCGGTGGCGCCGTTCTGGCTGGTGGTGGTGCTGGTGTTGCTGGTTACCGCGATGGCAGTACCAGTCGTCAGCTGGCCGGGGGTAATCGTGAACGTGTAGTTGTTCGAGGTACCCGTGGCGAAGCTGCCGGCGGTGGCATAGGTGATGGTCCAGCCCGAGAGGAAGTTGCCCGTCACGGTGCCGCCGGCGCTGCTGGTCACGGCCGTAGCCGTGTTGGCCGGGACGCTCACCGTGCGGTTCACGCCGGCCGCCGTGCTGGGGCCGTTGTTGCCGAAGGTCACCGAGTAGTTGCCCGACTGCAAGCCCGCCGTGAGCGAGGCTGGGCCCGTGAGGTTGGTATACACGTCGGCTACCGGGGTCACGTTCACCGTGGTCAGGGTGGCGACGTTGTTGGCCGTCGCGCCGTTTTCGCTGGTGGTGGTGCCGATGGTGCTCACCGCCGTAATCGTGGCGAACGAAGCCGGCACCGCCGTGATGGTGATGGTCGAGTTCAGGTTCGCGCCGTTGGCCAGCGTGAGGGTCGAAGGATAGTTTACCAGGCCCGTGGCGTTGTCGTACACGCCGCCGTTGGTAGCAGTCACGTTGCCCGTGCCCAGGCCGGCCTGCAGCTGCACGCTGCGGGTCACGTTGTCGGCCGTGCTCGGGCCGCCGTTGGTGAAGGTCACCGGGATGGTGAGCGTGCCACCGGCATTCACCGGCGTCGGCGAGGCCGAAATCGTGGTCGCCACGTTGGCCACCGGCGTCACCGGCACGGTCACGCTGGCCGAGTTGGCGCCGGTGTCGGCACCCTGGCTGGTGGTCGTGGTTACGGTGGTGCTGGCCGTTACGCTGGCCAGGGCGGCCGGTACGTTCGGGATGGTCACCGTCAGGTTCTGGTTGCCGCCGCTGGCTAGCGTAGCCGGCGAGCCGGTGAAGGTCACCACGCCGTTGCCGTTGTTATAGCTGGCGGTTACGCCGCTGGGCAGGGTCGGGAAGTTCACCGTGCCCAGGCCGGCCGTCAGGGTCAGCGTCTGGGCGTAGCCGGCGGCCGGGTTTGGGCCGGCGTTGGTGAAGGTCACGTTGAAGCTCAGGGCGGCGCCGGCATTCACCGGGGTCACCGAGGGTGTAATGGTCGTGGCTACATCGGCCACGGCTATCACCGGGATGGTGTAGGTAGCCGCGCCGGCCGTGATGCTGCCAGCGTTGTTATTCGAATTGCTGGTGATGTTGTTGGCATCGGTCACCGTGTAGGTGAAGCTCGGGGTGCCCACGAAGCCGCTCACCGGCGTGTAGGTCAGCGTATTCAGCAGCGCCGGGGTGATTTGCGTCGTCGCAATGTTGCCGGCCGTCAGCGTGGTACCATTGTAAATCAGCGTGCCGCTGGTGGGCAGGCCGGTGATGGTGTAGTACTGCACGCTGTTGCCCACGCCGCTCACCGTAGCCGAAAGGTTAGGGTTCAGCACCGTGGCGCCGTTGGTGTTCGGCACGTTGGCGTTGGTCAGCGTGTTCGGCACCGGGGTCGAGTTCACCACCACGTTGCCCGAGAACTCGGAGGTTTCGCCGCCCAGCGTGGCGGTGCTGCTCAGAACCGAGCCGGCCGCATAGGCCGCAAAGTTGCCCGTGAGCGGAATGGTGAAGATGAAGCGGTTGGTGTTGTCGGTACCCTGGGTGCGGCCGTTGATGGTGCCGGGGCCGTAGGTGCCGGTGGTGGCGTCGGTATCGGCCACCAGGTTGCCGCCGCCGGCGGCGCCGCCTTCGGTCACGGTGCCCAGGTAGGTCTGGCCTTCGCCGAAACCGGTGGGGTCGGCCGTGGGGCCGGGGTTGTAAAGCTCAATGAGCGCGCCGGGGCGGGCGTAGCCCTGCACCACCAAGTTCGTGCCCACCACGGTGGCCGAGGTGATGATGGGGAAGTTGAGCAGGTTGTTGCCGCCGGAGTCGGCGTCGTTCAGGTCGTTCAGGGTCACGCCGTCGCCGTTGGCGCCGGTGTTCTTATCGGTGGTGGCGGTCAGGTCGATGGCCAGGCCGCGACCCGCCGGGGCGGTGTAGGCGGCGCCGGTATCGGTGGTGTTGATGCCGTTGGCATAGAAACTGTTCTGCGAGAATACGTTCCCCGTCGAACCGCCCACCACGATGATGCCCGAGCCGCTGTTGTTGTTAAAGGTGTTGAACGAAACAACGTTGTTGTTCGAGCCCGTATTCCGCAGGGCCACGCCCGAGAGCTGCGACTGGCCGCCGCCGGCCGTGCCGTTGCCCGAGATGTTGTTGTAGCGGATGGTAACGCCGGTGTTCGCGCCGTTGATAAAGTCGATGCCGTTGCCGGCGTTGCGCAGAATCTGGTTGTACTCGATGGTCAGGTTGTTGTTGCCGCCGTTCAGCTCGATACCGTCGTTGTTGGCCCCGCGCGAGTTGCGGATAACGTTGTAGGTAATCGTCGAAGCGTTGGCCGTGCCCGAGCCGTCGAAGGCAATGTTGGCGTCGTTGTCATTCACCGTGTTGTTGGTGATGATGGTCCGCAGGGCGTTGTTCTGAATCAGGATACCCTCGGCGTTGCTGGCGCCGTTGGCCACGCCCAGGTTCAGCAGGCGCACGTCGTTGGCGTTCACGCGCACCGCGCCGAAGCCGGTGGCGGCCGGGCCCGGCGTGGCCGAGCGGTAGCCGAGGTCGATAATCACCTCAGGGCCGGTCGTTTCGGCGTTGGTCGTGGCCAGGCTATAGGCGTTGGTGTTGCCGGTGGTGGCCGTTTGCGTGCCGCCGTCCAGCGAGGTGTTGGCCCCCGTGATGGCCGGCAGGTCGGCCGAAGTCACCCGGATGCTGGCGGCCGTGTTGGCGCCCGTGGTGGTCGTAAACTGGTTTACCAGCCCGGCCAGTTGGCCAGCGTTAGCCTGGCCGTTCGGAATCATGAAGATGCTCGACTCCACGTTGGCCGGCAGGGCCGTGGTGGCGGCGGCCGAAGTGGCGGCGCGGGTGTTGCCGCTCTGGGCCAGCGAGCCTTCGCCGCCCAGCGCGTTCGAGTTCAGGATGAACTGGCGTAGCGAGCCCTGGCCCGCGTCGTTGGTGTTCACCACGAGGTCGAAGTTAAAGCCGAAGTCGGGGCCGGTGGTCGAAGTGCCGGTGCCCACGGTCACGGTGCCCTGGCTGGCGGCGATGGTCGTGCCCGTGTTCAGGCTGGCGAGCGTGGTGCCGGTGGTGCCGTTGCCAGCATCTACTTTCTCGGGAGCCTCGCCGCCCACGCGGGTGGCGGTGCCATTATAGGTTTGCACCGGCACGAGGGCGCTGGTGTAGCCGGTCCGCGAGCTGGTCACGGTCGAGTTCACCACGCGCACCGTGTAGTTGCCGGGGATGGCGTTGAAGGTGTACAGGCCCGAGGCGTTGGTCGTCGTCGCGGCCACGAAGGTGCCGCTGGCGTCGTACAACTCTACGCGGGCATTCTGGCGCACGCTGGCACCGGTAGCGGTGCGCGGGCGGCCCGCGCCCCCACCGTAGTTCACGTCTTCAAACACGTAGCCGCTCAGCACATTGCCTACGGTCACGTTGCCCGAGAATTCCGAAGTGGCGTTGCTCAGGGTGGCGGTGCTGGTGAGCACCGTGCCGGGAGCAAACCCGCCGGGCAGGCTGCTCAGCGGAATGGTGTAGGTGAAGGCGCTGGCGTTGGTGTCGGTGCCCTGGGCAAAGCCGTTGATGTTGCCGGGGCCGTAGGTCTGGCCGGTGGCGGGGTTGGTATCGGCCGCGAGGGCGCCGCCGGTGGCGGTGCCGTTTTCGGTCACGAAGCCGAGGTAGGTCTGGCCCTGGCCGAAGTTATTGCCGGTGGTAGCCGAGGGGCTGCTCAGATTGTTCACCTGGGCAGCAAACAGCTCGATGCGGGCGTTGGCTTTGGCGAAGCCGGTTACCACGAGGTTGGTGCCCACTACGGTGGCCGAGGTCAGGACGGGGTAGTTCAGCAGGCCGTTGCCGCCGGTGGTGGTGGCGCTGTTCAGCGTCACGTAGGGGGCGGTGCCGGTGCCGTTGTTGTCGGCCGTGCCCTGCAGGTCGATGCCCACCTGGCCGCTGGCTACAATCGGGCCGGCCCCGTCGGGGTCGAGGGCGCCGTTGCCGAAGATGGAGTTCTGGCTGATAGTCGTGGCGGTAGCCCCCGACCGCACCAGCACGCCAGCCCCGTAGTTGTTGCTGATGATGTTCTGGGTGATGCTGTGGCTGGCGCCATCCACCCGGATGCCGGGCGTCTGGCCGGTGCCGAACAGGCCGTTGTTGTTAATGGTGTTGTTCGTAATAACCGAGTTGCCCAGCGTAGCCGTGGTGCCGGTGATGTCGATGCCCGGACCGCGGTTGCTGTCGAAGAGGTTGTTGCGGATATAGCCGCCCAGGTAGCCGAGGCGCACGCCATCCGACACGTTGCCAAGAATGGCGTTGCCGCGCACCTCGTTGCCGCTGATGATGATGCCAGTGGTAATGCCGTCGCCGGTGCCGCTCACGAGGCTTTCCACGCCGCCGGTGCCGTTGTAGCCAATCAGGTTATTGGTAATGGCCACCGAAAACGGCGAGGCAGCCGGGGCGCCGCCCACCGTCAGCAGAATCCCGTTGCCGGTGCTGCGGGTGGCCGTGCTGCCGGGGTCGGTGAAGGAGCTGGCGCTGGTGCCAATCACGTTGCCCGTGATGGTGACGCCCGTCAGCGCGGCGTTAGCCAGAGTCGAGGTCACGCGGATGTTGCCGCCGCCGGTATTGTTCTGCGTGTTGCCGAAGCCATAGATGGCGATGCCGCTGATGTTCGTGCTGTTGGCGCGCACATCGAGGCCAAACTCGCTGTTCGTGGTGCCAGGAGTGCCCACAATCTGCACTTCGGGGCCGTCCAGCTGGCCCAGGGCCGTGGCGTTTACGCCTACCGTGCCGCCGGTGCCCAGGGTCACGTTGTTGTTGTTGCCGATGTTCTGAAACTGCGTGTTGCCGTTGATGCTGGTGTTGGCATCGGTGATGGACGGCAGCGCGCCATTGGTAGCCGTGTTGGGCGTGATGATGGCCACCGTGCCCCCCACGCCGCCCACGGCGCCGCTGAGCTGCGAAATCAGGCCGGGGTTGGTAGTGGCGTTGTAGGCCGTCAGGCCCGCATCGGCGCTACCGTCCGAAATCATGAAGATGCTGGTTTCGACGCCCGCAGCCGGGTCGGGGCCACCGCTGCTGGCGGGGGCCTGGTCGAGGTTGGCCGCAGTGTTGGTTAGCGTGTTCGAGTTCAGGATGAACTGGCGCAACGAGCCCTGGCCGGTATCGTTGGTGTTGACAATGGTCGAGAAGTTGAAGCCGAAATCCACGCCGGTCACGTTGGCGGTGCCCACGGCTACCGTTGCCAGGCTTTGGGCGGCCGTGCCGCCGCTGGTGGGCGTCAGGGTGCTCAGGTTGGCGCTGGTGGTGTTGGCGGCGGCATCGGCGCGGGCCGGGTACTGGCCCCCTACGCGGTTGGTGCCGTTGTTATAGGTTTGCACCGGCAGCAGCCCGGCAATGGAGCCGGGCCGCGTCGAGCGCACCGTCGAGTTCACCACCCGCACTACGTACGAGGTACCCGGCGCTATCAGGCCAGCACCGAAGCTGTACTGCCCCACCGTGCCCGCCGTGGTGCTGGTGGTGGTGCTGGCGACGAAGGCGCCGGTAGTGGCATTGTATAATTCTACCGTGGCAGCGGTGGCCGGGGTACCGGCCGTGCCCACGTTGGTAGCCGAGCCGGCCGTTACGGCATTGGCGGTGGCAATGCTGCGGCCCAGGCCGCCGCCATAGTTGCGGTCTTCAAATATATTACCACTGAGCACCAGCGGCGTCACGGCAATCGAAGCGGTAGCCGTATTGGCGTTCTGGTCGGCGGCCGGCCCTTCGGTGGTGCCCGATGTGATACTGGCAGTGGCCCCCACCGGCCCCGTGGCGGGGGCAGTGAAGGAGATAACAGAGCTAAAGGTGCCCTGATAATTGGCGGGCTGATTAGCCGCGGCAGCAGTACCGGTATTGATAGTATAGGTGAGCAGGCCGGTGCCGCTGACGTAGTTGGCGGTGATGCCGGTGGGCGTGGTGGCGCTCACATTGGTGAGGCCGGTGGGCAGCTGCACGGTTTGGGTGGTGGCGCCAGTGGCGAAGTCGCCCGCGTTCGAGAACGTCACGTTGAACTGCCCCGTAGTGCCGGCCACCACCGGCGTAGCTACCGGCGCAATGGTGGTGGTGAGGTCGGCCTGGGCGCACCAGGAAATCTGCTCGAAGGCAATGGACTGAATGCGAACATCGCCCTGAGGCACGGTATTCAGGTTGCGGAAGGTCAGCTGTACCGACTTCACCGGGCTGGCGAAGCGGATGGTCACGTTGCCGGCGCGGCTCGACCCGTTGGTGGTGCCGTTGAGGCCGATGCCGCGCACGGCGTCCTGCTGAACGCCGTTGATGGTTTTGTTAGCGTCGAAGGTGTTGACGTTTGCCACCGTGGTCACGTTGGCGGCCAACAGGGGCACGCGGGTACCGGCGGCATTCAGGGCATAGAGGCCCAGGTCGTCGGTAAAGTCGCTGCCGCCGACGTTATTGTTGCCCACGGTGCCATTGCCGCCGTAGGTATAGGTGCCCTTATCAAGGTCCTGCACCACAAACTGCAGGTTCGACACTTCCCGGTTAAACGTCAGCGTTACGGTGCTGTAGAAGGGCGTGCCGTTGTTGTTGTCGGTGTTGACGTAGCTGCCGGCGGGTACGCCGTTGGTGGTGCCGCTCGACGCCGTCAGGTTCTGGCCGCTGTGGACCTGCCGCCAAATCAGGGCCCGCCCATCAATATTGCCGGAAGTACCGGCCGGCGAGAGGCTAAACCGGTCGTTGGCAGTAAAAACGGTGGTAGCACCGGGGGCCGTGCTCGCGTAATTACTGTACGTAAAAGAGGTGGCCCGGATGGTTTCGGGGCCCGGATTGGCCCCCGGATGCTTGTCCCCTTCGGTACTACTCGAGGTGTAGGTGCCGGTGGGCACCGGTGCCGTGGCCCGTAGCACCAGCGTGCTCGTGCCATTGGTGCCGCAGCCGGTGGTTTGGGCCCAGGCCGCGCCGGGCTGCAGGGCCACCCAGGCCAGTAGCAGCCCCAGCACGCGCAGTGCCTGGGGCGTAGCCGCCCGCGTTCGGGGGCTGGTCAACGCTAGCGGGGGCAGCCCAGCAGTTCGGGTTGCCTTATCCAACGCTCGACTTCCGCCAGCCGAAGCCAGACGGGAGACAAGTAGCCATAAGGTTGTATTCATAAAAAAGGGGGAATGTGTAAAAGATAAACTATGTATTAATTCCAGAGTTGGGGCTTCAAATACTAACGACTGACTGCGTTGTACGGATTGAGTATCGCGCTTCGAAAACGTACAAAATTATCTTTCCCTTCCCAAAATGGGGATTACCTTTCGGTGAATCCCCCTACTTTGTCGGTGAACGTTTGCCGCTATCATCCCGACGGAATGCCGGTTGGCATATCGGGCAGGCAGCATGAAAACGCGATGAAGCCGCCGCAATTCCCCACCATTCGGGCATGCGTCGCGGCTGCAATCGCCTGTTAGCAAGGCAAAAGCCCGGGAACGGGCGCCAGCTCCGCCGGGGGCCCGCCCCGCCGGGGGCGGGCCGCCCCGGCGGCTCCGGCTGAAGACCCTTAAAAAAAAATCCGCCGGAGGGTCCGGCGGATTTTCCAAAATTGGGAAGCGGGTGGGGTGCCGGCCTTAGCCGACCTTTTTGGCGCGGGGGGCGGGCTTTTTGCGCTCGCTGCGGCGGGTGCCGCCGGCCAACTCATACTGCGAACTGTCGTCGCCGTAGATGGAACCCACGCCGGCCAGGGTGCGCTTGTTCCAGTCGGTCATTTTCTTCTCATGCGTCTTGAGGGCGTTGAGGGCGTCGTCGGCTTGCAGCAGGATGGCGTTGTAGGCTTCGGTGGCGGTGGCGTGGTCGGCGAGCAGCTTATCGCCGTCGGTGGGAGCGAGGCCCTCGCTGAGCTGAGGAGCGGGTTTGATGGATTTGAGGCCCGTGATGCGGGCCTTGGTGGCCTTGGCTACCGGCGACGATTCGCGTTTGTTGTATCCCATGATTGCAGTGAATAAAAAGCGGTGAAGTATGGAACAAACATACTACTTGTTTTTATTTCCTGCCAGTCTTACCGGGGGCGTCTATTGCTTCACTGCCAGCTGCTAGGCCAGGCCATTGCCCTGCGCCCAGGCGGCGCGCCGGCCAACTGCCCCGCCGCCCCGGCCCGCGCCAGGCGCGAACCCGGCGCGCCCGGCCGGCCACCCCCTCCCCTACTCGCAACGCCCCCCAGCCCTGCTTGCTCAGCAACGGGCCCTGTTTGCTCACGAATGGGCCCTAGTTGGAAGCCAACGTACCCTGTTTGCTTATCAATGAGTGCTGTTTACTTACTAACGTGTTCTGTTTGCTTACCAATGTATCCTGTTTACTCACCAATGGGCCCTGTTTACTCAGCAATGGGCCCTGTTTGGAAGCCAATGAGAACTGGTTTCGCCAGCTTGTTTTCATCAAAAAAGGCCCTTCCTGCTAGCAGGAAGGGCCTTTTTGGCAGTTCGTCGAGCGCGGCTTAGTTTTTCAGCAGGCGCTGGGTGAGGCTGATGGCGGCATTGCTCCCCGTGCCGTGTACCAGCACGAAGTAGGCCCCATTGGCCACCTCGCGCAGGTCGAGGCGGTGGGTGAGGCCGGCTTCCAGGTGCAGGCCCAGCACTACGCGGCCCGTGGCGTCGATGATGCTCACCTGGTAGGGGCCGGTGGGCAGCTGGCCCAGGTCGAGGGTCGTTTCGCCCACGGCCGGGTTGGGCCAGAGGCTGATGCTGGGCGTGGCGGGCTTAGCGAAGCTGACGGTGCGCACGGGCGAGTAGCTGGCGGTGCCGTCCACGTCCACCTGCCGCAGGCGGTAGTAGAGCAGCGTGCCCAGCTTGGCGGCGTTGGCGTCGGTCAGGCTGTAGTCGGTCGGGCTGGCTTTGCTGCCCTGCCCTTGCACTTCCCCAATCTTGGTGAAGCGGCGCCCGTCGAGGCTACGCTCCACGTCGAAGTGGTCGTTGTGTTTCTCCGACGCGGTGGTCCATTTCAGCAGGCCGTCCACGTTGCGCACGGCCTCGGCCGTGAACGTCGTCAGCTCCACCGGCAGCGGGTAGGCCCCGATGGTGAAGCTCACCGGCTGCATGGTGATGCCGCCGTACACGTCGGTGGTCGTGATGTTGACGGTGTAGGTCACGGGCGTGGGCGGGTTGGTCATGGCGGCGGCGTTGCTCACGTAAATCTGGCCGGTGGCCGGGTTCAGGCTGAGGCCGCTGGGCAGGCTGTTGGTGGCGTTGCCAGCGGGGGCAGCCATCTGGCCGGGGCCGGTGCCCACGGGCGTGAGCGCGGCGTTGGTACCGGTGGCGGCCAGGCCGTTGCTGAGGCCGGTGCCGCTGGTTTGCACGCCGGTGGTGGCGTTGTAGAGCGGGCCGGTGGCCGGATAGCGGGCGCCGTTGCCGTCGATGACGAAGGCGATGACGTCGTTGGTGACGTAGGCCGTGGCGCCGCCGCGGGTGGGCGTGGTGGTGTACACCGCGGCGTTGTCGAGGCCCACCGGGATGGTGTAGAGGGCCGCGTTGCTCACCGCGCCGCCGTTGTCGGTAGCGGTGTAGGTGAAGAAGACGTTGCCCACGAAGCCGCCGGCCGGGTCGAATTGCAGCTGGCCGGCCTGCGTCGGCGTCAGCACCAGGCCGGGAAAGTTGGTCGGGTTCAGCACCGTGCTACCCACGTAGAGGACGCCCTGCGCGCCGGGCGGCAGCGCCTGGATGGTGTAGCTGGCCACCGAGCCGTCGGCATCGGTGCCCACCAGCGAGGCGATGGGCAGCGGGTTGGCGGTGTCGCCGCGCGGAGCCTGGGCGGTGTTCACCACGGGCTGGGCCACGGGGGCGAGGTTAGCGGCCGGCACGGTGGTGGGCTGGCTGGCGCTGTTGTTGGTCGGGTTGGGGTCGGTGCTCGTGGTGCTGCTGGTAGCCAGCACGGTGTAGGAGGTCGTCGGGGCCAGGAAGCTCACCGTATTGGTGACGGGCTGGCCGGTGATGAGCGTACCCAGCGCCGGGAAGCTCACCGCGCCGGTGGCCGAGTTGTAGGTCGAGCCATCGGCGTAGGTGGCTACCGTACCGGCGGTGCTGGTGGGCAGCTGTCCGTTCACCCGTACCGCATTGGCACCGGTGAGAGCCAGGCCGGTCGGGACGGTGGCCGAGGGCTGCACCGTGGCGGCTGGCGAGGGGCCGAGGTCGGTAGTGACCACGGTGTAGCTCACCGGGGCACCGGCGGCGGCCGTGGTAGGGCCGCTCACTACGGTCAGCACATCGGCCAGCGGCGCGATAATTACGCTGGTGGTCGTCACGTTGTTGGCCGGGCTCGGGTCGGTGGTGGTGCTGGCGCCGGGGCTGGCGGCCACGGCCACCAGCGGGCCGGTGCCGGGCGCGGTTACGTCGATGGTGTTCACCGTCGGCGTGCCGTTCACAAGGCTGGCTATGCTGGGGAAGCTCACCACGCCGGTGACGGGGTTGTAGCTGCCCGAGCCGCTCACCGTTACGCCGCTGAGGCCGGCGGGCAGCTGCACCGTGGTGGCTACGCTCGGAGCCGGAGTGCCGCTGGTGTTGTTTTGCGTAGTCACGGTGAAGGTCACCGGCGAGCCGGCCGTCTGACTACCCACGTTGGCCGAGAGCAGCACTTGCACGTCGGGCGCGGTGCCGGCGGCAGAAATCGTCAAGGTGGTGGCAACTACGCTGGCGTTGTTGGCCAGGGCGGGGTCGGTGGTGCCGCCGCCCACGGCGGCCTGGGCGGTGGGGAGCATCTCAAACACGCCGCTGGGCGCCAGGAAGCTGACAGTGCCGGCCGAGGCGTTGGAGGTACCGGGCTGCAGGTTGGCCAGGCTGGCGAAGGTCACGAGGCCGGTTGCGTTATCATAAGCACCCGTTACCACGGCGCCGCTGGCGTCGCGCACCACTACGTTGCCGGCCCCGAGGCTGGCGGGCAGCTGCACCGTCACGGCCACCGAGCCGGCGGGGGCCGGGCCGTTGTTGGTGGTCGTCACGAAGTAGGTGAGCGGACTGCCCTGCACGGCGGTGGCCGGGCCGGTCAGCACCACCTGCACATCGGCCAGCGGCTGCACGGTGGTCAGCACGCGGGCGGTGTTGTTGGTGGGCACGAGGTCGGTGGTGGTCGAGCGCACGGTGGTGGTCACGGCCAGGGTGCTGGGCGTGATGCCCGAGCCCTGCTGCGGCACTGCCAGCGACACCGTATTGCTGCTGCCCGCGCCGGCGGCCAGGGTGGCGATGGTCGGGAAGGTCACGAGGCCGGTGCCGGCGTCGTAGGTCGAGCCATCGGCGTAGGTGGCCACGGTGCCGCTGGTGCTGCTGGGGTTAGTGCCGTTCACCTGCACCGCATTGGCGCCCGTGAGGGGCAGGCCGGCGGGCAGCTGCACGGTTTGCGTCGCGCCGCTGGCCGAGGCCGCACCCGCGTTGCTCATGGTGGCCGCGTAAGTGATGCGCGCGCCGGGCGAGGCCGTGCCGGGGCCGCTGATGGTGGCGGTCACGTCGGTGCCGGTGGTGGCATTCAGCACCAGGGTTTGGGCCTGGGCCTGGTTGTCGCTGAGCATGGCTTCGGGCGTGGTGCCCGTGACGCCGGCCGTGACGGTGAGCAGGCCGATGGCCGGGGCCGTCAGGGCCACGTTGTTGGTTACCGTGGTGCCCGCCGTGGGCGACTGGCTGGCGATGGCCGGGAAAGTCACGAGGCCGGTATTCGCGTTGTAGGTCGAACCGTCGGAGTAAGTGTACACGCCCGCAACAGGCGTGCCGCCGCTCAGGCCATTCACCACTACGCCGGTACTGCCGGGGGCCAGGGCCAGCGTGGTAGCCACGCCGGTAGCCGCAGCCGGGCCGCCGTTACCCTGCGTCACGGTGTACGTCAGGGTACCGCCGGGCGCGATGGTGGCCGCCGAGGCACTCACCAGCACAAACAGGTTGGCGGTGCCAGCCGAGGCCGGAGCGCTCAGGGTCGTGGTCAGCGAGGCGGTGTTGTTGGCCGGGGTCGGGTCGCCGGTGAGCGGGCTCACGTTGGCGGTCACGGTCAGGCTGGCGCCGCTGCCGGGCTGGGTGAAGCTGATGCTACGGGTATTGCTCTGGCCGCTGGTCAGCACGGCCGTGGGGAAGGTCACATCGCCGGTACTCGTATTATATACGCCGCCGTCCGACACGAACACGTTCAGGCGGCCGGGGCCGATGTTCACCACCGTCGAGGCCAGCGGCTGGGTCGAAACGCCCACGTTGCCGGTGGTCACGGTGTAGGTGCTCTGGCCGCCGCGGGTGGCGCCGCTGGGGCCGCTCAGGCTCACGGTCAGGTCGGTGGCCGTGGCGGTGAGGATGGTGGCCGCCTGGGCGTCGTCGCTGGTGCCGTTCAGGCCCTGGCTGGTGGTGGTCTGGATGGCCGCCACCGCCGTCACGCTCGGGGCGCTGGGCTGGTCGTAGGTCAGGTACGACGTTACCGTCTGGCCGCTGGTCAGGGCCGTGGTGCCGGCGAAGGTCAGCAGGCCGGTGGTCGTATTATAGGTAGCGCCGTTCGGGTAGCTGATGGTGCTGCCGCTGGGGGTGCCGGCCGCGCCCTGCACCTGCAGGCCGGTCAGGCCCACGGGCAGCTGCACGGTGGCCGTGATGCCGGCCGCCGCGCTGGGGCCGGCATTGGTGAAGGTCACATCGAAGCGGGCGGTTTGTCCGGCCGTCACCGGCGAGGCCAGCGGCGTGATGATGGCCGCCACGTTGGCCACCGGCGTCACCGCAATGGCGAAGGTGTTGCTGTCGGGGGCGGTGTTCGGGTTTTGAGTTGAGGTGGTG
>Ga0247804_10000783_pt1 | contig 14598 bp, 15 predicted proteins | sample UWRJL029104C1_FD_181142 | JGI IMG/M metagenome (GOLD analysis project Ga0247804, IMG submission 181142) | Plant litter microbial communities from Arlington Agricultural Research Station in Wisconsin, United States - UWRJ-L029-104C-1 | ecosystem: Environmental > Terrestrial > Plant litter >...
CTCGAGTCCGTCTACCGCGAGGGCATCACCGAGGTCACCGCCGAGCAGGTCGACGCGGCTCGCAAGGCCGGCTACGTCGTCAAGCTGCTCGCCATCTGCGAACGGATCGCCATCGCCGGCACCACCGAGTTCGGCGTGAGCGCTCGAGTGCATCCGGCGCTCATCCCCGTGTCCCATCCGCTCGCCGCCGTGCACGGCGCGAACAACGCCGTGTTCGTCGAGGCAGAGGCCGCTGGCAGCCTCATGTTCTACGGTGCTGGCGCCGGCGGGATCGAGACGGCCTCCGCCGTGCTCGGCGACCTCGTCTCCGCTGCTCGACGCCACGTCATCGGCGGGCCGGGTGTCGCGGAGTCGACACACGCGAACATGCCGGTGCTGCCGATCTCGAGTGTGCACACACGCTACCAGATCACGCTCACGATCAGCGATCAGCCGGGGGTGCTCGCGACCGTTGCGACCCTGCTGAGCGAGCACGGCGTCTCCATCGAGGCGGTGTCACAGTCCGTCACCGACGGTCACGGCGAGGCCCAGCCCACCGCTACCCTTGTAATCGTTACCCACGAAGCCACCGAGTCGTCCCTCGCCGCAACTGTCGAGGCGCTCGCGGCAACCCCGGCGGTCAGCCAGGTCGTGTCCGTTCTGAGAGTTGAGGGACTGTAGTGCCGAACAGCATGGTGAGCACAGGCAAAGTGAGCAGGCAGTGGCGCGGCGTTCTCGCCGAGTACCGCGACCGTCTCGATGTGACCGACGCGACGCCGATCATCACGCTCGGCGAGGGCGGCACGCCCCTCATCCCCGCGGCAGCACTGTCTGCACGCACCGGCGCGCAGGTGTGGGTCAAGTTCGAGGGGATGAACCCCACCGGGTCCTTCAAGGACCGCGGCATGACGATGGCGGTCTCCAAGGCCGTCGAGGCCGGTGCGAAGGCGGTCATCTGCGCCTCGACCGGCAACACCTCCGCCTCGGCCGCTGCGTACGCGACCCACGCCGGTATCAAGGCCGCAGTGCTCGTCCCCGAGGGGAAGATCGCCATGGGCAAGCTCGCGCAGGCGATCGCCCACGACGCCGAGCTGCTGCAGGTGCAGGGCAACTTCGACGACTGTCTCGACATCGCCCGCGACCTCGCCGAGAACTACCCTGTGCACCTCGTCAACTCGGTCAACAACGACCGCATCGAGGGGCAGAAGACCGCTGCGTTCGAGGTCGTCGAGGTGCTCGGCGACGCCCCGGACTTCCACATCGTGCCAGTCGGCAACGCCGGCAACTACACCGCATACTTCCGCGGCTACAGCGAGGAGGTCGCTCGCGGCGAGTCCACGAAGCTCCCGCGCATGTTCGGCTTCCAGGCATCCGGGTCCGCGCCCATCGTGCTCGGCCACGTCGTCAAGAACCCCGACACCATTGCGAGCGCCATCCGCATCGGCAACCCCGCCTCGTGGGAGCTCGCGATCGCTGCTCGCGAGACGAGCAACGGCTACTTCGGCGCCATCAGCGACGAGAAGATCCTCGAGGCGCACCGCATCCTCTCAGCAGAGGTCGGCATCTTCGTGGAGCCCGCGTCCGCCATCAGCGTCGCGGGGCTGCTCGAGCGCGCGGACGCCGGCCAGATTCCGAAGGGCGCGACGGTCGTGCTGACCGTCACCGGTCATGGACTCAAGGACCCGCAGTGGGCCCTCCGCGCTGCCGACGGCTCCGATGTGCAGCCGACGATCGTGCCGGTCGACACCGCAGAGGTCGCCAGTGTGCTTGGACTGAGCAAGGTATGAGCGTCGCAGCCGGAGCGCTCGCCGGTCGCTCGGTCACGGTCAAGGTGCCCGCAACGACGGCGAATCTCGGGCCCGGCTTCGACACGCTCGGTCTCGCCCTGTCGCTCTACGACGAGCTCGAGGTCAGTGTCCGCCCCGCACCGGGTGTGCACGTCGATGTGATCGGCGTCGGCGCCGGCGAGGTGCCGACCGACGAGTCGAACCTCGTCGTCACGGCCATCGCGCACGCCTTCGCGTCGTACGACGTCGAGATGCCCGGTCTCGACCTCGTCGCGCACAACTCGATTCCGCACGGTCGTGGGCTCGGGTCATCCGGCGCCGCGATCGTCTCAGGCATCATGGCGGCGAAGGGCCTGCTCGAGGGCATCGTCGAGATCGACGCGAACAACCTGCTGCGCCTCGCCACCGAGATGGAGGGGCACCCCGACAACGTCGCGCCCGCGCTCTTCGGCGGCCTCACGATCGCGTGGGTGACCCCAGAGGGCCCCCAGCACAAGAAGCTCATCGTGCACCGTGGGGTCTCGCCGCTCGTCTGCGTGCCCGAGACGACCATGTCGACGGCGCTCGCGCGCAGCCTCCAGCCGGAGTCCGTGCCGCACCAGGATGCGATCTTCAACGTCTCCCGTTCTGCCCTGCTCATCGCCGCGCTCATCCAGAGCCCCGAACTGCTGCTCGCGGCCACGGAGGACAAGCTGCACCAGAGCTACCGCGCGAGTGCCATGCCCGAGACCGACGCCCTCATCCAGCTGCTGCGCAAGAACGGACTCGCCGCGGTCGTGTCTGGTGCAGGCCCATCGCTGCTCGTGCTCGGCAGCGACCCGGCCCAGCGACTCGTCGCCGCTGACCTCGTCGCGACCCACTCCACCACGCCGTGGCAGTCGCTCATGCTGGCCGTCGACTTCAAAGGTGCTACAGTGATTTCGCACCCGGCAGAAGCGGTGGCCTAGCCACCGCAGCACTTCCCAGGCCCGTCAGCATCAGAATCTTGTATGCGCGACGTCGGCTCTCGGGCACACGCCAGGGTTGCATATCACCAGCAATCAGACAGTCCCCTCGGATTCCTGTGCAGCCGCACAGACATTGGGACAGCTGATCAGCTCTCCGCCGGACCACATCCAGGTCTGGCCGGGAAAGGAACCCCAGTAGTGACTGACGTCAATTTCCGCGCGAACAGCGCGGATGCACCCGTTGCCCTGAACACCCTCAAACTCGCCGAGCTCCAGGCTCTCGCGAGTTCGCTCGGTCTCAGTGGCGCATCGAAACTTCGTAAAGGAGAGCTCGTGAACGCAATCAACGAGATCCAGGACCAGAACCCCGCCGACACCACCGCAGCCGCGGTTGCAGAGGCACCGACCGAGGCAACCGCCGTCGAGCCCGCAGCGACTCCGCCGGCAGCACGCAAGCGCGCGCCGCGCCGCGCGACGACCGCCGACGCCGAGGCGAAGGCCGCCGCCCAGGCTGCAGCAGCCGAGTCCGCAGCAGCCGAGACCGTCGTTGACACCCCCAAGGCCGAATCCGCCACCGTTGACGCCCCCACCGCCGACGCTCCGGCAGCCGAAACGACCTCCGTCGACGCACCGCGCTCCGCGAGCTCGCACGTCGCCCAGGCCGAGTCGGGTATCGACGAGGCGCCCGAGGGCGATGCAGCCCCGGCACGCGGTCGACGCACCGGCAACCGTCGTGCCTCACAGGCGGAGCGTTCGGCAACTGCCGACAACGCAACCGCAGACAACAACGCCGCGCAGTCCGACACCACCGCGCAGTCCGACAACGCAGCGCCCGCCCGCAGCGATGCCGAGGGCACCGAGCAGGGCGACAACGCCGAGCAGTCCGAGGAAGAGGGCCGCGACGGCGGATCCAGCCGCAGCCGCAGCCGCAACCGCAACCGCGGTTCGCGCTCCGAGGGCCGCGGCGATGCGCGCGCCGACGACCGCGGCGACCGCCAGCAGACCGACCGCCAGCAGGCCGACGGAAACCAGCCCCGCAACTCCCGCAACACCAACGCGCAGTCGGCTCCGGTCCGCGACGGTGGCGACCGCCAGCAGCTGCAGGACGACGACGAGCGCGGTGGACGCGGGCGCTACCGCGACCGCAAGCGCGGCGGACGTGGACCCGTCGGCGACGACTTCGAGCCCGAGATCAGCGATGACGATGTGCTCATCCCGGTCGCCGGCATCCTCGACGTGCTCGACAACTACGCGTTTGTGCGCACCACCGGCTACCTGCCCGGCAACAACGACGTCTACGTCTCGCTCGGCCAGGTCAAGAAGTACAACCTGCGCAAGGGCGACGCCGTCGTCGGCGCCATCCGCCAGCCGCGCGAGGGCGACCAGGGCCAGGGCCGTCAGAAGTACAACGCGATCGTGCGCATCGACTCGATCAACGGCATGACGATGGAGGATGCAGCGACCCGGGTCGAGTTCAGCAAGCTCACCCCGCTGTACCCGACCGAGCGCCTCCGCCTCGAGAACGACTCGCAGAAGCTCTCCACCCGCATCATCGACCTCGTGTCGCCGATCGGCAAGGGACAGCGCGGCCTCATCGTCTCGCCGCCCAAGGCCGGCAAGACCCTCGTGCTGCAGGCGATCGCCAACGCGATCGCGAAGAACAACCCCGAGGTCCACCTCATGGTCGTGCTCGTCGACGAGCGCCCAGAAGAGGTCACCGACATGCAGCGCACGGTGAAGGGCGAGGTCATCGCCTCGACCTTCGACCGCCCGGCCGAGGACCACACGACGGTCGCCGAGCTCGCCATCGAGCGCGCGAAGCGCCTCGTGGAGCTCGGCCACGACGTCGTCGTGCTGCTCGACTCGATCACCCGCCTGGGTCGCGCGTACAACCTCGCGGCACCGGCCTCCGGCCGCATCCTCTCGGGTGGTGTCGACTCGTCGGCGCTCTACCCGCCGAAGCGCTTCTTCGGTGCTGCGCGCAACATCGAGGAGGGCGGCTCGCTCACCATCATCGCGACGGCGCTCGTCGAGACCGGTTCCAAGATGGACGAGGTCATCTTCGAGGAGTTCAAGGGCACCGGCAACATGGAGCTCCGCCTCTCGCGTGCCCTCGCCGACAAGCGCATCTTCCCGGCGGTCGACGTCAACGCGTCCGGCACCCGCCGCGAGGAGATGCTCCTCGGCGCCGACGAGGTCAAGGTCACCTGGAAGCTCCGTCGTGCCCTCGCCGGCCTCGACCAGCAGCAGGCGCTCGAGATCGTGCTCGGCAAGCTGAAGGAGACGCAGTCGAACGTCGAGTTCCTCATGCAGATCCAGAAGTCGATGCCGAGCACCGGTGCGACCAAGGAAGACTAGGCAGTGTTCGACTCGGTCCAGAATCTCCTCGACGAGCACGCGGAGCTCGAGAAGCAGCTCTCCGAGCCCGACCTGCACGCCGACCCTGCCAGGTCGAAGCGGGTCAACCGCCGGTACGCCGAGCTCAGCAGGATCGTCGCGGCGTACCACGCGTGGAAGGCCCTGACCGATGACGTCGAGGCCGCGACCGAGATGGCCGCGGTCGACGAGTCGTTCGCCGCAGAGCTGCCCGCGCTGACCGACGCGCTGGAGACGGCGCAGGAGACCCTGCGGCGGCTGCTGATCCCGCGCGACCCCAACGACGGCCGCGACATCATCATGGAGATCAAGATGGGGGAGGGCGGGGCCGAGTCCGCGCTCTTCGCCGGCGACCTCCTGCGCATGTACCTGCACTACGCGGAGTCGAAGAAGTGGAAGACCGAGATCATCGAGCAGACCTCGAGCGACCTCGGCGGCATCAAGGATGTCCAGCTCGCGATCAAGGGCAGCTCGAGCGATCCAGCGGAGGGCGTCTGGGCGCACCTCAAGTACGAGGGCGGCGTGCACCGCGTGCAGCGCGTGCCGGCGACCGAGTCGCAGGGGCGCATCCACACGTCGGCGGCCGGCGTGCTCGTCTTCCCGGAGGTCGACGAGCCCGAAGAGGTCGAGATCAGCCAGAACGATCTCAAGATCGACGTCTACCGGTCGAGCGGCCCTGGCGGCCAGTCGGTCAACACCACCGACTCCGCCGTGCGCATCACCCACCTCCCGACCGGCATCGTCGTGGCCATGCAGAACGAGAAGTCGCAGCTGCAGAACCGCGAGGCCGGCATGCGCGTGCTCCGCGCCCGCATCCTCGCCAGGTACCAGGAGGAGGCGGATGCCGAGGCCTCGGTGTTCCGCAAGAGCCAGATCCGCACGATGGACCGCTCCGAGCGCATCCGCACCTACAACTTCCCGGAGAACCGGATCGCCGACCACCGCACGGGCTACAAGGCCTACAACCTCGATGCGGTCATGAACGGTGCACTCGACCCGGTCATCCGCTCGTGCATCGAGTCCGACGAAGAGGCGCAACTTGCCGACCTTGGCTCCGACGACGCATAGCCTGCCCGCCATGCCAGACGTGGAGTCCAGCCTCGAGAACGCCGTGGCGACGCTCGCCGCGGCGGGCGTTCCCGGCGCGCGGGTCGACGCCGAGCTGCTCGTCGGGCACGTGCTCGGCATGTCGCGCGGCGAGGTGCAGGCGAGAGCGATCACGGGGCACACCGTTCCGGATGCCGCCGCCCTCGAGATCATCGAACTCGTGGAGCGTCGCGCAGCGCGCGAGCCGCTCCAGCACATCACCGGGCGGGCGCCGTTCCGCTCGATCGAGCTCTCCGTCGGGCCGGGCGTCTTCGTGCCGCGACCCGAGACCGAGCAGGTCGCGCAGTTCGCGATCGACGCGCTCCGCGCGGTCCCGGGGGAGTCGCCCATCGGCGTGGACCTCGGCACCGGCAGCGGTGCGATCGCGCTCGCGATGGCCACCGAGGTGCCGCACGCCCGCGTGTTCGGCGTCGAGGTGTCGCCGCTCGCGTTCGTGTGGACGAAGCAGAACTTCCGCGAGCACGGCGGCACGAACACCCGCGCGGTCTTCATCGACCTCGCCGATGCGCTGCCGGAGCTCGATGGCAGCGTGGATGTCGTCATCTCGAACCCCCCGTACATCCCGACCGGCGCCATCCCGAGGGACCCCGAGGTGCGCCTGCACGACCCGGAGATCGCCCTCTACGGCGGCGAGGACGGCCTCGAGGTCGTGCGACAGGTGTCGGTCACGGCTCGCCGGCTGCTGCATGACGGCGGAACGCTCGTGCTCGAACACGGCGAGCTGCAGGCCGCCGCGATCGCGGCACTGCTCCGCGCCGACGGCTGGCACGCCGTGGCGTCCCACCGCGACCTCCTCGGGCGCGACCGCGCGACGACCGCCCTGCGCTGACCTCCCGCGACGCCCGCCATCTCGGATAAACGTGCGCGTGGGCGTGAAAACCTCCGCGTCCGTAGCTCATTCGGACAAAAGTTCCGAGGTGATGGGCGGCGTGGGCGTTCTGCGGCGAGAGGCACTGGTGTGGGCCCACCGCGATGCGCGCCCCGACGAGCTCGTGGCAATCGAGACCCCGCAACCACCGCTAATCTGAGCGCATGGAACCCATCACCGGAAGTCTCGGCCTCATCGGCCTCATCATCTTCATCATCACCGTCGTGTCGATCCTCCGCAGCAACCACAGCGCACTCGGCAAGCTCGGCTGGATCGCGCTCGCGTTCTTCCTGTCGTTCATCGGCTCGATCCTCTGGTTCCTCATCGGCCGCAAGAAGTAGCGCGGGTCAGTTCGCGGCCGCTCCCAGTCGGGATGCCGCGAACTCCTCGATCGCCTGCAGCATGCCCTCCGACGACGTGAAGTGGTGGGCGGTGATGCCGACACTCGCCGCGCCCTCGACATTGACGCGCATGTCGTCGGCGAAGAACGCGTCTGCAGGCTCGGTGCCGTATGCGGCGAGAACACGCTCGAACACGACAGGGTTCGGCTTGCGCGCGCCGTAGTGGCTCGATGTGTAGAGGTGGTCGCCGAACAGCTCGATGAGCTCGGGAGCGAGCGTTCGCAGGTGTTTGAGCACCGCTACTCCGTTGTTCGTCAGCAGCGTGACCCTGCCGAGCGTCGACGCGCGCCGCACCGCCGCGAGCGACGCAGGCCACGCGGTCATCGCTGCGCCACGTATCCGCACCCACTCCGCCTCGTCGATGTGCATGCCGATGGCCTCCTGGAACGCGGCGAAGTAGTCCTCGGCGGTCGCAAAACCGCCCGCCTCCGCCGCCCACTCGCCATCGTCGTGCCACCAGCGCTCGCGAAGCTCCGCGAGATCGAGCCCGGTGAGGCGTGTGAGGCCGGCCATGCGGGCACGCCAGTCGTAGTCGTAGAGCACGTCGTCCATGTCGAAGATGAACAGCAGGGCGTCGGTCGGGCGGGTCGTGCCGGTGTCGAGCGTCATGGAGTCCTTGTGGCGAAAGCCGTGAGTGCGGCGTCGAGCGATTCGACGGTCGTGAAGTGGTGGGCGTGGATGCCGATGCTTCTTGCGCCCGCGATGTTCTCGAACGAGTCGTCGGTGAAGAAGGTGTCCTCGGCGCGAACCCCGAACCTGTCGAGCGCACGCCGGTAGGCCTCCGGATCGGGTTTGCGGATGCCGAGCTCGCAGCTGATCAGCCGATGCTCGCCGACGATCGCGCAGACGTCGGGCGCGAGCAGGGGCAGTGCAGCGGCGAAGGGCGCCGGGTTGTTGGAGAGCAGCGAGACGGTGCCGAGGGATGCTGCGCGCCCGAGCGCCGCAACACTCCCGCCGATCGGCCGCATCGCCGTCCGGCGCACCGCCGCCCACTCGTCGAGGGTGAGGGTGACGCCCGTCACGCGCGCGAACTCGGCGAGATACCCGGCGGCATCCGGCCACTCACCGCTCTCGGCCCGGCGCTCGAAGCCCGCGGCCCACCAGTTCTTCGCGAGGGAGTACTGGCTCACCCCGCCGACCCGCGCGAACTCGGGGAGGCGCCGTCGGAAGTCGTACTCGTAGAGGGTCTTGTCGAAGTCGAACAGGTAGAGATCCACGATGCAGCCAACGCTACCCGGTCGCCACCGACGCCGGGGATCCTCACGGCAATCGCCCTGAGCCGTCCCGGTATCATGGTCGGGACATGGCCCCCATCTACGATTGCTCGGTCGACGCTGAGCTGCTGACCGGCACACGCCTCGCCCGCGGGGCGATCGGGCGCGGCGAGCTCATCGTCCTCCCGACCGACACGGTCTACGGCGTCGCCGCCGACGCCTTCCAGCCCGCGCCCGTTGCGCGCCTGCTGAAGGCGAAAGGGCGCGGTCGGCAGCAGCCGCCGCCGGTGCTCATCCCGGGCATCCCGACCCTCGACGCGCTGGCCGAGACCGTTCCCGAGGAGGTGCACGCGCTCGTCGCCGCCTTCTGGCCCGGGGGACTGACGGTCATCGTTCCGGCTCGATCCTCCCTCGCGTGGGATCTCGGCGAGACCCGCGGCACCGTCGCCCTCCGCATGCCCGACAACCGCATCGCCCTCGAGATCCTCTCCGAGACCGGGCCGCTCGCGGTCTCGAGCGCCAACCTCACCGGGGAGCCCGCGGCCACGACCGCCGCCGCGGCGGAGCAGATGCTCGGCGAGAGTGTCGCCGTCTATCTCGACGGCGGAGCGGTCGGGTCGGGGTATCCGGCCGACCTCGCGGGGCTCGGCTCGACGATCGTCGACGCGACCGGCCTGCTGCTGCCCGACGGCAAGCTCCGGATCGTGCGGCACGGTGTCATCCCCGACCAGGCGATCATCGACATCATCGGTGCGGACGGGGTCGCCCAGTGACCTATCTGCTCGTCACGGTCATCTCGGCGTTCGTCACCTTCGCGCTGTCGTTCCTCATCCTGAAGCTCAGCCACCGCTACAAGCTGTACCCGAAGATCCGCGAGCGCGACGTGCACTCGAGGCCCACACCGCGCCTCGGCGGCGTTGCGATGTTCGTCGGCATCGTCGTCGCGTTCGCCGTCGCCTCGCAGCTGCCGAGCCTGAGCCTCGTGTTCTCCGAACCGCTCAAGATCTACGGACTGCTCGGCTCAGCGCTCGCGATCGTGCTCATCGGTGTCGCCGACGACATCTGGGACCTCGACTGGATGACGAAGCTCGCCGGGCAGATCATCGCCGCGGGCGTCATCGCCTGGAGCGGCATCCAGATCATCACCCTGCCGTTCGCCGACGTGTTCGTGTTGTCGCCGACCATGTCGCTCGTCGTGACCGTGCTCGCGATCGTGCTCGTGATGAACGCGATCAACTTCATCGACGGCCTCGACGGGCTCGTCGCCGGTGTCGCGATCATCTCCAACGGCGTCTTCTTCATCTACAGCTACGTGCTCGCGGTGAACACCGGCCAGACCGAGTTCTTCAACCTCGCCTCGCTCATCAGCGCCGTGCTGATCGGGGCGTGCCTCGGCTTCCTGCCGCTCAACTTCCATCCGGCCAAGCTCTTCATGGGGGATGCCGGGGCGCTCCTCGTCGGACTCCTCATGGCCACGTCCGCAGTGTCGGTCACGGGCTCGGTCGAGGTGCAGGCCTGGACCGGGGAGCGGCAGCTGCTGCCGGCGTTCATCCCGATCCTGCTGCCGTTCGCCATTCTCGTGGTGCCCCTGCTGGACTTCGGTCTCGCAGTGTTCAGGCGACTGCGCGCCGGCAAGTCGCCGTTCGCCGCCGACCGACTGCACCTGCACCACAGGCTCATGGACATGGGGCACAGCCACCTGCAGTCGGTGCTCATCCTCTACGGGTGGACGGCCGTGGTCGCCGCCGGGTGCCTCTCGTTCATGTTCCTGCCGATCTGGTGGGCGATCCCGCTCGTGCTCGCCGGGCTCGTTGTGTGCGCCCTGGTGACCTTCGGGCCGTTCCGGCAGGGTCGCCGCCAGCGGCTCGACGAGCTGCACGATGCTGGGCTCAGCGACTCCGAACTCCGGGAGGCCGGGCTCGTGGCGGCCCCGACCTCCGACATCCCGATCGTCCCGAACGACACGGCACCCCCGAAAGGCTCAGCACCATGACCAACGCAATGACCACCCTGAAGCGGATCATCGCCTACGGCGCCCTGCTCGCCCTCGCCATCGCCGTCGTCGGGTCGATCACCGGATTCTTCGTCGATGGCGGCAGGGGAGTGCTGAGCGCGGTGCTCGGCACGCTCATCGCATTCGTGTTCGTCGCCGTCACGGCAGGCAGCGTCATCCTCGCCGATCGCGCGAGCGGCTCCGACTTCCTCAGCCCGCTGTTCTTCAGCATCGTGCTGGGCGGCTGGATCCTCAAGTTCGTCGTCTTCCTCGTCGCCCTCGTGCTGCTCAAGGACCAGCCCTGGGTCAACACCCTCGTGCTCTTCCTCAGCATCATCGCGGCGGTGCTCGGCAGCCTCGTGGTCGACGTGCTCGTGATCGCGAAGGCGCGGATTCCGTACGTGAGTGACATCGCACTGCCGGGGGACGACGTGGCCCCCGAGAAGTCCGCTCGCTGACCCCCGAGGATTCGTCCCCGACCCGAACTCTTGATAGGGTTTGAGAGATCGCCCCCCACCTTTTCTTCGCCGCGTGGTTACACGCCCCGAACATGGAGCTAGCGCTGCTACACAACGCTTTGACCCCGCTACTTCCCTTCGCCACTGAGGACGAAGGTGGAGTGACATTCCATGCGCCCTCGATCGCAGAGTTCTTCCCGGAAGCCATCCTCTTCGCGGACACACCGTTCGAGATCAACCGCATCGTGCTCATCCGCTTCATCGCCGTGATCGCGATCGTGCTGATCTTCTGGCTCGGCACGCGCCGCATGAAGCTCGTTCCCGGCCGGTTCCAGGGTGCGGTCGAAATGGGGCTCGACCTCGTGCGCGTCAACATCGCGGAGGACCTGCTCGGCAAGAAGGACGGCAAGCGATTCCTGCCGATCCTCACCACGATCTTCTTCATGGTGCTCACCATGAACCTCACCGGCATCATCCCGCTGCTGAACATCGCCGGGACGTCGGTCATCGGCGTACCGCTCGTGCTCGCCGCCGTCTCGTACTTCACCTTCATCTACGCGGGGGTCAAGAAGCACCCGGGTGTCTTCTTCAAGAACGCGCTCTTCCCGCCGGGTGTCCCCAAGGGGCTCTACCTGATCGTGACGCCGATCGAGTTCCTCTCGATGTTCATCCTGCGTCCGGTGACCCTCACCCTCCGACTGCTCATGAACATGATCGTCGGGCACCTCCTGCTCGTGCTGTTCTTCGCGGCGACCCACTTCTTCTTCTTCGGCCTGAGCGGCGGCTACATCGCCTTCGGCGTCGGAACCCTTGCCTTCGGCATCGTCTTCACGTTCTTCGAGATCCTCGTCGCCGTGCTGCAGGCCTACGTCTTCACCCTCTTGACCGCTGTGTACCTCCAGCTCGCGCTGGCGGAAGAGCACTAAGAACGAACCGGTCCTGGCACTCGCCCGGATCGCCATCACGGAAGGAACCACACCTGTGGACGCAACATCCATCGTCGCTGAACTCAACGGAAACATCGCAACGGTCGGCTACGGCCTCGCTGCAATCGGTCCGGCAATCGGCGTCGGCATCGTCGTCGGAAAGACCATCGAGTCGGTTGCACGCCAGCCAGAGCTCCAGGGTCGCCTGACGGTCCTCATGTACATCGGTATCGCCTTCACCGAGGCGCTCGCGTTCATCGGTATCGCAACGTACTTCATCTTCCAGTAACTGATCCCCCTAAAGGAATCCCATGCTTCACGCATTCATCAGCGCAGCTACTGAGGAAGCCACCGAGACCGCGAACCCGCTGATCCCTGCGGTCTACGACATCGTCTGGTCACTCGTACCCTTCGCGATCATCCTCTTCCTCTTCTGGCGCGTGGTCCTCCCCGCGATGCAGAAGACGCTGGATGCCCGTGCGGAGCTCATCGAGGGCGGAATCTCCAAGGCCGAGAACGCGCAGGCTGAAGCGGATGCGGCGCTTGCCGAATACAAGAAGCAGCTTGCCGACGCACGCGCCGAGGCAGCGAAGATTCGCGAGCAGGCACGGCTCGACGGCACGGCGATCCTGACCGAGCTCAAGGAGCAGGCGCAGACCGAGTCCGCTCGAATCGTCGCGAACGCCCAGGCGCAGATCGAGGCGGAGCGCCAGAGTGCACTCGTCTCGCTGCGTACCGAGGTCGGCTCCCTCGCGATCGACCTCGCCTCCGGCGTGATCGGCGAGAGCCTGTCCGACGACAAGAAGGCAGCGGGGATCGTCGACCGATTCCTCGCCGAACTCGAGGCGTCGGAGTCCGCGAAGACCACCACGGCGAAGGCGAAGGCGGGCAAGTAGTGGGTTCGGCAACGAGGGAAGCACTCGGCGCGACGCGCTCGGCACTCGCCGGGCTCGGCGGTTCGGGAACACTCGCGACCGGCGAGGAACTCTTCGCCGCCGGTCGGGTCATCGGCGACTCCGCGCAGCTGCGTGCAGCGCTCTCCGACCCCTCGGCCGATCCGTCGAACAAGCGCGGCATCGTCGACGCGGTCTTCGGATCCCTCGGTTCGACGACCCGCGACCTGCTCGGGGTCGTCGCGTCGAACCGCTGGTCGAACGACGACGAGCTGCTCGCCGGCATCGAGGAGCTCGGCCTGCGGGTCATCGCCGGCTCGAGCGATGCTGCGATCGAGGCCGAGCTGTTCACGTTCGGTCGCGCGGTGAGCTCCAATGCGGAGCTCGAACTCGCGGTCGGCTCGAAGCTCGGCACCAACGAGGCGAAGGACACACTCGTGAAGACGCTGCTCGCGTCGTCGGCAAGCCCGCAGACCGTCGCGATCGTGCAGCAGCTCGTGCTGCAGCCGCGCGGACGTCGCATCGCGGAGCTGCTGCGGCACGCTGCATCCATCGTCGCGGATGAAGCCGGCCTTGCTATCGCGACGGTCTCGACCGCGACGCCGCTGGGCAGCGCGCAGCTCGAGCGCCTGCGCGCGGGACTCGCAACCACCTATGGCCGCGACCTGCGGATCAACCAGGTCATCGACCCGACACTCATCGGCGGCGTGCGTGTGCAGATCGGTGACGATGTCATCGACGGCAGCATCGCCTCCCGACTCAACGAACTCAGGTTGCAGCTCGCTGGCTAGCGGGTTCACCATCACACAAGCACAGTCTTTCCACGGAAGAGGAAAACCAATGGCAGAACTGACCATCAGTCCGGACGAGATCCGCGACGCGCTCAAGGACTTCGTCAAGGCCTACGAGCCGAGCAAGTCCTCGAAGACCGAGGTCGGCTACGTGACCGACGCCGGCGACGGCATTGCACACGTCGAAGGACTGCCTGGCGTGATGGCCAACGAGCTCATCCGGTTCTCCGATGGCACCCTGGGCCTCGCCCAGAACCTCGACGAGAACGAGATCGGTGTCGTCGTGCTCGGCGAGTTCACCGGCATCGTCGAGGGCATGGAGGTCACCCGCACCGGTGAAGTGCTCTCCGTCCCAGTCGGCGACGCCTACCTCGGTCGTGTCGTCAACCCGCTGGGCGACCCCATCGACGGCCTCGGCGAGATCGTCTCGGAGGGCCGTCGTGCCCTCGAGCTCCAGGCTCCCGGCGTCATGGACCGCAAGAGCGTGCACGAGCCCATGCAGACCGGCATCAAGGCGATCGACGCCATGATCCCGATCGGCCGCGGCCAGCGCCAGCTCATCATCGGCGACCGCCAGACCGGCAAGACGGCCATCGCGATCGACACGATCATCAACCAGAAGGCCAACTGGGAGTCCGGCGACGTCAACAAGCAGGTTCGCTGCATCTACGTCGCCATCGGCCAGAAGGGCTCCACGATCGCCGCCGTCAAGGGCGCGCTCGAGGATGCCGGAGCAATGGAGTACACGACGATCGTCGCGTCGCCGGCCTCCGACCCCGCCGGCTTCAAGTACCTCGCCCCGTACACCGGCTCGGCCATCGGCCAGCACTGGATGTACGGCGGCAAGCACGTGCTCAT
>Ga0247804_10000785_pt1 | contig 14589 bp, 7 predicted proteins | sample UWRJL029104C1_FD_181142 | JGI IMG/M metagenome (GOLD analysis project Ga0247804, IMG submission 181142) | Plant litter microbial communities from Arlington Agricultural Research Station in Wisconsin, United States - UWRJ-L029-104C-1 | ecosystem: Environmental > Terrestrial > Plant litter >...
CACCAGGCCGAAATGCTTGCTCAGTTGCAGCGTCTGCCCATTGCTCAGGCCGATGGTAGCCACCGAATCGGCTAGCCCCAGCACCGTGGTCATCGTGCGGGCGCTGACGGAGCCCGTGAGCCCGGGAGCCGCCACCCAGGTTTGGCCTACGGCCGCCCGGGGCCGTAGCGTGAGGATGCGGCCGTTGCTGGCCGTAAGCACGAAGCCGCCGCCTGCCGCCGGCACCGTCAGCGTGGCCCCGAACAGGTTGTTGGGGCGCTGCATGTGGGTGCCGCCGCAACCAATGCTCGAATTGGCGGGCAGCGGCTGCGCCATAGGGTTAAACCGGAACACGGTGTCGGCTCCTGCCTGACTACGGCCGATAATCCGCAGGGTGTGCGTGGTGTCACCGGGCGTGGCGCTTTCGCTGAACTGGTAGGTGAGACCCATCCGAAAGGGCCGGTAGTCCTGGGCCTGAGCGTGAGTGGTGAGGCCAGCAGCCAACAGGAGTAGAAGTAGCTTGCGCATGCGTGAAAAAAGAATGTGGTGAGAAGATAACATTAGTTTTTGAGCACTTTGAGCACCTGGGCCGGGCCTTCGGCGGGCTGCAGCCAGAGCGCGTAGATTGCGGCCGGCAAGTTAGTTGCGCTGAGCGATAATACCACCATTCCGGCGGGCGCCGCCGCCGGGCGCGTGAGCACCACACGGCCCAGGGCATCACGCGGCTCCAGCGCCACGGCCTGCGGGCGGGTCAGCTCGAAATAAGGCTGTTGCAGGACGAGACCCTGGAAAGTGTAAACAACCTGCCGGGTCCCCGGACTGGCACACCTCAGCGAGGAGCCGAATAAGGTTTCGGCATAGCGTGGCAGCGCATACACGCAGTTGGGAGACCCAAGCGGCTCCTGCCGCGCCACCAGCCGATTAAATGCGTACAGGGAATCGGCACCACTCCGGATGGCTCCCTGCCGGAGCAGCCGCACGGTGTAGGTGGTGTCGCTCCCCCGTGAGGCGTACTGCTGCAAAGCACCAGGCCGAAACGGCCGGTAATGCTGGGCTGAGCCCTGGATAGCTAGGCCAACAAGTACCAGGAGCATGTAAAGTTGCTTCATGGCCCCAACTTACTGAAAATATCCGACTTGGTAGCCCAACAACCCGCGCTGCCCCGGCGGCGTAGGAGGCAAACCCGCCGTAGCGGGCATTCTTCCCCATTTTATGCTTACAACATTACGTATAGCCTTGCCGGCGCTGCTGCTGGCTAGCCTGTTATCCATCACTACGCAGGCCCAGAAAGTAGGCCTGGTGCTAAGCGGCGGCGGCGCCAAGGGCCTGGCCCATATCGGCGTACTGAAACAGCTGGAAAAGAACCACATTCCCATCGACTACATTGTGGGCACCAGCATGGGCGCGGTGGTGGGCGGCATGTACGCCGCCGGCTACTCGCCCGAGGAAATCGAGCAGCTGGTGCTGACGCCGGAGTTTCAGCGCTGGACTTCGGGCAAGCAGCTCGAAAGCAAAACCTTTAATTACCTCACGGCCGAGCCCTCGCCCTCGGCGCTGCGGCTGGGCGTCGCCATCGACTCCACCTTCAAGGCGCGGGTGAGCACCAACCTGGTGAACGACCTCAACCTGAACCTAGCCCTGACCCGGCTGCTGGCGCCGGCCGGCGCCAGCAGCCGCTACGACTTTGATAATCTGATGGTGCCGTTCCGCTGTATGTCGTCGGAGGTGTTTACCCGGCACGTGGTGGAGCAAAGCAAGGGCTCGCTGTCGGATGCCATTCGCAACTCGATGTCGTTTCCGCTGGCGTTCCGGCCCATCCGCAACATCGACGGCAAGTATTACTACGACGGCGCGGTGTACGACAACTTCCCCACCGCTACCATGAAAAAAACGTTTGCCCCGGACATCATTATCGGGGTGAACGTGGGCGACGTGGCTTTTAAGAAGTACCCCAAGAACGATGATGCATTACTGGCCAGCACAGTAGCCTTCCTGGGCACCAGCGTGGCCGATACGATGAGCGTGGGCCCGAACGGCATCTACATTCAGCCCGAGCTCGACGGCCTGGGCGCTGGCGACTTCGAGCGCGTGAAAGACTTCATTGCCCACGGCGACACGGCCGGCCTGCGGGCCATGACCAAGATTAAAAGCCGGATTTCGCGGCGCGTCGATTCGCTGACGCTGCTGCACAAGCGGCAGGCGTTTCAGGCCAAGGCGCCCACGCCGCGCTTTATCGAGGTGAGGGTAAACGGTCTGCGGCCCGACCAGAACGAGTACGCGGCTAAGTTTTTCCAGCGCAAGGGCCGCGAGTATTCGCTCGACGACATTGAGGAAGGCTACTACCGCCTGGCGTCGGATGATTATTTCAAGAACATCTACCCGCGCATTCGCTACGATTACGACCGCAAGGGTTACATATTCAGCGTCGATGCCCAGCGCAACAACAACGTGAGCACCGAAATCGGCTTCGTGCTCTCAAACCGGCCCATTGACAACCTGTATTTTGGCATCGAATACCGCTACCTGCGGCGCTGGCTCTACACGGCATCGGCCGATGTGAGCCTGGGCCGCTTTTACAACGGTGCGCACGGCTCGTTCCGCATCAGCATTCCGGGGCAGCTGCCGTTTTTCATCGAGCCCGAAATCACCTATAATCAGTGGGATTACCAGAATACCGGCGGCCTGCTGGGGCGCGACGTGCTGAGCACCCAGGTGCGGCAGCAGGACACCAAGGTGGGCGGCCAGGTCGGCATCAGCCCTAACTACCGCAGCCGCATTCTGCTCGATTTGGGGGCCTTTATCGTGAAGGATGAGTACACCAACTCGAAGGAAATCACCAACTCCGACGTGCTGGACGTGACGCGGTTCCATGGTTTCACGGCGGCACTGCGCTTTGCCCGCAATACCCTCAACCGCAAGCAATATGCTACCCTGGGTCACCGCTACGTGGTAACCCTGCGCGGCATAACGGGAGCGGCTAGCTACTCGCCCGGCTCTACTTCGGTGGTGGACGCCAACGGCCGGCACCACGAATGGCTGCAGCTACGGGCTACCTTCGAGCGCTACTTCCCGCTGAAGGGCGACCGCCGCAGCTGGGGCTACTTTGTCGAGGGCATGGCCAGTGGGCAGGGGACCTTCACGAACTACCGTTCCAGCATGACGACGGCACCGGTGTTTGCGCCGCTGCCCGACTCGCGCACCATGTTTCTGGACAGCTACCGGGGCGCTAATTGGGTAGCGGCAGGCCTGCGCTACAACCAGCCCCTGTTCGGCAAGCTGGAGTGGCGCTCCGAGGTGTATGGCCACATGCTCGTGCGGCCGCTGGAGCTGAACGAGGAAACCCAGAAAGCCGTGCGAAAGAACACCGTGGACCGTCCGCGCCTGACCGCCAGCACCGGACTCGTGCTGCAAACGCCGGTGGGGCCGTTCGCCATTCACGCCCGGTATTACGACGACCCGGCCGAGAAATTCAGCATCTACGGGCATTTGGGCTACCTGCTGTTCCGCGGGCGGGCGCTGGAGTAGAGGTGTTGGGTTCCGATTACCCCAATACCCAAACACCTAACGCCTACCCCCGACTACTCCAGCGGCAGCAGGTGTAGCAGCCCAATTAGCAAGGCAGGCAGTAGTTTTTTCATAAAAGCGCAGATAAAGGGTGGCCCCAAAAAAGCAGCGCTAACGTGCATGCTTTTTTGACGCTTCCCCGGCCAGACAAACGCTACCGTAGCGATTCGCGCCGGGCAGCATGCCCAGGTTTTATTAACTTCAAAAATTTGCCCCTCCCCCGCTCATTCCCTCCCCAAGCCCACCGACCAACTGACCAGTGGGCTTGGGGAGGGAATGAGGGTACTGTTGCCCACGGGTGGCTGCCACAGCCGTGTTGCTTGCGCGACGCGCTACCGCTCTTTGCGGCGGCCAATGAGCTCGGCCTTGCTGCGCACTTCCAGCTTGCGATAGATGTTGCGAATGTGCGAGTTCACGGTTTCGGTGGCAATGCCCAGGCGCACCCCGATTTGCTTGTAGCTTAGGCCATCTTCGATACCTTGCACGAGCTGTAGCTCGCGGGCGGTGAGCAGCTCGGCGGCCGTGGGCCGGGGCTGGAAGTGCGCCACTACGTGCCGGGCAATGCTGGGGCTCATGGGCGAGCCGCCGGCGGCCACCTGCAGCAGGCTTTCGCGCAGCTGGCTCAGGGGCGTGGCTTTCACTACGTAGCCGACCGCCCCGGCGCACAAGGCCTGAAAGACGTGACTGGCATCGTCGAACACACTGATGAGCAGAATGTCGGCCTTCGGGGCGGCGTCTTTGATATGGCGGATACCCTCGATACCCGTCATCCCACCGGGCAGGCCGATATCGCTGAGCACTACCCGCGGGGCCTCGGTGCCCCCAGCCAGCTCGGCCAGAAACTCCTCGACGGAGGAACACACGGCCAGCACCCGAAAATCGGGCTGGGCCCGCAGGTAAGTGGCGTAGGTTTCGCGGATGACGTCTTGGTCTTCGATGATGGCAATGGCAAGCATAGGGGCAAAGGTATTGGGAGGTATGAGGGGCTACAATAACATATTTATGTTAGCCCCGCCGGCGGCTGTCGGGTGGCAACCTGACTGCGGGGACCTACCCTGGAGTAGGTGGCCGACAATGAGCGGAGCAATGCAGACGAGCCCGGCCGCAAAAAAAAGAACCGGCTAATAGCCGGTTCCTTTCCAGACGTGTATGCAACACTGATTTCGAGCTTACTCCACCACGGGCAGCTGGCGGGCCAGCTTGCCGCTGCGCACCACGTACACCCCGGCGGCCAGGCCGGCCGGCAGCGTCAGCTGGGCAGCGCCAGTGGCATCGGCGGTGGTGGTGACCACGCGGCGGCCCAGGGCGTCGAGCACTTCGACCGTAGCGGCGGCGGGCAGGCCAGCCAGCATGAGTGGCCGGCCGCGGCGGGCTGGCACCGGGAAGGCAGTGAAGGTGGCTTCGGCGGCTTTGCCCACCGTCACGGCGCGCACCGGCGAGTAGCTGGTGCTGCCGTCCACATCTACCTGCCGCAGGCGGTAGTAGCTGGTGGATTGGTGGCTTGGCGAGGTGGTGGGTTGAGCGTCCAGGAAGCGGTAGTGCGTGGGGCTGGCTTTGGTGCCCTGGGCCTGCTGCTCCCCTATTTTCTCGAACTGCTGACCAGTGGCGCTGCGCTCGATGTCGAAGCGGGCGCTGTTTTTCTCGTTGGCGGTGCGCCAGGCTAGGGCCACGGCGCTGCCGTTGGCGGCGGCGCTGAAGCTGAGCAGCTCCACGGGCAGCGGCACGGCGCTACCGGTGAGGTAGAACTCGGAAAAGTGGTCGGGCACCGTTACGTTGCTCACGAACCAGTCGACACCGTTGCCGGGGGTGCTGGCGGGGGCGCTCAGGATGCGGTTCTGGCCGGCGGCGCTGTTATTGTTGCCCAGGCTGCAGTCTTCGTTGGGGCCGCTGTACTGGTTTACTTTCAAGGTGGCCAGGGTGGCTGCGGCATCGGCCGTTTGCAGGCGGCTCCATTCGGAAGTGAGGCCGAAGAAGCGCAGCTGCACGCTACGGCCGGGGAAGGCCCCGCCGCTGGCCGTGAGGTGCCAGTTGCGGTCGAGGTAAGCGTGACCGCGCACGTCCTGGCGCACGGCGGCGAGCGGGTCGGCGCGCTGCATCTCGGCGCTGAAGGTGCCGAGGTTGGCACCGCTGTAGTTGTAGGCTGCTACTACCTGACCAGTAGCACTTAGCAGGTAGTGCCACTGCCCATCGGCGATGGTGACGGTGGCGGGCACGGCGGCGGTGCAGGTGCCCACCACGCCGCCCGTGTACACACCCAGCACAGTAAAGGCCAGACTGCTGCTATTGCCACCGGTGGAAGTTACTACCACCGGGCTGCTGCCTGCTACCGCCGTGGGCGGCACCGTCACGGTGATGGACGTGGCCGAATTGACCGTCAGACCCGTGCCAGCCACGCCGCCGAAAGTGACGGTGCTGCCGCTGAAGAAGTTCGTGCCCGTGATGGTGATGGGCATGCCCGGCAGCTCGGCCGTGGCGCTGAGGCCGCTGACCGTGGGCGCCGGAATAACCGTGAAGGCCGTGCTGGTGGCCGTGCCGCAGCCGGCACCCACCGTGGTGGTGCCCGTGCTGGCAGCCCCGGCCGGCACCACGAAGGTGAAACCGGTAGCCGTGTTGCCGCTCACGTTGCTCAGCGAAACGGTGGTGCCGTTCACGCTCAGCGTCGCCAGATTGTTGAGGCTAACACCCGTTACCGTCACGCTGCTGCCCACGGTGGCGCTGGCCGGGCTGAAGCTGCTGATGGCGATGGGAGTGTGGATGCGCACCGGCGTGGTGCGGGTGGCCGTCGTGCCATCGCCGAGCTGGCCCTGGCCGTTGTAGCCCATCGTCCAGACGCCGCGGCACGCCTGCTCGACGGCCGAGTGGGTGCCACTCGCGGCGGCCGCATTGGCCCAGCCGGTGACGGCCAGACCGCCCTGCACCAGCGTGCTGCGGTTGGTGGTGCTGCCGTCGCCGAGCTGGCCGTCGGTGTTGCGGCCGCAGCCCCAGAGGGTGCCGTCGGCGCGCACGGCTAGCAGGTGGTACTGGCCGGCCGAGATGGTGGCCCAGCCAGTGGCCGGGCCAATCTGCACCGGCGCGTTGCGCTGGGTGGTGGTGCCGTCGCCGAGCTGGCCGAAGCCGTTCCAGCCCCAGCCCCAGAGGGTGCCGTCGGCCCGGATGGCCACCGTGTAGGCGTAGCCCGCCGAGACGCTCACCCAGTTGGTAGCGGTGCCCACCTGGGTGGGCAGGCTGCGGTTCGCGTACGTGCCGTCGCCGAGCTGGCCGTTGCCATTGCTGCCCCAGGTCCAGAGGGTGCCGTCGCCGCGCAGGGCCACCGTGTGGCCCTGGCCCAGCGCCACGCTCACCCAGGCGTTGCTACTGCCCACCTGCACCAGGCCCGCGTTGCGGTCGGTGGTGGTGCCGTCGCCAATCTGGCCGTAGCCATTCCAGCCGCCGGCCCAGAGGGTGCCATCGGCGCGCACGGCGGCCGTGTTGTACTGGCTGGTGGCCACGCTCACCCAGTTGGTGGCCGGGCCGGACTGCACCGGGGCCAGGCGTTGGGTTTGCGTGCCATCGCCGAGCTGGCCGTAGGCGTTCCAGCCCCAGCCCCAGAGGGTGCCGTCGGCTTTGATAGCGAGGGTGTTGCTATTGCCGGCCGCCACGCTTTGCCAGGTGGTGCCGGGCACCTGCACCGGGCTGTTGCGCTGGGTAGTGGAGTTGTCGCCCAGCTGGCCGTTGTTATTCAATCCATTGGTCCAAAGCGTGCCGTCGACGTGGATGGAGGCCGTGAACTGGTCGCCGGCTTTCAAAGTAGCCGGAATAGTGAGGAAGCCGGTGTCGGCCGCGCCGTAGCCCAGTGCGGTGGTCGTCACGCGCACGGCGCCCGTAGCCACGCCATTCGGCACCACTACGCCCGTGATTTGCGTGCCCGCGCCATTCACTGTGAAGCCGGTAGTCACGACGGGGCCGCCCACGCCGTTGAAGGTGATGCTGGTGGCGCCCGTCAGGTTATTACCATTGAGGGTGAGCACCGTGCCCGGCCCGCCCACGGCCGGCGAAATACTGATAACCTGCGGTTGCGTAATAGTGGGGCCCGCGATGCTAACCGTGGCATTGCCGCAGCTCACCACGGCCGTGATGGTGCCCGAGGTTTGGGCGCCGCCGGGCACTACGAAGGTGAAGCTGGTGGCGGTGCTGGCCGTGATGTTGGCCGGCGGCACAATGGCCCCGTTCACGGTCAGCGTCGCAATATCGGCTATGGCAAAGCCCGTCACCGTCACGCTGCCGCCGATGGTGGTCGTGCCGGGGCTGATGCTGAGCAGCGCGCTGGGGCTGTAGATGCGTACCGGGCTGGGCTGGTGGCTGCCGGGCAGGCTGGTGCCTAAAGCGCCCTGGCCGGCGTAGCCCCAGCCCCACAGGGCGCGGCAGGCTTGCTCGGCCGTGGAGTGGCCACTGGCGGCTACCGTGCCCCAGCCCGACAGGCTGCCGGACCGCGTGGGCACGTTGCGGTCGGTGAAGGTGCCGTCGCCGACCGTGCCGTTGCTGTTCTGGCCCCAGCCCCAGAGGCTGCCATCGGTCCGCACGCCTAGCGAGTGGCTGTTGCCGGCCGCGACGCTTTTCCAGGTGGCAGCGCCGGACACCGGCACCGGGGTGAGGCGCGTGTTGCCGCTGGTAGCATCGCCCACCTGGCCATTGCCGTTGTTGCCCCAGCCCCAGAGGCTGCCATCGGCCCTGAGCGCCAGCACATGGCCACCCCCGACGGATACGCTCACCCAGCCATTGGTGCCGTTGGCGGCGGGCACCAGCGTGAGGCTGGCGGTGGTGGTGCCGTTGCCGTACTGGCCGCCCCAGTTGGCGCCCGAAGCCTAGAGCGTGCCATCGTTGCGCAGGGCAAGGGTGAAGCTGCTGCCGGCGGCCACGCTCACCCAGGCGTTGCTGATGCCCACCTGGGCCGGTGCGTTGCGGTTGCTGTTGCCGGTGCCGTCGCCAAACTGGCCCTGGTCGTTGTTGCCCCAGGCCCAGAGCGTGCCATCGGTGCGCACGGCCATGGTGTGCTGCGCGCCGCCCGCCGCGCTCGCCCAGGTGTGCCCGCCGCTCACCAGCACCGGCGCGGTGCGGCTGGTGATGGAAGCATCGCCGAGCTGGCCTACGTTATTGTAGCCCCAGGCCCAGAGGGTGCCGTCGGCTTTCAAAGCCAGGGTGTGGTTGCCGCCCACGGCCAGGCTCAGCCAATTGGTGCTGCCGCTGCTTTCCTGAACGGGTAGTGTGCGGTTGGTGCTGGTGCCATCGGCGAGCTGGCCCACGTTGTTGTAGCCCGTGCTCCAGATAGTGCCGTCGGGATGAATAGCAACCGAGGTAACGTCGCCGACTTCCAGCGTCACCGCCCGGGTGAAAAAGCCCGTGTTCGGCCCACCCTGCCCCAGGCCGGGCGTGGTGATGCGCAAGCCGCCGCTGCTGACGCCCTCCGGCACCACCACGCCGGTGATTTGCGTGCCCGCCCCGTTCACCACGAAGCCGCTCGTAATAGTAGTATTGCCCACGCCATTAAAGGAGATGGCCGTGGTGCCCGTCAGGTTCTGGCCCGTGAGGGTGACCACCGTGCCCGGCAAGCCTACCGCCGGGCTCACGCTGGTAATAATTGGCTGAACAATCGTGAGGCCCGAGCCGACGGCCGTGCCGCAACCCACCGCCGCCGTGATGGTGCCGGTGGCCGTGGCCCCGCCGGGTACTACGAAGGTGAAGCTGGTAGCCGTGTTGCTGCCGATGTTAGCCAGCGGCACACTCACGCCGTGTACCGTCAGGGCCGTGACGCCGGCGATGAACGTGCCGGTTACCGTGACGGTAGCGCCGGCCTGGGCGCTGGTCGGGCTGAAGCTGAGCAAGGCGCTCGGGTTGTAGATGCGCGCTGGCGTGCCGTTCGGCGTTACGACGGTGCCGTTGCCAAGCTGGCCCACGTTGTTCTGGCCCCAGGCCCACACGGCGCGGCAGCTTTGCTCGCCCGCCGCGAAGCTGTTGCCGGCCGTGGCGCTTAGCCAGTTGGTGGCCGTGCCGGCTTGCACCGGGGCGGTGCGCTGGGTCACGGTGCCGTCGGCGAGCTGGTACTGGCGGTTGTCGCCCCAGCCCCAGAGGGTGCCGTTGGCCCGCACACCCAGCGAGAAATAGTCGCCCCCGGTGGCGCTCACCCAGTTGGTGGCCGTGCCTACCTGCGTGGGCGTGGGGCGGTTGGTGGTGGTATTGTCGCCCAGCTGGCCGTAGCCGTTGAAGCCCCAGGCCCAGAGCGTGCCGTCGGCCCGCACGGCCAGGCCGTGGTAGAACCCGGCGGCGATGCTCACCCAATTGGTGGCCGCGCCGATTTGAACGGGCATATACTGGTCGGTGCCGCTGCCATCGCCCAGGGCCCCAAACGCATTCTGGCCCCAGGCCCAGAGGGTGCCGTCGGCGCGCAGGGCCAGCAGGTAGTTCTGGCCGGAGGTCACGCTCACCCAGTCGCTGGCCTCGCCCACTTGCACCGGGCTGTAGCGCGTGGTGCTGCCGGGGCTGCCGTCGCCGAGCTGGCCGCTGCCATTGTTGCCCCAGCTCCAGAGGGTGCCGTCGGTGCGCACGCCCACGGTGTGGGCGTAGCCACCGGCCACGCTGCTCCAGTTGGTCGCCGTGCCGATTTGCACCGGCGTGGTACGCTGCACGTTGGTGCCGTCGCCGAGCTGGCCGAAGTTATTGACGCCCCAGCCCCAGAGGGTGCCGTTGGCTTTGATGGCCATCGTGTAGCCGTAGCCGGCAGCCACGCTCACCCAGCTGCTGCCCGCGCTGCTTTCGCGCACGGGGCTGTTGCTGTTGGTGGTCGAGCTGTTGCCGAGCTGGCCGTAGTTGTTCTGCCCCCAGCTCCAGATGCTGCCGTCGGGCCGCAGCGAAGCTGTGAAGTTGTCGCCCGCATCCAGCGTAGCAGCCTTGGTAAACAGGGCACTGGCCGCGCCCGCGCCCAGGCTGGCGGTCGTTACCGTCAGCCGCCCGGTGGTGGCGCCGGCCGGCACCACCACACCCGTGATTTGCGTGCCCGCCCCGTTCACCACGAAGCCCGTCGTCAGGCTGGGGCTACCCAGCCCGGCAAAGGCAATGCTGGTGGCCCCCGTCAGATTATTGCCCGTGAGGGTGATAACCTCGCCCGGCAGCGCCACCGCGGGCACAATGCTGGTGATGGTAGGCTGAACAACCGTGAAGCCGGTGCTGCTGGCCTCGCCGCAGCCCACCCTGGCCGTGGTGGTGCCCGTGCTGGCCGCCCCGGCGGGCACCACGAAGTCGAAGCTGGTATTGCTCAGATTGCCAATGTTGGCCAGGGGCACGCTCTTGCCGTTCACGCGCAGGTCGGTCAGGCCCGCCAGGTTGGTGCCGGTCACGGTCACGGTGGTGCCCACGGTGGCACTGGCCGGGCTGAAACCCGTAAACGAGCTGACGCTAAAGAGCTGCCGGAGCGTGCTGCGGTTGGTGGTGGTGCCATCCCCGAGCTGACCGGAGGAATTGGCGCCGCAGGTCCAGAGCGAGCGGCAGCCCTGCTCGGCCAGCGTGACGTTGCCGCCGGTGCCCACGCTCACCCAGCTGGTGGCCGTGCCCGCCTGCACCGGGCTGTTGCGCTGGCCAATGGCTCCTATTCCCAATTGCCCGAGGGCACTGCTGCCCCAGCCCCAGAGGGTACCGTCGGTTTTGATGGCCATCGTAAAATAAGGGCCGCTGTTGATGGTTTGCCAGTTGGTGGCCGTGCCACATTGCCAGGGCGTGCTGCGGTTGGTGGTGGTGCCGTCGCCAAACTGGCCGCCGCCGTTCGAGCCCCAGCCCCAGAGCGTGCCGTTGGCCTGCAAGCCCAGCGTATGGTCCTGCCCGGCCGTGACACTCACCCAGTTGGTGGCCGTGCCTACCTGCGTGGGCACGGTGGGCGTGGCGCCGCCGTTGCCCAGCTGGCCAAAGCCAACGTAGCCCCAGCTCCAGAGCGTGCCATCGCGCTTGATAGCCAGCGAGTGCTGGTAGCCCGCCGCGATGCTCACCCAGTCGGTAGCCGTGCCCACCTGCACGGGCGTGCTCCGGTTGGTAGTGCTGCCGTCGCCCACCTGGCCCGAGCCATTGCCTCCCCAGGCCCAGAGCGTGCCGTCGGCCCGTAGGCCCAGCCCGTGGAAGTTACCCATCGCCACGCTCACCCAGTTGGTGGCCAGGCCCACCTGCACGGGCGTGCTGCGGTTGGTGGTGCTGCCATCGCCCAGCTGGCCGTATTGGTTGAAGCCCCAGGCCCAGAGCGTGCCGTCGGCCTTTATCGCCATCGTTTGGTAAAAGGATGCCGCCACGCTCAGGCAGCCCGTGCCCAGGCTCGTCACCTGCACGGGCGTGGAGCTGTCGGTGGTGGTGCCGTTGCCGAGCTGGCCGCTGCCGCCGCTGCCCCAGGTCCACACCGTGCCGTCGGGCCGCAATGACACCGAGTGCTCGCTGCCGTCAGCCGTGGCGGCGCGGCTGAAAAACACGCCTCCCACGGCGCTGGTGCCGCCGGGCGTGGTCACCCGCACCGGCCCGCTCTGCGCTCCCACCGGCACCACGATGCCGGTAATCTGGGTGCCCGCGCTATTCACCGTGAAGCCGCTGCTGACGACGTTATTACTGACTCCCAAAAAGGAAATGCTGGTGGCACCCGTCAGGTCGGCACCCGTCAGCGTAAGGCTGGCGCCGGGCGAGGCCGTTTGGGGGGCCACCGCGCTGAGGGTGGGCACCTGCGCCCAGCTCCGGCCGGGCAGCGCCAGCAGTAGCAGCGCCAGTAGCAAGGCCCGCAGCCACAATATATAGACGGACGGCTGGCCCACACGAACCAACTGCCCGAAGGCAGTAGAGGTGTTTCTCATAGCAAAAAAAAGGTTTTGAAAAAAGCGCGGCAAAGGATTGCAGCTGCCGGGTAATCAGCACATAACCCTGCAACGGGCCGCAAAGGTAGAGGCCGCTTCAGCGCAGCGATATAACATAAATATGTTATACCCAGTCCGTCAGTGAGCACAAAAAAAAGCCCGGCTGTTTCTATCGAAACAATCGGGCTTTCAGCACCAAAATAACTATTCCGGACTTATTGCAGCATCAGGCGCCGGGTGCGCACGGTGATGCCAGCGGGCAGGCGCAATGGGTACGCGCCCGCCGGCAGCTCGGTGCGGTCGTACACAGAAAGAAAAACAGCCCCGGAGCAACCCCTGGTTTCCGCATGACGCCGGTGGGGTTTGCAGCGGGGCGATTGTTTTTATTTCTGCTTATTCCTTGTCATGCTGAACGCAGTGAAGTATTCATGCCTCAATGACGCGGTAAATCAATCGTTAAAGCCTGACAAGATGCTTCACTGCGTTCAGCATGACAGTACTTAGCATCCCCACAGCCGGCGCAGGCCGTCTTCCGAGCCGTTGAACTTGTCGCGGTCGCAGTTGCCGATGCCTTGCACGGCGTGGGGCTGGGCGCCGGCCGTGCCGTCGGTGTATTGCCACATGGTCCAGGTGGGCCAGGCGGCGGGGTGCGGGGGGGTGGCCAGGTCGGCGTAGCGGGCCACCCACAGCCAGCACTGCGTCAATACCTTGCTTTGGTCGGCCTTGTTCTGGGTGAGGTAGTCGCTGGTGGCGTAGAGGCCGGGGTAGCGCCCAGTGTGGTCGTGGATGTATTGCACAAAGGCCTCGGCCTGGGCGGTGGTCATGTTGCCGCCGCCGCTGGTGTTGGGCTCGAAGTCGAGCACCAGCAGGTCGGTGGACGCGGGCTTCACCACGCTCAGAAAGTATTGGGCCTGCGCGGCACCATCGCCGCCGATACCGAAGTGATAGGCACCCCACAGCAAGCCGGCGCTCAGGGCCAGCGGGCGGCGGCTCAGGTAGCGCGAGTCGGTGTAACTGGCGCCCTGGGTGGCTTTGTGAATGAGGCCGAGAATACCGTCGGCGGCTACTTTGTTGAAATCGATGTTGTCCTGGTAATGTGACACATCGGCTACGGCGTTAATCATGAGAGCAGAGCGAAAAAGATGAGAAAAAAAATTGACCGTCATACGGCGCGCCACATGACGGTCTAAAAGTAGTGCGAAGCAGCGACTTGGGCCGGGCGCCGGAGCTATATCCCGGAGCTCGCAGCCCCGGCCCGAGGCTGGTGCCTCGCACTACGTTATAGTCATTTACGCGGTCACCGCTTCGCGCAGGGCCAGAATGTTGGCTTGCACGAGGGCGGCAATGGTGTTGCGGCCGGCGTTGTCGAAGTCCTTCTTGGCAATCTGGTCATACACCAGGTTGTCAATTTTTTCGGAGCTGCCGGCCATGGCCAGCGTTACCGGGGCCACGGTCAGGTTTTTGTCCGAGTCGCTGGTAATCTGCACCGAAGCCTGGGCTACCACCAGCGCCCCGGCGGCATTGAAGCCGCAGATGAGGATGATGTGGTCGTCTTTCTCGACGCCGCCGCGGATGTGGTCGATTTTGGTGGACACAATCAGGCCCTGGTTCTGCTTCATCAGCGAGGTTTCCATGTGCCAGCTGCGGTACTGGGCCTGGTCGCCGTCGCTGTCTTTGTATTCGTACTCAATCACCTGGCAGAAGGGATTGTTGTCGCCGTCCCAGCTAAACCAGCCGTAGTTGGTTTTGGCCGAGTGCATGTTGACGCCGCTCACGCTGTCGAGCGTGGTGGCAAACTTGTTGTAATCGAGGGTGAGTGACATGGTGGGGTGCGAGAAAAAAAGGTGAATTACTGAACGCTGACACTGGAGCAGGCCCGGTTGACGGTGTGGCACACCACGGCCATGGTGTAGAAGCGCCCGCCATCGTCACTAAGACCCACCAGGATGGGCGACAAGGTGTTGAACAGCTTGCAGAAGCCGTCGAAAGCCGCCACCACGGCGTTGGCCACTTCCTCCGAGATGCCCGCCGTTTCGAGGGCGCCCACGGCCCCCAGGATTTCAGCGGTGGTGTCCACGGTTTCAATCACCACTTTGGGAATGGTGTAGCCGTCGTTGCCGGCCTTCCAGGTGCCCGAGATGCTGGTGAGGCGGGCGTCGCTGCCGTCGAAGGTGAGCGAGAGGAAGGCGTGGTCGTC
>Ga0247804_10000788_pt1 | contig 14563 bp, 8 predicted proteins | sample UWRJL029104C1_FD_181142 | JGI IMG/M metagenome (GOLD analysis project Ga0247804, IMG submission 181142) | Plant litter microbial communities from Arlington Agricultural Research Station in Wisconsin, United States - UWRJ-L029-104C-1 | ecosystem: Environmental > Terrestrial > Plant litter >...
CCGCCTCGTCATTGCCACGCTGCTGCTCACGCTGGTGGGCTCGCTGGCCGCCCAGGTCAACCCCTACGTGCTGCGCTACACCGTCGATACGGTGCAGAACATGCTCAACCGGGGCGAGGGGCTGGCCCAGGGCTGGCGGCTGCTGCTGGGCATCTCGGCGGCGCTGCTGGGCAAGGAAATCGTGAACACCTTCGTGCAGTTCGGGCAGAAATACTACGGCGAGAAAATCCGCATCAGCGTGAGCAGCACGCTGGCGCAGGAGGCCGTGGGCAAAATCCTGAGCTACCGCCTGGGCTTTTTCTCCGACGAGGGCAACCAGACCGGCAAGCTCCAGACCCGCATCGACCGGGGCGTAGAAAGCCTGATGAAGCTGGTGCAGAACTTCTTCATCGACATCCTGCCGCTGTTTGCCAATGCCCTGGTGGCGCTGGTGGCCATGTTCGTGGCCAACCGCTACGTAGGCCTGGTGGCGCTGGCCATCCTGCCCATTTACTTCTGGCTGAGCTTTTCGCAGGCCGCGAAGCTCCAGGGCGTGCGGCGCGGCCTCCAGCGCCTGCGCGAGGAGAAAAACCACGGCCTCATCAGCATCATCGACAGCATCACGGTCATCAAAAGCTTCGTGCGCGAGAGCTACGAGGCCGAAAAGCAGGCCGACACCCAGACCCGCCTCACCGGCGCCCAGCTCGTCACCCGCAAAACCAACTTCCGCTTCGACGGCCTCAAAACCTTCGTCGAGCAGATTGGCATGGTGCTCATCATCATACTCACCGCCTACCTCGTGCTGGGCGGGCAGATGTCCATCGGGGCCATCATGTTCCACATCCTGCTGTTCAACAACGTGTCGGCCCCCATCCGCCAGCTCCATCGCATCTACGACGAGATGAACGAGGCCCTCACCTACTCCGAGGGCTTCTTCGCCATCCTCGACGCCGCCGATGCCGTCGAAACCACCGGCCCGCTGCGCCCCGCCCGCGTGCAGGGCCGCTTCGAGCTGCGCCACGTCGATTTCACCTACCCCAGCGGCACCGCCGCCCTGCACGACGTGAGCCTGACCATCGAGGCCGGCAAAACCACCGCCCTCGTGGGCCTCAGTGGGGCCGGCAAAAGCACCATCATCAACCTGCTCTGCAAGTTCTACGCCCCCGACCAGGGCGACCTGCTCCTCGACGGCCAGCCCCTGGCCGCCTACGACACCCACGCCCTGCGCCGCCAAATCGGCCTCGTGCTCCAGAAAAACCACATCTTCAAGGGCACCATCGAGGAAAACATCCGCTACGGCGATTTCACCGCCACCCAGCCGCAAATCGAGCAGGCCGCCCGCCAGGCCTACCTGCACGACCAGATTCTGGACCTGCCCCGCGGCTACCAGTCCGACGCCCAGCAGCTCAGCGGCGGCCAGCAGCAGCGCATCGCCATTGCCCGGCTGTTTCTCAAAAACCCGCCCGTCATCTTCCTCGACGAGCCCACGGCCAGCCTCGACGCCATCGCCACCGAGCAAATCAAGAACTCGCTCGACGCCATCAAGCAGGGCCGCACGGTGGTCATCATCTCCCACTCCCTGGCCCAGATTGTAGATTCCGACTGCATCTGCGTGATGAAAAAAGGCCGCCTCGTGGAAAGCGGCACCCACGACGAACTCTACGAGCGGCGCGGCACCTACCGCGAAATATTCGACGCCTCGGCCCGCAGCCTCAATATTGAACGGCTGGCGAAGACGCTGGCCGATGATGGGGACGAGGTGCTGGATACGGCGCTGTAAACTGTTGCTTGAAGTAATTTTTGGTAGTATTTTTATTGTCTCTCCTTAATCGATAACGTTTTGCCATGAATCCTAGAGAGCAAGTAGCATCTAAAATAAAGACTTTGTTTCCAAAGCTTGAAATTCAACATTTTCCTTATCGAAAAGAGCGGATGCACTTACTGGTAGCCAATCCTGATAGTGGAGAGAAAATACGAGTCAGGGTCAGCGAGTCAAAGAATTACTTGAATGATTCTAAAGTAGTTAGCGATTCAATACGCCCGTATTTGAGCTACTCTGGCTGGTGGACATTTAATCCTATAGAAATAGAAGAAACGTCTGCCGACCTTTGGATTTTAATCCACCCTGGTGATAATGAACCAGCACGAACTCTACTACTTACATTCTCCGAACTTAATCATATACTAACAACAGGTTGCACTACCAGACCAGATGGTCAAAAGGACTTCTATTGGTACGCATCAGAAAAGGGTAGCAATTTTGCCGCACGTCCATTAGGTACTGAAGGGGCAAAAAATATTTTAGAAGGCAAAGCGACGCTTGACCCTGATTTAAATCTTGATGATTATGTCGACTCTTGGGACATATATTTTAGCACTGTCTCGTTATCAACAAGCCGTTTAACGTCATTGTACTGGGTTGCTTTCAAGCATTTTTTTCAGCATACAGATAAAGCATCTATTGCGACACAACTAGGAGAATTCCTATTAAAACAGTCACAATTAGGAACAGGGAGATTAACCCCGGTTATCTCCCCCGATATTCTGGCTTTGCAAGGTTCAGTTCAGCTACCTGAGGACCTAGATTGGAAGCAAGCTCGCAACGACTACCTGACCGACAAATACCTAAAATGAAGCACTGGTTTCTGGATACGAACGTGCTGGTTGACTTTCTGACTAATCGGCAACCATTTGCAACAGCAGCGGCAGAGCTTTTTGAATTAGGGCGTCAGCAGCGGGTGACGCTCTATGCGGCCAGCTTATCATTCGCTACCGTTTACTACTTGGTGCAACAAACCCGACCGCATGAACAAACCTTGGCATTAATTGCCCAATTGGAAGCGCTTGTGGAAGTTGTTGCCGTGGATGGTACAGTCATCCGCGCCGCTATCAGTTCTGAATTTCGCGATTTCGAAGATGGCCTGCAATACTTTGCTGCTACCTCAATACCATTGGTCGAAGCCATTGTAACCCGCAACCCTAAAGATTTTCGGGCTGGCACTTTGCCTGTTTATTCACCAGTAGAAGCCTCGGATATACTACGTTGAAACCGCAAGCGCCGCCCGGTCCCCCAGGCGGCGCTTTCCTTTCCAACGCCGCTCACTTCACCAGGTACTCCCGTAAAAACAGCATCACCGCCGCATAAGTATAGTCGCGGTTAGTCTTTTTGGCCAGGCTGTGGCCCTCATCCTTGGCCATGATGTACCAGATGGTGTTGCCCTGCTGCTGCAGCCCGGCCACCATCTGCTCCGATTCGGAGAGCGGCACGCGGGGGTCGTTTTTGCCCTGGTACACCAGCATCGGCTTGGTGATGTTGCGGATGTTGCGGATGGGCGAAATCTGCTCGAACACCGCCAGCATAGCCGGGTCGCGCTCGTCGCCGTACTCGGCGCGGCGCAAATCGACGCGGTAGGCCCCCGTATTTTTCAGGAAGGTGGCGAAGTTGCTGATGCCGAACAAGTCGATGCCGCAGCGCATGCGGGCGTTATAGTTGGTCATGGTGGCCAGGCTCATGTAGCCGCCGTAGGAACCGCCGAACACGCCCACGCGCCCGGCGTCGAGGCTCGGCTGGGTGCCAATCCAGTCGAGCAGCGCGCCGATGTCCTTCACCGAGTCTTCGCGCTTCGGGCCGTTGTCGAGCCTGACGTAGGTTTTGCCATAGCCGGTCGAGCCGCGCACGTTGGGCACCACTATCGTCATCCCCAATTCATTGGCCAGCATCACGTAGAGCGGGTTGAGCGTGGGCAGCGACTGCCCCTCCGGCCCGCCGTGAATGCTCAGCAGCACCGGCGTTTTGCCGCTAACCTGCCGCAGCCGGTACACGAACGCCGGAATCTGCCGCGGCTGCCCGTTCACTTTATCAAACGTCGGGTAATGAATCAGCTCCGCCTCGGGAAAAATGGCCGGATTCAGTCCCCCGATTTCGCTGCTCGTCCAGCGCGTCAGCCCGTTCGTATTCAAATCGAGCACGTACGCATCGGCCGGACTGGTGCTCGACGCCAGACTCAAAGCCAGCCGGCGCCCATCGTCGTTCAGCTTCATGCTCCCAATCACGCCCTTCGGCGTCCCCGCCACCGGCTTGTACGTGCGGCTTTTGGTATCAAGCACATACAGCCGCGAGTAGCCGTCCTCGTTGGTCGAAAACACCAGCCGGCTGCCATCCTCGCTGCGCTCCACGTCCGCCACATCCCACGGAATAGTTGCCGACAGCGCCGTCAGCTGCCCGCTGCCCAACTCCAGGTAGCGCAGCGTCTGAAACTCCGACCCCTCATCCGACACCAGGAACAAGCCCTTGCCATCGCGGCTAAACTCCACCTCCGAATACGCCACCGGCGCGGTCGTAGCGTGTAGCGGCTCCAGCTTGCGGCTGCCCACATCCAGCCGAAACAGCTTGCTCTCGTTTACCGACTTATAGTTCTGCAGCACCAGCTGCCGCCCGTCGTCCGACCACGCGGCTACGCCCCAGCCGCCGCCCTTCAGCTCCAGCAGCGGTTTGGCGGCGGTTTTATCGGCAAAATCCACCACGAACAAGTCCAAATCGGCCCCGTTGCGCTGGTTGCTCATGTAGGCCAGCTTCGTCCCCGCCCGGTTCCAGCCCTGAAACTGGTTGCGGCTCTTGCCATCCGTCAGCAACCGCGAGCTGCCGCTACCCAAATCGAAAAAGTACAGCTGGTAATTCTCATCCCCGCCCTGGTCGCGGCTGTACAGAAAGCCGTTCTGCTTCTTGTCCGGGCACACCGCCACCGAGCTCAGCGGCTCCTTAAAAAAGGTCACCTGCCGCCGGTCGGCCCCCGGCGCGGCTACGTGGTGAATCTGGGCCACCTCGGCAAAGCGCGTGCTGATGAACAAGCCCTTGCCTTCCCGGTCCCAGTCGGCCACGCTGGCCGAGCGCAGGTTATTGTACTGGTCGAGCCGGCTCAGCAGCTCGGCGGGCAGGGCCGGAATATTCTCCACCGTCAGGTTGCCGATGTCGCGGCGGGCGGCGCTGGTCTGGGCCTGAGTTGTGAGGCCGGCGAGCGTGAGCAGGGAGGCTAGAAGAATTTTTTGCATGGCGAAGCGGAAAATAGCGGGCTGGCAATGTGCAAATAAACGACGGGTATCTAAAATTGTCCCGTCCGCTGCCAGCCGCAACGATAACGGCTTACATTCGCTCAGTAAACTGTAATTTGCGTTATCCTCTCATCCTGACTGCTGTCTTAATGAAACGCTTCTTCTACCTGAGCATTGCTGCCAGCCTGACGCTCCTGACCACCGCCTGCGAAAAAACGGAGATACTCGAAACTTGTACCGACCACTGCACCACCATTACCGGCCGCCTGGTGACGGCCGATGGCAAAGTGCCCCTGGCTGGTGCCAACGTACGAGTGAAATGGATTCATAACGACGGGACAGGCTACGACAAACCGCGCACCAAAGCAGCGGTAACTACTGATGCTAACGGTCAGTATCGGTTGAACTTCTACATCAAAGACGACGAGTTAACCCAAGGCTACTTCAACGTTATCCACGGTGTCAACCAGGAAAAATATTACGTCATCGACGAATCCGTTTTCGCTTTCCATGAGCTGACGCGCGATACCATCATCCAGATAGCCGACTGCGTCATTCCGCGCAAGGCCTACGTGCGCTTGTCCCTGACCAATCCAACCCAGCTCAGTGCCGATAACGCGTATTTCGCCTCTTCTTTCAGCAGTCTTTACGGGCCGGTGCGCGATTTTACGGCCCCCATTCAGGGTGGCGGGCCGGTGTTTGAGTGGCGGGCCGGCAGTGCGCCGCAAACCGTACCCGTGGCCGGCGACCAACTCCTTATCGTCAACCACATCCGGGCGCGCGGCAGTGTCTCTCTGCGCAGCACCGATTCGCTGGTCATTCCGGCGGGCACCACCCGGGATTACCCCGTTACCTACTAGCGCTTGAGTTCTTTGCCCCCGGCCCTCCTTACCGTCGCCGACCTCGCCTACACCGAGCACGGCCTCCCCATCCTCCATCCCCTCAGCTTCACCCAGCGTGAGGGTCAAAAACTAGCATTGGCCGGCGAAAGCGGCACCGGCAAAAGCACGCTGCTCCAGCTAATTTCCGGCCTCATCCAGCCCACCGCCGGCACCATCCACGCCAACGGCCGCCGCGTGCGCGGCCCCGCCGATACCCTCGTGCCCGGCCACCCCGGCGTAGCCTACCTCTCCCAAAAGTCCGACCTGCCGCACTCGCTGCGCGTCGAGCAGGTGCTGCGCTACGCCAACAAGCGCCCCCCCGCCGAAGCCCAGGCCGTCTACGAGCTCTGCCGCATCACGCCCCTCATGCCCCGCCGCACCGACCAGCTCTCCGGCGGCGAGCAGCAGCGCGTGGCCCTGGCCCGCCTGCTGCTGGGCGCCCCCAAGCTGCTGCTGCTCGACGAGCCCTTCTCCAACCTCGACCGCGGCCACAAGCGCATCATGCAGCAAATCATCGCCGACGTCGGCACCCGCCTGGGCATCACCTGCCTGCTCGTCTCGCACGACGCCGCCGACACCCTCAGCTGGGCCGATGAAATCCTGGTGCTGCACCGCGGCCGCATCGTGCAGCAAGGCTCCCCCGAACAAGTCTATCAGCAGCCCGCCAGCGCGTACGTGGCCGGCCTCTTCGGCGACTACGATGTAGTAAGCGGCCCCGACCGCGAGGCCCTCCGCCCCTCCGCCACCGGCGCCGGCGCCCCCCTCCTGCTCCGTCCCGAGCAGCTCACCATCGCCCCCGCCGGCGCGCACGGTGCCCCCGGCACCGTGCGCGCCGTGCGCTATTTCGGTAGCTATTACGAAGTCGAAATCCAGTTGACGGAGCACGTCATCCGTGCCCGAACCGCTTCCCCCGATGTAAGCCGCGGCGCCTCAGTCACCACCACGCTCGCCCTTGGCGGAGGCTGGGAACTGCCGATTACCTCCCATTAGCTCCTGCTTGCGTCCCCGCCAACGCTACCCGATAGCCGCGAAAATCCAAAAGGAACCCGCGAAGCCCTCCTTGATACCCGCACACGACCGCATGGCACCCGCGCAGCCCGGCATGAGGGGTGCGCAGCCCGCCAGGGTACCCGCGCAGCTCCCAAGGGAGGTGCGCAGCCCGCCAGGGTACCCGCACGGCCGCTCATGGTACCCGCGCAGCCCAAAAGGGCCTCGCAAATTCCCTCACGGAGGGTGCGCAGCCCAAAAGGAGGGTGCGCAGGCCCAAAGTGGGGTGCGCAGGACTAAAGTGGGGTGCGCAGGCCCGAAGGGAGGTGCGCAGGCTGAAAGTGGGGTGCGCAGCGCCCCTCTTTCAGCAAGCCCGGCAATAACCCCCTCCCCGCCAAGCCCGTTAGGAAAGCCCCAACCACATTTCCTTTCCACGCATCATGGCAACCCAACCCCAAACCGTCCTCCTCACCGGCGCCACCAGCGGCATCGGCCGCGAGCTCGCCAACTGCTTCGCCCAGGACAAGCACCACCTCGTCATCGTCGGCCGCGACCCGCAGACCCTCGCCCAAACCGCTCAGGAGCTCCAGCAGCAGCACGGCGTGCAGGTCACCACCATCACCAAAGACCTCTTCCCCCGCGAAGCCCCCTTCGAGCTCTACGACGAAGTCAAAGCCAAAGGCCTCACAATCGACATCCTGGTCAATGACGCCGGCCAGGGCCAGTACGGCACCTTCGATACCACCGACATCCACCGCGAGCTCGACATCATCCAGCTCAACATCGGCGCTTACGTCGTCCTCGCCAAGCTCTATCTGCAAGAGATGAAAGCCCGCGGCGAAGGCAAAATCCTCTTCGTCGGCAGCGTAGCCGGCGAGCTGCCCGGCCCCCTCCAGGCCGTCTACCACGGCACCAAAGCCTTCGTCAACTCCTTCGTCGAGTCCATCCAGGAAGAAAACAAAGAGGAGAAAAACATCACCCTCACCAACCTCCTGCCCGGCGTCACCAAGACGGATTTCTTCAACAAAGCCCACATGACCCAGGCCAAAAACGTGGCCGGCGGCCAGGGCATGGAGGCCGCCGACGTAGCCAAGGAAGGCTACAAAGCCCTCATGAACGGCGAAAGCCGCCACATCGCCGGCTTCCTGAACAACGTGCAGGTGGGCATGAGCAAAGTAATGCCCGACGGCCTCGTCGCCGCCCAGGTCCACAGCCAGAGCGCCCCGGTGGATGGCGACGAAAGCGCCCGCTAGCGCAGTAGCGCGGACTTTAGCTTACGCTGACCTCTGGTTGTAGTCCGCGCTACTTCCGTACAAAGCCCGGCCGTACCCCGACCGGGCTTTTACCATTCTCCGCCGATAAAACCCCCGGCTTAATCCAGACATCAAGGCCAAGCCCAACATTTTCCGCGACTCCCCGGTTAAGTAAACCATGTGCTTTGAATCTATCTCCGCACGCGCGGTGGGCCGGTGGCTGGCCTGCTTCGCGTGTTTTTTGGGCCCGATGCTAGGCGGCGCCCAGCCCCTCGCCTCGCCCCCGGCCCCGCCCGCCTCCGACGTATTAACCCTGAATCAGTGCCTCAACGTGGCGCTGGTCAACCAGCCCCAGCTGCGCCAGGCCCGCATCGACCAGGAAATTACCAAGGCCTCCAACCAGGTAGCCCTCGCGGCCTGGCTGCCGCAGGTGGGCTTCACCGGCACCGGCCAGCACTACTTCGAGCTGCCCTTCACCATCTTCCCCGATGCCACCACCGGCGTGCCCACCCCCCGCCAGTTGGGCGTGCGCAACGTCACCACCCTCGGCCTGTCCGGCACCCAGACCATCTTCAATAACGACGTGCTGCTGGCCGCCCGCAGCAAGCGCTTCAACAACCGCGCCGCCGAGCAAAACACGGTCAACGTGCGCATCAACACCGTCACCGGCGTCAGCAAGGCCTTCTACGACGTGCTGCTCTCCCAGCGCCAGCTCGAAGTCTTCGCCCAGGACATTGCCCGCCTCCAGCGCAACTACCGCGACGCCCGCGCCCGCTACGAAGCCGGTATCGCCGACAAAACCGAGTACCTCCAGGCCGAAATCTCGCTCAATAACTCCCTGGCCGGCCGCAAGCAGTCGCTCGAAGCCGTGAACGCCAAGCTGGCCTACCTCAAGCAGCTCATGGGCCTGGCCCCCGAGCGCCAGTTGGCCCTGCAATACGACACCCTCAAGCTGGAGCAGGACGCCATCGTCGACACCACCGTGGCCCTCAACGTGCCCAACCGCATCGAATTCCAGCAGCTCCAGACCGAAAAGTCCCTCCAGGACATCAACGTGGATTACTACCGCCTGGGCTTCCTGCCCTCGCTCTCGGCCTTTGCCAACTACAACAACGTCTTCCAGAACAACGAAGTCAGCGAGCAGTACCGCACCCGCTTCCCCAACTCCTACGCCGGCATCCAGCTCGGCCTGCCCATCTTCACCGGCTTCCGCCGCACCTGGAACGTGCGCCGCGCCCGCCTCCAGAACCAGCGCCTCGACGAAGACATCACCAACACCCGCAACGTCATCAACACCGAGTACGCCACCGCCCTGGCCACCTACAAAGGCTACTACACCGAGTACCTGCTGGGCAAGCGCAACCTCGAAGCCTCCCGCGAAGTGTACGACGTTATCAACCTGCAGTACCGCGAAGGCATCCGCGCCTACATCGACCTCATCGTGGCCCAAACCACCCTGCGCACCTCGCAATTAAATTACTACACCGCCCTGTTCCAGGTGCTGGGCAGCAAGGTCGATTTGCTGCGCGCCATCGGCGAGCTGCCCACGGATTACTAGAACTGAAAAAAGAACGTCATCCTGAGCGCAGCGAAAGGACCTCGCCCGCGCCGGTTGGAGTGGTAATTAATTAGTACTGCACGAGGCGCGGACGAGGTCCTTTCGCTGCGCTCAGGATGACGTTCTGCATTAGAGCTAAAAAAATGAACAAGCAATACCTGGCCCTGGCCGCCCTCTCCCTGCTCGCCGCCTGCGGCAAAAAAGACGAGGATAAAAAGAACGCCCCCCCACCCGCCACCCCCGTGACGCTGGTGGCCGCCCGCACCACCGAAGCCGTCTACTACGACGACTTCCCCGCTACCGTAGTAGCGCTTAACAGCGTGGAGCTGCGCGCCCAGGTCACCGGCTTCGTCACCGGCATTTATTTCAAAGAAGGTGAAGTAGTGCCCAAAGGCAAGAAGCTCTACGAAATCGACCAGCGCCAGTACCAGGCCGCCTACCAGCAAACGCTGGCCGCCCTGCGCAGCACCCAGGCCAACGCCGAAAACGCCCGCGTCAACGCCGAGCGCTACCGCCGCCTCGACGCCCAGGACGCCATCGCCAAGCAGGTGCTCGACAACGCCAACACCAACCTCGCCACCGCTCAAAGCCAGGTGGCCGAGGCCCAGGCCAGCGTCAACATCGCCCGCACCAACCTGGAATTTTCCAACATCACCGCGCCCTTCACAGGCCGCATCGGCATCTCGCAGGTGCGCCTGGGCTCGCAGGTGGGCGCCGGCACCACCCTGCTCAACACCATCTCCACCGAAGACCCCATCGGCGTCGATTTCGTGGTGACGGAAACCGACATCCCGCGCTTCACCAAGCTCCAGCAGGTGAAGCTGGGCGCCACCGATTCCACCATCCGCCTGCAACTGGCCGATGGCAGCATCTACCAGCAGTTCGGGAAAATCCGGGCCATCGACAGGGGCGTGAACAACGGCACCGGCACCATCACGGTGCGGGTCGAATTCACCAACCCCGAGCGCGCTCTGAAAGACGGCATGACCGGCACCGTGCAGGTACTCAACCGCCAGTCGGGCCAGCGCATCGTCGTGCCTTACAAAGCCATTATCGAGCAGATGGGCGAGAACTTCGTGTACGCCGCCACCGACAGCAGCACCGCCCAACAGCGCAAAGTGAAGCTGGGGCCGCGCCTCAAAGACCAGATTGTGCTGCTGGAAGGCGTGAAGGACGGCGAGAAAATCGTGAGCGAAGGCGTGCAGAAGCTCCGCGACGGCGCCAAGATTACGACGGAGGTGCCGAAGGCCCAGCCGCCGAAGTAAAGAAGAACGTCATCCTGAGCGCAGCGAAAGGACCTCGCCCGCGCCGGTCGCGTTAGTATTCCTAATCGTTTGACGAAAGAGAGTTACCACCACAGAGAAGCGGGCGAGGTCCTTTCGCTGCGCGGACGCCAGATGAGGGATGACGTTCTGTTAGGACGTTCTCTTCCCGTCAGAAAACCTATGATTGCAGAAACCTTTATCCGCCGCCCCGTCACGGCCATCGTCAGCTCGCTGGTGATATTGCTGGTGGGCGTGCTGGCCATGCTGAACCTGCCCGTGGGGCAGTACCCCGAAATCACGCCGCCCACGGTGTCGGTGTCGGGCACCTACATCGGCGCCGACGCCCAGACCGTGGAGCAAACCGTGGCCACACCCGTGGAAGTGCAGGTGAACGGCACCCCCGGCATGACCTACCTGCAAAGCAACAGCACCAGCAACGGCCAACTGAGCATGACGGTGAACTTCGACGTGGGCACCGACATCAACATCGCCGCCCTCGACGTGCAGAACCGCGTGGGCATTGCCCTGCCCACCGTGCCGCAGGAAGTGCAGCGCCTCGGCCTCACCGTGCGCAAGCGGAACCCCAGCATCCTGATGCTAGTGGCCCTCTACGCCCCTAAGGGCACCCACAACGCTACCTTCCTCGACAACTACGCCAACGTCTACATCAAGGACGCGCTGCTGCGCACCAAGGGCGTGGGCGACATCGTGACCCGCGCCGACGACTTCTCGATGCGCCTCTGGCTGAAGCCAGATAAGCTCTCGCAGCTCGGCATCACGGCTGGCGACGTGGCGGCCGCCATCCAGGAGCAGAACGCCCAGATTGCCGCCGGCTCCATCGGCGCGCCGCCGCAGAAGATGGGCCAGACCTTCGAGTACATCGTGAACGTGCAGGGACGCCTGCGCAACATTGAGGAGTTCGGCAACATCATCGTCAAGACGCTGCCGCAGGATAACTCCTTCGTTTATCTCAAGGACGTCGCCCGCATCGAGCTGGGCAAGTTCAACTACGCCAACAACTCCTACGTGGACGGCAAGCGCGCCGCTTACCTGCTGGTGTACCAGGCTCCCGGCGCCAACGCCCTCGAAACCTACGAGAACGTGAACAAGACCATGGAGCAGCTCGCCAAGCAGTTCCCGGCCGATTTGAAGCACGTCGTGCCCTTCGAGGCTGCCACGGTGGTGGAAGTTTCGATTGACGAGGTAGTTCACACGCTGCTGGAAGCCCTGGCGCTGGTAGTGGTGGTGGTATTCATCTTCCTGCAAAACTGGCGCTCGACGCTCATCCCGGTGCTGGCTATTCCGGTGTCCATCGTGGGCACGTTCGCGTTTTTCATCCCGCTGCACTTCACCATTAACACGCTCACCCTGTTCGGTTTCGTGCTGGCCATCGGCATCGTGGTGGATGATGCCATCGTGGTGGTGGAGGCCGTGGAGCACAACATGAACGAGCGCGACATGAGCCCGCTCGACGCCACGCTGCAGGCCATGCGCGAGATTTCGGCGCCGGTTATCGCCATTGCGCTGATTCTGGCGGCGGTGTTCGTGCCGGTGGGCTTCATTCCCGGCATCACGGGGCGGCTGTATCAGCAGTTTGCCATCACCATCGCCATTTCGGTGCTGATTTCGGCCTTCGTGGCCTTGTCGCTGACGCCGGCCTTGTGCGTGCTGCTCTTGAAACCCAGCAAGCGCGACGAGAAATCGAAGGGCCTGAACAAGCTGTTCTTCAAGTTTAACAGCTGGTTTGACCGCGTGACCGAGAAGTACGGCAACGGCGTCGGCCGCGGCATCAAGCACAGCGGTTTCGTGGTAACTATCCTGCTGGCCATCGTCATCGGCACGGTCTTCCTGTTCCGCGGCAAGCCCGGCGGCTTCCTGCCCACCGAGGATGAAGGCCGTTTGATTATCACCTTCAACCTGCCCGAGGGCACCTCCACCGCCCGCACCGTGGAAACCTTGCAGAAGATGATGAAAGAGTTGAGCCAAGTGAAGGGCATCAAGCACTACGCCGGCCTCGGCGGCCTGAACGCCGTCAACTTCTCCTCCAAATCGAGCAGCGGCACCATCTTCTGCCAGCTCGAGCCCTGGGCCAACCGCAAGGAAAAGGAGCAGCAGCTGCAGGGCCTTATTGCCAACGTGCAGGGTCGCCTCAATCAGTACAAAGAAGCCACCACCGTCGTGCTTTCGCCGCCGCCCATCCCGGGCCTCGGCAATACCGGCGGCTTCTCCTTCATCTTTCAGGAGCGCGAAAACCAGGGCGACGTGAAGGTATTCGACGCCAACCTGCAGGCCTTCCTCGGCGCCATCCGCAAGCGGCCGGAAATTGCCAGCGCCTTCTCCTTCTTCACGGCCAACACGCCGGGCTACCAGCTCGACATCGACCGCGAGAAAGCCAAGAAGCTGGGCGTAAGCATTGCTGACATCAGCACCGCCCTGCGCACCTACCTAGGTTCGGCCTACATCAACGACTTCACCCTCTACGGCCGCAACTTCCGCGTACTGGCTCAGGCCGACAGCTCCTACCGCACCGACATTGCCAACCTCGGCCAATACTACGTGCGCAACAGCCAGGGCATGATGGTGCCCCTGAGCAGCGTTACGAGCTACAAGCGCACCGAGTCGGCCCCGCTCATCTCGCACTACAACCTGTTCCGCTCGGCCGAAATCAACGGCCAGCCCGCCGCCGGCTACTCCTCCGGCGACGCCATCAAGGCCCTGCAGGAGGAAGCCGGCAAGTCCTTGCCGCAAGGCTACGGCTACGAGTTCTCGGCCCTGAGCCGCGAGGAATTGCTGGCCAGCGGTCAGACGGTGTACATCTTCGGGCTGTCGATTCTGTTCGTGTTCCTGTTCCTGGCTGCGCTGTACGAAAGCTGGTCGGTGCCGTTTTCGGTGCTGCTGGCGGTGCCGGTGGGCATCTTCGGCGCCATCCTGACGCTGTTTTTCCTACCCAAGCTCACCAACAACATCTACGCCCAGATTGGGATGATTACACTCATCGGCCTCTCGGCCAAAAACGCCATCCTCATCATCGAATTCGCCAAAGAGCGGGTGGATAAGGGGATGCCGCTGGTGGAAGCCACGCTCGAAGCCGTACGCCTGCGCCTGCGCCCCATCATCATGACCTCGCTGGCCTTCATTCTGGGCATCGTGCCGCTCATCATTGCCTCGGGCGCTGGCGCCCAGGCCCGCCAGACCCTGGGCTGGACGGTGGGCGGCGGCATGCTCTCGGCCACCGGCCTGGCCATCTTCATCGTGCCGGTGCTCTACGTACTCATCACCCGCTTCGCCTACGGCAAGAAAAAGCTCGAAGAACTCGAAGCCAACTACAAGCCCGACGAAGAGCACGGCGGCCCGAAAGAGGAAGGCGCCGGCGAAGGCGACCACTCCGGCGCCCCGCAGCCCACGCCCAGCCCGGCGTAGTCAGTATCGTTTAATAGCAATCCGGCCCCCGGTCTTTCGGAGCACGACCCTGAAAGACCGGGGGCCGGTGTTTTTCACGCATCATTCGGTGATTTTCACTGGCAGTCCGGTAAAAATCACCGAACGGTCACTGTTTTTCACTGGCGGTTCGGTGTTTTTTACCCGCGTCCG
>Ga0247804_10000789_pt1 | contig 14560 bp, 9 predicted proteins | sample UWRJL029104C1_FD_181142 | JGI IMG/M metagenome (GOLD analysis project Ga0247804, IMG submission 181142) | Plant litter microbial communities from Arlington Agricultural Research Station in Wisconsin, United States - UWRJ-L029-104C-1 | ecosystem: Environmental > Terrestrial > Plant litter >...
ATCTACCATAAATTTTATACAACCAGAAAAAACGGTACTGGACAATGGTATTCCTGTTTTTATGGTTTATTCTGGCGAACAGGATTTGGTCCGCATCGAATTTTTATTCGATAACGTTAACTGGACTGTTGAAAAGCCATTACAAGCAATCGCTGTTAATGCCATGCTTAACAATGGTACCAGCAAGCTTTCTTCGAAAGAAATTGCTGAAAATATTGATTTTTACGGTGCTTTTTTCCAGACCGAATATGGACAGGATCAGTCTACCGTGACACTTTACTCACTAAATAAACACCTGGCTTCGGTTTTACCGATTGTTAAAGACGTGCTATCCAACAGTCAGTTTCCACAGAAAGAACTGGATATTTATATCCAGAATCAAAAACAAAAACTACAGGTTAATCTTCAGAAGAACGATATATTATCCCGAAAGGAATTCTCCCATGCTTTATTCGGCAATACTGCTTATGGTGTTGATATTCAGCTGGAACATTATGATGCTGTAAAGCGTGATGACCTGGTAGACTATTTTAAAGCTGCTTATACGCCAAATAATTGTACAATTGTGGTAGCCGGAAAGTTTAATGAAGAAAGTTTCTCTTTACTGAATGAGCAATTTGGTAAAAATTGGAAAAAGAGTGATTCTGTAAAAAATAACTTCATTTTTAACGCTTCAAAAAAGAATGAAGTTTACAAAGAAAAATCAGAATCTTTACAATCGGCAATTCGGATAGGTAAACTCGCCATCAACCGCAAACATGAAGATTTTGCAGGTTTGCAGATTTTAAACTGTGTATTGGGTGGCTATTTCGGTTCGCGTTTGATGAATAATATTCGTGAAGACAAGGGTTATACTTATGGTATTGGTTCAGGAATCGTATCGCTGCAAAATGCCGGTTATTTATTTATCGCGACAGAAGTTGGTGCTGATGTTTGTACTTCAGCCTTAACCGAGATTTATAAAGAAATAGAACTGCTTAAAAATGAACTGGTTGAAGAAGAGGAACTTGAGCTGGTCAGGAATTACATGTTAGGTTCTATGCTTGGCAGTTTGGAGAATGTTTTTTCGCATGCCGATAAATTCAAAAACATTTATTTTTCGGGTTTAGGTTACGATTATTACGAGCGTTACATCAGTAAAGTTAAAGTCATAACAGCTGGAGAAATTAAAGATTTAGCAAACAAATATTTAACGACTGAGGCCTTTACAGAAGTGGTCGTAGGGAAGAAGTAGAAGTGTTTTTTTTAAAAAATGGAAAAAGAGTACGAATTAAATTTTGCTCTTTTTCCATTTGTCAGCAAAGCTTAATATTTATCCATTTTTGGCTTTACACTTTTATTTCCCTGGTTTTTTTGTATCTTTGCCTGGCAAATAATAAATCGTAATTTATTTGCTATGCAACTCGACTCCACAAAATTTATTGCTACAGGTTTGACTTATGACGACGTACTTTTAGTACCGGCATATTCGGAAATCCTGCCTCGTGATGTAAATACAGCCACTTTCTTAACAAAAAAAATTAAGCTTAACGTTCCATTGATTTCTGCAGCAATGGATACGGTAACTGAAGCTGAACTCGCGATTGCCATTGCACAAAATGGTGGGATAGGCATGTTACACAAAAACATGACTATCGACAGACAAGCGGAAGAAGTTCGAAAGGTTAAGCGTTCTGAAAGCGGTATGATTCAGGATCCGGTTACTCTATTGGAAACTGCAGTTGTTGCCGATGCTTTCAAAATTATGAAAGAACATAAAATTGGTGGTATTCCGGTGGTGAGCAGCGATAATAAATTGGTTGGTATTATAACCAATCGTGATTTACGCTTTCAGAAAAATATGGCAAGACCGATTGCAGAGGTTATGACCAGAGAGAATCTAATTACTGCACCTGAAGGAACAAACCTGATACAGGCTGAGGAAATTCTTCAGAATCATAAGATCGAAAAATTACCAGTTGTTTCAAAAGATGGTTATTTAAGTGGACTAATCACATTTAAAGATATTTCAAAAGTAAAAAATTACCCGGCTGCATGTAAAGATGAGCGTGGCCGATTACGTGTTGGGGCTGCGGTAGGTGTAACGGCCGATACTTTACTACGTGTTGATGCTTTGGTTAATGCCGGTGTTGATGTAATTACCATCGATACTGCTCATGGCCATTCGAAAGGTGTAGTGGATAAGTTAAAAGAAGTAAAAGCAAAATACCCGGATTTACAGGTTATCGTTGGTAACATTGCAACAGGTGCAGCTGCGAAATTTTTAGCTGATGCCGGTGCTGATGCTGTTAAAGTAGGTATTGGTCCAGGTTCAATTTGTACAACCAGGATTATCGCCGGGGTTGGCGTTCCGCAATTATATGCTGTGTACGAGTGTGCTAAAGCTTTAAAAGGGACAGGAGTTCCGGTTATCGCTGATGGAGGTATTAAACATACCGGCGATATCGCTAAAGCTATTGCATCAGGTGCAAGTACTGTAATGGCAGGTTCATTATTCGCAGGAGTGGAAGAGTCGCCAGGTGAAACCATTATCTACGAAGGACGAAAGTTTAAATCTTATCGTGGAATGGGCTCTATAGAGGCAATGGAACAGGGTTCTAAAGACCGTTATTTCCAGGATGTGGAAGATGATATTAAAAAATTAGTTCCTGAGGGAATTGTTGGTCGAGTACCATTCAAAGGTACTTTGGCTGAAGTAATGTACCAATACATTGGCGGTTTACGTGCAAGTATGGGTTATTGCGGCGCAGCAAATATCGAAGCTTTACAAGAAGCTCAATTTGTACAAATTACTGCGGCTGGTATGCGTGAGAGTCATCCGCATGATATCACAATAACTAAGGAAGCACCGAACTATACGAGATAAGCAGAAAGACTAAAGCTTAAAGCCAAAAGCTTTCCTTTCCATCGTCCTTTCGACCGTAGCGGAGAAATCTATAAGACAAGATTTAATTATATAAACGAGACATCTATCACGATAGCCTCGTTTTTTTATGATTTTTTTTGATTCGCTTTTTCTAGATGCTGGTCGTAGCGTCTCGCCACGACTTTCTAATTCGACCATTTTACTTTAAGATATTGGGATTAAGTTCTCCCGCAGATTTCGCTGATAAAGCAGATTTAAAAATTAATTTTCGTTCATCACGGATACTCGTCATAGCGTCTCGCTGCGACTTTCTAATTGACTATTTTGCTTTAAAATATTGGAATTAAGTTCTCCCGCAGATTAAGCTGCCAATGCAGATTTGCAAATTAATTTTCGTTCATCACCGCTACTAGTCGTCGCGTCTCGCTGCGACTTTTTATTTGTCCTTTGCTTTAAGATCAGGATAAAGTTTTCCCGCAAGTTACGTAGGGGACAATAAATAATTTGTACAAAATAAAATTTGGCAAATCCTTTTTTTTAATATATTTGTCTACTAAATCTATAGATTTAATATTATTAATTTGAAAACGAACAAATACGGATAATAAATCATGCTGTTGCTTTCAGTCATGCATCAGAATATAGCCATTCCAAACGAAGACATATTCAAAAAAATCGAAATCAAACAATTAATACAATCATGAAAAAAAGTTTACTTATTTTATTTTCTTTAACACTTTCAGCCGTTGCTGTATTCGCTCAAAATACGGTAACCGGTATCGTGAAGGGCGCAAACAATGCTAAAATTCCCGGTGCAACGATAACCGTTAGGGGAACTAACATTGTAACTAAAACAGATACGAGCGGTGTTTTCACCATCGATGCAAAACAAGAACCTCCATTTTATATTCGTATCAGTTATGTTGGTTATAAACCTCAGGATTTCCAGATTCTTAAATTACAGGATGCTCCAATCGAGCTTACCTTAGTTGAAGACACACAACTCGATGAAATCGTGGTAACATCTAGAAGACGTTCGGAAGTTTTGCAGGATGTACCTATTCCAATAACGGTTATTGGTGGACAAGCTGCTGAAAATGCAGGCGCTTTTAATGTAAACCGCCTAAAAGAACTAGTACCTTCAGTTCAATTATATGCGTCGAATGCCCGTAATACAACCTTAAATATTCGTGGTTTGGGTTCGACTTTTGGCTTAACTAACGATGGTATCGATCCTGGAGTTGGTTTTTATGTTGATGGGGTTTATCATGCCCGCCCGGCTGCAACTTCTACTGATTTTCTTGATATCGAACGTATTGAAGTTATACGGGGTCCGCAAGGAACTTTATTTGGTAAAAATACTACAGCCGGTGCTTTTAACATCACCACAACCAAACCCACCCAAACACCAACGGCGAAGGCGGAAATGAGTGTTGGTAATTATAATTTTATTCAAGCAAAAGCATCTGTTTCTGGTGGTTTAGCCAAAAACCTCGCGGCAAAAATTTCCTTGTCGGGAACACAACGCGATGGAACAATCTGGAATACCAGAGAAGAGCGCAAATACAGCGGACAAAATAATCTTGGTTTTAAAGGCCAGTTGTATTATACACCATCGGACAGATTGCAAATTTTATTAAGTGGCGATGTGAGTGTTCAACATCCGGCAGGTTATCCATTGGTAATAGCAGGTGTAACTCAAACAGAGAGAAGTGCTTATCGTCAATATGTTACTATTGTTTCCGCTTTAGGCTATCAGCAACCGAAAATCGACCCCTTTGCAAGAGAAATCAATACCAATACCCCATGGAGACACAACCAATCTATTGGTGGTATTTCGGTAAACGTAGATTATAAAATTGGTAACGGAACGTTAACCTCAACAACAGCATGGAGGTTCTGGAATTGGGATCCGACCAATGATAGAGATTTTTCAGAGCTAGCGGCCTTAACAAAATCGCAGGGCAACTCTCGTCACGACCAATATTCGCAAGAGATAAGATATGCGGGTAACATCACCGAAAAATTAAGCGGTGTAATTGGTGTTTTTGCATTGGGACAGAATTTAAAAGGCTTAAACCAAACCGAAGAAGTTGGTAAAGACCAATGGCGGTTTGTACAAACAGGCGCAACAGGCAGCCAGGCCTTATACTCGACGCCAGGTCTCTTGGATGGTTTTGGCATTAAGACGAACTCTACAATTAAATCTTTAAGTGCTGCTGTTTTCGGTCAGGTAGATTGGGAAGTGGTTAAAAATCTCCATGTTTTACCAGGATTACGGTACACATATGATAAAAAGGATGTAGATTATGATAGAGTAACTTATGGCGGTTTACAAACCACGGATGCGTCTTTACTTGCTTTAAAAGCTGCGGTTTACAGCAACCAACAATTTAATACAAGCACCAGCAACAATAATCTTTCAGGAAACTTTACGGTTTCCTATCGTCCAACCCCGAAATTAAATGCTTACGCAACCTTTTCTACCGCTTATAAACCGGTTGGGGTAAATGTTGGTGGTTTGCCGACAACTTCAACAGGTACTGCCGATTTATCGGTTGCGGTAGTAAAACCTGAATATGTAGAACACTACGAATTAGGTGTAAAAACCAAACCTTTTAAAGGAACAATCTTAAACGTTACTGCTTTTAATACAGATATTAAAGATTATCAAACAAATGTTCAATCTCCACAATTGGGTGTAAACAGAGGTTATTTAGCCAACGCTGAAAAAGTAAAGGTTAGAGGTTTAGAAATTGATGGAACCTATCAATTAGAAAGGTTTTTGAGTTTGAATGCTGCATTGTCATACTTAGATGGTAAATATGTAAAATTTACAAATGCACCTTTGCCGCTGGAAGAAACTGGTCATACGGAATTAATTAATGGTGTCGCTACTCAGGTTGCTTTTAAAGATGCCTCGGGAGGAAGGTTACCAGGTATTTCAAAATGGAACGTTTCAGGTGGCGCAGAATTAAGCACTTCGGGTAATTTAGCTACAAAACCGGGCAGATATTTCATCGCAGGAGATGTAAGTTACCGTTCAGATTATTCTTCAAATGCAACACCATCGGCTGTTTTAAACGTTGCAGGCTACTCGTTATTTAACGCGAGATTAGGATTCAGATCTGAAAAATTCTCGGCCTTTATCTGGAGCAGAAACATCGGTAACAAAGACTATTACGAGCAATTGCAGGCAGCCGCAGGTAACTCCGGCTTATATGCAGGCGTGTTGGGCGACCCGAGAACTTATGGTGCAACTTTAAGATTTTCATTTTAAATTTTCAACATTTTCTGAGAGGACCTCATAGGTTTTTAAAACCTATGAGGTTTTGTATTAACAACATTCCAAATCTAAACGAAATAGAAAATTAACGCTTTATGTAGAATAAAAATTTAAGGAAAGCTGATAAAATCTTAACTTCGATAAATTTTTAAACAAAATGAATAAGCTGAAAGCAATTTGTGTGTATTGCGGCTCCAACTTTAATGGCGACGTGCAATTACGTAAAGCGATAAAACAACTTGCAGAAACACTTGTACAACAAGAAATTAAGTTGGTTTATGGTGGCGGAAGTGTTGGCGTGATGGGCGTTTTAGCCAACGACGTTTTAGAAATGGGCGGTTTGGTTACTGGCGTAATTCCTCAATTTTTGATCGATAAGGAAGTCGGACATAAAGGCATTACTGAAATGATTGTTACAGAGAATATGCATCAACGTAAGCAAAAAATGGCTGATTTAAGCGATGGTTTCGTAATTCTTCCCGGTGGTTTTGGTACATTAGAAGAGTTTTTCGAAGTGCTCACCTGGTTGCAATTAGGCTTGCATAATAAGCCAATTGGTGTTTTAAATGTAAATGGTTTTTACGACCCGTTGTTTGCACAAATGGAAATGATGGTTCAAAGTAAATTCCTGAAACCAGCCAACCGCGATTTGGTTTTCAATGAGGCTGATGCAGAAAATTTAATCGATAAAATGGATAATTTTTCAGCTGTGCCGGATGAAGTTTGGTTTAGAGATAGAAACCTAACTTAATAGAATAATCAAATAACAATAAACAATTTTTCAAACCGCCAATCGCTAAAAGCAGGGCAAAAAATATTTTTTAATGCAAATTATTTCTTCTCACTCAGAATTTGAACAACACCTAGGTAAGGAGCTTGGTGTTTCTTCTTGGAACACCATTACACAGGAACAAATCAACAAATTTGCCGACGCGACGTTAGATTATCAATGGATTCATACCGATGAGGAAAAGGCAAAAAACGAGGGACCATTTGGTTCTACAATCGCTCATGGCTATTTAACGCTGGCATTAATTCCCTATTTGTGGAAAGAGATTGTTGATATTCAAAACCTCAAGATGGAAATCAATTACGGTATTGAAAGTTTGAGATTTGCCCAGCCGGTTACAGTGAATAGTAAGATAAGATTGAGAGCAAAATTGGCGTCGATTGTGAATTTGCGTGGGGTTACCAAAGTACATATGGGTATCGAAATGGAAATTGAAGATCAGAGAAAACCTGCTTTTACCGGCGAGGTCGTTTTCTTGTACCACTTTATAATAGCTTAAATTCAGTCCTTAAATTGAATTTTTAATCCTTTTTAAATTTCTTTTTGATAAAACCACCCAATGATTCTTCCTCTAAATCTTCCAAAGTACTTAGTTCCAGTTCAAGTGCTTTAGTACTGATTTGAATTTCGACTAATGAAATGATGAGCGAAATCATAAAGAATATCAAGCTTAAGGCAAAAAGGATTTCGGCAACTACATTCCATTCCAGATAAATAAAAAACATACAGAAAAGGCAGAGACAAAAACTCAAAACGCCGAAAGCCTGCATGTTTTTAATAAGCCTCAACCGGTAACGCAGGTTTTTAATCTGATTTTGCAACCCTACATTTTTTTCGCTCTCTTCGTATTTTGCCTTTAAACTCCTTACTAAGGCTGCCAATGCCAGAAAGCGATTGGTGTAAGCCAGCATGATTAAACTAATTGCAGGGAAGAGCAATGCGGGGATGTTTACAGTTAATTCCATTTGTAAGATTTACTCAAAAATATTATTTTAATGGGATATCTTTTTGTTTAACCGCAAAGGGCGCAAAGTTTTTCGCAAATAACACTAAGGTGGATGGTTAGATTTTCTAAAATTTACCACAGTGGTCACAAAGTTTACACAGATACATAGAGTGGTAAATATTTTGGTTAAGTACAGTTGTTGTTTTTCCTTTCCTTAATGAGCGGAGTTCAAGAACAATGAGCACTAATTTTATCAGAGTGAGGTATTTATTTTAGACAGACATCTATTTGTTTAACCGCAAAGAGCGCAAAGTTTTTCGCAAAGAACCCAAAGTTGGTCGCTAGGTTTTCTAAAAATTTACCACAGAGGTCACGGAGTTTTCACAGAGATACGTTTATTAAACGAACATCTTTTTTGTAACCGCAAAGGGCGCTAAGTTTTTGCAAAGAACACAAAGTTAGTTGCTAGGTTTTCTAAGAATTTACCACAGAGTTCACGGAGGTTTCATAGAGATACGTTTATTAAACGAACATCTTTTTTGTAACCGCAAAGGGCGCTAAGTTTTTCGCAAAGAACACAAAGTTGGGTGTTTAGTTTTCCTAAATATTAACCACAGAGAAACGCAGAGTTACCACAGAGGTGCATAGAGCGGTAAATAATTTTCGTACGTTCTGTGGTTAAAGCACAGCCGTTGTTTTCCTCTCTTAATGTAGATAAACTGAATTTTAGATTAATAAGCACAACTTTAGTTGGGTGAGATTTATATTCTAGCCATTAAATATTTTATCTGTGCCACTCTGTGCTTTCTTTGTGACCTCTGTGGTTTTTTTCTTAGCGTTCTTTGCGGTTAAATATAGCAGTAGACCAGAAACCATTTCAGTCTTCTCCATTTTTCTGAAATTAAATTTAAATTGCCTCCATGAATATCGAATTCAACAAAAATGAGGATGTCAATAAGCAGTTGGTTTACGAGCTGAAAACCAAACTCAAGAAAATCTATCAGGGTGGTGGCGAGAAAAATGCCGCTAAACAAAAAGAGAAAGGCAAACTGCTCGCTCGTGAGCGTATCGCCTACCTGATCGATAAAAATTCTGATTTTTTAGAAGTCGGTGCTTTTACGGCTGATGGAATGTATGCCGAGCAAGGCGGTTGTCCGTCTGCGGGTGTAGTTTGTGGAATTGGTTATGTAAGCGGTCGTCAATGTATGATTGTAGCTAACGACGCAACCGTGAAAGCCGGCGCATGGTTCCCCATGACCGCCAAGAAAAATCTCCGGGCTCAGGAAATTGCCATGGAAAACCGTTTACCTGTAATTTATCTGGTCGATAGTGCGGGCGTTTATTTGCCCATGCAAGATGAAATTTTTCCCGATAAAGAACACTTCGGAAGAATGTTCAGGAATAATGCAATCATGTCTTCGGAGGGAATCGTACAAATCTCTGCAATCATGGGTGCCTGTGTTGCGGGTGGCGCTTACTTGCCGATTATGAGTGATGAGGCGATGATTGTAGATAACACAGGCTCCGTGTTCTTAGCAGGTTCTTATCTGGTCAAATCAGCTATAGGTGAAGAGGTAGATAATGAAACTTTAGGTGGTGCAACAACCCATTGTGAAATCTCAGGCGTAACGGATTACAAACACCCAAACGATGAAGCCTGCCTCGATAGTATTCGTAACATTATGAGCATGCTGGGCGCACCTCAAAATGCAGGTTTTGATAGAATCAAACCTGCAAAGCCAAAAGAAAACGAACAGGAATTATATGGCGTTATTCCCGAAAATAGAGATAAGCAATACGAAATCATGGATGTTATTAACCGACTGGTTGATAACTCTGAATTTGAAGAATATAAGCAAGGCTATGGCCAAAGTATTGTTTGTGGTTTAGGTCGTGTTGATGGCTGGGCGGTTGGAATCGTGGCGAATCAGCGCAAAGTTGTGAAGTCGAAAAAAGGGGAAATGCAATTCGGTGGCGTAATTTATTCTGATAGTGCTGATAAAGCCTCGCGTTTTATTATGAATTGCAACCAGAAAAAAATACCCTTGGTTTTCCTTCAGGATGTAACGGGTTTTATGGTTGGAAGTCGATCGGAGCATGGCGGCATTATAAAAGATGGTGCTAAAATGGTAAATGCCGTTGCCAATTCGGTTGTGCCGAAATTGACCATTGTAATCGGCAATTCCTATGGTGCAGGCAATTATGCGATGTGTGGTAAAGCTTACGACCCTCGTTTGATTTATGCCTGGCCAACTGCTAAAATTGCCGTAATGGGTGGCGCACAGGCGGCGAAAACCTTACTACAAATTCAGGAAGCATCTTTAAAAACTAAAGGCGAAGTTATCACACCTGAAAAAGAAGCTGAACTTTTAAAAGAAATTACAGATAGATATGATAGCCAAACAACTCCTTATTACGCTGCCTCAAGACTTTGGGTGGACGGAATTATCGATCCCCTGGAGACTAGGAAAGTAATTTCTTTGGGAATTGAGGCTGCAAATCAATCGCCGATTACGAAAAGATTTAATGTTGGTGTGATTCAGACTTAAAATTACCATGTGAAGGGTTATTGTAAAACTTAGGTTTCTGAGGTGGTGAAAAACATTTATATTAAAGAAGGAAATTACTTCCAGTTCAAGCTGTAGTCGTGCTATTATTTCAGGCTAATTTGTTTGCTCAGGATTGCTAATAGAATTCATCATGATGCGATTGTAGTCGATACAAATGGAGATTTTATAGTTAATCATGAGTTGATATTGGGCCAGCTTAACTCATAAAAAATGGATATTCAGAAATTGATATCAAGAAAATTTTTTGTGGTAATGTTGATTAAAGGGAGTTAACACTGATTTATAAACGCTGGCTTTAAATATTGCTTCTCACCTTGTAATGACGATAGATTTGAATGTTAATAAGTAAACTATGTTGACAAAGCGCATTTGCTAACAATTGTTTAAAGCATTAAATTTGCTTTTCAAATAACGAATTTCAAACACACTAGATAATGTCACAAGAAAACGAACACGTTCAGTGTTTAATTATAGGTTCTGGTCCGGCAGGGTATACAGCAGCAATTTATGCAGCCAGAGCAGATTTAAAACCAGTTATGTACACTGGCATGCAAGCTGGTGGGCAGTTAACGCAAACTACTGATGTAGAAAACTTTCCGGGTTACCCACAAGGAATTATGGGTCCTGAAATGATGGAAGATTTTCGTAAACAAGCAGAACGTTTCGGTACAGATATCCGTTTCGGTTATATCAGTTCGGTAGATTTTTCTGCCACACCACACAAAATTGTGGTTGATGAAATTAAAACCGTTACTGCTGATACCGTAATCATCGCAACTGGTGCAACAGCAAAATGGCTGGGTTTACCAAGTGAGCAACAATACAACGGATTTGGTGTTTCGGCCTGTGCAGTTTGCGACGGATTCTTCTTCAAAGGCCAGGATGTGGCAATTGTTGGTGCCGGTGATACTGCTGCTGAAGAGGCAACCTATTTAGCGAAACTCTGTAAAACGGTACATTTATTGGTTCGTCGCGATGAATTTAGGGCTTCGAAAGCAATGGTAAGCCGCGTATTGGCGACGCCAAATATCATTGTTCATTACAACACAGAAACCGAAGAAATTTTGGGCAACGGTAAAAACGTTACTGCTGTAAAGGTTATCGATAATAAAACGAATATTACTTCAGAAATTCCGGTTGAAGGTTTCTTCGTGGCCATTGGTCATAAACCAAATACCGATATTTTTAAGGGTCAGTTGGATATGGATGAAACTGGTTATCTTTTAACTAAGCCTGGTTCTACATTAACGAACATCGAGGGCGTTTTCGCTTGTGGTGATGTTCAGGATATGTATTACCGTCAGGCAGTTACGGCTGCTGGTTCTGGTTGTATGGCGGCTTTAGATGCTGAAAGGTATTTAGCGGCAAAAGAACATCCGGTAGAAGCCTGATTTTTATAAAGAAAATTAAAATCTCTCTGATTCGCTTCAGGGAGATTTTTTTTGCATTAATATTTTGTAACCATGCCTTATCTTGGTTATTGTAACAGAAATATGGGATTTATAATCTTTCATTATAGCTATCTTGGTTTAATTTAAATTTTATAAAATAACATTATTCTAATACCACATCATGAACAAAACCTTATCGATTTTTATTGGCGTATTAATCAGTACGGGTGTTTTTGCGCAGACTGACCCAAATCTTGGGATCATTCCGGCACCTGTGTCCATTACACGAGCAAATGGCAATTTTATTTTAGATAAGACTGCGGTTTTAATAAATCAGAGCATAGATGGCGCAAAATCTGTAGATTTATTGAATGCATTTATTGTTTCGAAAGCTGGCTTTGCATTAAGGGAAACAAAAACAGCTCAGCCCGGCCAAAAAAGTATTCTACTGACATCTGTTGGAGCAGATAAACTTCCTGCCGAAGGTTACACCATTAAAGTTACACCAACACGGATAATTCTTACGGGTAAAGGTGCAGGCTTATTTTATGCGGTTCAATCGGCCATGCAGATGATTCCAGATAAAGTTGCAGATAAGATCGCAATTCCTGCCGTTGACATCAACGATTATCCGCGTTTTGCTTACCGCGGAACCATGCTTGATGCTTGCCGTCATTTCTTCCCGATTTCGTTCATCAAAAAGTATATAGACCAATTAGCTTACTATAAAATAAATACATTTCATTGGCATTTAACTGACGATCAGGGCTGGAGACTGGAGATTAAAAAATACCCGAAATTAACTTCAGTCGGGTCGATTAGAAATGGTTCAATTATTGGAAACTATCCGGGGAATGGAAATTATTTAACAGAAGTGAAAGGTTTTTACACTCAGGATGAAGCTAAAGAAATTGTAAGGTATGCAGCAGAAAAATACATCACAGTTATTCCGGAAATCGAATTGCCCGGACATGCATCTGCCGCGATTGCAGCCTATCCAGAATTGAGTTGTTTTCCGGACAGAGATACTTTTATAAGTGATAAAACGCCTTGGTCGGGTTCCAGGAAAGGAAAACAAGTGCAACAAACCTGGGGCGTTTTTGATGATATTTTCGTTCCCTCAGAAAATACATTTACTTTTCTCAACAATGTTCTCGATGAAGTGATTGCGGTTTTTCCTTCCAAATACATTCATATCGGGGGAGATGAAGCGCCAAAAACCTATTGGAAAGAATCTGCATTTTGTCAGGCTTTAATGAAAGAAAAAGGTTTAAAGGATGAGCACGAATTGCAAAGTTATTTTATTCAAACCATTGAAAAACATGTGAATGGTAAAGGTCGTTCGATTATTGGCTGGGATGAGATTTTAGAAGGTGGTTTGGCGCCAAATGCAACGGTAATGAGCTGGCGTGGTGAAGATGGCGGTATTGCTGCGGCTCAACAAAATCACGATGTAATCATGACACCGGGTTCTATGGGTTTGTATATCGACCATAAACAATCCAACTCACCAGATGAACCAGTAACCATCGGTGGTTTTGCACCTTATCAAAAAATATACGCTTATGATCCCATACCGAAAGTTTTAACGGCTGACCAAAGAAAGTACATTAAAGGTGTACAGGCTAACATGTGGTCTGAATATATTAAAACAACTGCAAAGGCCGAAAACCATGCTTTTCCACGATTATTGGCCTTATCTGAAATTGCCTGGAGTCCGGTTGAACGGAAAGATTTAAAGAACTTTTCAGAGGTACGTTTACCTGCTCATTTGGCCCGTTTAGATAAAATGAACATTAATGTCTGGATTCCGACGCCAATTGGACAAAGTGATAAACCTTTAACGGGTGGCGATTTTACGCTTGATTTAAAGGTGCCGATTGCAGGAGGAAAAATTTATTATTCATTAGATGGTTCCCGTCCATCAGAAAATGCATTTTTATATACCAGCCCAGTTAAAGTAGTTGTTCCTCAGGGCGAAAAAAGAGTTCTAAGAACAATTGTTATCGCACCAAGTGGTAGAAGAAGTGTAACCACCGAAACTATTTTGAATAATGGAGCTCAGGATGTTAAGCCGGAGGCGAAAAAATAAATCACTTTGTTTTAAAGTCCAATTTTCCTATTTTGGTACAAACCTAAATTGTCCCAAAAAAGAATGATATTGAGAAACTATAATTTACAGCATCTTTTGCTTTTAGCAGGGATGCTTTTTTGTTTTGCATGCTCGGAAGAAAAGCCAAAAGAGGTTAAAATGGAACCGGCTAAAATTGAGAAAAATCCATTTCGTTTTTATAAAGATATTGAAGTTAAACCCGGTTTAAATTTTGAAATTTTAAGTTGGGGAAAAGGTGTAGATTCAATTGGCGGTTACCAGATTTTAATGTCAGACTCTGTTAAAAGCAATTACAAATCTACTGCAGTGGATAGAAAAGGAATAATCACGGATGCATGGAATATGGATTTGGATAATGATGGTAATCCGGAATTATATATTCAACTGTTGAGCAGAAAAAATGTTTCTGATTTAAATGTATTTGAATATTTTGGCGACAGTTTTAATAAGATTAGCTTTCCGTCCCTAACGTCAAATCAAAAGAAAGGTTATTCGGGTAATGATAACTTTTTTATTAAAAACGGCGATCTGTTTCGTTCCTTTCCTATAAAAGATGAAGCTGATTCTACAAAAACGATTACTAAAACCTATCAATATA
>Ga0247804_10000792_pt1 | contig 14547 bp, 13 predicted proteins | sample UWRJL029104C1_FD_181142 | JGI IMG/M metagenome (GOLD analysis project Ga0247804, IMG submission 181142) | Plant litter microbial communities from Arlington Agricultural Research Station in Wisconsin, United States - UWRJ-L029-104C-1 | ecosystem: Environmental > Terrestrial > Plant litter >...
GTCAGGCTGTGGGTAGACCTGGGATTTATAGTAGATTCCCGTTCCTTTGGAATTAAGCTTTAGCTAACTTAACAGATTTAGAAATGTACCTAATGTACCTAGTTTACCCGAGCCACCTTACAACGCGAAGGAACAGAAGATCAAGGGCAATTGATAGGTCACAGGAGTGACTCCAAAGGCGAAATGGGTGGAGGCAAAGTGGCCTATTGACTAGGGTATCGTGATGAGGGTATCGTAGAGAATCCACGCCAAGGGATAGTTAGTGCCTGCGGGTACACCTTACAAGCTTATGTAGATAATCCGCTAGAGTGTAAAGTTAGAGCCATGAACCAATGTAGTGAGATCTCTAGGAGTAGCATAAAAAGCTAGGCAGCCAGACTGACTAGTTTAAAACATGTAATGTGACGGGCAATCATATAACTTTCAGTGCCATCCGAATGGTAGTTTCACTTGAGAGATGATCCGTTAGCTCCTTCAATAAATAAATAAGGTTGAACATCGTCTCAATTTCTGAGCCAGGGTGGCCCTAGCAGCGACATAGTGTTCCAATGAGTGTTATTACTTCGTCTTTGAAGAGGATATCCTCATTTCCCGCATTCCTGTTTCGATTCGACGACTCCATTTGGCTAATATAATTCAGTAATAAATATGTTACAATTATCCTATTACTGTTTGCAACTCTTACCTCTAACTAGCTTCAGTTGCAAGATTTGGAGCCGATGGCACTCATTATACTACCTACTATCTGAGGAGAATAGGGGCAATGAGAGGCTTCAAATACATACAAAGCGTGCTAATTATCGATCAGTTCGTATTTAATGCAAATTACTTTCTAATGCAATATGCCTGTTGTACTCTTGAATGATCTTTAATTGTGTTACGTTCTAGGTCGGATGGCTTCGTGGGCTTCCAGGTGATGCTTCATTAATGAATTCATACCAACATTAACAAGGTATCAACAATCAATGCACCTGATAGTAAGGGGAACAGGCGGCCATTATTAAGCTACCAGCATGACGCCTTATTTGAGGCACAATACTTCGTCTTTATCGACTTGTTCTATTGTTTAAAAAAATAAAAATGAAAAGATCTGCTTTGCAAGAATTTTGTGACAAGATATTCAAAACATTCATTGGACTTTCTTCACTTAGTTGCTTTCATAGGCCTTTCATTGCCAACTCTCTAGCTCTGCTCGACAATAATATAGGGTCCAAGTTTCCGAGTTTGAATCGCTCGGCACCAACCCACTGTCTGTAGTTCTCTTGTAACAATTACCCATCTGAACTGCTATGCTATCATCGTAGTGTAGACCTGATGAGCACCACCATTCTCCCACATCAGAATTTGCTGCCAGTGACCTGTAAAAATTGTCTGAACCTGCAGATGTTCCATCGTGGAAGTCTGGGAAGAAGTAACAGTTCTGGGCACTATAAGTTGTGCCTAGTGGAACTCTCTCCATAACGGGAAAGTGGTATTCGCTATTCTCGATCGGAATTGGCAGGATCAGCCACGTTTTCACCGAAGCCGGCATTAACAAGATGGTCGCACGTAGAGACTTCATCATCAGCAAACCAGTAATAGTATGCAGCTTCCAATCTGCACGGGTTCGATGTGCAATCATTGAGAGACTGGTAGCAGAAGATAATATCGGGATCTTTCGAGGCAGGAAAGGTGGCGGTATTGATCGCCGAGCTTGATGTTGGGGACGAACCCTGACCAGGATAATTCGAGTTGATTACACTCTGAATAGCAGTTGCGAGTGAAGACTCCACAGAGAGATCCGATGCCGTATCATCAGTCTGAGTCGCGGGCCAGTCTTCATATTGACCGCTAACACCAGTGGCGGGCTGGATACTGCCGGATGTGTGGGAAGCTGTGGCAGAGCATCCTACAGTCGGGTCACAAGTTGTGGTACAGGACGACCCTACACAGGCAGTGCTACAAATGCTGAAGGTTGAAGTCTCGCATTCGCTGCTGGAATCATCATCCCCATCACTCCCGCCTAATCCGCCTGCGCCTCCTAAGATACCACCAATATCTGGAGGGCAGAACAAGCAAGGCCCATGGCAGAAGAGACGACAGGGCGAACCACAGCCTGTAATACATGTGGGTTTGGGAAGCCCTAGAGCCCAGGTAGTGGTATGTGTGTTGAGCTTTGGGTCATGTGTAGTTGTAGTCCAAGGATAAGGTGGTGGTGTTATTGTTGATGTAATGGGACCTTGAGTCGTTGTTGGGCCCCCAGAGGTCTGATGGGGATAAAATGTTATAACCGTAGTAGGTACGTCGATGCTGCTTGTCATATAGATCGTGTATGGAGTGGTCTGGTTTACTGTGATTGATTGTTCCCACACATTGATTGCCGTCGTAGTGACTGTGTTTGATATCAGCTTTTTTATGAATTGGAAACCCAAGTAACTTACTATGTGGAAATGTGATGACCGTAGATTCTGAGACTAGAGAATATCCTAGAATTTCTGACGTCGAGCCTGTGGACCTCCAAGTTAATATGTCTTTGTCTGTAGTATTTTGGGGTGCTCGAGATATCATTAAATAGAAATGACTGAGAGAAGCCTGTCTCGCTACTACTAAAGAAATTGGGAATAAATAAACCACTCCAAAGTCCGACTTACCACTTGCTAGCGTTGTAATTCTTGTAGTGAGACGGCTTTGGACGAGAGAAGTGGTGTAAGGCGGCAAGGTGATTGTAGTCGTAGCGGTTAGTAATAAAGGGGGAAAGACCAAGATGCATGGAGGTTTGCAAAAAACCTCTGGGTCAGACTCAGTCCAGATGCTTGGATTAATGTACACTATACCTGACCCACCGGGGTTATCACCTGCTACTTTCACACAGTCTCTGGACTTCGGACAAGTGCCAACAGCGCCTGTATCTGTTCCGAAACCTACCACGATGGGGTTCAAGTTGTAGATACAGTCAGGGCATCCGTCTGAAACGCAACGACCTCCTGCGGCGACGGCTAATATCGTACCGTCAGAGCCTACCACTTCCATGCGTTGAAAACCAGCTGAGACTCCCTCAAATGCTCCATAAATTAAACCTCCGGGGCTTAAAGAAGCAGTTCCTCTGAGAAGCTGGCCATTGCTGTAGGCTCGAAGAGTTGCACCTTCTGTACCAGGACTAAGGACTATGGCATAATTCAACCAGTCTCTTGCAGTCTCGAACCCGTCTGGCTTGACAAAGTAGCCCCCACTAGCTTCACTGGGGCAGGTAGAAGTGGTGAGGATGGAATTATACCACATCGCACCAGCCACCACAGCGCCATTCGGTGGTAACATAGATTTAGGACCAAGACTCTTTTTGAATGCAGTAATGAAGGAACTGATCAAAGGCTGCCAGCCCGCGTGAGAAGAGTCCGAATTTGCGTATAGCAGCGGTTGAGTATCATTGTTCTGTTCAATCCATAGATTTCCAATATAATGACTCTCCGGCCCATCGTTCTGTATCGTTGTAAGTTTTCGCATTTGGAACAACTTCAGATTATATTTGGACATCAGAAACATACCCATGTAATATATTCCACAAAATCGGGAGACGGGTTCAAGTTGAGAATAGCTTCAATACGCTGAGGTAGATTCAGATTCCCACTATTTTAGAGCGTCGATGTCAGTAAAGTCAGCACCACAGACAAGAATCTAGACTCACCCGCGAATGTAGTTTGTGTCATAGGAATCTTTGTATTGCAGCGGACTCAAAGCTAACGAAATGTTCAGCACACGAAGCTCGAAGAGCTTATAGTTATTGTGGGACTTACGCATCATATAAGCCTTGACATGCTGAAAAGTTCCGCCGACGACGACCTGATCAACATCGTAGTCATTTGTTTCAGCGCTCTCGCCAACCTTCGGCCAAGCAGTCTGTACACGGATGTCATTATCAAATTCTCAATTACGAAAACGGCGCTAAACTTACTTCCCAACTAAAAACGCCCTGTATTAAGGGGCCCCAATAGCCCCACCTAAGCCTCTATCAGCAAACTATGTCTCATGGGATCCTACTAGATTGAATTCATACCAGCCTGGATCGCTAGTGTTATAACCGGCTGTGTCATCAATGTCCGGCACAAGATATACCTCGTTATTCAATGATGCTCTCCATGCCTCCCAATCGGTGTCCTCTAAACCCCCAGAACTAAACGAACTGACAAATCCATTGCCATCTGGTCCTTGAAGATACGCGGGATGTCCTTTAAAATCCCTGAAAATGTCATAATACTGGTCGATTTCGACTTTATTAAAAGCATTGCCTTCTGCCCAGAGATCCATGGAAATAAACAACTTGAAGTGAGGGTGGTTATCTCTTGCATAGTCAAACATGTAATTGAATGTCTGTCGCACAAAATTTTGTGTCGGATCTTAACCACGGAAATCGAACTATTAGCATTCATTTGCTTCCTTGATTATTGAGTTTGCTTACCACCAACATTAAGGGCGAAGCCATCAAGTCCCATTGCTACGGCATCATCAATGTCTTTATGAGCATGATCTTCGTTGACATTTCCAACCTGCAGGTATTAGCCTCGCCCTTGGCGCTTGAGAATCAAGGACGTTACCATATAGTGTGCAAAGACCTGCTTCTCACAGACCGCATATGGGCAAGTTCCTTGAGCATTTGTGTCCTCAATCAAAGGAACAACTTGCGGATTCATATTATAAATGCAATCTGGGCAGCCAGAGGATATGCATCTGCCGCCTGCCGCCGCCAGTAATATTGCACCGCCATGTAATAGCTCCATCCTTTGATATCCAGCCTGAACTCCGGTAAATGCACCATAGTTAAGTCCTGGCTTCAGGTTCACTGATGCCAACGCAGCGCCATTACTGTAAGCTTGAAGAGAATATCCAGTGGCGCCAGACTCGAGAACAACCGCGTAGTTCAGTTGATCTGTGCCTGTGTCGAAGCCATCTGGCGGGAGACTGTAGTTTGACACAAGTGCATTTTGATTTACCGGGCATGAAGAGCTTTGAAGAATTGTTTTGTACCAGAGAGCCCCAACCGCAGGGGTGCCTGTCCAGCGCATTGGATCAGTACGGGTCTCGCTAGGCAAGAATGAGAGAGCAAGTGTTCCGTTAAAATGGAAAATAAAGAAGAGTTCCCGCTAGCCAATATTGGAGGAGTTGAAAATGAGATAATTCTGGAAAACAAACCTGAGGGTGGCATCATTTCTGACGCTGGTTTATCAGCTTTCCAAGCTTCTATGAATGACAAGATTAGTGGTTGCCAGCCAGAGTGCGGCCATTCGACGGCGTTGGCATATCTATATGGCAAACTATCATTATTTTGCTCATACCACAAGTTGCCTATATAATGACCTTCAGGGCCATCGTTCTTGGAAAGGGTCAGCGTAGTCTAGGATGGTATATGCAAGTGAAGAACCTTACCCACGTTATCAATTGAATAAAGTCAGGTGACTCAGCCATTCTGAGAATATTCTCCATGCGAGTAGGCAGATTCAGGTCTCCGGCCTGAAGAATTATATAAAGTAAGCTTTGCCTTATTATGCATGAATGAACTAGAACTGCTGAGATATTCCACCAGTTTTCACCCGCAAGCAATAATAGATGATAGTAGCAAATCAACATACTCGATAAACGCTAGTTCCGTATGAATTCTTGTATTGCAGAGCACTCAATGCTTCACGTATGTCAGAAATAGCAACCCCAAACTCATAGAGATATTCTTACACATCATGTAACCCTTCTTGTGCTTTGTGGCTGCGGCAAGAACAGGTAGATCGGGTGAAATGTCTCCAGGATACTGACCCCCAAAACCTGAGCGGTAGGGCCAAGCGGCTTCCCATGAGAAGAGGCCATCACAAAGATCACCCCAGTACTCATACCACTAGAAGAAACACCAAGTATCAGTTGTTGGCCTTCTTGAAATGACATTGATAGTTACTCCATCAGCGCCAGTATAATAGCCAGAGGTTTCGTCAAAATCTGGTATAAAATACATCTGTTGCGCAAAGCTTTCTCTCCAGTCTGTACGAAACAGGGCGTTAGTATTTATGAATCAGGGAGGTAGTGAAGCATTACCTGCCCACGTGTCGTTATGCTCGCCACCGGATGAGAATGTTGATATCAAAGGTTTCCCGTTAGGCCCTAAGTAATAGGCAGAACTCCCTAAGTGATCTGCTAGCAGATTGTGATATGCACTTGGCTATATCAGACGAACATTAGTCTATGAACGTACACCATAGTAGGAGGGAGGGGGGAGGAGGGCAAACCCCGCCACAAGCTCCTGTGCTTCCCTCGTAGCACGAGTTGCCCGAGGCATAAACGTCCAGACTGAAGTAAAACTTGAAGCCTCTGTACTCCGCGTAACCAATGAGATTACTAACAGATTCTGGAATCCAAAACTGGCTTGGATCTCCTATATTGAATGCGAATCCGTCAATCTAAAAGGGTTGTCAGTGCTGAATAGCCAATAATTCCGGTAATGACCCACTCCCATTGCAATAGCCTCATCGATATCTTGCTGAGCGTGTGCTTGCGTAATTGTTCCCAGCATGTAATGTGCAAAGACCTTTTTTGCCTTGGTTGTTGTAGTAGCGGCTGCTGCTGCCTCAATTCTAGCTGCACCATTTACTTTTAACAGTCTTCCTCTTGTAGAGGTTGGTACAGAAGTGTTGCTGGACAGGGAGAGAACAGTCGAATTAGAAGATGATGAGTTCAGACGTCTATCATCTGAAAGAGTGGTATTAGACCAAACTGGGTTCGAAATTAACGTGTTGTTTAAATTCGAAGTCGTCTGGGCTGGGATACTGGTTGAATTTCTGGAGGTTGAATGGTCGGGTTTGCCCTTGGATACAACACCAGACGACCATGACAAAATGCTGGTGGTATTAGAGGGAATGGGGGAAGCCCAAACTGATGATGACTTGACCACAGAGGAGTGAAAAGCAGAGTGGGTAGTCGTTTCATTAGAAAGGTGAGTTGTGTTTGGGAAAACAGCAGAACCACGGGAAGCCGTGAGGAAACCAGAAGCCGAGCTGGCTATCAGCACCGGCAGCACACTTTGAACACGCATCGATTCAACTTTGAGTATGTATCACAACGCAAAACTGGAAATTTGTTTAGATTACTATAATACAAAGAGAAACTTGCATAGGGTTAGGGTCTTTGCAGATTTATAGATAGGAATATTGTCCATTGCCTTCTAAATTTCAAGGGGACGTTGGGAAGCTCGATGCAGTAGGTTAGTATGCTATGTGATGTAACTAGTTTGACGAAGGCCGCTATTAGAAAGATAAAAGAATACAGGGAGGTATGGGTTGAGTGTTGAACGGCCCTTCTCACATAAGTTTTACGCTAGTAAATTTACTAGTACTATCAATTGATCAATAAGCATTTGTTATAAAGGGAGAAATTATTGTTTTATAACGCGTAACATTAAGCCAGAGATTGTCAGAATAGCATCAACGGATATTATAATAAAATTTGATTTGTGTACGAAAATCAAGGCAGTAATTGGAGCTCAACCACTGAATAGTAGGCATCAACCCTCCCCTACTACTGTACTTATTTATCTGTACCTTAAGAATATCTTTTCTCTAGACTAGTCTATTTACTTCTTTGAGGCGCCATCCTCTCGTCGCGACTATAGGCCCCGGACGGTTACCTAATTTGGAATTTGAATATTGGTTATATATTCAGCACTGCGGCCCCTGTCAAGTAGGACTATATGTTCAGAATCCACTAACAGCCACAAAAGCTTGTTAGACGCATGACATGTACAGTGAGTGTCCGTGCTAAGCTAGCTATAGGAAGTCAAGCGGTTACCTGTCAAAGTTAGAGCACGGAGGATGTGTATACGTATTGCTCCCTAAAGTACTCTTCAGCCAGGAAATTGGTTTTATAGACGGGGTGGCACCGACGAACATCGGCGAACTAAGGTATTTCGTTCTAGTAAAGGTGGGAAGAAGGGTCCACGGCAAGGTTCCGGGCAAGGGTGGTTCATGCAGGTGCGTTCACACTAAACTTGACAGGATGTAGACAGGGGTTATTGAATAAGCCTCGGCGAGTACGGGACAACGTAGGACGATAGTAAATTACAATTACATCAAGAAGAGGATGAAGATGGGGGTTAAGAGGTTGCCGAAGCTAGACATAAAGTAGTTATGACACTAGAGACGGAAAGACGGGAGACGGCATCCGCGGACACAAGTAAAGCTTGAATAACTTAAATTCAGTTGGATGCGAACACGTAGGTATGTAGCTCAATGACTTAATGTCATACATGAAGATTCTACTTTTCAATGATTCCCTAACATTGTTTTTAACTTATACTATAATCACGCAACACATTTCAAACCCTCTATGGTGCATAGACTCCTTCATTTCTACAATTTCCACTCCCGCTCAGGAGGAAAGTGCTTTAACTTGGCCAGTTGCCAGTGTTACCTTCTTATCATTGTTCTGATACTGCCAATATGCGGTAGCAAAGAAGGTGTAGGTCTCGGGATTTCTTGCAATGAGGTCCTAGTTGGAATATCGTGTTAGATTTGCCTAATAAGAAGACAACGAGAGCCACATCTCCTGGGCTATTTACGACATTTAAATCCGAAGAATGGAAGAATGGGGCTTAAGCAGAAGTAGAAAGGACTATTAGGGGGGTAAGAACTCACCTTTTGGGTCAAACTATTCAGATTTGGTTGTGCATCTGGAGCATCTGGATCTTCGATATTGGTAGTTGCTGGGACTAGCGCTAGGGCTCCCTTTGTTTTAATCACTTTCTGTATGGTTGTGATAAGATCTGTGGAACCAAATAATGTTAGCACTTTCAGGCTACTACGAACGATTCAGAGTATTTTGCTTACACGCTGCGTCTGGAGTTTCCGGAGTACCAAGAACGACATGAAACGCCTCATGGAATAGGGTTGCTGCTTGGGGAACAAGTGTTTTGACAAATCTGTTGACTAAAAGACTAGGTTAGCTCTTTGTCTCACTGATAATAAAGGGAAAATTCAGCAACCACTACTCCGCTGTAGAACACAGAACACACGTTTATATATGGTCTCTGAAGGTAAGATCTAAGAAAAACAAACAAATGCTAGAGGCAATCAACACCTACCGGTTGCTGCTGAATTTCCAAGGGCAGAATCTCTCGTTGGCTTGTTGTTGATAATATTCCGCATACAAAGCGTGACTGTATTCGGTACCGTGTTCGTCTGAGTACCTCCTAGGTTCTTCGGATCGTTACAGTATTTATTGCCTCCTGAAGGAACATCGAATATAAACTCATCGATATCAGGTGACCAGTATGGCACATTAGAATTAGCGGTGTGATCTGCTAGGAACAATCTATCGAGACACTGTGTTTCAGCTATAGATCATATCGACGACTGCAATTTATAGACATTAAGCAGACGTGGCATCATAATTGACTCAGCAAGCAGGGACGGCCGAAATTTCAGCGACTGAGAAATATCTCAATGAAAAAGAACTCTAACAGCACCTACTCGTCACGGTAGTCTTCTATGTCTTCAATAGATGGCGGGTGCAGGTTTCCATTATCGTCAAAAGGCCATGTCTGACCGTTGTCATCTTTTGCCACATCAGTGCGTTGATACTGCATGAGCCAGTCGCTGTCGCAAAAAAGAAAAGGCCTTTTGTCGTTTTCGAATGTGGCCCGGCCTTGGAAGAAAGCGTTGACCTCGTTCATGTTGCCTTAAGTGAATTTAACAAGTCTCTGTCGTACCATAGGTGCAAGAGGGAAACTTACTCTGAGTAGCCTTGAAAGTCCCGTCTGTGGTGCTACTTATTCCAAAGTAGCCCATGAGAGTAGCCAGTGCAACTGGGTTGCCAACAGCAGCATCCAGATACGCATAAGCACCTGCTTGCGCAAGCTTCTGGGAGTCCGTCCAGAACTGAGCCAATCTTCAGAAGTTCGTCAGCTGTTGTTTGGAAATTGTCTTGGGCAGAAACTGAGATTGGAAACCTAGCCTACTGGGTAGAGTAGCTATCACATCCTCCATTTGTGGTGCCTGATTTGACAATGAATACGTCGCCAATGTTGACAGCTACAAGGAATGGAAGATAAATATATATCAACAGAATAGCAGGACCCATAGGAAATCCTGAAAGTTGTAACATTGTGTGTTTGTCTTCAAATTATCGTGGAAAATGAATGATCTGTCAGAGGGGATACGATGGGATACCGGTAAAACAATACATTCTACATCACACACAACCTGTCAAACAATAAAGTATAGTTTCCACGTTTCCACACTGATGAAGCTACACCTGCAACTAGGAAAACTGTCACATACATGCTAACCAAAATCCCAGGGTACTGTATGCCGACTATGGTGTCCGTGACTAGATGTTGTTAATATGCAGCGATAGCTTCAGATTAAAACATACCTTGTCTAGAGTATAACAAAGTTCCCGCCTACACAAGCATACACTAGCGCGAGCTGTTACCGCTGAGGTATTCCATCTAGCAAAATATAGACAGATTATACAGAGCACCGCAACAAACTCGGAGATACTCCGATTTGACTAATCTTCAAAAAGCTTGCTATAGGTTTGTAAATTTTCCTCTGACGCCAGACGTTTTATACAATTAGCTTTTCATGGAGTTTAACACAAGCAGTTATGACAGCATATGTATAAATTCTTTTGAAGAAGATTTGAAAAGGGATAGACAAAATTGGGCAGTTTACAAACTTGAATTCAAGAGAGTCGTATGACGAGCTATACCCATTCGAGTTAGGGTATTTATATAACAATTATAATTTGCATGCGAATATATGGTAAAAATGGTAAAAATGCTTGAATGTATAATATGGAGACTCTGGCGGGACGGGAATGACGAAACCCCGTCAAGCTATAGGTAGATCAACCAAAAGGGGCTTGGCTTTTGGGAAGAGGGAGCTACCCCTTTGCGTGTGCATAAATGCGACGTGCTCCTGCGCATCTGACCTGCTCTCCTAGTGCATCTGCAGGAACTACTATCAAGGACTTCCCAGCCAAAAGCAGGGCATTTAAAAGCAGCAAGAAAGTTGAGCTGAAGTGAACAGAAGCGACCAGGGGCCGAGCAGCTTGTACCGAAATGGGAACCTAGACTCAAGCGAGAAGTGGGAGCTCCCAGAAGGTGCCTTCGAATTCCAACTGATTGTCCCAAAGCGTCCGACATCAAATGGAGTACGGAAGTCACTGCAATATGCAAAGAATGCATGAATGTATGATAGCATCCTGGGAATTGTACGTCCTAGTGGTTGAAATGTGATTGCGAAGAAAACGGGGCTCCAGACGGAGTCCTACCGCCCCCCCTCTTTTTCCTCAAATTATTCCATACAGGAAGTTTTAAATGTTCAATATCCTATACCTATTAACCAGGAGAGATAGTTGAGACTTAGCAGACCTATTTTGATTTGTGTAAATACTGCACTCTGAAAGTGGGTTACTCTCTGTGAGAGCTTGAAAGTATGAGCGAGGTTGAAGCTATTCTTAAGGCTAGATGAAAACAACACGCTGTATCCATCTACGAGTAGCTCAAGCTTCTTGTCAAAGAGCGTCTATGCACTGTAGCGTTTAGTGTATCACAGCGGGGGCATTGGGCGAGTGGTGATCATAGTGAGACTTTCATTCTGTGCCAGGGTATTCGTTATTGAGAATTCCTCCTTCCGAAAATGGACAAGAACACAAACATACGTCTACACTATCGATTTCCTACTGTAGTACATCCAACTAGAAATATAATGCTACATAGAACCGTCGCTCGCACGGGATGTGGGGTGTCGATTGTGAAAAAGATGCCCGCGTTTTCTCCTTCGAGATTCAGAGAATTTGAGCACACACTTGAAATCCCTTAATGTAAAGTATTGAAGAGAAGCAAAAAAGTCAATGTTACTTGGTGGTGTCTGGTGACTAAGTTATAACTGACTTAGACCCTAATATAGTAGATAATCAACTCGACGAATATAATAAGCTTGGGGTGCACCTATATGCTGACGTGCGGGTGTTGGAAAACATTATCTTCGAAACCACCACCCGACCGCCTTTCCAGAATTAAATTGAATTATTCTAATTGATTTGTTGATAGATTTATACAAAAGTCATTGGGCTTTGAACTTTAGATTCACAGGCGTTGAGGTTATTCATGGTAAGAGTGAAGTTGTTAGACGAGCCAACCCCTTACTAGTAAGCGAGACCACAACTGACAAATTACATCTTGAGCAAAGAGGTATCGAAATATTTAATCGCCATAAGTCTCATATGAATGCGACCTAAATTGAGACTTTCACAACGCCCAATCTTGTGATCCTGATTATTTATGGTTATAATTTTTTTTTCACTTGGGAACTGTAATTTATTGTTTTGTGATGTTTATGGCGATTTAATATGCCATGGATACACCACAGATCTCAAACCAAGGACCAAACCCCATCCACTTCTTTAATGCCAATCTCCCTCCCTTCATCCAACGCTCTCCTGCCACCCTCCAAGATCGCCGTCGTAGCCAGAGTATTTCTCAGCGTCGGTAAACCCCTTCTGTCCAACTCCTTGATACCTTCTTCCCCTTTCTCATTCGCTAGCTTACATCCATCGATGAACTTCTCAAAAGATACGTAGCCGTATCCGCCCTGACCTGCAAAGTGGCCCTCTTCATCGGGCGCGTATTTCATGTAGAAGGGGTTGTACCACATTAGTCCGTTAGATAACGAGTCATCGGCGACATCGTAGCCGCGTTTGGCTTGATTGATACGGATCTCGCCGCCAGAGGCGAGGTAGTGGAAGTATTGGTTAGAGTGGACACCAGCGCGTTGTGGTGCTGTCCAAGACGCTGTGTAGACCTGAACTCCTGTTAGCCTTCCCTCTGTTCATTCGAAGTGATCAGTAGGAGAACATACACCCGTGGCGATCTTGCTCGGATCGGTTTTCAGTTGCCATGTAACCATTACAGTAATAGTATCCTCGGTGGCAGGGTCACAGCCCAGGCCCACAGCAACACCTTTCCCAGCGCTGGCCGACACTTTGATCGGGGTATAGCCCTTGTCGCTAACCATGGAATCACAGATGTCGATATGGTGACTGTTCAAATAATACGAGATATCCGAGTCCACACCAGCCCACGCTTTGAAAGTCTCCAATTGACTTTTTGGCTGACTCATATATGAGTAGAAATAGTTGAATTCACCGAGCTTTTGCGCTTTGTATCTAGCATCAGCGTATGCAGGATCAAACCGCTTGTGATGCTCGATATAGACAAAGACGCCGTGTTTCTTGGCTGCGGCAAGGAGAGCTTGGTGGTGCTCGAGAGTTTTGACCGCTGGCTTCGTGATGAGCACGTGAATCTTGCGCTCAATAGCATAGAGAGCAATTGGGTAGTGAGTGGTATCTGGAGTAAATATAGTAATGGCGGAGCCGGGAGCTAGAGCGTCAATTGCGGTTTTGTAGGCATTGGCATCGATTCTGTCGTTAGCGGGGTAGGACTCAAAAGAGGTGTCTAGATTATTGTAGACATTGGTGATATTTTTGGAGAGATGTTCACCTGTGTGGTGTTAATGATGCAGCGTTAAGGGATAGGAGAGGGTACGCACGAATGGCAGGGAATTTTCCTCCAAAGGTCCCAACCATAGAGAGCTTTCCAACCTTCCCCCGTCGACGTAGATCGAACATAGTTAAACCTACGACTCCAACCTTCTTGTCCGAACCTGAAGCTCCGCTGCCAACGAATCCGGTGGTATATTCACCAGTCCCAACCATCAAGACATCCAGGGGCTTTGGGCCATCCTCGGACTTGCCCAACTGGTTGCTTGCAATTGAGGCCATCTGGTCGTCTACTTTGTGACTTCTTGGATCTCCTTAATTATTTGGTTCCTTCTTCGACATATAATTGAAGACGAGACCCCTAGAAATAAAACTGATTGAGAACAGCAACTACGTATGGAAAGAAACGAACACAACGGTGGTTGTCGCGTCTGGGGAAGCTTGTATGTAGCTTACTTGTTGATGGACCATGGGTTCCGACGGAAGAAATGAGGGGTCCTCGGAAAAATGGTGGAGAATTACTCCGGCTGGGAGCAACGGTACAGAATGTAGCATAAAGTATCGTGGGTGTGGAGAGTACCAAGGGGTGGATGGGAGCTTGGGCGAGAGGAGGTTTTTACGGTGGATTTGAATTCCGCACAAGTCACTAGAGCACATGTCTCATTTATGTGCTGTACACTTAGATTTGTTTACTATCTCTATACACCTGGGCGCTAGTTTGGGCTGGTTTTGGTGGACGAAGGGTGGCTGGCTAGCACAGGCACAGGCACTGGTACTGGCACTGGCAATGGCACCCTTTCTCCCGTCCTCGAGAGTGCCTCCTTTCTAGTGATGAGATGAGATGCGTGGTCTGTCTGTCTGTCTGTCTGTCTGTCCCGTACGCATCTGCCAGAGCGGTGCACCGTCGCGCTTGACCTCGACGCTGCTGGTCTATTCCTGACCGGGCATTCAGCCTGTCGATCTGTGCCACCGCCCTCTGGCCTGCGTGGCCCTGTCCTGTCCCTCGGGCAGTCTGCCATGGCATTATCAGATTGA
>Ga0247804_10000793_pt1 | contig 14544 bp, 12 predicted proteins | sample UWRJL029104C1_FD_181142 | JGI IMG/M metagenome (GOLD analysis project Ga0247804, IMG submission 181142) | Plant litter microbial communities from Arlington Agricultural Research Station in Wisconsin, United States - UWRJ-L029-104C-1 | ecosystem: Environmental > Terrestrial > Plant litter >...
AGAGGCGCTGGCGCCGTAGGATGTGTATTCGCTTTTTGAATGGGTCTCAAAATCGCTCGACGCAAAGCTGAACCTGGTCCAGCCGCCTTTTACGAAGTTGCCCGGTACCAGCGAAGTGTAGAAGAAATCGGAGCCGGATGCCAGGCCGGTGAGTTTGGCTTTTTCCAGTGCGTCCTTATAATCGGCCTTTAGCAGGCTGAGGTCTTTCGACATGATCTGGTCGATGCGCGCCGCTATGCCTTCGTACTCGTTTTTATAGCCGTTGGTCACCCAGTCGAACATCGCCGCTTTCACCTTGCTTCTTAAGGCATTGGCATTGAGCGCCCAGAAATGGATCGCTTCGGAGTTGGCGGCCGAAAGGGCATTCACTCGGTGCGTATTGTATTCGAGTACCGCGTCGATGTAAGCGGCCATCTTTTCGTTGTACAGCACCACCATCGGGCTGGGTTCCAGCACTTCCGTTTCTTCGTCGGTAATCAGGTCTTTCTTCATCCTTTTCACCTGCAGCAGTTGTTTAAACTTTTCTACTTTTTTCTTTTCTTCCTCCGTGAGTTCGGTGTTGGCCACCTGGCTGAATTTGAGCGCGTAGGAATATACATCGGACAGGGTGCCTTCATTTTGCTGGATGCTCAAAGGGGCAATGCCGGCTTTGCCGCTGGCGCCGTTGGTGCCGGCGTTGATGTCGGGAATAAAATCCACCAGCCGCGCCAGGTTCTCTGCTTGCATGTACAACTGCGCGGTACTGGAAGCACGGAGGGCTGCTTTTTCGGCATCGCTCAGCGGGATGGGTTCGCCCTTATCGTCTTTCGGCAGGCTCTGTGGTTTCAGGACACCGGTAAGGCCGAGGTTAAGAAATTCAAGGTCCTTTGCCGTAATGGGAATACCGGGTGAAGCCCAGCTCAAAAAATTATCTTCGGAAATGGGCGCCACCGTACCATCGCCCTGCGTAATGATCTGGTACAATTTACCCAGGATACTGTGCATGAGCGTATCGGGCATCATGTTCTTTAAATCTGGCATAAAATAGTTTTTAAAATGATTGCCTACTCTTTAACCAGGATTTTCGGCGTACTCCTTATGTGGTTACGGGTTGTTGAGGTTGATGCACAAAGGTTGTTTGGCGCAACCGCGGTTACAACAGGAGCTTTACGGAATATTCAACCAAAGATTACGGGTACGCGCCAGGGTATTTTTACGGTAGTGCCGTTTGCGGCGGTTCCCATAAATAAAATTATAAGTTGCAGTTGTTCAACAGGTTGAAGCGCGATGAAAGCAACACGGCCGCAACAATATTTTTTTCACGGGAAACGCATATTAATTTTAACCCTCACCAACTAATCTTCTTTTATGAACAACTCCCTGGTTCGCGTACTTTTTTCTGTGTTGTTGATTGCGGCCGTGACTGCTGCCATATACTTTTACCTCCAGAACAATAAACTGGAAAAGCAGGTCACTTACCTGCGCACGCCGGCTACGGATAAGAATGGTTGTCCCGATCCCTGCAACAGGGAACTGAAATGGATCAGCATCCGCGAAGCGGTAAAGATGATCGCTACCTACGGCGAAAACCAGGGCAGCCTGGTGAACAAGGCCATGTCGGAACAAATGAGGGAGTTGGGCGTACCGGCCGGCAGGAGCCGCTTTTTCGACAGCCGCTTCATCGTATTCCCCATGGATACCATCAAGGCCATGATCTGCAGCATTGATAAAATGCTGAACCAGTACAAACCGCTGAACGCCGACAACCGGCCCATCCGTACCTGCGAAGTGGGCATCAAATATTATTATGCCGCCTATCCCGGCCTCGACGCCGGCGATAACCTGGCGCGCACCTACCAGGGCAGGCATACGCTGGTGATGATACCGGCTTACGTTAATTCATCCACGGGCGCTTACACCGATTTTTTCCCGGCGGCCACCGATCCAGCAACACGCCGGCCCATAGAACTGGAACGGCTGGCGCAGATGGACAGTTCGCGCCTGCGCAGGCCCGGCATGCCGCTGCAGATCCTTACCCTTTCCATCAACGATGAAAGGATCGGCAGGAACCATGGTACGCTTTGCCCGCCGCCCGAAAACTGTACTTCGCCTTTATTGCAACTGGCCGATCAATAATCAAATAACCGGGCATGCATCCTTATGTAGATATTTTATTGTGGCTGGAGCGGCTTTGCCTGCTGGTGACACTCGTATATTTTAAACGGCTGAAAAACGACGGGCTGGTTTTTATTCCCATCCTGCTGCTGGTGATCGTACTTACGGAAACCGTGGGCCTGCTGATCATGAAGCAGGGGATCACCGGGCTCAATTCAAAATCCTGGTTCAATTTGATGATGCCGGTGCAGTTCATTTGCCTGCTGCTCGTCTTTTTAAATAAAACAAGGTTCCGCTACTGGAAGCGGGTGATCGTATTTTTTTGCGGGGTGATCGTAGCGCTCACCCTCGTTTACCTTTTGCTGTACAGGAACGAAAAATTCAACACGTTGAATTATACCATCGGGTCGGTATTCGTGTCGGCCTGTTGCCTGCATTATTTATTCGAATGCATGAACAGTCCTTTCATTGCCGATGTTACGCGCGATACGCTGCTGTACTTTTCATTGGGCACCTTGTTGTTTTACCTTGGTACGCTGCCACTTTATTCCATGTACAACTACCTTTACAGCACGCATAAAAATATTTTCTTCGCATATTATAAGCTGGGTTTCGTGCTCAATTATGCGATGTACATTCTGATAAGCTTTGGTATACTATGGACGAAAAGGAAATAAATATATTTTTCATCAGCATCACGCTCACCGTGCTGTTGCTCATCATGGCGATCTACTTCATCATCATCAGCCTGAAGCGCCGGCAGTTGTTCTTTAAAAAAGAAAAGGAGAACACCGAACTGCTGCACCGCAAGGAACTGCTGGAAGCCCGGCAGGAAATGCAGCAAACGCTGATGCAGAACATGGGCGCGGAACTGCACGATTCGGTAGGACAAAAACTGACGCTGGCCTTTTTACAAATGGAGAATGCATTGGGCCTCGGCAATATGGAAGCCATTAAAAAACACATCTCCATACAGAACACGCTTATACAGGAATCGCTGGACGAGTTGCGCAACATGAGCAAGATATTAGTGTCGCACGATTTTTCGGATTTCAGCGCCGTGCGTTTTTTACAGAAGGAAATGTTGCGGGTAAATCAAAGCGGTTTGTGCAAAGCCATTTTAATAGCGCCGGCAGGGATACCCGTTTCGAGGGACGAGCGCGTGGAACTGACGCTGGCGCGGATCTGCCAGGAATTTATCCAGAACAGCCTTAAATACAGCGGTTGTACCGAACTTAGGGTAGAAGTAAGAACCGATGCGGGCAGGTTGACGGTATTGTGTACCGACAACGGCAAAGGCATCGACCCCGACAAAATGAATGCGTACGACAGCCGGTCGGGCAGCGGCATGCAAACCATCAACAGCCGGGCGGCTTCCATCAATGCGAAATGCGAATGGCAGAACGACAAGGGCACGCGCCTAAAGATCGTATTGCCCATAAACGAAAACGAACATGCGGCATAGTATTGTTATAATAGATGATCACATCCTCATTGCGCAGGCGTTGGCCACGATGATCAGCGGCATCCCCAATTTTGATGTACTGTATGTATGCGGGACCGGCCAGGAAATGATCGAAAAGTTCAAACAGCCGAAGAACATTCCCGACCTGGTGATACTGGATGTGCAGATGCCGGTGATGGATGGCTACGCGGTGGCGGAATGGCTTAGCGAAAATCACCCGGAGATCATTTCCATCGCGTTGAGCATGCAGGACGATGATGAGAAGATCATTAAAATGATCCGCGCCGGCGCCAAGGGTTACCTCTTAAAAAGCATCCAGCAAAAAGAACTGGCGCTGGCTTTGACCACGCTCATCAAAGACGGTATTTTTTATTCGGCCAAGGTAAGCAAGATACTGGCCAGCGATTACAGCAAAAAGCAGGTGGTGCAACGCGCGCTGAGCGATAAGGAAAAGGAACTGCTGCCGCAGCTTTGCTCCGATCTTACCTATAAGGAAATTGCGGTGGCCCTGTTTTTAAGTCCGCGCACCGTGGAAGGTTATGCCAACAACATCATGGAAAAACTGAATGTGCGCAACCGCATCGGCCTGGTGATATTGGCGGCTAAAAAAGGATGGATATAGCCCTGCCACAGCCGCTTCAAATAAATTGGGGTATAACCTCATAATGAATATCTTTGCGCCACTAAAAAAACAACCCACGATCAACAGGGCATAGTGCGGGCGGGCCATAACAGATTTGTAGCCTGGTAAGACCGGGCTATTTCTTTAACCTTTCGTTAACCTGTATGGCATCTAATTTTGCCACTCAAGAATTACTTATGAAGAAAATATTACTTGTGCTCGTAGCTGCAGCCGGTGTTTTATCCGCAGCCGCTCAAACGGATACAAAGAAAAAAAACAAGGCGGATGTGATCAACCGTGCAGGCGATCACCTGATGTTACAGCTTAGCAGTGATCATTGGATCGGTACGGCCGACAGCGTGGACAGGCACATGAAAGGACTCGCCCGCGGGCTGAATGCTTACGTAATGCTGGACAAGGTTTTTAAAGGCGCGCCGCAATTCAGCGTTGCCTTTGGATTGGGCGTAAGTACCAGCAACATCTATTTTAAGAACATGAGCATCGACCTTAAATCCAAAAGGACTACCCTGCCTTTCAACAACCTCGATAGCTTCGAGCGTTTTAAAAAATACAAATTAACTACCGCTTACCTTGAAATACCCGTGGAACTCAGGTTTACACTGAAACCTGAAAAGGAAGACCGCAGCGTGAAAGCGGCCATCGGGTTCAAAGTAGGCACCATGCTCAATGCGCATACCAAGGGTAAGAACCTGCAGGATGCCAGCGGCCGCCAGATCAATTCCTACACGATGAAGGAGAACAGCCGGAGCTTTTTCAATTCTACCCGCCTGGCCGCAACGGCAAGGGTAGGTTATGGTAATTTTTCGCTCTTCGGCAGCTACCAAGTAAACAATATGTTTAAGGATGGTGTGGCTTCGGATACGCGGCTGTTGCAGGTGGGATTAACGTTAAGCGGTTTATAAAATAATTCAAAGGTTAAAAGTCAAAACCTTAAAGTGGACCTCCTGCTTTTGGGTTTTGACTTTTGCATTTCGCCGATGTTCCGGTTCGTGGGGGCACGAACCGAGGCGCACAAATAATTCAAAAGTTAAAAGTCAAAACCTTAAAGTGGGGCTTCCTGCTTTGGGTTTGACTTTTGCGTTTTTACTTTTTAAATGTCCCGGCGGGGTCTTCGCTTTTGAAACTTACAGGTTAACGTGTTGATCGTGAGGCCCCGCTGAGTAAATCATACCTGCATACATCAGGGTTTACCCTAACTTTTCTCTACCCTTAAAATTCGTTGGTGAAAACCCCGATGGGACGGAGGCCTTCCCAGTTTTGGGTTTTGACTTTTGCATTTTGACTTTTCGGTTTTTCGTTTCGTGAGCCACGAACCGAGGCGCGCCAGCATTTCACATCTTCCAGTTTTCACATCTTCACATTGCTTTAAGCTCTTTAGGTTTTCATTACAGATTGGTTTAACTTCGCGCCTCACTCTCCACCATGAGCGACGAAATCAAACACGAGTGCGGCCTGGCCTTCATTCGCCTCCGCAAACCTTTCAGTTATTACCAACAACAATATGGCACAGTATTGTACGGCCTCAACAAGCTGTACCTGCTGATGGAAAAGCAACACAACCGCGGGCAGGATGGCGCGGGCATTGCCGCCGTAAAGCTGAATACCGAACCGGGCTATCCCTTCATGCACCGGTTGCGGAGCGGGGCCAACCAACCCATTGCCGACATCTTTTCGCAGGTAGGCAAAGAAATAGCCGAAATAGAAAAATACCAGCCCGACATCAAGAACCACCCGGGCCTTATGAAGGGCCATATCCCTTACCTGGGGGAGTTGTTGCTGGGACATTTGCGCTATGGTACGCAGGGCAAGAACAACGCAGAATTTTGCCACCCGTTCATCAAGCGGCATACTATACCGGCCCGCAACCTCGCGCTGGCAGGTAATTTCAATCTCGTCAATACGGAAGAACTGTTCGGGCTCGTGAACATCGACCCGGGTGAATTCCAGCGCCAGAGCGACCTGGCGGCGATGATGGAAGTGCTGCACCATTTTATTGTAAAGGCCGATGAAGCCTTTCCCGGTGAAATGGACATTGTGAAAGTGTTGAAGAAAGCGGTGCCCTTGTTCGACGGCGGTTTCAACTTCAGCGGCTTACTGGGTACGGGCGAAGGTTTCGTGATGCGGGATGCGCACGGCATCCGTCCCTCTTACTATTTCATCAGCGACGACGTGATCGTTGCAGCCAGTGAACGCGCGGCCATCCGCACGGCCTTCAACGTAGGTGAAAATGAAGTGCAGGAACTGATGCCCGGCCACGCGCTGATCGTTAAAGCCGACGGCAGTTACAGCATCGAACAAATTGTAGAGCCGCAGGAACGCAAGGCCTGTAGTTTTGAACGCATTTATTTTAGTCGCGGCAGCGATGAAAAAATATACAAGGAACGCAAGGCGCTGGGCCGGTATTTAAGTGTGCCGGTATTGAAAGCCATCGATTACGACCTGAAGAACAGCATCTTTTCTTTTATTCCCAATACCGCGGAAACTGCTTTTTACGGCCTGTTGAAAGGCGCGGACGAATACCTGAAAAAAATAAAGGTAGAACGCATCCTGAGCTGGGGCAATGATTTCGACGAAGAAAAATTGTCGGAGATGATCAGCCGCAAGATCCGTTTTGAAAAGATCGCGATCAAGGATGTAAAGCTGCGCACATTTATTACCGAAGACAGCAGTCGCAACGAAATGGTGCAACACGTGTACGATATTACCTACGGTACCGTTCGCAAAAACGAGGATACGCTCATCGTGATCGACGACAGCATTGTGCGGGGCACCACGCTAAAGGAAAGCATCATTCGCATGCTTGGCAGGCTGAAGCCCAAAAAGATCATCATCGTTTCTTCGGCACCGCAGATCCGTTACCCCGATTGTTATGGCATCGACATGAGCAAGATGGGTGATTTCATTGCCTTCAAGGCGGCCATCGAATTGTGGAAGGAAAGCGGGCAGGAATCTGTACTGAACGACCTGCTGGATAAATGCAAGGAACTGCACCGCAACAACCAGTTGCATACCGAGAACATCGTACGCCAGGTGTACAAACAATTCAGCATCGAGCAGATCACGAACAAGATCGCCGAACTCATTACACCCAAAGATTTCGATATTCCCGTGCAGGTTATTTATCAAACCATTGAAGACCTGCACCGCGCCTGCCCCACCAACCTGGGCGACTGGTACTTTACCGGTAACTACCCCACCCCCGGCGGCAACAGGGTATGCAACAAGGCCTTTATGAATTATATGGAAGGGAAGGATGTGAGGGGGTATTAGTTAAAGGTTGAAAGTTAAAGGTGGGCAAAGGCAAAAGTGAAAACGAAAAACCAAAAAATTTTATATGTTATGCTTAATAAAAAGCAGGAGCCCAAAAGCGATCTTCACTTTTGGGTTTTTACTTTTAACTTTTGACTTACCAATTAAAACCGTTAAATAATAAATTAGCCATGAAGACCCTTTACATCATCCGACACGCGAAAAGCGATCAAAGTTTTTTTGGAAAGGATTTCGACAGGCCGCTCAACGACCGGGGCAACCGCGATGCGCCCGACATGGCGAAGCGTTTGGTGAAGAAAAAAGTAAAGCCTGATCTTTTTGTAAGCAGTCCATCGGTGCGTACGCAACAAACGGCCGCTTATTTCTGCAAGGCTTTTGATGTGCCGAAGGAAAAGGTTTTGCTGGTGGATGAACTATACCATGCATCGGCCGAACAATTGTACGCTTCTATCCTGCAACTACCGGAAACGGCCTATACCATCCTGCTTTTTGCACACAACCCCGGCATCACTTATTTCGTGAACAGCCTTACCGATGCCATTACGGTTGATAACATGCCTACTTCAGCGATCTTTGCCATCCAGGCGGATTGTGAACAATGGCAACAGTTTGAAACAGCAACCAAAAAATTCCTCTTCTTCGATTATCCAAAAAGTAAAAGCAATTAATCCCATCAACCGTTCTGCTCATGAAGTACCTCGTTTTTTTAATCCTGTTGCTGGTTACCCGGCCTGTTGCTTTTTCTCAGGCAAAAGAATTCATCATTAAAAACAACGGCGATACGGTGAATGGGAAAGTAACTTTTCATAACCGCTTATTTAGTATTGAAGGTGCAGGCGGCAGCCAGGAAAACTATGCCGCTGCGGATGTAAAGCAGGTGTCCGGTTATGGCGCCAAAGCCGGTTTTGTATATACGGGCAAACTTATTCTTTATTCCTCCAACCTGCTCGATCTCCAGAAAATGTATTTCAGGGATGAAGTGTCTGATACCGTGCTATTCCTTACACAGATCTATGAAACGCCGCGCGTGAGGTTGTACCAGGGCTTCGATAATTTCAGAACCCTCTACTTTTTTTACAGCACTGCGGCCAGTGTAACCCCGGTACAACTGGTGGTAAAATATTCCCTTAGCGGCGGGACTTATTCCCTTGCCGAAAGAATGCCTTTTAAAAGGACCCCGGGTGCGGAAGTGATACAACAAAAAGGGTACGCCAACCAGTTGAGGGCGATCCTCGGCGATTGCGACCGCGTACCCGCCGACATGTGGGAAAGCCTGGAATATACTTACCCGAGCCTCCGAGCCCTGCTGAAGCAGGCACGTAAGTGTAAGTAGCGCCCTTTTGTTTTTCGCGGTACAACCGGATGGTATTAAATATCGTTAGTAATTTGAGCGGCGGCTCCAATACCATTGTTTATGAAATATTTACTCTTCTTGCTTTCATTGATCGCGCTGCAGGCCCGGGCACAGAAAAGCGATCTTATAGTAACCACAACCGGCGACACCCTTTTTGGTAAAGTGCGGATTACCGGCAGCAACATCTACATTCAAAATGCCGGTGGAAAAGAACAAGCCGTTGAACCTTCAACTGTGCAGGTTGTCCGCTATGCCAATAACAAGGAAAAACTGGTGCACCGTGGCCGGCTTTATACCTACACGGATAACCTGTGGGACCTTGAAAAAAATTTTTATCCCAGGGGTGCGATCGATACGGTTCTTTTACTGACTTCTATTTACGAAACGCCCAAGATGAGCCTGTACGAAGCAAAGGACAAAATGAACAGCACTTACTATTTTTATAAAATGCCGACCGACCCGGTGCCCGTGCAACTGGTGGTTCATTATTACCTCTCGGAAAGCAACTCCAGTTCTGTGCGCGGTTTCCGCATGTCGGGCGATCCTCAAAGCCAGGTGATCATGGTAACCGAAAGAGGATTTGCCAACCAGTTGAGGACCATCATGCAAAGTTGCACACGCATCGATCCAACAGCCTGGGATGTGCTGGATTACCGGGTTTATAGTTTGAAGTACGTGATCAGGCAGTTTAATAAATGTGATTAGTTGGGTTTAGGAGGTTTAGAAAAGTTTAGGAGCTTTAGGTGGAGCGGAATGTTGCAAGGCCTATTCTAGTTGAAGGTTGCTGAAGGGTTGAAAATAGTTGAAGGAGAGGTTTATTCGCCGCTGTATGGTCTTTGACCAACGGCGTAATGTTGCTTAGCTCACCCCTCCTCCCGGGAGAAGTGTTGGAGATAGGGGCTATAATTCCTTTTCAAAAAACACGGCCGTTGCATTCGGGTTGTGGTAATAGGCCGGTATCTCTTTAAAGCCGGCGCTCCTGTATAATTGCATGGCGGGCTGCATACTGCTCAACGTATCCAGTTTTATTTTTTTGTACCCACATTGTTTGGCGAGATCAATGGCTTCGGCGAGGAGTTGTTTCCCGATGCCGCGGCCCCGGTGCGACGATTTTATATACATGCGTTTTAACTCGGCTGTTGCTGCATCAATTTTCCGGATGCCTGCACAGGCAATGAAGGAGCCATTTTCTTTTACCAGGATAATACCGCCCTGCGGCAACGCATACATTTGCTGCAGGGTTCCCAGTTCTTTTTCAAATTTTTGGAAGCCCAGGTCGATGCCGAGCCATTCACTGTATTCACGAAAAAGTATGGCCGCGGCTGCGTACTGTTCGTTGCCGTGCGCGTGGAGGTATTCAATCATGCTTTACTTTTTTATTGGCAAGGTAAACGCCGCTGAAGATCAGCCCGGCGGCAACTATTTTATAAGGTTGTAAGGGTTCTTTAAGGAAGATCATGGCGATGGCGGCAGCGAAGAACGGTTGTGTATAAATATAAGATCCGGCCGTGGCCGCACCCAAAATCTTTATGCCATATACATTAAAAAGATAAGCCAAAAAGGTCCCAAAGAAAACAATGAGTACGATGCTGGTGTAGCCCGTAACGCCGAACGATTGCCACCGGATGTTGGTAAATTCCGTCCAACCGAAAGGCAGCACCATGAAAAGTCCGAAGGTGAATATCCACCGCGTTACCACGATGGGATTGTATTTGATCATCAACGGTTTTACAAGAATGAAGAAGATGGTATAGGAGATGGCGTTGATGACGATGAGCACATCACCCCAAATGACGTTGCCCGCATTGCCCGCGCTGTCTCTCGCGGAAATCAGTACGATGGCGCCCGCGACACCCAGCGCCAGCCCGGTTACGCGCAGCAAACTGATCCGTTCTTTTAATACAATGGCGGCGCCCACCACGATGAGGATGGGCACGATCAACATCAGCAAAGCCGCGTGTATGGAATAGGTAAGCGATAACCCTTTTAAAAAGAGTAACTGGTTGATGGCGATGCCGGTCAGTGCGCAGGCCAGGAAACGGCCCGTGTCTTTTCGTTCGATGCGTACATTTACCGGCTTCAGCAGGAACAATGCCCAAAACAGGATAACGGAAACGCCTACCCGGATAACATTGATGCCGAAAGGCTGGGCAAGCGCATTGTTCGTCAAAAATTTTACCGCACTTAAATTGATCGCGAAGAAAAGATTGGTGAGCAATAAGGCGATGTGCGCGGCGAGGTTTTTATTCAATTGTCTGAACTATGATTTTGAGTGATTAAATGATTGGCAATGATTTGAAGAGCAAAGTTAGGAAGAGGTTGCTTATTGTCTGGACCATGATTAAACTGGTTACCTGGTTGCCCTGCATTGTCTCAACTTTGACTTGCCTACCGGCAGGCAGGTCCGCCAAAATTCTGTGTAATAAAATTGTATTTCCATTCGTGTAATAAAAAAACAAAAAAAGCCACCGTGCTTTCGCACAGCAGCCTATCGTACTTACTAACCACAATAAGTTAATGTTAAAAGAAGGCAGATCAACCCAACTGTATCTCTTTTATCTTTTCCCTGATCTTCACTTCTATTTCGTTCGACAGTTCGGGGTTATCGGTCATCAGTTGTTTTACTGCTTCGCGGCCCTGCCCGAGTTTGTCGCTGTTGTAGCTGAACCAGCTCCCGCTTTTCTGCACGATACCGAGTTCCACACCCATGTCGATGATCTCGCCGGATTTTGAAATGCCCTGCCCGAATATGATGTCGAACTCCGCGATGCGGAATGGCGGCGCCACCTTATTCTTCACCACTTTTACTTTTACGTGGTTACCTACGGCTTCTTCGCCGTCTTTGATCTGCGTCATGCGGCGGATGTCGAGCCGTACGGAAGAATAGAATTTCAATGCGTTTCCACCGGTTGTGGTTTCGGGGTTACCGAACATCACGCCGATCTTTTCGCGCAACTGGTTGATGAATATACAAACCGTATTGGTTTTGTTGATCGTAGCCGTTAGCTTCCTGAGCGCCTGGCTCATCAACCTCGCCTGCAGGCCCATTTTGCTATCGCCCATTTCACCTTCCAGTTCGCCTTTGGGAACCAGTGCCGCTACCGAATCGATCACTACTACGTCCAGGGCGCCGGAAAGGATCAGCCTGTCGGCGATCTCCAAAGCCTGCTCACCGTAATCGGGTTGCGAGATCAATAAATTGTCGATGTCAACACCGAGTTTTTGTGCATAAATACTATCAAAAGCGTGTTCCGCATCAATGAAGGCGCACATGCCGCCTTTTTTCTGCGCTTCTGCAATCACATGGATCGCGAGGGTGGTTTTACCGGAACTTTCCGGGCCGTATATTTCTACTACCCTTCCTTTTGGCAGGCCGCCAATGCCAAGGGCCATATCCAAACCAATAGAACCTGTTGAAATTACTTCCTGCTCTGCAACACCCCTGTCGCTCATCATCATTACCGAACCTTTACCGAAATCTTTATCGATCTTTTCCATCGTTAATTTCAGCGCCTTTGCCTTTTCCGATTTCTCCAATTTTTCTTCGTTTGCCATGTTTTTGTTTTTTTAAGTGATGTATCTGGATTTGCGTTGTAAATGTAAATTGGGAACCAAAGATAATGATTAATTCTTATCAACACTAACTTATTTAGTATCTTTTTGATAATTTCTTTAGCTGACCGGAAATTGGCTGAACTGTGATTAGGATGATTAACTCATTTCATGATTCTCAAACCTAAACCCACTAACCATCTAACCCCAACTTTAGCCGCTTTCCTTCAACTTTCAATCTTCAACTTTTCAACCATACCTAAAAAAAAGCCCGTCCTGAGGAATCAGGACGGGGATTTGTTCAAGCATGAGAAAAATCTACAAAGGTGATTCCTCTGTTCTCATAAGGTTCGGAAATAATAACGGGCCTATATTTCTATGTAAGGATTTAAAGGTTGAATATGTTTACAAATAGAAGGTAGTTTGCCGGACTAAACAATACCACTAAGTGGTATGTTTAGGGAGAAAATAACCTTTATCGGTACCGTTTTTTAACCCTATGTTTAATCTTGTTTGCTGTAAATGCCATTCTTATTCGACATGATAGCCCGGATGCCTTTTAAAATCAGGGTATGGACAGGCTAATGTTCTCCACCGGAAATGTAAAAAATCGCCATTGGTTTTCGACGGCTTGTCCATCCATCTTCCTAATTATCCTGCTGCTGTATTTAATGTACGAACCGGTTCGTTTTTTACAGAGGTTTGCTGAAAGTAGCAGACATGAAAACATTTTTATTGACCGGTTGCCTGTTCATTTCCCTCCTGGCAGCGGCCCAGACGAATCGCGGGACCGTTTCGGTGAAACTGGCCGGTCCAACCGGCGAAGCTTTGGAAAATGCCACGGTAGAACTAAGAAAAGCCGCCGACTCCTCACTCGTGAAAACAGCGCTCTCCGACCGCAACGGCCAGGCCGAACTGGAAGGCGTGCGGTATGGCACTTATTTCTGCAGGGCCACGCTGGTGAACCACAGCATAACAGCCGGCGCCGCTTTTGAATTATCGCAACCGCGGCTTGAACTGCCCGTTTTTAAATCCACCCTTACCGGCACACAACTTGGCGGCGTTACCGTCACCGGCCGCAAACCATTCATTCAAAAACTAGCTGACCGCATCGTGGTGAACGTAGAGAACAGCATCGTGAACACCGGCAGTGCGGCCATGGATGTATTGGAAAGATCGCCGGGTGTGCTGGTCGACCAGAACGATGTGATCAGCCTGCGCGGAAGAGCAGGCGTAAGTATTATGATCGATGGAAAACCAACGCCGATGACGGGCGCCGACCTGGCCAATTACCTGCGCGGCCTCCCCGCATCTGCGATCGACCGGATCGAGATCATCACCAACCCTTCGGCAAAATATGATGCAGCCGGCAACTCCGGCATCATTGATATACGGCTGAAAAAAGACCAGCGTACAGGCGTTAACGGTACCTTCAACGCGGGTTACGGGCAGGGCGTTTATCCAAAAACAAATGCCGGCGCCAGTCTTAATTACCGCAACAAAAAAGTGAATGTTTTCGGCAATTACAATTACGCTTACCGCATCGGGCTGAACCACCTTTACCTTGACCGGAATTTTTATGAGAACGGTGTGTACAGCGGCGGCGACCTGAAAGACAACTACAGCAAATCGCCCGTTGGTTCGCACACGGCAAGGGCCGGGGCCGATTTTTTTCCTAGCTCCAAAACCATTGTCGGCTTCGTGGTGAGCAGCAACTTCAACCACTTTACAAGGACGAACAGCAACAGTTCGCTGGTGATCGATGGCCTCCGCCAGGTGAACAGCAGCTTTGCTTCCCGCGCTACCAACAACGACCACAACAAAAACGCCATCGCCAATGTGAATTTTAAACACCGGTTCGACAGTACGGGTAAGGAACTAACGGCCGACATCGACTACGGGGTTTTCAGGTCGCACTCACTAACGGGTAACAGTACCCGCTATTACAAGAACGACGGTACGCAATTGCAACCTGACTATACCCTCAACGGCGACCAGGATGGAAAGCTTACGCTGAAGACCGGCAAAATAGATTATGTACAACCGCTTACAAAAGGCGCGAAGTGGGAAGCGGGCCTAAAAACCAGTTTCGTTTCTTCACAAAACGGCGCGGTGTTCCTGGACCTTAGCAGCGGCCTGCCGCAGAACGATACAAACAAGACCAAC
>Ga0247804_10000795_pt1 | contig 14541 bp, 13 predicted proteins | sample UWRJL029104C1_FD_181142 | JGI IMG/M metagenome (GOLD analysis project Ga0247804, IMG submission 181142) | Plant litter microbial communities from Arlington Agricultural Research Station in Wisconsin, United States - UWRJ-L029-104C-1 | ecosystem: Environmental > Terrestrial > Plant litter >...
GAAGCTTATTTTTCTCCTTTTGTTAAGGCTTGGTTTCCTAATGGTGTTGAAGATCCGAGGTTGATTTTAATTAAAGTTACCCCTGAAGAAGCAGAATACTGGGACTCATCTTCGTCGAAGATAGTCGTACTTTTCAGCATATTGAAAGCAGTGGTAACAGGTGATACACCTGATTTAGGCAAACACGATACCATGAAGTTCTAATTTAAATATAACTTCTTTGAAAGCAGGATTGGAAACAATACCTGCTTTTTTTGTAATATTGGGGCTATGAATTTAGAAAATAATCTGAACTTCGCAAAGGCGCAGGATGCGGATGATAAACTGAAGGAATTCAGAAGTCAATTTTTGTTCCCAAAGCATAATGACAAGGAATTTATATACCTGTGTGGTAATTCTTTAGGATTGCAACCTAAAGCTGCAAAGTCTGTAATAGAAGGTCAATTAGATAGCTGGGCTAACTATGCGGTTGAAGGTTGGTTCGACGGACAAGCACCCTGGATGTACTACCATAAAGAACTTAAAAAGTTAATGGCGCCAATTGTTGGCGCTACTCCGGCAGAGGTTTGCCCTATGAATACTTTAACCGTGAACCTTCACTTGCTGATGGTTAGTTTTTACCAGCCAAAAAATAAGCGCTTTAAAATCATTATGGAAGGCGGCGCTTTTCCGTCAGACCAATATGCGATTGAGAGCCAGGTTAAATTTCATGGATTTGACCCAAAAGAAGCGATTATAGAAATTTTTCCTCGCGAAGGTGAAGAAGTGCTTAGAACGGAAGATATAATCGTTAAAATCGAAGAAAATGGTGATGAAATTGCATTGGTGCTTTTTGGAGGGATTAATTACTACACCGGGCAATGGTATGATATGGAGAAGATAACCCAGGTTGGTCATTCTATTGGTGCAATCGTGGGCTGGGATTTAGCTCATGCTGCCGGTAACGTACCTGTTAAACTACACGATTGGGATGTCGATTTTGCCTGCTGGTGTTCTTATAAATACCAAAATTCAGGTCCCGGTGGTATCAGCGGCATATTTGTGCATGAAAAGCACTTTGGAAATACAGATTTGAATCGTTTCGCTGGTTGGTGGGGTTACCAGGAAGATACCCGTTTTAAAATGGAGAAAGGCTTTATACCCGAACCCGGTGCAGATGGGTGGCAGGTGAGCTGCACTCAGGTTATGCCAATGGCACTGTACCACGCTTCCCTTAAGATTTTCGAAAAAGCAGGCTTTATAGAACCGTTAAGGACGAAAAGTGTTGCTTTAACAAATTATCTTGAATTTATTGTAAAACAGGTTAATATAGAATTAGGATTTCAGCAATATAAAATAATTACTCCAGCTGATTATAAAGATAGAGGTGCGCAATTATCCATCATTGCCAAAGAAAAAGGAAAGCTTATTTTTGACGGTTTAGTTAAGAATCATGTGCTTGGCGACTGGCGCGAACCGGATGTCATTCGCTTGAGTCCAATACCGCTTTACAATTCATTTGAAGATATTTATCAAACCGGGCAAATATTGCTAAAAGTAAGTAAGGAAATCTTAAACAAAATCTGATGATCAATTATAATCCTAAAGACTGGTTTACATTTATATTTCACATCCATAAGGCAGACACATTCAGAAAATTGTGGCCCTTAATGATCAGTGTGTCGATTTATTCTGCTATCGTCGCATTTTTGGAACTTAATGTTTTCAAACTTTCCAAGAGCGATTATGTAACCAATATCGGTTTAATGCACAGCCTTCTTGGCTTCGTAATTTCCATGCTTCTGGTGTTTAGAACAAATACATCTTACGACAGGTGGTGGGATGGACGGAAACTTTTAGGTGCGCTGACTAACGTATCTCGCAATTTTGCTATGAAGATAAAGGCATTGAACTTGCCCGAAGATGATGTGCGTTTCTTTGAGTATGGCATTCCTAAATATGCTTTTGCTTTGAAAGAGCATCTGAGGGAAAAGCTTTATTTCGGGAAAAATAGTTTTTTAATAGAGGTGGAAGCCGGAAAGCACATACCCAATCAGATTGCCAGCAGTATGATTTCAAGGTTGTATGCGCTCACATCACAAGGATTGATATCTAATGAGCAACTCATTGTTTTAACGAATGATGTGAATCAGTTTACGGACATCTGCGGTGGTTGTGAAAGGATAAAAAATACACCGATTCCATTTTCTTACAGTGTCTTCATAAAGAAATTCCTCTTTGTTTATGTACTAACGATTCCGATTGGCTGGGTTTTCAGTTTAGGTTATTTTCTTGTGCTAATCGTTCCCTTTATACTCTATGTATTAGCGAGTTTGGAGTTGATAGCTGAAGAAATAGAAAACCCATTTGGAGAGGATGCAAATGATTTACCGGTAGACCAGATTTGCGATAATATTGAAAAGCATGTAGAAGAGATTTTGAGTTAATGATAAAAATTGCATGGCATCCCCTTTACTCTCATCCACTCCCCGAAGGACATCGGTTTCCGATGCTGAAATATGAACTGATTCCGGAACAACTGCTTCACGAGGGAACTATAAGCCAGGAGAATTTATTTAGCCCCGGTCCTGTTGATGAAGACATTATTCTTCTTACACATGATTTAGCCTACTGGGAGCAATTAAAGGATTTAACCTTACCAGCAAAAGCACAGCGCAGGATTGGCTTTCTCCTAAACGCACAATTGCTTGAGCGTGAGTTAAGGATAACCCAGGGTACAATAGACGGAACTAACTTTGCGATTCAAAATGGAATTGCCTTTAATGTAGCAGGCGGAACCCACCATTCAGGAAGTAACTGGGGTGAAGGATTTTGCCTGTTAAACGATCAGGCAATTGCAGCTAACTATCTGCTTAGTAAAAAAATAGCTAATCGCATATTAATTATAGATTTAGATGTACACCAGGGAAATGGAACAGCAGAAATATTCCAAAAAGAACCTAGAGTGTTTACTTTTTCCATGCATGGCGATAAAAATTTCCCGTTTAAAAAAGAGGTATCCAGTCTGGATGTTCCATTAAATGACGGTATAGAAGACGATGCTTATTTGTCTTTGCTGGAAAATAATTTGAAGAAAGCCTTTGAGCGTTCGAAGCCCGATTTTGTTTTTTACCTGGCAGGGGTAGATGTGCTGGCCACCGATAAACTAGGAAAAATTTCCTTAACAAAAAATGCATGTAAGGAGCGCGATAATATTGTGCTTCAATTATGTAAGCTTAAAAGTTTACCTGTTCAGGTGAGTATGGGCGGGGGTTATTCTGCCGATATTAAAGACATTGTTGATGCACATTGCAATACCTATAGGCTGGCTTTTGATTTATTTGATGCTTAATTGAAAGCTAAAAATATCCTTATCTTCGCGGCATGCTGGAGATAATTTATCAGGATGAGCATTTGATTGCTATTAATAAGCCACACGGATTATTGGTACATCAATCATCTATCGCGAGAGATGCCACCGAGTTTGCTTTACAAATGCTGCGCAATCAGGTGGGTAAACATGTTAGCCCTGTTCACAGGCTTGATAGGAAGACTAGTGGTATATTACTTTTCGCTTTTGATAAGGAATCTGAAATTGCTATGCATCAGCAGTTTATGAATGCCGAAACCGAAAAAAAATATCTCTCGATTTTGAGGGGATTTGCGCCCGATGAAATGGATATCGATTACCCTCTAGCAAAGGAAAATGGCACCATGCAAGATGCTTTTACATCTTTCAGAACCCTGCAAAAAGTGGAGGTGGATGTTGCTTTTGGAAAGTACAGCACATCAAGGTATTCCTTAGTTGAAGCAACACCTAAAACAGGGCGCATGCATCAGCTGAGAAGACACTTCAGCCACATTTTACATCCCATCATTGGAGACAGAACTCACGGTTGCAATAAACAAAATAAATTTTTCCTCGAGCATTGGAATATGACGACAATGCTTTTGCATGCTTCGGAATTGAGTTTTACCCATCCTAAAACTGCTGAAAAAATTCATCTGAAAGCCGCACTTCATGAGGAGTTTAAAAGGGTAATGGATTTTATGAAAATGAAACTGTAGCACAATTTTTGACTTGAAAATCTGTTTATAAATCATCTATGAATAAATACTTACGTTTAGCTTTCCCAATTTTAGCGCTTTTTGCCAGTAGTTGTTCTTCTGTTTACATGCCCAATGTTCCAAACACACCAATGCTGAGTAAGCAAGGGGAATTTAGTGGCGGCGGGCACATCTCACTTAAAGGTAATGCGAGTATCAATGGTGCTTATGCCGTATCGAATCATATTGGCGTTCTTTTCAGCGGTTCAACCATGAGCAATGAAAGAAAGAGTAAAGACTTCGGGCATAAACTAATTGAAATCGGAGGCGGCTATTTCGATACCTTCGGACCAGACAATAACCGGATTATAGAAATTTATGGTGGCGTTGGAAAGGGCTGGAGCGACATCACCTTCCGCGACTATAAAAATGACGTGCTGATAAGCAGTGAGGTTCAGGAAGTTGATTATCGTAAATCGTTTCTCCAGGTAAACTACAGTTCGAAACGTAAAAACAAACTGAAGCTTTTTGGCGCAGAATTTCCGATTAACTACGGAACAGCCTTAAGGATAAGCCATGTAAGAATGGACAGGTTCTTTCTGAATGGTCTGGTTCAGCCTAAAGAAGACAATATTTTCTTTGAGCCGATTTTCTTTACCAGAATGGGTTTAAATAAAAACATTCAGCTTCAATACACTACCAGTAGCAATATTGGCCTAAAGAGCAGGAAATACATGTCTGCCGGAAACTCGATCTTTACAATAGGAGTCGTAGTTAACGTTGGCGGGAAATAAGAAATAATCATTGTCATCCCTGTACGCCCGGTGGTCGTTATCTCGACCGTAGCGGAGCGATCTTTTAAACTATGTTAAAGATTTCTCCAACGCCCCGGTTCTTGTCTCCACGAACCGAAAACAAGGATCCTGTAGAAGGACCTTAAAAGTCTTTCTGCGTTTCGATAAGTTCAATTTGACACATTCAATGGTATTTGATTAAAACATTCGCTTACGATTATGCTCCTTCAACCTTTATACTAAGTGCTTTGGTTTTATTCTGAAACCTTAAGAACAGCAGTATAGAGGCTGTTAACAAGCCAAACGTCAATCCATACCAAATCCCATTCACGCCCAAACCAAATTTAAAACCCAGCAAATAACCTACGGGTATGCCTACCACCCAATAGGCCAGAAAAGTAATAAAGGTTGGTATGTTTACGTCGCCAAGACCTCTTAAAACACCAAGCCCTACAACCTGTGTTCCGTCGAACAATTGGAAAAAACCGGCTATTATAAGTAACTGGGCGGCGATTGAAATCACTTTTAGATCCTCCGTATAAATAAATGGCATCAAGTTGTTGGCGAGAATAAATATAATCGCCGTGCAGCACATGAATAATAAAATAACATGATAACTGGCAATGGCAGATTTGCGCAAATCATTAAAATTATTCTGACCAAAGTTATTTCCGGTTTTGATTGTCGCCGCTGATGCTACGCCACTTGCTATCATATAAGTCATGGAGGCTAAGCTGATGGCAATCTGATGGGCTGCCTGTTCAACAGCGCCGATAGTTCCGGCAAGTACGGCAGCGCCACTAAATGCACTTATTTCGAAAGAATATTGCATGGCAACCGGTGCACCGATCTTTACAATTTTAATTGCGCTGACCTTATCGATTAACGTCACTTTAAAATGAACCAGATACTTTTTGAAATTTTGCGAACGTAAAACATAAATCGCCATAACGCTGGCCATTAAAATCCGGTCGATAAGCGTACTCAAACCCACGCCACTTACGCCCATAGATTTTATGCCAAACATGCCTTTTACGAATACAATTCCAAGAATTATATTTAATGCATTCCCCCATATGGAGATAAACATCGCCTGTTTTGTAAAGCCTAAGCCCTCTGCAAATTGCTTAAAGGTTTGGAAAATCAACAATGGGATAATCGAAACAGAAAGTAAGCCTAAATAGGGTTTGGCATAAAATACCACAGCCGGTGTCTGGTTTAGGTGGTTTATGATTAACAGCACACCGAAATGCACCAGTATATACAGGAAAATACCTACAAGGATATTAATAATGAGGCTATTTGATAAAAGTTTACCGCAGGCCTCATAATTTCTGCGGCCGTTTTCCTGGGCAACAAGTGGCGTTAAGCCGTAAGAAATGCCCAGGCCAATCACCATGATTAAAATAAAAATGCTGTTCACAAGCGAAACAGCTGCCAGTTGGGTAGTGTCGGTAAAATGTCCCACAATGATACTGTCTGCCATATGAACCAAGGTATGGCCTACCTGCGAACCAACAATAGGCAAAGCCAGGTGAAGATTTTCTTTGTAGTAGGGTTTATATTTGGCGTAGATTTTTAAAAACATAAGTTTGCAAAGGTCGGCTTTTTGGTAGTTAAAAAGAAAGGCTTGCGAAAAGTTAATCTAGGGATTTTTACAAATAATTATTATTCTGTATTTATCGACTTTTGCATTTTCATCCAGCCAGGCCATAGCATTGTATCCCCGTTCTACTTAAACCGGCCTAAAAAATTTTTCGGGTTGCACTGCTCCGGCCGCACAGCTGGCTTCAAAAGAAAACGGCGTAGCCCTCATGAATGCCGCCGAGAATTATATCAAAAAATGAATAAATTTTAAGCCGGCATTTTTTGTTTTTTCACTGGCTTTTATTTTTTTTATTCGTGTTCAAGCTAGCTACGCTGGTCTTTTTGATGCCAAAAAGAAAGAGCCCTTCGGCGGCGGCGAGCCGAGGCAAGGCTATAGTGAATGGACAAGAAACAAATTACATGTAACTTATCTCGATTTTTATAAAATAAATTATCCCCGCACAACGACCCTCCTTATTTTACCGCCGTAAAATACTCCTCCTTTTCCGAGGTATGGGTTCTGATTACATTGGTTAAAATTAAGTTCACCAATATTTTCTGCGCTTTCCGGTAAGAACAACGAAGCAATTTGCTCAATTCCTTAAGCGTTATTTGTCCATGTTCCTCCAGATATTCGAGTAGTTTTTTTTCATTGTCAGAATAGGAGATGAGTACGCCTTTATCCCGGTGGTCGTTTTTTAAAACCTCCACAATTATCTTACTCGCTAAAACGCTTTTATCATCAATACGGATGTAAGCCCACCATTTTTTTTGATCATCGAGGGCATAATGTGGTTTTGTGTCGCTTTCCGGGATATTTACAACCAGGACCAGTTTATCATCAACATAAATTTCTTCAAAATTGGGTTCAATTGCCGGTTTGCAAAACTGGTGTGCCGACGTCAGAATCATGTATTTTTCTTCTTCTTCAGATTTTACGCCTTTTATTGTGCCATCGTCTGCCACACCAATTAATAGTTTACCTCCTTTATTATTGGCAAAAGCAACGAGGCTTTTAGCAATTTTTTCGGTGTTGGTAATGGTCTTCTTAAAATCAAGCCGAACGCCTTCACCCTGCAAAATCAAACCTTTAATACTTGCCATAACAACATATTAATAATTAATAGGCCACCCTCGGTGTTTCGCCCTGGTGTAAGTTCCTGATGTAAACTTCATTCATTACGGTTGCACAGAGTTCGCCGTCTTTATTGGTAATTTCCATTGGATAAGCCTTAACAAATTTTCCGATGGTTTTCAAAGCTTCCTCGGCTTCTGCAATCATTTCATCGGTAACGGTGATGGTAAAATATAAATGAGAACGCCCGGGTTTCAAATATTGTATCGAAGCACTTTTTAGCCAAACTCGGACTTTAAAGCCCCGTCGCTGCATCAGCTGATCGAACAACAATGCATAAAAAGGATCAGTGGCAGCATATATGGTACCGCCAAATATAGAACCGTTGTAATTCTTATTCAAAAAACTTTTAGCCAGTTTTACGGTGCAGCTTTTAAAATCATTTTCAAATTTCTGAACCCAAATGCGCTGGAAAAAAAGAGGGGGGTAAAGGCGCATTACCCATTTAAGGGTATTTTGAGAAATAATCATATTTACTAATATCAGAAAGTTTTATCACCTTTTAAAGTTTTAAAGATGATGTTTTTAAATCTTTCTGTAAATCAGTTGCCTTGATTTGTCTGGTATTCTTTCCAGTGCAGATTTAATTCATCCTGAGGTATTGCCCGAACCTGGTTATAATCGTATTTCTCTATTGATCTATCAGTCAAAAATGCGGAGAGCAACATAACCCCTGCTGTTAAAAAAAAGAATACAGCTAAATTGTACTCAGCCAAACAAATTTTGTGAATTACATAAAGTAGTAAAATCAGAGCGGTCATATACATTAAATGAACGCTGGAGGATTCCTTCGTAAGTGATTTCATATTACACCGGCTTCTCAGAAAGTAAAAAAAGTTGTTCGCATCTTTGGAAGAAACACAGCCTAGTTCACTCATGAAATAAGAGCGTGTGTAGTATTTTTGATCTTTAAAAAATTTGTCTTTTAACTTCAAAATGATGGTAGAATAGATTAACGAACGATAGATGTAATAGAAGATATTGCCTATGATAAAAGCCAGGAGGATAATGCCGACTCCTCCAAATTCTTTCATCCTGCTAAACAGTGAAACATTTTCATAACCAGAAATAAAAATTATGAAAACACCAATGCCTGTAAAACGAAGGATGTCATTGACATCAACTTTTAGATTATCCATAATTTAAATTTAGATAAAAATGCGTAAATTAATTGTGTGAAATCGAGCGTAAAAGAATTAAATAATAAGCTTTCTTTTATCAAAACTAAGGTACTTGTTAGTTATTCGATAGTGATAAATATTTGAAAAACTGCTGGCTTTATTTCGTTAAAATTCTTCATAAAAATAACGAATCTGTTTATACTCGTTCCATAGTCAGCCCCACACTAGATTTTTCTATATTATTTTGAAGCCTCCTTGTAATCAGGTAGGCAATCAGCAGATTAGGTATCCAGCATAGCCAGGATACGATGACGTAAGCGGTATTAAAATCGTGAAAAAATGCAATAAGCAAGGGTAAGTAGATGCGTAATGTAATGGCTGAACAACACGCAGCATAACTGTAAATCATCATTTGCTGGTGTTTAATAACCTGTCTGTTTCTGATGTGCACATACGCTTTCAGTGTGGTGTAAAACCAAATCGCGCCCAACGACATGAAGCCTGAGGAGGCGACGATGCCTCCCGTAGCATAACAGGCAATGTAAATACCTGCCAAAGCACTAACCAGGCAGGCAATAATATATACCTTTCCAATTCCGCGGTGCCATTTCGGAAATTTATTTCTCCAGCTGGTGACGAATTGGGTCCATCCGATAAATAATGCAACTCCACCAAGAGCTATGTGCAGATAAAAACCAACATTCCAGGATAAATTAAGCAGCAAGGCATTGCTTTTGGATTGTAGTAACCCGAATCTTCTATCGATGAAAAAATAAATGAGTGGGTATAAACCAATCAGGATCGCAAAAACCGAGAGTGCTTTAAATAAGATTTTTAAGATAATTGAGCGCATAAAAGGCGTTAATTAATACGAAGATATTATAAATAATCGATCAGACAGCGAAGAAACGCTTCACGCTAACTATGGAGTGACATATGGTTGTTTACTTTCGTGAAAATAACTTACAACAAGAGATGAGAAAAAAATAGAGATGTTGCATGGTCAAACAAAATAATAACTAATCATATCAACCCTGTTCGTAGAATTAAGCGTAGCGTCTCTACACACAAGAATAAAATTGAGTTATAACTCAAATAAAAGCGAGTTACAGACTATCTTCTATTAACTAATCCGTAGAGCCCTTCGGAACTCTACGCAAAGACATGTTATATATCAACCCTAAACTGTTCGCAATTGCGCTACTTCTGTTCGAAAATGAACAGTATTTAAAGTGGATTTTATTGTAATTATTTGTATGTCAGTATTTTGTTAGCTGTATTAAAGTTGGCATAAATTTTCTAATGTGTTGCCTAAATCACTCAATATGTTTTCTTTGAATTTTAAAATTGCGTTGCGCTCCTTAGTTAAAAACAAATGGATATCCCTTATAAATATTGGTGGACTTGCGATCGGATTAGCCTGTTGTTTACTACTGTTATTATACATTGGCTATGAGTGGAGTTTTAACACAAAATTTAAAAATTTGGATCGCATTTATATTTCAATGATTAACAGCAAGACAAATGGGACGTTGCGCACATTAGCCTATGCTCCGGCTAAGCTTGCACCTGCTGTAAAGGAAAGCATATCCGGTGTAGAATATGCATCCAGGATTAATTGGCACCCTGGTACACAGTTTAGTAATCAGAGTTCTAACTTTCGCCTGAATGCCATTTCGGTAGATCCGGATTTTTTGAAGATATTACAATATCCTTGTTTGAGTGGCAATATATCAACTGCTCTGAATACTCCGGACGGTGTAGTTCTAACCAAAAACACAGCACAGAAATTGTTTGGAAACTCAAACCCTGTAGGCAAAAGCATAAAATGGAATAACATAAGAATTTTAACTGTAACCGCTGTAATCAGCAATATAGAAAAGAATGAGACATTTCAATTTGATGCCATTCAAAGCTGGGCATTTGATGAATCTGTAAATGAGCAAATCAAGACACTTGAATGGGGTGCCATATCTTGTCAAACAATATACAAATTAAGGGACAAAAATTCATATAAGCAAACGGATAAATCATTGCGGAACCTGATTAAACTTAATGATCCTGAAACCAATAATGAAGCTTTCTTATTTCCATTCAAAGAATATCATTTATACTCCGAATTTGCTAATGGTAAGCCAGTTGGCGGCAAGATAGATCGATTAAAATTATTTTTCCTTCTTGCTTGTTGTGTTTTATTGATTGCGAGTATCAATTACATGAATTTATCTACCGCCCGATCTGAAAAAAGAGCCAGGGAAGTGGGGGTTCGTAAAGCACTTGGCTCAAACAGGAAATCCTTAATGATGCAGTTTTTTATTGAATCTTTATTGTTTTCAACAATTGCTACGGTAATAGCCCTGGTATTTCTTGAGCTGTCATTGTCGCATTTTAATTATTTGTTAGATACGAATACGGAGATTCATTATGGTTCATACCAAATCTGGGTAATTTTAGCGACACTTTTATTAATTACAACATTAACAGCAGGAAGTTACCCGGCTCTTTATCTTTCCTCTTTTTCTCCAAATAAAGTACTTAAGGGCTTCAAAGGTGCAGGCTCCCTATCTGTTAGAAAGATATTAGTTGTTATTCAGTTTAGCCTTTCAGTTTGTATGATTATATGTGCAATTACGATTCATTCTCAGATACAATATGTTAGCAATAAGCCATTAGGCTTTGATGAAAATAATTTATTGCAAATTCGCCGCGACGGAAATTTTAAAGATTTCACAAGATTAAAATTATTTAAGGAACAGTTAAAAAATTCCGGATCCGTTTCATCTATTTCTGAAATAGGGGGAAGCTTAACAAACAATTCCAACAGCTCCGGTGATTTTGTTTGGCCGGGGAGAGATATGAGTAAAGATATATCCATTCAATTCAGAAGCATAGGGTTCGATTATGTGAAAACCATTGGAGCAAAAATATTAAAGGGGCGGGATTTCTCAGCAAATTTTCCGGCAGATACCTCTACATCTTTAATTCTAAACGAGGCCGCTGTTAAAATAATGGGGTTAAAAAATCCTGTTGGATCGCTAATAAACTGGGGCGACGATGAATCATTGAAGATTGTAGGGGTTATCAAAGATTATGCTAATGACGGAGCTGATTCAAAAGTATTACCGACAGTATTTTACAATAACCCCAGGCGTACCGAAGTAATGCTCTTAAGGTTAAATCCTGCATTACCATTAAACGAATCCGTAAATACAATTAAGGCACTATGGCAGCATTTAAATCCTGAGTTTCCAATCGAGATTGAGTTTACCGATAAACACATGGCCGAAAAATTACATGACGAAAAAATAACCAGCGTGCTTGCCGACCTTTTCGGAGGCTTTTGTATTTTCATCTCCTGTTTAGGCCTGTTGGGATTAGCGATTTATGTAGCCGAACAAAGGCAAAAAGAGATAAGCATCAGAAAAGTGTTAGGCGCTGATTTAAATAGTATCCTGATTCTATTAAATAAGGATTTCATTAAGTTAGTACTGATATCAAATATTTTTGCATTTCCTATTGCTTACATATTGTCAAATAAATGGCTTCGACAATACGATTATAGCATTGAAATAGGTTTTGCCCCATTTATATTTGCATTCTTTATTTCAGTTTTCATTGCTTTATTCTGCGTTAGCTTGCAGACTTTTAAAATCGCAAAGGCGAATCCTGTAGATGCTTTAAAATATGAATGATATTTTTTTGGTAATTGAATGGTCTTGTTATCCAAAAAAGCGGTCGCCCACTGTTCGCGATTTCAGCTCAGCGAGTCACGAACTGTTTAATAAATTGGGATTTCCAATTCCGTAATATGATTAAGCCTGTCCTGTCCGTAGAGTTAAGCCTAGCCTCTCTACGGATACGAGAATAAAACTGAGTTTATAACTCAAACAAAAGCGAGTAACAGACTCTTTTCCAGGGTTACCCATTTAACTTTGATAATTCCATTTTGGATTGCTGTAATATTTAGTATATTAGGTTAATCTAAAGGGAACAATTACCCAAATCAATCCATTAAAATTTCCTAAAAAATAATTCCAAACCTCACCTTTAATCCACCTATACCCCACGTTTAGGCCACTTTCCGGCCAGGCCTGCTTATGCCTTGCTATGGGTTTTGTCGCAGAAACTTGCTTTAAAGGCCGTTTTTCCGAAGGAGACCCTAAGCAAAGTGGAACAAAGCTATTAAGATTATCCAACCATCCTGTCCATTGGCGTTAAGCACAGCTGCTATGAATAAGCATAAAATTGAGTTTATAACTCAAACAAAAGCAAGTTAAAACTATCATCTATTTTGTAGCGCCTTATAATTTTATGGAAAGACAGATTTAATAATTCCACCAGGTAATTTACAATCTGTAAAAAGTCCCTTCAGAAATAAAAAAAACTATTTGTGGGCTATCGTATTGTAGAACACTTCGCGGTATACCTCGCCCAAAGCAATCATCCTGCCTGCAATGTTAATCCGGTTCCGTTCCACACTATCGATTTTACCAATCGCCACAATAAAAGACTTGTGAATCCTAACGAAACGGTCGGCGGGCAACTGTTCCTCTGTTTTTTTCATGGTTTGCTGGCTGATAATCTTTCCCGCAGCCGTATGAACCACCACATAATTCTGCAGCCCTTCCACGTAAATAATATCCTCCATATCTACACGCACCAATTTGTATTCGGTTTTTACGAAGATAAAACTCGACGTTTTCCCCTCTGTCAAAGCTACTATTGGCGGTTTTTCTGTTTCTGTAGAACCATTTATCAGCCGCTGCACTTTTTCCACCGCTTTATAGAAACGTTCAAAAGAAACCGGCTTCAGCAAATAATCCACCGCATCATTTTCGAAACCTTCAAGCGCATATTCAGAATAGGCCGTTGTTAATACCACCAGACATTTGCCTTTTACTATCTTCATAAACTGCAGGCCGCTAAGCTCAGGCATTTGTATGTCGAGAAAAACCAAATCTGCCGCTCCTTCAATTACCTTATTCAGGGCTTCCATCGGATCCACCGTACTCAAAACCAGGTTGAGCGAGGGAATTTTTTCAATGTAGTGCACTAAAACGTCAATTGCCAGGGGATTGTCATCTACAACGATGCATCTAATCATAAAGGAAAATTTTTAAGTCTACTACAAAGTTATCCGTTTGGCGTTCAACTAAAAGTTCATGACGATCCGGATAAATCAATGCCAGACGCCTTTTCACATTAACCAGGCCAATGCCGCCAGTACGGTCTTTTTTTGCCACGTTAATTTTATTAATAACATTCAGATGAAAGGCCGGTCCGTCAATTTCAATTGAAATCCGGATGGGATCCTCACTATCTCTAAAAACACCGTGTTTAAAAGCGTTTTCTATAAAGTTGATTAGGATCAACGGGGCAATCTTTTGCTGTTCCACCCGACCTTTTACACTAAAGTTGATTTGCGAACGACCCTTTTGTCCGATTCTTTGCAGGTCGATCACATTATTCAGGTATTCTATTTCGTTCAACAATGGAACGAATGGATCGTCGCTCTCCCTTAACATATAGCGCAGTAGTAAAGAAAGCTTAAGTAGTGCTTCCGGAGCCTCAGCCGATTGCTGTTGTGCAAGCGAATAAATATCATTGATGGTATTAAACAGGTAATGAGGGTTTACCTGAGATTTTAAAAAAGCAAGTTCCGTTGTAAGCTGTTCCTTTTCTATCAATTCTTTCTCTGCACGAACGGTGCGCCAATCCATCAGATAACTCAGCAAAAGACCCAGAAATATATTCAGAAAGTTGGCACCCAAGGTGATGATAAAAGCAAAAAAGAAATCGAGGTTTTGGTCGTAACTTCTCCAGCCAATTAATGGATAAACAATTTGTTCCATCAGGTAGTAAAGCGGGCTAAACAGAA
>Ga0247804_10000797_pt1 | contig 14530 bp, 14 predicted proteins | sample UWRJL029104C1_FD_181142 | JGI IMG/M metagenome (GOLD analysis project Ga0247804, IMG submission 181142) | Plant litter microbial communities from Arlington Agricultural Research Station in Wisconsin, United States - UWRJ-L029-104C-1 | ecosystem: Environmental > Terrestrial > Plant litter >...
TGGACTCGGCCTTGCGAAGAAGAATTATATCGGATATAGCAGGAGTGAAACCATGATCAAGCTGATGAAGCAAATCAAAGACCTTTATGATCCGGTAAGTTATCTCTCTTTCCACATCTACTTATTACTGACATCAACGAGAATGGGATCATGAATCCGTACAAATATATATAGACATATACAACAACTCTCCAAAGCATCTGATCTTTGTCTATTCTCAACTAGACTGCCTTGCGCATTTAGAATCTCCAGCTTCACTTCCTCGATGCTTTTACATGCAGGTTTGATATTGTGATACTGTCAGTTACTATTCTCACACTAACTAAAGAAGTCCTAGATGCAGCTCACAATGTTCCAGTTCTGGTTGCTTCGTGATTCAAGAGTGCTGGACTCTAACAACGAAGTCTTCTGTCCCGTGCCGTGAGGCTCGGACTTTATGATGACGACTTGATGGATAGATAGCTATGTGCAGAGGAAAATTCAGGTTGTTGAAGAAACACAAAACCACTACTCTTATCTTCGGAGTGCCAAACTTTGGCTTAACATGCTTTCCTCTCCATATCTCGGTCACCAATCACCAAGTAATCATTATCACAATCTGAAAACACGAAACTTTAGGTGATGGATGGTCCTACAAATTAGTACCTTTATTTCATATTAGTAGACCATATGTAAACCCAAGGAACTTTCCATTTCTATCCTGTTATCCTTCGTCCATATCCATCCAACCTGTCCTTTCAATCTACTTTCCAGTTCTATTATTCTCCTCCCTGGCAAAAAGTAATGGCGTTTTACTCTCTTACCTGGGAGCTAATCTACCCACTTCAAGCTATGATTGATGATGAAGTTAAACGCAGGAGCTCGATTACCATAGTCCGAGTTAGACCGAACCGGGAAATTCCCTTGGTTTGTCGCTTAAGCGAATACCCCTGAACGGTATATACCCATTGCCTGTTAAACAGAGCTTTTATCTAAGTGTTGTTTGAATTCACATACAATTCAGTATTTGATGTCGAGACATTGTGCTTCTTTGTTGAAACGCCGAGTTTGAGGGAGATCCGTACTTGAGCTCAGCACCGCCATTTGCCACGGGCACTTGTGGCGAAATTTTACTCCCACCTGGGAAGTCGCACTTTTATATTGATTTGGAAGAAGTTCTGTTTCATCTAGAAGTAAGATAAAGATGTATGAAATTTCTGACCATAAGTCTGCCGAGAGAAACATAGTTGCTTTTGCTCGGACGTTTGCAATGATCCGCTTTTTAAATCTCAGCTTAAAACCTAAACCCAATATCATAATTGCATTCTGTTAGAACGGGGTTCTCTTTCTATTCAGCTTTCAACTGGCTTTTGTTTGAAGGCAATTTGGTATGAGTCCTGCAATTATCCTCGCATATCGGCCACCTAGGAAGATTACGAAGGTTTTCAGTGCTGTACTCTCTTCCATTGAGCAGTCGGAGGCTTTCGGAAACGATCCACCCAGCACATTGCGTTCCATGAGAACCGCGAAAGACAGCTAACGAGCGTGGAGTTTACGAGCTTTTCTGTAACATAGCAATTCCTTGATACAAGACGCTGGTTAGTAAGATCCTAACTGCGCAGGTGTACTAAAAGATGGGCAGCATTACGCCCTTAGTGGGCCTTGCTTTTTCAATTGCAGAAAGTGGCAACGGTACCAATGAGTTGCTAATTGCGCATCTTCCCCTCTGTCTAATAACGTAGAAAAAAACGCTAGCTGAGCGTTCTGGAGTTTGGTTTGCGAATAAGATAGCCCAGCGTTCGTTTATTAAACTCTTTACTGTAGTTCGTCGTAGACCGGTAGTAAACTTCAGTGAGCATAGTAACTCACTCGAACAATTCAATAGTACAAGAGTGTAGACTAATCATGAAATTCCAACGTACATGCAAGACTGAAAAATGGAATGTAGAAATTAGATGGCTGAAAATTGCCTAAAATGGATGTTATGAGGCTATCTACATATCCATGTCCCTATGACGTTCTCCGACGTTGACCCGAGAAAGGAAGCTAGGGTTGAACCCCGCCAAAGTACAAACAATATCCAAACCACCAACAATACAACATCACATTTTAAGACCATATCAACCTCCTCAATCAATTGGAGCTCTAACATACGGGACACAATTATATTCGCGCCCTCTCGAAATGGAGAAAATAACTGATAAAATCGCGGCGCTGCCGCCCAATTCCAACTTCTTCTCCCTCGAATTCTTCCCTCCTAAAACGGCAATGGGATCGTCAAACCTCCGTGCTAGATTAGATCGCATGTCTCGAGCCTTACGACCTCTTTTTGTAACTGTGACTTGGGGGGCTGGGGGTAGTACGGCGACGAAGAGCTTAGAACTGGCAGAACTCTGCCAAAGAGAATTGGGCTTAACAACGTGTCTACATCTGACTTGCACAAACATGAGCAAAAGTCTGGTGGATAGGACCTTAGAAGATGCGCGGTCTTTGGGAATCAGAAACATACTGGCATTGAGAGGGGACCCTCCAAGGGAGGAGTACAAGGTGAATGGTAACAAAGAAGAAGATGTAGAGTTTGAATGGGCGATCGACCTAGTACGGTACATACGCAAGCAATATGGAGATTATTTTTGTATTGGTGTCGCTGCATATCCAGAAGGACACGCAGATGAGAGCCACCCCGATGGTCAAAGCCTGGAACATGATCTGCCATACTTGGTGGACAAGGTCCAAGCTGGAGCAGACTTCATCATGACACAACTATTTTTCGACATCGAAGCGTATAATAAATTCGAGGAGAGGTTACGAGAACACCCTAGCGGAGCTTTCAAAGACATCCATATTATTCCTGGAATGATGCCTATTCAGAGTTACCAAATGATCAAACGAACAACAAAATTAAGTCATGCTGCATTACCACCAGATATCTTATCGAGATTGGATAGTGTAAGAGGAGATGACGAAATGGTCAAGAAAGTTGGAGTAGACATCGTTTCAGAAATTGTTAATTCCATAAAATCATCTAAGCAACCCAGCCCTGGTCCACGAGGGTTTCATTTCTACACTCTCAATTTGGAAAAGGCTGTCTCTTTCATTTTAGAGCGAACATCTCTCATACCCCCTATGCCTGCCGACCCTATTTCCGACGAATCAGCGATAGTTGATATATCTCCTGAAAGACTACCTGATAATCTTCGGTCTCTGGCAGTAAATGAACACTCCAGATCTGGACGTCGTCAATCTTCAGTGGGATCTGATCCTCATAACCGTATAATCGTGTCGGCACGCACGACTTCACGCCCTGATTTTGAAGCAACTGCACGGGAAGCAGGTATTCAAGCTGAAACGGTCAATACTCGGGCAAATACACTGGCAATTTCTGAAGGTGAAGGTTCTCTCGGAAGAGAGGTGAGCTTTAGAATTCCCATCAATATTTCGATGCATGTTTGCATTTTACTATAGCAATTCTAATTTGTGTGTGACGCAGGCTACTTGGGATGACTATCCAAACGGTAGATGGGGAGATGCGAGAAGTCCTGCTTATGGTGAAATCGATGGCTATGGAGTTTCCCTTCATATGTCCATCTCTTCTGCAATAAAACTCTGGGGTACGTTCTCAGATGCCACGTTCCACGAGGTCTTACAATGAAGATACTCCAAAGGGCGAACAGAATCTATTGACTTTGTCTAACTCAAACTAGGCTACCCCCAATCTTTGGAAGATATAACCTCTATATTCTTGAAACACATCGAAGGCCAACTCTCTGCCATTCCATGGAGTGAAGAGGGTCTCAACGAGGAGACGAACACAATCAAACAAGAACTAACATTACTGAACAAAAAAGGCTGGTGGACAGTTGCCTCTCAGCCTGCTGTTAATGGCATCAAATCAACTGGTAGGATCCTCTTCCATTTGTTATTTTTCTGCTCACATTTTTGTAGATCCTATATTTGGCTGGGGCCCCAAAAACGGATTCGTTTTTCAGAAAGCCTTCGTGGAACTGTTCATCCCTTCCAGCGCACTAAAGGCTTTACTCGCTAAGCTTGAATCAGAGGATACCGCCGAAATGGTATCCTTTTATGCTGCAAATGCAGATGGCGAGTTCCTATCTAGTGATGGCGCTACTTCCGCTCCTTCTACAAATGCTGTAACATGGGGTGCATTCCCAGGAAAGGAGATCATTACCCCTACGATAATTGAGGAGGTCAGCTTCCGGGCTTGGGCTGAGGAGGCATTTGGAATTTGGGCAGAATGGGGCCGAGTTTACACCGGGGAACGTGGATCGAAGACTAGACAGGTGATTGAAGGGGTGAGAAATGATGTCTGGCTAATCAACGTAATCCATCATGGATACGTTGAGAAGCAAGCACTTTGGGACCTGCTCCTCGGTTAGTATATGGCATGTCCTTGAACTTTGTTCTGCAGCGATTGCACTCGTATCTATATCTGTGACGTCGTTTTAAATCATGGATCAGCCGACTGAGCGCCCATGGACTACAACTAGGGCGTCGACCCTTTCTTTTCAAAGTTTGTAACAAGATATACTGCGAGGTGTCAAGATCCCACTATAAGTCTTCGACAATTAATGAATAAATGCAAAAGAGAACCTAGAGCCCAGAAATATTCTGGGTGGCATCTGACATTCTAGAGCTTGAAGCAAACTAGCAGCAACAAACTCTTAGAGGCTGGTTTTAGAATCACAATCACAATCAAATTAATTCTCTAATAATATACGTGTGTTGTGTACTTCTTGTTCATGATCTAATCATCAGAGGAATGTTGTATCGAAGAACCGCAGACTGATATTCCTGGCAACCATCCTCTTTCAGCATGTTTACTCAGAAACTAACCGAAAGTCAGAAAGTCAACCGGATTTCGCCCACCCGTACTCCATCCATCCACCCGCTCTCTCCGAACTAAAATCCCAGAACCCGTCCGTGGAAAGCCATAATACAATAGGGGGAATTTTGGTGCTGAAAGTGAAAGGGACCCGGCCCAAACTGGCTGGAAGCGACGGTCGGTCAATGATGATTGATCGAAGCTGAAATGCCAGCGCTAGCATTTCCAAAGGAGGTATTACTAGCTTCTCGTCACCGCTCAATCTTGAGAAAGAAAGAATGATTCAGACTGGGGGGTGCCGAAAATGTAAAGTGCATAATAAAGTTTCGATAACGCCGGTGTGAAAATGAAAACGAAAGCAAAGATTTCATGTTCATCGTGGAATCATGAGCGTCGTAATGGGAAGCTAAGACAGCCGAATTAAGCCTCATGAGAGACATCAGCGTCGAAGAAAAAGTCATCACCACCATCGTCGTCGTGGTCCTCATCGAAGCTCTCATTGTAGCCGCCGCCGTTGCCGTTGAAGCCATTGCCGCCAACACTGTTACATATTCATTAGCTTCATTTTACAAATTCGTTATTAATATGGGAAGACTTACAAGCTGCCAAGCTCCTCGCCCTCATTATCGGAGTCCGATTGCTTGATGTTTCCCTTACCACCGCCGCGAGCCTTGGTGACACGTCCGCCCTTGACCTTGTTCAGCATTCCCTTCTTGGCAGAACCAAAATCAGAAATCTCTTCATCGTCGTCATCTCCAGCCGCAGCCTTCTTCTTGCTGGCACGCTTGCGGGGAGTTCCCTTCTTGGATGGGGTGCCAACGGCACCGTCACCTGCGTCGCCGCCGTTACCACCTTGATATGCACCTGCAATGGCTGTAAAACTGTTAGTAGGTGTTTCATCGAAGTAAAATGGCTTGTGGTAACAGAAAGGAAGCTTGGTAACGTAAGGAAATGTCGATGTGGAGGGGCGAGATAGTTTTCACAAGTTGTACCAGCTTGCATTTCAAGAGCCTCCTTCTTGAGTGGACGGAATCGATGCTCTAACGCAGATGCACTGGTTCCGTCGTTCAAGCAGCGGGAAATTGCTATAAAGTCAGCCAACTTATCTCAAACTTGTGATTGTGATTGGGCTTGTGCTGTGTGTATGGCATGTTTGGAAACAAATATAGGTGGCGCTAGCAACCTCTTAACTCGATGGCATCTTTCTTGATTTGTCTGAAACGATGCTGGAGAGAGTATGCCGTGTAATCCTCCCCACAGTAGTGGGCAAGCTCTATCTGAAAGTCAATACAATAGTTCCAACTGAGTGCGAGATAGCAAGGAAGATATTATGTAGTATGTGCTGAGGATAGAAAGAGAGGTCTGTACAAGAACGAGGGCCAGCTGCGACTGGTTCTCCCTTGACATTAACTTGAACGTTGACATTTTTGGGGTCGATACCATTGGCGACAGCATGCTTTTGGAGCTTTGCGCCTTGCTTATAGCTGCGAAATTGCCACTCTAGGCCTCCCTTGGTAACATCGGAGCCCATGTATTTTGCCATATCTATATGATATCAATCAACTTGGATGTTTCTTGAGATTGTGAAAATTAAAGAAAACGTGCTGTGCTATGTTTCTCAAGAACAAAATGAAAGTTGCCTTCTGACCGCCAATTTCATGGCCTCGAAGATCTTTGGCTAGAACATTGAGATCAACGCCCTTTGGGTCGGAACCAGTATCAAGACAATAACGCTGAAGCTTTGCAATAGGCCTAAATTTGTCTCTGAGCTGAAACTCAACTCCGCCCTTGGTAACGTCGGAGCCCATGCAATTCGCAATATCTGTCAGGCTTTCGTCAATGTAAGATCATGTTGGCCAGATATGCAACTATGTGTTTGTAATAGAGAAACTAGACGTCTATTACTTTTGAAATTCTTGCGGTCAACATTGACATCGATCGTTGCAGGATCCTGTCCGGCTGCCAAAGCTGTATATTGCAACTTTCCTACAGCCATAAACTTGTCTACCACTCGGTTTTTGAGTACAGAAGCAGTACAGTCTCCGCCCATTAATCGAGATATCTCTGTTGCGTAACCAATTAATGATCTTTGTATCAAAATGTTACGAGAGAGGACAAACAATCAAAGAAATCCATGCTTCTGGCTGAGGCAGATTCAGATGTAACGCCAAACTTAACTAGCTTGGGGTCGCATCCTGCTGCCGCGCAACCATCTGAAGTTTGATAGCGGATCAGACGTTTTCAAACTGTTCAACTAAGACTTTCCGAAGCATTTTCCAATCGACATGACCACCAATTGGATATTCCATACCAGGCGGAACGCGCAGAACAATAGTCTTCGATAATTCTTGTCTGTGCCATGGTTTAGGGTAAAGAAGTGATGGTGATGTTTCTGGTACTTTCTATTGACCAGGCAAGGAAATAGGGCTCCTGACCATCGAAGGTCTTGTGGTTAACCTTGAGGGTTATGTCCTTGGGATCGTTTCCAGATACACGAGCAGCCTTCTGGAGTCGCCCCATTGGGCGAATGTTCTGAGATAGATGCATCTCGATGGACTTTTTAGTAACATCATCACCCATGTGGAAAATAATATCTGAGAACAGTAATTAGAAGCAGCTTGAAACAACCGCAGATACAGGTAGAGCAGTTTTGACGCATTGATAGGATGAACAGTCCTAGATCTGACATATGGGTAGTCATATCTTGACGCCACTTCACTTGTCTCGAAGCACTTGCCTCGAGTCCAAATCTCTAGAAAATTACTCAAACCCAATTTTCAAGTCGCTGTTTGAAGTTTTGCGCTTAGGAAAGGAAGTTTTAACCTTCGCCACCTTGACTCTTGCCAAGGTTGAGATCAACCTGCTTAGGATCAATTCCAGTCATGACTGCATTGCTGAGGGCTTGTGCATTCTTCTTGATGACAGTGGCAAATTGGAATCTGATTCCACCAGGAGTGGCATCCGAGCCATAGTGCTTTTGAACGTCTGCCAATAAGAATAATCAATACAACGAGTACTTTGGGTAAAGGCCATGCAGTGTAGTGGGGAAATGATGCTTGTCTTGTCCATGTACATTTGTACTTTTGTCAAAAACGTCAAATCATTGCAGAAATATGTACCAGTTCCGTCAGCTTCAACCTGGAGTTGCTTGACTATCGGGTTGAAATGCCGGAAAAGGGCATTTTGAAGACACTTTTTGTTCAGGTCTTTTCCATAATATCGAACGATCTCTGAAATTGTCAATTCTTGACAAGCAGCAACAGAAACTCTAGGAAATTGTCTGACACTTTGATGCGCCAAGTTTAAGTTCCAGTGGATCCTTTCCATTCTCTAGGGCGTCCTCAATCCACTTGGCCTCAACTTTGAGTTTGCGGAATCTGTTCTCGATGGCAGATGGTGTACAATCGCTGCCCATTGCCTTAGCAATTCCTGCAAGAGACATGAAATTAAAACCTCAAGTAGTCAGAGGATACAACATAAAGAAAACAGAATGTGCCATGCCTTCGATCTCAGCGTCGTTGTGAGCTTTGCCGTAATGGGCATCGTCGAACTCTAGATTCCAGGGATCTCCACGACCTCTGTCAACTATAGTCTTGACAGCAGCTGCATGGCGGTTGATTTGGGTGAAACGTGACCAAACTGCCTTCTTGTTGAAGCCTCCGCCCAGATAACGAGCAATATCTGTAAACGATACCTTCAACAAGCGTACACGAGGAGGAGGCGGAACATAAAAGCATCTACATAACCGCATAAAACAATAGAAGTTTATTTCGATAATGACAAGTGAAATTCGTGGCAAGAGAGTGTGAGAAGATTGAGTGCGGCATAGTAAACTTGTTTGCGCTTACCATTGTAGTTAAGCTTCACATCGGGATGGGCAGCAATAATCGCTGAAAGGAGGCGGGTCGAAGCTTCGTAAGTCTTCCAGTTTGGCATGATTGCGGTGTTGTTGATTCTATGGGCAGTTAGTTGAGTGGTTAGGATTTGGTAATAAGATTTGAAGGAAATCTAGGGTAATGACAAGTGTTTTGAGTCGTATTCAAATACCTGTTAGGTGTTAGTGTTGAGAGGAAATGTGGGAATTCTGCTGTTTGGCGATGAGGGTGAGAGAAAAACTGCACAATTAGACGGCAATGGTCAGAGTTCTTTCCATGTCAAGACTGACGAGTCACTCGCTTATATTAACATGCAAAGCCACGGGACCAATTAGAGCCTCTTGCTGCGTATAGAGGAGCGAGAAGTAAATCTCACTAAGGACAAGTTGGTGGACTAGTTCGTAATTACTGACCATGGCGACACGATTTTGTTGACGAGTAGAGGAGGAGTTAAAAGAATTTGTTCCGTTTTCAAAGAAAGAGCTGCTTACCTTTGGGAAGATTAGGTGTTATCTACGGTGAATTTCGTCGAGTACGAGCGCTCCCTTGCTAATATCTGACCGTACTGAAATCAGCAGGAAGTACGGGACACATGAATAGCATAGAGGTTTTTGAAACGGAAGTGTTCCAAAATAGATGTTCTACTCACCGTAGAAGTGTTGTTTTTGAAGATTGTTCGTTGCCAATAGTTGTCGAAGTTGTGCTTGTAGTTGGATGAGGAGAGAAGTGGAAAATCAAGCGAGGCGGTGCTATATATATCAAATTTCTAGGGCGCCTGGGTTGAGGAAATCACGCTAAGATCACACCATTAAGCATAGGAGCATTCTAGAAGTGGTAGCTACGCGAAGTTCAGTGAATAAATGTGCATTTATGTGAGGCGCTCGTTTTTAGTTACAAACTTGCAGGGTTTAACTTGGGTACTTTACGGTATAAAATGACCTAAATTGGACCAAAATCAGTGTTTGGAAGTTTTTGATTGCTGTCTAGATAATTATACGTCATTTATCACTGAATTTGGAGCCATTGGAGTTGTGATTGCTGGTTGGAGAAATATGGTGAAGTGTTTAAATTCACAAGTCGTCACAACATAGGTCTTGGCATCGCTTAGCATTTTCCAGCCACCCATGAATGGTCTCCCTCCGCCAACTTCTCTCCTGACTTCTTCGCCTCTTAAGGCCCGGATCTACTGTGTTTGTTTGCCTCGAATCCCTTGCGTTTCACCCACAGGCTAACCTACTGAGGTGACTTAGTCGGGAATATTCCATTCTTACTTTCAGCCTACTGTGCATCAAGTAGAAGCACGGATGTGGATAGAAGTGCACGTCGCAGCTTTTAGGTATTACGACCTTTAATGTATGGAAGGGAATTCGTATTGAATAGAACCTGACTGTGATATTCGCCGTATGACTCCTGGAGTTCTCAGTTCATGATACCTTAAAAGAAGTAGGAGTAGTGTTAGAGCAAGACAGGCTCAAAATAGCCTCAATATGAGATATTGGTTTATTACGTGTTTAAATTTTACATTAACTGAATCGCCTCTATCATTACAATATCAATTTCCACCGCGACTTCTCGATCCAAGAGTATATACAATTGAGCACAATGATTGGCTTGAGCGTTGCCCAGTGGCCTAAATCCTGCGGAGGGCCGATATTCTGCTGGATTAAAGCATGTGCCTCCTGTAGATCTTAGAATCTTGCGCAACGTTAAACTACACCTGATGCCTTGCACCAGAGCGTCGTATTGAGAAAATCTTCCGGGATTGACTCAGTCGTGGTTTTTATTGAGGTTAGAGAGGACCAGCAAATACATGAGCTCATTCCGCGTAAACAGGCAGTAAATAGCCATTTCGCGGTCTTGTTAGCTCGCGTAGAGCAAAGTCTCTGTCTAAATCTGGCGAACGACAGCTTTCTCTTTCCACTCCCCTATTCAATGAACCTCGAAACTCGTGTTCTTTGAGATTTATTAAGCTCTTCTTCCCAATTCATATCCGTTTTCACGATATGGGATATTGAGTCCATCAACAGGACTTATGTGATCCTTCAAACCAAGCCCTAGGCCAGTGGTTGCCGGAGGACCATCACCATACATCCAATATTGAATCCCCAGAAACGAATCACAGCATGCCTGAAACATACCACACAGCTTGAATGCCCACGGGATCTCGGACGTTGCGGTGAAAAACCAAAACATCTTCATCATATCTCCCGCAATCCACGAAATGAGCACTGACACACGGAAGCCCTTTGTGGATCTGGTTCGGTAGTTCGACATGATTTGCGGGATGGGGAGCGTAGCTTCAACAGAAAGCCCGATATAACCAATGGCTGAGGAGTAGAGGGCGTAGAGGTTAGGCATAGGACTAAGAACGACCTCCAAAGCCGTCAGAGTGATGAAGAGATAGAGGAGGAATTGCCAATATCTGGAGTATGAGGTCAGTGAAAGAACCCGCAAGCAGCTGGAATGGGAACATTACGGTTTTGGTGACCGCCACTGCCAAAAGTTGTATGGTCTCTGCGCACCGAGTTCTCCAGCAGCGAACGGTGTTGCCATCTCGCCTCCTTTTGATGATGGAGCCGGGCGGTGGTCCAGTGCAACCTTCAATAACACGGACTGAATACCAATCATAATGAATGACTGGATGAGAAGAGAAGTGTCGAATTTGGCTCCAGGATAGTAGAATACTCTGTTCACCATCAGCTATTCGCAATTCGATCAATATTGAAGTGAATTATATACCGGAGGAGCGAAGCCACCAACATGATCAAAGGAATGTCCAGAGAGAACCCAGCACTAGATTTCGTCCTGTGTATGGCAATTGTCTGGTCCGCATAGGAGGTCAATGGTGACAATATGATGAATAAAGGGGCTACAAAGCCAGATATAAATGACACGAGGCCCATGTTGGCGATGGGAGAGTAATATACAGGAGAGATAGTGAGATGCAATTTATATTGAGTCCATAAGAATAATAGGTTTGTACAGAGTCTGAAAATAACTCTAAGTCTGCATGGGGTGAAAAATTGGGGGGGATTGAGGACTCGAAATCTGGCAGTGGAGACTCTAATTTGGATGTCCAGCTGTGTCTGTCAGCCTCGAAAAAGGGAGACGTGAATCCAGGCAGACCGCTTTCGCTAACTACACCCCAGCTGCCAGTATATCCACTCCCTACTGTACTATGTATGCATACAGCTTCGGTAGAACTAGTAGTGCCGGCGGCCGCATCATGGTGGGGTCCAGGACAAAATTCTGAACATTACCGTGAAGACCCCGCCATGTCAGTCATACTACCTATCTTTGTATAAGCACATAAAGTGCAGTGGCAACGTCCCGTCAAAAGCACAAGACCCAGTTGTTACATCAACAAGCCAGCTTGCCACTCGGCTTCGTTATACAGCACCTTTATAACATAGCCTACCAACCATATCGAACACGGCAGTCCAAATGGCTCAGCTTGGCCAGTTTATGGTCTCTCCTGGGGAGCAGTGCTTTACCCCCTCGGAGGCAGAAAAGTTGAGAATCGGTATCAACAAGCTAGGAGGACCTAAAGTTCTTGAAGTTCGAGGAATATACTTCTACTACACGCACTTGATTTCCTCGGAGGATCAGAACGCAACGAAGGTAAGTAATATAGTTCTTGGATCTTGAAGCACCACGTGCCTCAGCCTCAGGAAGACCACTCACACTCTACAGGCAAAATTAACAGAGCTTCTACCTCCTAACTTTGACACTACAATTTTAGATGGAGAGCTTAGTAGCTCGAGGATATATCACATCACACCCAGAGGATTGTCGCCATGGAGTGAGAAGCTTCCTTTTCTCCAGTTCTTGTGATATTTGACATTAGATTCTCATTGCGAAAGTGATTCTCAAATGGAGTGCTGACAGAATATCGTACTAGGCTCCAAAGCAACCAGTATCGCTCACGTGTGTGGTTTAAAGCTACATCGTATCGAAAGAGGTCGAGCTGTCATGATAAAGTTCTCTGAACATTACAACGAAAGCGAGATTCCTTTCAAAGATGTGATTTACGACAGGATGACTGAAAACATTGTCCATGGAGAGCCTGATCTTGATGCAATGTTCGCTCATGGTGAACCAGCTCCTTTAGAGGTCATTGACTTTAAGAGCGGCACATCTCCAATAGAAGTTCTGAAAGCATACAACAAGAAGCATGGACTTTCACTGGATCAGCCTGAAATGGAGTATCTAGTGGAAGAATATGCTCGACTCGGAAGTATGTTCCACTTTCATAGTAGTACTGCTATTTCAAAGCTTGAGTATCTTTGGATTATGACCATGGGCTCTGGCTTGAGACAACCTCAAGCTTTCAATTCGTTTCACGCCTCTAAGAATGACGCTAACCTACGGATTATAGGAAGCCCTACTGATATTGAAATCTTCATGTTTGGTCAGGTAAATAGCGAACATTGTCGACGTACGGTTTACTCCCAAAATCTTTGAGGATTTGCTATTTACTTCAATACTGACTTCGAAAAGACAAACAATTTAATGCGAATTGGACAATCGACGGTATTTCTATGGGTAAGAGCCTATTCGGTATGATCAGAAATACCCACGCCAAGAACCCGAAGTATGTTGTAAGCGCCTACAGTGATAACGCTGCAGTTCTTCAGGGCGAAACCGCGAGTTTCTGGGCGCCCGATTATTCAACTGGTAGCTGGAAACAAACGAAAGAACAAGTCCACTTTCTCATCAAAGTCGAAACACACAATCACCCAACTGCAATCAGTCCGTTCCCAGGTGCTGCCACTGGCTCAGGTGGAGAGATCAGAGATGAAGGCGCCGTAGGAAGAGGGTCAACCCCTAAGGCTGGACTTGCAGGTTTCTGGGTGTCTGACTTGTTAATACCAGATCACCATGAGCCTTGGGAATCGAGCGACTATGGAAAGCCTGCACATTATGCAAGCAGTTTCGACATAATGTTAGAAGCACCAATTGGGAGCGCCAGGTTCAACAATGAGTTCGGAAGACCATGCCTGACAGGTGTTTTCCGAACACTCTCTGTAGCAGTCGATGATGAAAACGGCGCGAAAGAGGTTCGCGGCTTTGTCAAGCCTATCATGATCGCAGGTGGAGTAGGAACTGTTCGTCCTCAGCATGCCATTAAGAATGGGAACGATGTTGAGTAAGTGCGCCTTCTTCCAGAGCTATTTTCCATCTAGGAAGTATTCAGAATCGTTTCGCGCTAATTTAGCGAACGAGGCCCACCGCAAGGCAATATTACAAGCTAACAAATTAACAGAGAAGGAGCCCATGTCATCGTACTTGGTGGGCCAGCAATGCTCATTGGTAAGCTAGCTCGATCGAGAATTCCCTTTCCTGCTGGATTAAAATATGGATACTTGAAGCAATAACCTTCCACCACAAAAGAGGCTCTTCTAAGGAACAGGCAAAAGATTTAGTGGCTTGCCGTGTCACTTCGAAGCTAAATTGATGAAGCAAAACTGATTAAACTGTGATTTAGGCTTAGGAGGTGGAGCTGCCTCTTCGAATTCATCTGAAGGATCTGCTGCACTGGATTTCGCCAGCGTTCAAAGTTCGTTCCACCTTTCCTTATTTCTCTATATCTTTCAGTATCTGGGCAAACCCTGGAATACTGATTTTATGATAAAACCTACTAAGAAGCTTCATGGCACCTTAAACCACCCTTCAACCCCTCTTTTCTTCTCTCATTACATTTGCTAATTAGAAACAGGAGGAAACCCAGAACAGGAGCGAAGAGCGCAAATGGTTATAGATGGCTGCGTAGCTCTGGGAGATGCCAATCCAATCGCATTCATTCGTAAGTGTGATTCTCGCACCTTATTTT
>Ga0247804_10000798_pt1 | contig 14526 bp, 12 predicted proteins | sample UWRJL029104C1_FD_181142 | JGI IMG/M metagenome (GOLD analysis project Ga0247804, IMG submission 181142) | Plant litter microbial communities from Arlington Agricultural Research Station in Wisconsin, United States - UWRJ-L029-104C-1 | ecosystem: Environmental > Terrestrial > Plant litter >...
ACCATTCCTCAAAGTCAGCAACAAAATCACTCAGTGTGATTCTAATTCCATGTGATCAGATGTTAACGACCACCTCTCAGTAAGAAGGCAGAAGTTGATCCTCTCGTGATCTGGAATTAGGTGCGGCTGGAAGGTAATTATCCATCCAAGACAACTACTGAAGCCTTAGATGACCGAGATTGTCTGTCATATCATCATCTCAGGCATTCAAAGATATATCGACGCCACGCTGTTCCTCGTCGGCATCATGTTGAGAAGACCATTGCCAGGCGAGCAGTGTCCAATTCAACTCTTTGCGCCAGAAGAGGCCATGCCCAAGTTCTCCATCGGCACAAATACCACCGGTTCGTGGTGTCCGGTGTTTAAAAATAAGCTTACCAAATCTTGAGTGAACGATGGCCATAGAGCACATCACGCATGGTTCGTGAGTGCAATATATCTCTAGATCATGACAAAGGTAGCCATCTTTGTCCATTGGAAGGATATCGCCCTTTCCCACTGTACCATGTGGCTGATCTCGAAAGATAGATGAGCTTCTAGAAGGTGCTTCTTGCGTTGTACCAGCTTCCAATTGTTCCCGAGCTTTCACGCTGTTGGCGACCATAGCTATAGCCCTCATAGCTGCATGGGCGGTTACATTACCCGCCGAGGAGCGAGGCCAATTCAACCACCGGGCATCTGCTGCAATAGCAACAGGTCTAGCTACGCCGTCATGCCTTTCAATGACAACAACTCCAACCTGTTCCCCAGAACCTTCTACAAATGCTTTTTCCGCTACCTCCGTTGCAAGGGCAATCCATTTTCCGGCATCATCTTCAATACTCTCCGCTGCTCTGGTGACCAAGCTCGGATGTGGCCCAAAAACATTGCTCTTCTTATACACCGTGGGCCAGTACTTCGTGCTCAACCTTGTTGCCTGCTCCTGGGAGGTGGGTGCGAGGAGAGGCACTGGCAAAACAACGAGTGGAAGTGTCTGCAGAACAGGCGATAGCATTTCCTCCAATGTTTCTTTCGTGATAGCATTGATCGATCCTATGAGAAGGATCCGCTCAGCGGAGAATTCATCTCCAGGGCTATCGGCGGATTCGCTCCGTGCGGCAGCAATAATTGATCGTACCTCAGGGGGCAAGTCTGTAAACTTGGCAAAGCGCCGAAGATGCTGAATATCAAGGCCGCCATCTTTTGGGAGACCTTGTCGGACCAGACTGTGAAGTGTTAGATTGTGGGCAAAATTCGATCGGGTCGGTGTACATGCTTTAATATGGTATTGGCTAGCTTTACCGGCACCGCAGAAACGTAGAAGTTAACAAGGGTATCGCGCGCCCGCGTCTCCAAAGCTGTTTTTAGTGGTATGAGCCGGCCACGACCCTTTTCTCTCTCTTCATCGAGGGAGGAACTCATCTCAATTGTTAACAGCGACGGGCGGTTTCAGCCTCGGCACATGGCCAGCCTTGTGCTCAAGAAAACCTTATTAAACGTGACAGTTCTGACCTCTAATATTAAAGCACTGAACTGCGTCATCTATGAACGAGGGACGTTTGATAAAATGATATGATGTTGAGAAATACTAGAGCAGGTCAATTTCATGCCTAATGGGCATATTTTTTGTAAGTAATATTACAAGAAGCATTTGCATCGTCAATCACAGTTATGTTTCTAAAAATTACCCTATCTTCTTGAGAATAGGCATATGTACCGACAGTCACGATATGCATTGCAAGAAATGTGTGAACTTTTCATTGTTGTTCTAGTTACATGCTATGATGGCTGCAGCGCAACATCCTCCCATGACCAGATATGAAAAGAGAATAATGATATGTCAAAAGTGTTGTGCAATTGTGATCCAGAGCCAATCACATTAGATCCACCCCATCAACAAATCGATCTGTATCAAATTGCGAATAAAGGTTTTGTCAAATCGATGACCAGATACATGCTCGTAAAGTGAGCCAACCCCTGCCCATCGAAAGTCGAATCCTGGACAAGGAGATTGGCCACACAAGAAGTGAAATGACCATTGAATGACACGCCTGGAAAAGGAGAGAAAACACCGAACAAATATCAAGATAGGAAAATAGTGTCTATGTCGTCGTCGCTAGTTGAGGTACAGGTACATGTCGACCGCAAGAAGAGAGCTGTCATCGAGTCGTGCCGAGGTATTTTTATGGTCGATTGCTATGGTACAGATGGCAGCGAGAAAAGGTAGAAAACCGCGCTCATGATGCATGCTACGGCGGACCAAGTGCAATGAAATTGTTGCACTCATGAAGTGCCTCTGGGTGCTATTGTAACAAGAAAGAGCTGTAAAATTCGTGGGTAAAAACAGACGTCGAGCCCGCAAATTTCGTGTACACCCATATACCAAAATCTTCAGATCAAGATCTGCTATAAGGGGATCGAAAAGAGTGGTCGCAGATTCGAAGGCTAGAAGATGTAATGTCATTCCTCGTACCGTTACAAGCGTAAGATCGTATCATCGTGAAGCGGAGACCAATTAGACCCAATTTCCATTGCTAGATTGTCCAGCACCACGTCCGTTGGTATATGGAAAAGCTGATGAGGCAGCGGGGCCAGATGTCAGACGATCGTTGGAAGGAAAGCCGACAGCAGGAGCCGGACGGCCAGCAGCAAGTGGTAAGCCGTAAGCAGCAGGAGGGCCAGTCGGGGAGAATCCGTTGGTAAACCCACTAGTTGGGCTTACATAGCTACCACCAGAAACATTTGAGATGCCTCTTTGGTGGCGGACGGGTACTTGGCTGGTCTCCATCTCGTTGGGGGTAGCCTGTCCACTGCTTGGGCCGCTGCCATTGCGGTTCTCGTTACCCTGGATCTTGGCCTGAATGCGGCGACCGTAAGGAGTAGTTCGAATTGCAGGCAGGTAAGGACGGATAGCATCGATCAAACGGTTCTTCATTGCCGGATTTGCATAGTCCAAGGCAGTCTGAATGACATAATTGGCAAATGAGTCTCGCAAAAGGCGATCCAACTCATTGGGGTTCAACATCTCCTCAATAAGCATGTCCTTAGATGGCTCTTGAGCACATCGAAGGCACTTCTCAATGACATTTGAGCTGAACTTTTGCTTTGAAAGTTGGCCAACCTTTCCTTGGAACATGGCAACAAGAGGCTCTGTGAAGATCGGCTCGTTCAAATCGAGGATGTATTGAACAACATAATTACCAAATGGGTCTTGCACTAGCTGATATGCATTGTCAGAAATCTGTCGGATCAACCAAGCCTTTTGTTCCCCTGAAGCATGATCAATACAGCGTTGGAGGACACAGCAACCTAAGATTACTAAATTAGTTATGACCATGATTTGAGTGAAATGTAAAGTACATACCATGACGATGAGTACCAACGTCCACACAGTGTGTTCCAACTGCATCAAAAATAAACTGTGCATCAGTTGGCGAGAGCTTATTAAGACACTTCTGAATGACATGGTTTCCATTCAAGTCCTGAATGAGTTCAACAACTCGGTAACGTAAAGCCCCAATGATAGTATCAATCTGCTGAGGGGTGGAGATGAATTCAATCATCTTCTGGAGAGCTCGAGTTCCATGTTGGTTAAGAGCAATCCGAACCAGATCATGAGATGCATTTTCAATGAGAACAGTACGCTCGTCATCATTGCAGTACTCAAGCAACTTCTGGCAAAGGTAGTTGCCAAAAGGATCGGTCATCAACTCAATGACATGTTGGTTAGTTTCCAACCAGATCATGTGGACTTGGTCAGGGTCACGATCCTCAAGCTTTTTCTGAAGATAACGACATCCATGCTGATCCTTGCAGAGGGCATAAATCTCACCACCGAGCTGCTCAAGCGGAAGGTTTGCAAATCGGCTCATAGCTATAAAACTGTTAGATAAAGCAAAGAATGTTTCGATATAACATACATTCGGTATCATTTGCACGGCGTTGCTGGATGACTCTAGCCTGGCTATCGCGTGGGCCGGTCTGCGGGTACATATTGTTGTAGTTGACGTATGGATTGTTCGGTGAGTACAGTTGCTGACCCATCTGCATGTTCTGAAGACCCATGGTCATCATTTGCATGTTATAACCATTGTTGTTATTGTAGTAACCTGGCATTCCAAATTGCTGTTGAGATGTTGGTGAGCTCAGGGCAAGGGGAGACTGTCCCTGGGACATGCCTTGGGATGTAGTAGGGCCGAACGGTGGTGCACTAGCTTGAAGGGCAGATTGGATAGATTGGTAACCACCATTCTGAGCTTCACGTGAGCCGGAATCGTTGGTAGCAACTTCTCGGCTAAGTCTATTGTTCATCGCACTTGGAGGAATACGTCCCAAACTAGCATTGTGATTGTGCAAGTGCTGCTGAGCGTGAGAATTAGGTGTGGTATTGACGCTGGTAACTCCGTTGGCAGATCTCATGGTGGGTACGTCGTTGGCAGAGTATGAGGACTGCAACTTTGGAGGAGTGCTTTGGTTGTACTTTGAGGGAGAAGTCATCTGTGAAGAGCTGTCTAGTGAACCATCATAATACTTCATATCAAGGGAATGACGGTGAGAAGGGCGAACACTAATGGGAGACTCAGGTCCATTTGTTTGCGAGGCTGAAGATGAACCATTTCCTTGAAGGGAATTCTGTGGCAGGCTATGTTGGGATTGGCGGTGGCGAGTAAAAGCTCCCCAGCCATTGGAGCCAGCATCGGGCCCAGGGGACTGAGACAGAGCGAGATCCAGAGCCGCAGAGGAAGCGGAAAGCTGCATATAGCGGTCAGTTTAGAGCAGAATTGAGAATACATAGACCTACCAAACCTGGGTAATCATGCTGGCGAACAAGTATAGGGAACTTGTCATCAGTAGCATTCATCTGAAGGTAGCTCTTGACATTTGGTGAAGTGGCGCCTTCATCTTCGCCAAAGAGAGATCGAATTGTACCAGCTTGATCCAAAGTTAACATCTCGTGCATGCCGTTGCGAGATCTAGTAACTGGCATAGAATACCGATTAAGGCTTTAAGTTGTTAGCAAGTGTAACTGAAGATTAGCTAGCAAAAGAGAAACGATATGTACTGAAATAGCAAGCGCTGGGAGTGGTTATAAAGTAATAATGCAGCTAAGGGAGAAAATTAAAGAAATAACAGGAATGAGAATTGTGGCCAGATCGCTGGCTAGCTATGGTACAGAAGTGGTTGATATTGTAGTGTGCGAGGGGACAGGATGGAGAAGATATTTATAGCTGAAGCCTGGTATGCGAGGCTGTGAACCCCGAAAAACGATTTGCAGTAGTGAATTGGAGAAAGAATTCATTCAATGCGAGAAAGAAGCGAGAGGGCAGCGAGAGGGTGTCAACGTAGCTTTCCTGAAATGCAGCTATGCACTTGCCCAAAGGATTTTTCAAGCCCAGAGCAGCATAAAGAAAATATCCTCTTCTCAATTGAAGAAAAGCCAAGCAACCTCAGTTTTGATGAGCGTGGTACTCTTCTTGCAATTGTTACAGATTGTAAGGTCAAGTTAAGGTGGTTCTTCCAAACTGCTCTTCTCGGCTAGGCACTTGCCAGCACGCTATGTTTAGGTTATTTAGCTCACCTCAAAGCCGAGCTATGGTCTAAGTAAAGAGGAATGCCAGAATTGTTGCCAAACCATTCATCAAACTTCCCGAAAGTTGCAAGAGGAAATTTCAAGGCTGTACTTGAAGTGACAAGTGTTGAGCTGTGGAACAAAATCATGGACTTACGCGTTTGTTGATCTGTGACTTGTTGGATCTTGTCTAACAGCCTCCTCCTTCTCATCTTCATCGCTGTTACGCCTAGAGCCAGGAACCGACTTGGAAGGTAGCTTGTCATCCATGATGAGACGAGATTGCATGATACCAGATTGTGGAGATGTAAGTTGTGAGCCAGATCTGCCAGGTCGGTTATATAGACCTGGAGGGGAGGTGAGGCTTGAGGTTGAGTATCGATTTGGTCGAGAAAAGACCGACGGAAAACCTGAATTGGTGTCTCGGTACTCTGGAGGAGTGGTGGGTTCAGATTGGTGCCCGCCGTTTGTATTGTTGCTGCGTCCAATATCCTCTTGCATCTGAGCAAGCTCTTGTTCTTCTTTCCGTTGCTGCAGCTCCAACAGTTGCATCTCGGTTTCGAATCTACGTTTCTGCTCTCGGAGTCTCTCGTACTCTAGTTTCTTCTTCTCTAGCTGTGGGGACAAATTAGCACATAGTTACATTTCCAGTCAGTGATTCAGAATCTGGCATATATCAGGCAGAGAGAGTTCTCGCAAAAGCTTGTGAGATGTGAATCATATGCAGATGTGGTAGAGCTCCTGCGAGAAATGCGGCTTTTGTTGGTACGCCAGGGGAAATTTGCTTACAAGCTGCACTTTGTGGGATGTCTATTTGTTTGAGTTAGGGAATGCTTGTAATTTTGGGAAGATGGAAGAGGGATTTATCTCCCAAACTAGGAAAACAGCTACAATAGCAATGATAGCTACTGCCATTGCTATTGTGGGCGGAGACAATAAGAACGTACCGAAGGGCCATATTCTTGCGGTTCCTGCCAACCACGCTGAGTCGTAATTGACTGGATGGTTGGGACGCGGCCAGAATCCGTTGTGAAGCGGCGCATTAATCCTCCACGGCCATCTTGTGTTTGTAGAGGTTGGGGTAGTCTTGTGCTGTTCCGTGGAGGAGAAACAAGGCCAGAAAAGGTGGTCTCTGTCCGAGGACTTTTCTGGCTACGGAAACGAAGTTCATCCATCCTCTCACTCGGTCCATTCGAATACGCCATTTTGAGTCGCTATAATACTATAATACTATGTAGCAGTTAGCAGGTGCTCTGGAATCCAGACCGCTCACTCAACAAGATCTGAGGCGGGGAGTGTCCTTTGCAGTCAATCCTCCCACGACGCTTGAGAAAAAGCCAGTACGGAGTGGAGGACCACCATACCAAGTATCCAAAAGAAAACAGATGTTCGTGCCCTTCTGGGAAGCCCAGGCGCGGGTCTGGAGTATTTTTGCGGTTATCCAAAGGTCTCGCTCTGAGTTGAAGGTCGAGAGTTTAAGGTTGGAGGCCCCTGTCGTTGGCGTTACGGTTCCGAACTAGGCTCGGAGAGCTTGAATTCAATCCACAGTCATGCAATTGCGAAGGGCTCTAGCTGTTGACAGGACCAAAGAAACTGCTACAAGTACAGTAACACGTTGGCGATGTTGTTTAAAGTGCTGTGGAAGGAAAGGAGGGGTGGACAAAGACCGAGAGACCGTGCAGCGCAGGACAGCAGCAGCGGCGGTGGTTGTGGGAGTAGAGTGGGAATTGTGGGCTGCGCTGAATGGCTGGGGGGCTTTTGGGAAAGAGTCGTCTGTACTGTAACCTTACCACCAGTGGAATTCCAGGTGGTTACCATGTATCTGATGCTGCTGCTGCTGCTGCTGCTGCTGCTCCTGAGCTGGAGAAGGAAAACACACACATACGTCAACTATGGATGAAAGGACATTCATGCTCTGTGTTGGTTCTTCCTCACTCAGTACAAGTACATGGGATTTCTTCTATTTACCCGAAGCTCCCGCCTCAGCCTTCTAGACAAGTCGCTATCGTGAGTAGTTCTGTTAGTACCATCGATTCTAGCTGAACAACCTAGAACGAAGTAGAACAAAGTGTTGAGCACAGCTCGCTGGCTTCGGAGCCCCTTACTCCTTCGTTTTCGTCCAGGCACTGTACGGGCTAAATCACCAACCGCTTGCTAAATAGACGAAGCTCTCCTCGTTCTGGGACAGGTTCTATATGGTTGGTGGTCTCCGCAGGAATCTACACAGTGGCAAGGCGTCGCACTTGCACAGTTGGCACTCTGAACAGGCTCGAGTCGACCATGCAACCAGATGCTCCTCGGCCGGTTGCTAAACGAATGCACTTCGAAGGCGCTTGAGTGCTTCCAATCAAGTGTCACTCTCTAGTAGCCTCCTGACGACCCCAACCCCTTACGTTATTGGGTACATTGCATCTACCGCTCTCAGGCAATGGCGGTGTAGGATGGCGAATGTGAAGTTGTTGCAGCTAAGATCTGCGACGACGTTAGATTCCACGCACACAGCTTTAGTGGAAAATGATATATTTTGTTAGAGACGTCGAGTACATATGCACCCGCTGGAAGTTCGTTTGGGTGTGGGTTGCCTATACGTTGCCTTTTCATTGTTGAGGCCTCGCTACAGGGTTCCACCCTTAGTACAAATCCTCACCGTATAGATACGTAAGATGATACTAGCTTCCAGATCGTTTGAAAAAGGTACTGATATTATTTTCTGTCACTTCTAACGTCAAGCCGTTACAGGAATGTTTTTAGTTGGAGGAATAAGAAAAAGTCCCCTTACTTAATAGCCTAATGTGTCGAATAAACAAAGCCGACCACAGGTTATGATGATAAACTATTATGTAGCTTACTCTATACAACACTTGTGAGAAAGTAAAATTTGGCAGTGGGGAAAAGACAAGCAAAGATTTTCTCACCGTGGAGAGAATCTAAAATTGCGAGGATTATAGATAGATAGCTTCCCCCTTGTGGTATGGGAAGCGTTTCACAATGTCTGACACTGTACCAACATGTGCCTCTGGCCGAATCCTGCCCGGATAATTGCTTCGGGTCGGGCCTCGATTACCCGATAGCGACACTAACAACTCAGTTCAGAGTGTGGACTAATAACGGGTTTTCTAACCCAGTGTTTGGTTATAGTTTTATATCCTACACATCCAGTCAGATTTGCGTAATTTCTATGAATTCAGAAATTTGAGTCTCTTTTTAACAGTGCCATCTCATGCTAAAGACCTCTTTTAGTAATTGACCCAAACCCTACTTTCTCTTATTAAGTCGCACAGGATTAGACCTGGACATGCCTACCACCTTCCAGTGGTTGCTTAAACAAATATATGAAGTTGATAATTGTTAAAAGTCCAACCACTCCATAGTATTTACGTTGCTATCAATAAATAGTCCCTTGAGACCACTGGCAAGAATGACAATCGGAACGACATAATTCACCAAATAGTAAAGTCAAAAAGAACAGACATTAAGACAACATGTTTATAAGACATAGTGGGTGAGCAGCAAATGTTCGCAAAAAGAAGCAAGCACATACTAATCTTGTCAAAGTATAATGGCTTGTTGGCCCGGTGAGTACTGGGGAATTAGAAAAGGTGAACTAATGAAATGAAGCTCAGACCTTCAAAACGCATTTGATCGGCGCCTCCATCCCTAACTAAGCATTACTTTATATAGAAGTAACCGTCGAGTCTACTGCACCAATCCCACTTGATTTACCCTTTCTGGGCTCGTGGTATCATGAAAACTGGAAAAGCCGTGTGCTCGTCAAATTTTAAGCTGCCAAATATATCTTAAAAGAGTCTCGACGACTTCTAAATAGCATGTTCTAAAATTGTATTGATTTTAAGAAATATACTACCCGTACAACTTATCATAGCATCTACAGAATCAGTTATATCAACACTCAACAAAGCTGACCAAGAACTTTTATTACTTTAAATTACCATGCAGTCTTCATTGTATGAGTTCCATAACAGAACATCGTACTTCGCCAATGTAGCTTAGTCTTCTAGCTGTATGTACAACTATTGGACCTCATACCCTGTGGATCTGCGTTAAAGAAGGAACACATTAAGCTTACTTTACCCAAATTGTATATACCTGATTGTAGTTTACGGATAGCATATCACTGCAAGAAATGAAACGTCAATCCACGTAGTCACACAATTCATTTGTTGCAGCCTACTAGATACCCCTCTTCAGGGTGATACTATCTCAAGAATGATAACGCTACATATATTTATAGGTACTCAGATCATTGCCGCTGCTTGCAGATGAATCCTTAGAGCTAAAATTCTGCCAGACTTTCACTCTTGTGGCATTATACCGAGGTCCAGGTCTAGATCTACAAGATACTGCGAAAGAGCTTTATTGCTCACTAGCTTGGAGAGCTTGAATATTGGTTAAGATCCATAGATTCAAGTGCTTATCAAGGAGCTTAAGATTTCTAGAAAAATTCCTTCAAAGGCCTATCTTTTCAAATTATTTAATTACAAACCAGACGAAATCATTGAAATGTAGGCGGTGTTACAAGGCGGTGAGTCATACAGGCCAATCAAATCAACAACGGACCTGGAAAGCTAGAACATATACTAATCGCACCCCTCACCTGCTGTTGAGCATTTGCTTTAGCAGAAAGTTAATCAAAACAATTGTTTAGCTTGCTATATACTATATCGTCTAAATCTCTATAATATTTCAAGATAATCTGGTTCAGGGTAGTGTACTTATTAAAACCCCTTTGTCATCTTTTCACCATCTTTTATTCTCATCGTCCCCCACCGTAAATCTGGATCTCTTGGCGTATGTGACTAGTGGTGGGGTTTAGATTTTTTGTTGTACAGTCAGTGAGATCTTCACTTTCACAATTTCGGGACTTCAGCAACTTTGCAGATATGGGTCCCAAAAAGAAAGCTGTTCCTGGCCCTGTTGAAGCTCCTTCAACAAAGCCTATAGTTCGTAAACCTGTGTGTAACTTGGAACCTTTTACAGTGCACAAATACTAACACCTTCTTCATAGGCCGAAACACCCGCAGCTGATGAAGCTCCTAAGCCCAAGCGAACCAGGACCCGAGTGGCACCTAAGGTTGAGGATGAAGGGCCGAGAGAAGATGATGTAGGAGACTCTGGCCTATTATTGTCATGCTTCGCTGATAATTGAACAAGGGCTTTGCTGCGTTACTCGAACCATTCTATGGAGGCAAAAGCTTAACAGATCCCATTAAAACAGCAGAGGACAAATGGAATCTCTTGCCAGCTTTCTTGAAGGTCAAAGGAATCGTAAAGCAGCATATTGATTCCTTCAACTTCTTCGTTGAACACGAGATCAAGGACATCGTTATGGCGAACAAGAAGGTCACCAGTGATGTTGACAGCAACTTCTTCCTGGAGTGCGTCTGCCCTTATTAAAGACCAGTACAGAGAACGAAGCTAACCCCGCTGCCTCAGATATATAGATGTCCGTGTTGGACAGCCAGAACGTCTGGATTACAATGATAGGAAGCCATTGCACGAAATTACCCCCAACGAATGTCGACTACGCGATATGACCTACGCCGCACCTATTCTCGTAGATTTTAGGTATCGAAAAGGGAAGTTTATTGCCGTGCGTCAGAATGTTCCGATTGCCAGAATGCCAATTATGCTCCGAAGTTCTAAGTGCCGACTTTCAGGCAAGAATGATCGACAAATGGCTTTCATGAACGAGTGCGCCCTCGATCCAGGAGGATATTTCATAGTAAATGGTACAGAGAAGGTGATTCTTGTACAAGAGCAACTGAGTAAGAACCGAGTTATTGTCGAGGCAGACATTAAGAAGGGAATTGTTTCCGCTTCTGTTACTAGGTCAGTACACTATAAACTCCAGGCACTAGGATAGAGGAATTGACTGGCAATAGTTCGACGCATGAACGAAAATCGAAGAGTTATGTTATCATGAAAAAGGAAAAGATCTATTTACAACACAACATCCTTCAAGAGCCAGTCCCTATTGTTATTGTACTTAAGGCGATGGGCATTCCTTCCGACCATGAAATGTTACAATTGGTAGCTGGCGTTGACAGTACTTACCAGGATGGGTTTGCTGTCAATTTCGAGGAATCTACAAAGCTTGGAATATTCTCACAACATCAAGCTCTGGACTATATTGGAAGTCGAGTAAAGATGGGTGTCCGAAGTAGGGTTCCTGGGGCCCCAGTGCAACGACGAAACACCATTGCGGACGCGATAGAAGCTCTCTCTAATATTATAATCACGCACGTTCCTGTACATGGAATGGACTTCCGTCCCAAGGCACTGTATATATGCTTCATGGTTCGCCGAGTTCTGATGGCCATGAACGACCCGAGTCTAGTGGACGATCGGGATTACGTGGGCAACAAACGTCTAGAGTTAGCTGGGCAACTTCTAGCTCTCCTGTTTGAGGATCTCTTTAAGAAATTCAACACAGATCTGAAAATGAATATCGATAAGATTCTAAAAAAGCCCAATAGAACCAGCGAGTTTGATGCTTACAACCACATGCTCTCGCACGGCAATGGTATAACTGCAGGTATGAATCGAGCTATCTCTACTGGCAATTGGAGTGTCAAAAGATTCAAGATGGAACGAGCTGGAGTGACTCATGTTCTTAGCAGACTGAGTTTCATCAGCGCTCTGGGAATGATGACACGAATCAGCAGTCAGTTTGAGAAGACTCGAAAAGTCAGTGGGCCTCGAGCACTTCAACCATCTCAATTTGGTATGCTCTGTCCCTCCGATACACCAGAAGGTGAGGCCTGTGGTCTAGTCAAGAATCTTGCCCTCATGACACATATTACCACCAACGATGAGGAAGAACCTGTCCGGCAGCATGTATTCTTTCTCGGCACTGAAGATATCACGAAATGTAGCGGAAAAGAGATCTACGAAGAAGGAGCTTACGTTGTTTTTGTTAACGGTACTCCGTTAGCTCTTTCAAGGCAGCCGAAATCTTTCTTAATCTCATTCCGCAATCTCAGACGCACTGGACGAATTTCCGAGTTTGTCAGTATTTACATCAATCATCATACCAACTCAGTGCACATTGCGACGGATGAAGGTCGAATTTGTCGGCCACTCATCGTGGTAGAGAAACGAAAATCAAAAGTTACTAAACGATACCTAGAGTCTCTACGAAAGGGGACAATGGATTTCGACGATTTCTTGTATCGAGGACTTATCGAGTATGTTGATGTTAACGAAGAGAACGACTCCAACATTGCCTTATACGAGAACGAGATCGATGTCACCACAACACATCTCGAAATCGAACCTTTCACGATCCTCGGCGCAGTTGCGGGTCTCATTCCATATCCACATCATAACCAATCCCCCAGAAATACTTATCAATGTGCTATGGGTAAACAAGCTATCGGCACGATAGCTTACAATCAGTTCTCTAGGATTGATACCCTTTTGTACTTGATGGTTTATCCTCAACAACCTATGGTTAAAACTCGAACAATCGAGTTGATCCATTACGACAAACTGCCTGCTGGTCAAAATGCAACAGTTGCAGTTATGTCCTTTTCTGGGTATGATATTGAGGATGCTCTTGTGCTGAACAAAGCTTCTTGTGACCGTGGCTTTGGCCGATGTCAAGTGTTTCGGAAACACTCAACACAATTACGCAACTACCCCAATAGATCTACAGATCGTGTTGGTGGTATACAGTGGGATGAGAAAAGCAGCGAACAGAAGCCGATTGCCAAGCATGCTATATTGAGCAATGATGGCACTGCTATGGTCGGCGAGAAAATTTCAGATGGGGAGGTATACCTTGCCAAAGAGGTTCCATTAAATACTACATCAAGTGGTATCGGATCGGATTATGGCTCAGACTTGTTCAAGCCCGCCCCAATGACCTACCGACTTCCAGATCCAGCATACATTGACAAAGTCATGGTTTCTCAGACGGAGAATGAGAACATGGTCATTAAAGTCCAAACGAGACAGACACGTCGGCCTGAGCTCGGTGACAAATTTTCTTCCCGCCACGGTCAGAAGGGTGTCGTTGGTATCATTGTCAACCAGGAAGATATGCCATTTGCAGATTCTGGTGTAACTCCTGATATCATCATGAACCCTCATGGTTTCCCATCCCGTATGACAGTTGGTAAGATGCTCGAGTGTCTATCTGGAAAGGCTGGTGTACTGAATGGTACTTTGGAGTATGGAACAGCTTTTGGTGGAAGCAAAGTTGATGACATGGGTCAGATTCTGATCGACAAAGGATTCAGCTATTCCGGTAAGGACTTCGTCACGAGCGGTATCACCGGTGAATCCTTACCAGCATATATCTTCTTTGGCCCTATCTATTACCAGAAGCTCAAGCACATGGTTCAAGACAAGATGCATTCGCGTTCACGTGGTCCACGAGCCATTCTCACCCGTCAACCCACTGAAGGTCGATCTCGAGACGGAGGTTTGAGATTGGGAGAGATGGAAAGAGATTGTTTGATTGCATATGGAGCAAGTCAACTGCTGCTAGAGCGACTCATGCTAAGCAGTGATGCCCACCAAGTTGATATCTGCGAGAACTGCGGGTTGATGGGCTACCAAGGATATTGTCAAACCTGCAAAACCACCAAGGGAGTCACTACTATGACAATGCCATACGCCGCTAAGCTATTAGTGCAAGAGCTGTTAAGTATGAATGTATCAGTGAGACTTAAGTTAGAGGATGAGTTTCCACATGAGGGTCGGAAGCGATGATCAGGAGAAACTGAGGCGCAGATATGATTACGATTTATGGTACAACGGCGTTGGAGTCAAACTTTGATTGGGGAAAATGGTGCATAGCATTGGCGTAATTAGTTGATACCACTAACCTTGTAATCAAAATACTCTTTATATAGATTCCATCGTTATCGGAGATACCTCGAATTGTGAGCATCCTGTGCATCCAAATACAGTAAGATATCATGATTAGTGAGATCAGTTGGCCAAACAAG
>Ga0247804_10000802_pt1 | contig 14481 bp, 16 predicted proteins | sample UWRJL029104C1_FD_181142 | JGI IMG/M metagenome (GOLD analysis project Ga0247804, IMG submission 181142) | Plant litter microbial communities from Arlington Agricultural Research Station in Wisconsin, United States - UWRJ-L029-104C-1 | ecosystem: Environmental > Terrestrial > Plant litter >...
CGGCCATGTTTATTTCAAGTTCCAGTCAAGAACTCGTTTTCGCTAATTGCTATGACAGTCAGTTCCGAGAACAGTGGAGAATATGAGCTATGGAGCGCTTGATTACGTGAAAATGGCAGCCCCATTGTTTGATTCCCTGGTCAATTCTTTATCTATAACGTCCCCTATTGGACCCGGTTCGGCTGGAACCGACTCGGAAGCTGCCCCTACACAAATAAGCGAATCATGGACTGTCTCTCCAATTCCATTGCTGGAGTATGGTGAGATGCTCTCCTTTGAAGGTTATGCAGCTCTTAAGTTCGTGGTGAATTGGTACATGTGGATCGATGCTCTTTCAAGAATCTCTGTAGCATCTAAGCCTCAATCACCCTTTTTCAACGGTTACAGGCATCTCAATCTCTTCGATATTCAGATTACACCACTTGTTCAACTTGACCAGCTTATGGGATGCAAAAACTGGGTTGTATCTCTCATATGTGAAATCGCTGAGCTTGATCACTGGAAGAGGAGTATGCAACAGGTCAATTCCTTCAGCGTGCGCGAACTTGTGAGTCGCTCAATGACAATCGAGAATCGACTTCTTTCGATGACAACAGATCGTTTCCGCCCATTGGGAATGACGACGGAGCTGATTAGTAAGACGGAGAAAATATTGTATATTACACATGTTTTTGCACTAGCTGCATTGACCTATCTACATACCGTGGTCTCGGGTTTCAACTCGTCACTCCCAGAAATACGACAAAGCGTACACAACACGCTTGCTGCGTTTGAAGCTATTGTCAACCCACAGACTCTTCTACCCCATGTCTTCTGGCCGTTTTGCATTACAGGTTGTATTGTAGAACCAGAACATGAGCATAGACTTAGAGACCTAGTTACTCGGGCAAGTATCAGTTCCCAGGATCAGCCAACTCTTGATCGCTGCTCTCTTGCTCTGTTAGTATTAGAAAATATATGGAACAGGCGTAGCACGGGACAGCCACTTCAAAATTTGGCAGAAGCATTTCAGATTGGGGATGTACCAGTGCTTCTGATCTAAGTGTTAATATGATGATCCATCGTTGGCTTGTGAACCCTTCGAATGTGGTCTTTCATGTTGTCAAGCCTACTAAATACACGCGAACAATGCTCGCCATCTGATCCTCTCCAGGTACATTGTATCCTAGGGCTATGTTTCGCCTCATGTCTATCCCTATCCTTCTTACTTGCAAACCATCTGTGTCTAGCTCTTGAGGAACTGCCGCTGACTTGGTCTTGGGGGGTAGTGTTTGAGGGACCAGAAGCTCCAGATTGTGAAAGTTTGCCTTCCGTAATGCCCTCTGCGGACCGCGAGCAGCTCGCCTTACGACAGTAGAAGCGCTGCGAATGCCGCTTATAATGCTTGTGTAAGTCGCAAGCACGGGTAAATATTACTTGCGAATTGCAACCAGGAAATCCACAACACCACGCTTTAGATACCGAAACTGACGAGTTGTGCAGCGGAATCCCATATTCTTCAAGGGGATTTAGACCAGGCTGCTGACTCGAAGAGGTTGTAACTGACATACTCTTCTTAGACATTACATGTGGCGAGATCTCATCACTTGTAGTTGGATTTAAATGCTCCGCACTGTGTTCTTGGGCTGTGTGCTGATGTAGCATTGGCGAAACAGGATTGCACTGTGCATTTTCAAGAGTTGTGAACGTGTTATGCATCTCAAAGGAATTCGCGAAAGAATTTGTAGAGGACCTTGTTGTGGGGATAGGTAGTTGACGGGTGACAAGTGAATCTTGCGACTCAGTGGTTGCGGCATATGGCAGATTTGGTACATGGACAGCAGAGCGGGTCTCTGTATTAGTTTGTGAGCTTGGTATCAATATTTCTTCCAAAATGTTGTTCCGATCAGTATTTCGATGCGTGATACTAGAAGTGCCTTTTTCAATTTGGAGGCGAGCGAAAAGAGGCAGAGCAGTCCATGATCGGTTTGATGAAGCCATTCAATCGTGAAATACTCCAAATCGAAGTATAGTATAGTAGAAAGATGACTATGCTATGTTACTTAACGATCTATATATGATCTATCACAACTTATGAACCGTGCTTAATCTTTAATCTGATATGAAATGGTGGCTACCACATCTTGAACGCCCAGCGATGTAGATAGAGTCCATACTGCTAGATCTCTGTCAGACTTGCATAAGTGGGAGTTTGGATTCACGCCACACTGTCAGCTCCAAATAGGCTCAGTGTGGGGTGTTCTGGTGTAGCACAAAACCGAGTATGGGGTCAACTGGTTTTGGCAAGTGGGGGCCAGAAAGTCGGAGTCGGATGAATTGTATGAGGCTGACAAACCTCAAAGGGCCACCACCATATAGGTGTACTGTGCCCTAAGCGCCATCGGTCGATAGCACATATAAGGTAAACATGATCCGGTACATTTTGAATAGGATCAAACAAAGGCTGATGCTATAATCACTCCATCGGAGCAGGTTGGCCGTTTTCAGTTCCCATTGACGGGACTCAATTCCTTCGACATGCATGATGAACATAAGTGGAATCACATTCCGGTGTTCGTTTGCATCTTATATTGGCAATTGAAGGCATCGTAATATCAAGTTCTGAAGGATTATGTACTTTTACGGATGGCCGCAGCGTGAGTGAGACTCTTCCTCCACTCAATATCCAGCATTGATCGTTTGTCCGTCATGTGTTGCCTTTTTCCAATATCTGCCAATCTGTAATCATACAGTTTTCTTCAATTACACTCATAATATGTGTTAGGTGAAAGGTGAAAAGATTCAAGGGGCTGGCGTCTTTTGTGTTCGTGGGCTCCTCAAAACGCGGGATATTTTCGGTGGTATTAGATCGACTTGGGTGTACAGCGGGATTCGGATGCACGTTTTCGTTGTCTTGACACTGTCCTACATAATATCTCACTCCAAATCATGGAAATGTTATATGTTGTGTCAGTGTTCTCGAAATAGCTTTCAGCCACCTTGTACCTCGTTCTAATTGTAGCTTGAGACTCTTTGGGATGATAACAGGAACAACATGAAGCGTTTGTAATATAGCCTTAGTTGCCAAGCTGAGAGTTTTGGCTGCTCCCGGGAAGAAAGCCTTGAAGTATTCCACGATAGCGCCAGGAAAATACAGACTTCTTTCTTCCTCGTCAGAGTCCATTGCCAGCTTCTAGCCGTTGCATATCATGGCTCCACTTGAATGATGATGGTGAATCGGAAGTGCACATTCACAAGAAGTACGTGATTAGTGACTCGATCATAACCATTAGATGATCCCGTAGCCTAGACTGGAGCTTGCTTCAGGTATTTATCCTTCTTTAGCATAGAATTTTCGACCTTCAAGTTTATACAAATCAAGTTACTCAGTTTCTTTTTCTCTCAGTCTCAGGCAATACTCACTGAGTGTTACTTTCCATTCATTTATAGCATGTTGTCGAAACCCACAATGGCCTGAGCCCGAGAAGCTGGTAAGTCCACACTCGGAAAAGTGTAGCACAAGAAAATGATGTTTGAGCTCATGAGCATTTGCTACTGATATACTTGACTCTACTGTGCCGTGCGGGCCATAATGTTAACCTCGTTCATCATATTACGTGAGGTGGTTGTGAGCACGGCCGAGCCTTCGGGTCCTCCGTACCGCCGCGCCTGATTCGACCATAAACGACCTCTAATCTGGGAGCTAATTACAAAATTTTGAGTGTTACAATAAGGGATTGAGATTGAAAGGCTGTCTGTATAGCAAATTAAAACCCTTGAAGATAAAGAAGCTATACTCTTGTGGGTAGTAGTACATCACGTGTCTCGGCTAAGAATATAGGGGCAACGTGGTGAGCCAGAACTTATCCAGAGGCTGCAACTTCAAAGATTTCAAGTTAAAGCGCCAGGAAACTTTGGCTCTAAAACTGTTAAAGTATCTTACTTATTCGTCACAATATATATATATCTGGCAATGTGGGTAGTAGCAGTATATGGCCTGGGCCTCCAGTTGTAACTTTGTATTGACTTGTATGTGGTATCTACCCAGCGGCTGAAATTACTTCCAGCAACGGGGTGAGTACTTTTGATAAGCCCTATCATTTATCCGGTTGTTTTCCGGTTGTAACCATCAATATTTAAAATTTCGGCGTTTTTTGAATTGTGTATGTATTGCGTATATACTGCTGCATCTATATTCAACAAGAACCCTTGCTCCCAGGATATTTGCTAAACTGATTACAGTCGATTTTCTCCAACTCTGGACAACTAAGCTTGTCTAAGACCGTACCCAGAGCTGTATTTAGTTGAGCTAATGGTTTCGTTACACTACTAAACAGTCCCTTCAATATATCCGGTGCCGCCTGTTGGGCAAATTGAAACGCAAAGCACACCAAGTTATTGCCTTCTAATAAGGTCTTGGAGTTATATACCCCTCCTGTCAAGTCCTGCACATCAACACCCGTGAACGAATTCTTCGTCCCTGTATTGCCTCCAACATCAAGGAACTGTGGATACTCAAGAGCTGCGGCAAGGAGGTCGGTCTGGAAAAACGGGATTGAATATTCGTCGCCAATTGCGCGTTTATACCAATTATCGGGAATTTTCTCGTACCCTTCTTTCCACTGGAAGTTTTCGGGCGTATCACCAGTGATAGAAAAGAAAGATTTAAGGACATCAGCATCAAGGTAGCCTTCTGGATATTCAGCCGATTTGTTCGCCATGAAGCGGTAAATGAAGGTATATGCTGCTGGTTGAACCACAACGCCAGTGAATGGCGCGTTGAAGAAGTTTGGGTTGTTATCTATACTTTCTTGAAAACGTTTTGCACGGAATGGCGTAATGGTACTAAGATCGTAGCCGTTTGGTCCTAATGGTTGGGCAAAAAGCTCCTTAAATTGATCTAGAACTAGTTTATAGGTATTCCCACTAATATCTTATTAGTATTCTAGATTCTTATTAGTTGGAAAGCCTAACAACATACTATTCATAAAGATCAGGTCGTGTAGGTGATGCATCTGATTCGTACTTGTTATGAGAACCAGATATTCCTTGAGGTGTACCTAAGAGACCTATCGAGCTCAGCAGGCTCGATGATGGAGGACCTCCTATGGACCACGAGACAAGGTCACCGCTGATGACAGCGCCATACACTGCGAGAAATGCACTAAGGTCTAAACCCATTCCAAAAACTATGGGTAATCAATGAATGTATCTGAGTATATTCAGTTCATAAGACCACGTACCATCATATGTGCTTTGGAGAAACTGCGAAATGGTAGCCACACCGTTGTGTGGGAGATAATTATGATTGGCCATAGCATTTAGACCAGGACAAGGACCGCGGAGATCATTCTTTCCTGGAGGAACAAAGGCGTGGTCGTCCGTATTGGAAACGTATTGTTGAGAAGCAGAAAACCCAGGGGCACGTTTTAAGGCTCGAGTTTCGTCATTGGAGCTAGATTCAATCATTGTAGAGATAGCTGCGAGTGCTCGCTTCTCTTCATCACTCATTGATAAGTCAAACATGCGTGCTGGAAAGGCAACGACATTTGTTGCTGAAAGAAAGGCAAAACTTGTAAGGTATAAAGAGTATTTCATGGTAAAGAATTTGCTGTATTGTGAAGAAATATTTGCCCGACGGATGAAGAAGTAAGGATGTGAATACTCTTTGGCACATATGTAATTGAACCAGCTGACTATTTCTACTTCGATCTACTTATAGGCTCAAAATAGTAGTAGGCTAAGTAAAAACCACATCACTCGCGATTCGGAAAGCCTGTGTTCCGTTCATCAATAGTGCCTCAAGTTGCAATAACCAATTAGATGAACGGCGATCACATCGCCATTGGGACCGCATAGTGGTTATTTGTGCGGCTTTTGTGGTCTAAGTGGCATAAGCAAATCGTAAATCTGATAATTGAAACCAGAAAGGCAACTGTCGAGGAGGTGCCTCGGTTTGTGGACATCTTTGCGGAGAAATTTGTGGACCAGAGCTCATCACCTCCAGTGTGGTGTCGATCAATCCGGGGAAGGCGTTCAGTCGTTACCCAATGAAAGAGCAAGTGACTAAAAAGGTGAGTTCTACTGGTATGACGATATGTACTAAAGTTAGTGCAAGGAGACTGTTAAGTAGGTGGTGCAAGTGAATTGAAAGTGCTTCTTCTCTATACTTCATTCAGAACCCAGATATCTTTGCAACTGCCGTTAAAGTTAAATTGTTTTGCCAAAGCCACCGACGTGACCATTCGTATTGCTAAAATAAAAAAGGTCAAGGAAGTTTATTGCAGTATTACATTCGAGCTTCATGCTGCAACTGAGGGATCTAGTGCCTTTCAAAGTAACCTTTTTCATGTGTCGTCACAACCCTACACAAACGTGGTTTTCATCCTATAGTATTTCTGTCGTAGCCTACTTTTAGTGCTAAGTAGCGATGTACACATACTACATATTGATTAGCTTTGGAGCTACACCAGACTGCGGGGAAGAGCTACTGGGGGGCGACCTCGGCTTCCTAACGAAGTTTGCTTTCGGTGAAAGAACTATTGAAAGAAACTTGAAATTGTGCATGGCATGATACTGTATGTTGATTTTGCTGGATTGCCAAGTTCCGATTGCCTTAGCTATCACGAAAGAATACATGGTAGAAACCACGTGATACTCGCAAAGTAAAGAACGCCAGCATTGCAAGAAACAGATGAACTAGATTGATCCATAAGAAGCGTGCCAAAAAGAATGGAAATATACCACGTATTAATCACTTATTCCACATACATGTGTCTGATTCACCAAGAATGAGATAATACAGAAGACTGAGTACGACTCTTGGCCCACCCCCCGGACAGATCGAATTACTGCATTTCATAACCGAGTCGTAGCTGCACATGGTCGTGTCCATCTCGTCTCATCAAGTTGAGCAGAAGTTATCAGCCTTAAAATAACCCAGCTTGCAGAAGGAAACCCCCCACGACTGGGTCTATGGCGGGATTGGGGAATTTCAGCACTTGCAAAAACACAACCATCTCCTCATCAAGTTTCGCAACTAGATAGACAGAACTAAGTTTGATACGACACAATAGAATAACTACGATATCAGTCACCGTATCATGGTTCAATTCTAGCACCAATAGATGCCAGTGTTAACAACATGGTGTTTCTAAATTTCTTATTCTAGCGATTAAGCAGCGCTGATCTTGCAAAACTATCGGCTTAGCTCGGGTTTTTGGGCATGTTGGTAACATCTCTTGATATCATAATGCGTGGAGTAAACTGGTTCGACAAAAGTCTTCAGTCGTGGTGCCTCTAGCACCAATTGTCTATCATGTCAGTTGAGTCGTTTTCTAACACTCAATCACTAGCCATATATCTGCTCCTGTATTCCTCCAATCTCTGCAGGTCATCCAGATCTCCTTTGGTCCTTAACACAACAATTAGATCGTCCAATGTTACGATACTTGCTGTCTTCACACCCCATTCCTGTTTAATCTGCCCAAGTGCACTCATTCTAGGCTCCCCATCGTCAATCCCCTCCTCCTTCTCTCTTGGCCCAGGCATTTTCTCTTGCCTATCGAGTGCAACAACAAAACCCACCACTTTTCCGCCCTCCTTCGGCACTAATTGCAATGTCTCCCTCATAGCAGTGCCGGCCGTGATCACATCGTCTATGACAAGTACATTTTTCCCCTTCAATGAGGAGCCTACAATATTTCCGCCTTCACCATGGTCTTTAGCTTCTTTGCGGTTGAAGCTGTATGAAACAGAGGACCAAGTTTCGGGGTCGATGCGGTTGAGTTCCATTAATGTTGAAGTAGCAAGTGGGATTCCTTTATAAGCTGGTCTGCAAGATCTCTGGTTAGCGGTTTATTTGATGACGAAAAGGAAACTTCTCGGGGTTCATACCCAAAGATAACGTCTGGTTTTGTGATGGTAGGATTGGCAGCAAGGAAGGAGATAATAGTATGGGCGTAAGCCGCAGCGATTGCGGAGAGAAGAGCGGAGGTGTGGAAGGAGCCAGCATTGAAAAAGTAGGGGGATTCTATAAGGTTGTTAGTCATATACATAAAGTCACTATGGATAGAGATGCGAGAGTTCGCGTACGTACTTCGACCAGATTTGAGAGTGAAGGTACCAAACTTGAGGACCTCAGCGGAAATACATGATTGAAGGAATACAGTTTTATAGGCAGCTATAGGAGCAGCTGAGGCGGTAGTCTGGGATGAGGAGGCCATCGTGATATGTATTAACGCAAGTTAGAGCTTTAGATTGTGGCTATAGGAAGTATCGTAGCTGGTACTCAAATCTTTTGCACGTCCATAAATTACCCCACTAACACCTCCACACGTGACAAAGTTACCCCTCATATTGGGAGATAAAGTGATAGAAGTCACGTGACTACCTCTGTGCCAAGATGAGGTAAATAAATATGTCCAAAACTGCTGGCAGTATTTCTGAAATTCAACCTAAGAGTGCCAATGTTCAAAACTCATCTTTCTCTGCCTCTTCTAACTGCACTGTCCACAAATGATATTTGGAGATCGACCGAAGTTTTGGTCCATAAGTATACAGCAACCAAGGTACAGGAGCCATGGCCAAAGCGATAAACCCCAATGCACTGGTGGCCCATGGTGTGCCCATCTTTACATACATCTGTCGTGCAAACAATGGAAATCCCGCACTGAATAATGACCTCATAACCGCATTAGCAGCAAGTGCGCTAGCAGAGAATCTGCCATAACAATCTGTGAGATATGCGTTGGTTCCAAGGAACAGTGTGACGAATCCGATGCCAAAGGGTACGCCAGCAGCAATACAAATGGCCCAGTGTGTTGGGGGGTTTGCAGTCCATCCAAACCAAAATAGTGCCATAGGTATTAGCCATGACAGGAAAACAAGATGAGGCAGGCGTGCTTCTGGCTTTGGCCCACCCAGCTTTATCACGGAAGCTCCATGAATCTTGTTGATCCATGGGGAGCTTGCAGTGGCGATTGCCATGCCCAACCCGATACCAATAAAAGATAGACCAGCAATCCCCTCACTCCAGTGTCGGGTTTGGCGAAATATGACTAAATAGGCGGTGAAGTCAAGATACAGAATACCCCAAACAAACGCTGAGTAAAGACCAAGAGTGAATATTATGGGCTCAGAAAATAACATCAGCCATGGCCTTGTGAGACTTGTATAATACTGCTCCTTAAAAGACTGGTGGACAGGTTGGATGCCTGCCTTTTTCTTTTTCTGCTGTAGAAGGACTGTGGCATATGTTTCGGGAAGCAGAAATAACATAGCCACATAAACGGTACCAGAGACAATACTTACCACCCAATAATGCCTGAAATATTTATCTATGTTAGCAAGTATAGATGCAAGCTTAATTTCAAATACGAAAACTTACCATCTCCAGTTTAAATACTTCAGATAAGTCAGTTTGTCTTGCGACTTTGCAAATGTTCTTAGAGTACCCGCTTACCTGAGAAATAAACCCTCCCACAATTGGAGCAACCACAGGTCCGAGCGAGCTGCCGGTGGTAAACAGAGCAAATGGGATGGATCGATGACTTTGTGGCCATATATCCGCCAGCGAACCACCACTATTGGTCACTACCAAGAATGTTAGATTTAGTTCTCCTGCAGATAGATACCTACTTACCAGTTGGGGATCCAAAGAATCCGGATAAAAATCGGAAGACCAAGAGAGCTGTGATGTTAGGAGCAAGAGCGCACCCCAGATTGAAGCAAAAGAATAGGAAAAGCGTAATGCGAAACACAAAGCTTCTCCCCCATATCTCCGAAAGCGGTGCAAATAACAGCGGACCAGTAGCGAAACCAATAAGAAAGGTTGTCACCCCCAAGGTTGCTACAGTTTTAGAGCAGTCAAAGGATCTGGTTACGCCTCCAATGGCTGCTGAATGAATGCTAGAGCAGAAAGTAATTGTCGCTGTCATAATTACGATGACTATGGTAGCAGACCATTTCTTTCGAGGTGGCCAATTGATTGGATTTTCCTCAAGCTCGAGTCTGATCTGTGATATCGCCACGAAGAGATTGGAATGCTGAACGTGTTTCTTCTCTGTCAGTTCTTGATCTTTGTCATGGATAACCAGTCCCTCTGAAATATTAATTGAATTATCGTGCTGCATATTAGATGAAGATAGCACAAAGTCACAAGAAGAGACATATGAGGTATGCTACCCAGAAATGGGGCGTTCTAGTATGAATTACTTTAAGAGGTTTCACTGGGAAGACAAATACCATCAGCCGTTGTCACGTATGAGGACTGAGTCATACCGAATGTTGACAAGGTTACATTGATATTAATGCAGGCAATTCAAATATTGCCCGTGCATGGAATTTGAGCAATTGCTCTATTCCAGCGGTGCCAATCAAGAAAAATATGGTTGTCTTACGGTGGGGCGAATCCAGGGCCGCAGAGTATCGTAGACCTCCGACCTCACTTGAAGAATATCGAAAAGCATCCTTGCAAACACTTAGTCATCATACAGCTGGGTCAATATATGTTCTTAGAAGTAGTGACTTTACATAACTAACTGCACTTCTGTATAGTGGAAAATGAACGTGCTGCTACCTCTTACGTAAAGAATGCAAATGAGACAAGTAAATAATTTTTCCGGAGTGACAACTGGGTCTCACTTATTTTGATTACCCCCCCCCCCCCCCACCTATCTCTGTCTGTATTCTTCGTGAATCAGTTCCGTATCCTCCCATGATAGAGTAATTTATTGCCTATTAAGCTTCTTTCTACTCATGGAATTTGGGTTTGGGTTTTGAGCTGGACTTAGAATAATCTCTTCATGTTCCATACACCTAACTTTACTGCTTTTGGTAGTGCCTAGGTTATGGAAGCATTGATCTTTTGCATGCCATCTACATCGTTAAAAAACTCATCAACTTTAGGCCAAGACTAGCAAAACTTTTTAGATCTACTCGTAGGTCTGACGTGTATCATTCTAGTGCCGTTCGCACTGGTTCTTCCCTACTTTTATCACACTTCTCCTTGATTTCGCTCTGCTTAGATAATGAGTTAAGATACAACACTCTACTTACCAAACGTAGTTGGATGTGTTTCAATGGTAGTAGAAAACCTCATAGAAGAATTGTGCCAATGAAAACAATTCAGATAACATTTTGTCTTTAGCCATGCCAAGTACATTTGTTATTACTCATCTCAGTGCTATCCCAGTTTCAGTATCAGAGGTAGCTCTCCTAGCATTGAAAATACGAAAACGCTGCTCCATTCTGGCCGTCCAAATGCGATTTGAGGTCTCTAATCTCTTCACATATTTCCATAACAGTGGTCCTTCAGCAGCAACCACTGCCACTAAACCCAAAACTAAAGCCATCAACTGATCACTGTCTAAGAGACTGTACGGCGAGCAAGGCATAAAGTAGCAAGAATCCGAGACATTGGAGCCTATGTGAAAGTAGGCCGAGAATGTATACCAAATTGCCATCATTGGGAAATGAGTCTCCAAGTATAATAAGGCTAAGATGTAGAAACTAGGACCACCAAGAGCCCATGCCCAATTCCATGTTGGATTGCCCGATTTCTCGCTGATTGTGTCGCCTAAGAAACCAATGCAGAATGAAACTGGCAGGCTGAATCCCCAGATCTGTTGGAGGGTTTCGATGTTCTCCATCGCCCACTTATAGGCGACATGTAACTTATTTGGCATAGGCTGCGGAAGATATTTCGACAAGACTAAAAATGTGGCGATGAAAACCTGGACAAGAATAATAGGAGTGGGAGTCAGCCATGCAAACCACATGCTTATCAAATGACCTTGGTATTCCATGTTCCTCCAGTATAAAGCTGGTATTGTCATAGATGTGATGCTTGGTGTTTTTGGATAATGGCGATGGATGTTTGACGGGGTTGCATCTTTCAAAACTTTGTAGGTCCCAAGCATTGCGCACATAGGGAATAAGCTGAAAACTGCAAGAGTGTAGAGTCGTCGTTTATTGCTGCTCTTCATCATAAAAAGAAGCTGATATTTGGTGTGATATATTCCAGTGAACAGAACCGAAAACGCGGCTCCGAATCGGCCCAGGTACTTATTAAACTTCTCCTGATAGCCTCCCTCGTCCTCTTTATTCAATGCATTCATAGCCTTCGTAATTTTTACAACATCTACAGCTGCCCAATTCATGCCTACGAGAAATAGGCAAGTATTCGGATCGAACACGTCAGTGCCTCCAACTCTTCTCCACTCGCAAAGATATTAAGAAACCAAGCCGTCCACGTTCCAGGCCCATAAATACCGCTTATGAGGGATATACCGAGAACATCAGGCGAATCTGCAGTAACTGGGAGTATGAGCGGGATGGAGGTGTCGTTTTCGGCGCTAGCGCGTATCGATGTTATAAGTGAGGCTACGAGTAACCAGGAGTATATGGTTGTAACGTAGTAGCTGTTTGATGGCATTCTCATGGCATCGATATGAGATAAAAAGCTATCTGAATCATAAGCACCACGATGATATTGTTCGATAACTCGAATCTATGGGCAAGAATAATTTTGTATAGTTTCCTGCGATACTCAGCCTTCTTTCTTTTTCATGCGTATCTTTTCGCTTAAACCGACAAGAATATGCTAGCCTTATAGGTTAACCTGAGCTGAACTTTTCCACAGATATATATTACCTCTTTCTTTCGATCTGCTTTTATCTAGGAGATAAACAGATAGTTGCTCAAAACAAGTTTTACATTGATATTGAAGTCCGAATTTGGTTGGCTATCCCACCCTCTCCGTTTTACAAAATGTCACATGACAGTTGCGATATTCCAAGGCATAACTTTAATAATACATTCTCTAGGCTCGCCTTTTGAAAACACTAACTCCATTTCTAACATATTTGCACGTGCACTGATTTAGGGATTTAGAGGGAATCATACCACCTCGTACTCCCGACGGGTGCAGGCGAAGGCGCCTTTCTCAGTTCTTGCTCCCTAAAAGCAACTGTGTCGAAACTCAAAGCCAAACTCGGCTCTCTTTGCAAACCTCGTTTCTTCCCAGAGTCATCTAATTTTCCCACAGTATCATCTCTCCTCGTACTATCCCTTCTCCCTAGCCCTTCCTCCATATGGCTAGCCCTACTAGCAGCTCTACGAATACTTGCACTTCGATCCCGAACTCCCGTACTAAAACTCCTCTGTCTTAGACTCTCATTCATAGAACCACTAGAATGTCCCCGTTCTCTCTCCCCGTGAATTGGGAGCTGGAAATCAAAACTCGCTTCACTTTCATGGTGGCTTCCACCAGTTGTCGCGATCTCATGCTCTGTGCGTCGTGGGTCCACGATTTCTATACCCCACCGACGTTTCCCTAGGCTATTGAACCAACCCATTTTCACTTTTGGTGCCAGGTCTACGGACTGAGTAACAGCTTTCTCGCTTCGCATGGTGTATATCTGTTCGTCACTGTTTTTGTGTTTGTGTTTATATATGGTGTTGGTGGTTGATTGCAGAAGACGTTCACTTCCGTAAACGAAACCAAGTACGCTACCAAGGGTATTGACATCGCGGGGGAGAGTGGAGAAAAACTGCTTGTGTAACGCGAGAAGGATAGTTGCGATTGTAAATAGAATACTGAGTATGCAAAGACTGAGGATAGTGGGAGCTTTATTGAATGCGATGATCTCAACTAGCGTTGAAACGGTTGCTGTGACACTTGGAGCTAGGTGTGGAGACTGTTGCTTAGACTGGAGAAGTATGGATGGAGAAGTAAGAGTGGCACCGAGATCATGCGGAATTAGTTCACCACGTGGTTGCAGGGCAAAAGTGCCGTTCATATACAGAGCTCTGTTCGGCGAAGGTGTATCCTGTGCGAAGTTCTTGAAAAACAGTGAGAACACTGCGCTGGAAACATTCCCTAGTAAATTGGGATCTAGGAGTGCAGAAACATTGTTGTGAGCCAAGGCAAGGGCGGTGTATGACATGAAATCTGCATTTAGTCCTGGAAGGCGGAAATTGTACGTATGATCTGCTAAATTCTCTGTCAAATGTGTAACAGTATCGTTGTCTGATACCCGAGCTGAGTTTGCAGCGTTGAGAAGAGCGTCATTAAAAAGATACCCATAGCTACAGTAGTAAGTAAATATTTAGTGAACAACTTTCGAGAAAGATAGGAAACTTACCTAACGCTAACATTATGGACTACCTTGGACGGTTCGATTTCGTAGCCTTCCCCAGCAGAGTTATTAGTGTACGGAATGCCTGCAGAAACATTCAGGTCTTGATACATATTCGACCAAGCATTAGGATCCGGCAGTGGTACATCAACAATCTCGTAGTTCTGCACCATACCAGACTGGAGGTCAACGTCAACTTTAGCGTTGGCTGTTTCATAAACTGGGTCGCATCTCAGAGCAGTGACTTCAGGAACTTCTTTCCAAACCAGGTGAGCCTGGCCATCAGAGTCTATAAACTGAGCCCCAAAAGCGAGGCCAGTTACCCATTTAACAACAACGCTCGAATGCTGTGCATCCCTGG
>Ga0247804_10000804_pt1 | contig 14452 bp, 14 predicted proteins | sample UWRJL029104C1_FD_181142 | JGI IMG/M metagenome (GOLD analysis project Ga0247804, IMG submission 181142) | Plant litter microbial communities from Arlington Agricultural Research Station in Wisconsin, United States - UWRJ-L029-104C-1 | ecosystem: Environmental > Terrestrial > Plant litter >...
CCAAAACTAAAAACACCTATTTCCATCGCAACCTTTCATTATTACTATACCTAGTATAGCATTTTAGCACTATTCAACAAGGGTGGTAAATACAACCAGGCGTTCTGAATAGGTTTGGGCTGAATTATTCCATGCACCCTGGCACGTAATCAGATTAAGGTGCGCTTTGCCATCGTCAGACTTAAATACGCTTGTTGCATCCTGATTAGGTGAATAGGTTTCTGAACGTGTGACTACAAATGTCTTTAGTTGCCCATCCTGTCCACGAGTCACTATAGTATCGCCCTTTTTGAGTGTGTGTAGATCATTGAAAATTGAAGCAACGCCGTCTTTCCATCCATAGTGTCCAGCAATAACAGCACTACCCTCTTCGCCAGGCTTTGGACCGAGTTTATACCATGCGAGCTGTTGGCCGTCCTCATCTATATCCATATCACCCTGTTGCGTAAGTCCGACGGGATTAATCGTTGCTGCTACATCGATAGACTGTATCTCTAACTGCACAGGGTCAGGAATGGTAGCGACGGTTTGCGCTACAGCTTTTACAGCCAAGGGTGTACTGCTTGCAGCCGGTTGTGGTTCATCACGCTGTTGCGGCACAAACACATACAGCAAAATCAATGTCGCACAAAATGATGCAAGCGTCACTGCGATAGTAATGAATGCTTTTTGCATCTGGGCGCTCTAGATAGAACGCTTCTTATAGGCAAAGAATGCAACAATAAGTCCACTTGTAATCAAGAGTGTAGAAATAGCACCCCAAAGTACGTATTGTCCGATCATCTCACCAGTATTTGGGAGTCCTGGAACAACATCTTCGGTGTCGTTACCTTCACAGATTGGCGCCGTAATTGTGTCATTAATAAGTGTGACATTTCCATTTCGGGCAAGCAGGCGGCCTTCGATAGTTGCGCCATTTTGTACAGATATAGAGTTGAGTGCAAGGACTGTTCCAACAAATGTTGCTGTTGTGTCAATGTTTGCTGAGTCAACACGCCAAAACACGTTACACGCTTGTGCACCGTTTCGTAGTTCAACAACACTGGCTGGACCAACATCAAGACCAATTCCTCCGAAAGGTGCTTGGAAAATAAATACAGATGAAGCATCACCTTGACCATCAAGCACAAGTGGACCAGCACCTGCAGAAATGCCAAGTTCAGTTGAAGTTGAGTCGTATACACCTGCAACAAGTGTCGTTCCGCCAAGTTCAGTCGGGACTGTTGTTAGTGGAGTTCGCCCTGCAGCATCATTATAAGCGGTTGTTAAATTATTCTTTGCAGTCAAAAGAAGCGGTCCGTTTGTCACTCTACATGGAAGAGGTCCGGTCGCATCAACAGAGTAGATAATTCCCGTTACGTTCGCACACGCAATACCAATACCTGCGCCAGTTGCAGGACTGAGTCCTACATTACCTGTAATTGTAGAGCTGTTCCCTGCGTCAGTTACGTTTGGTGTTCCAGACAGAATAGCAAATGGAGAAGCCGTTCGCAGATTCACTGTAGTAGGTGCTGCATGAGCAGACTGAGTACTCAGTGTTAAAATTACTGTAAATATAGCGAAAATCGCAAATAATGCGATCAATGGTAGTGATGTAGTACGAGTCTTGTGCATGTCTGCCCTTTTAATTTTTAGTTTATTTCTGAACTTACTGTTCATCAATTCCAACCTGAAACTTTGAAAGGGTTGACTGATAATGTCTATGAGCTCGTGGACTCACGTGACCTGCATCTTGTCTATGCTTAGAATAGCAGTGCTTTAAGTATTAAGCAAATTAACAGACCAATATGCTGTATCTTAAATGTGAGATTCCCAACGGGATCGGAGTGTGTCGGCCAATGTTGTGTCCGCGAGCTGGGTCGGCGCATGTGTCAGAACATTAAATCCAGCCTCGTCGTAGCGAGGAATCAAGTGCCAGTGCACATGCTTTATCTCGTCCATATACATCAGGTAGACTTTATCGATGTTGAGTGTCGCAAGCAAGGTATTGCGAGCCTGATCAACGATATCCATGAGGTAATCGTAATCTTCGCGCTTGAGTAGATGTAGGTCAGAGACCCTATCCTTCCACACCACTACTGTGTGTCCAGCAGTTAGTGGAAAGTTTGCTAGGCATACGTAGACATATTCGTCTTCATAAAAGATTGCACCTTCGAGTGGATCCGGAAGATCGGTCACTAGCGAATTCGGTAGCCACCACGGTGACTACGTCCGATACGTGGGCCGCGTCGTGAACGGCGGATGAGGAAGATTGTCAGGATGATAAGTCCGATAAGTACGACGAGTGAGATCGCAGCGATAACAATAGCGATTGGTGGAATAACCCAAAGTACTTTAGTAACTTCGATTGTTTGGTTCTTTTGGCCATATGTGAGCGTTGCATTAATTTCGTAGCGACCAAATGTCCCGATTTTTTCGAGTGGAATATCCCACCGACGCGCGCTGTCCGGAAGGATAACGTCACGTGGGTCTTTGTTATTGAAGTCTGCAGAGTAAACAACTTTGTTGCCGTTCTTTACAGAGATCTTGCCAAATGGACCAATCTGTACGTTTCCTTTGTTTTGGAAGCGAACAGTTACTTTGAGGTTATCTGGCTTACTAACGTTTGTGACTGCACGATCATTCTGAAGGATTGAGAAGTCAGTTAGTTGTAGTTGCTCGACGATGTCGCCAGGAACAGTAAGGAGGATCAGTGAGGCGACACTGGCGCTCAAGTTGACCTGTCCACCGCCATCTGGTGAGGCTGGAGCAAAACGAACTGCGCCGAAGTAGCCACCTGCTTGTGCGTCCCGTGGAACACCAATGATCACTTCGATCGTCTTAGACTTTTCTGCTGGAATAGTGATGTTTTCAAGTGGCACCATAAAACGCTTCAAACTGTGTGTTGGTGCGTATGCATTTGCATCAAGAATCAACGCAGGAGTTCCACGTTCGTCACCAGTCGTGAAGTCGTTCTCGATTGGACTGAGTGTGATTGCTTCCTTTGTAAGGTTCGAAACTGTTACCTGAACCTTTTTCGTTTGTCCTGGTTGAATCACGACGTCAGTACGGACTGGTGAGACCTTCAACGTATTCGCATCAGCAGCTGAGACTGATGTTTGTGAAACGACAGCAAATACGACAGACACAACAAGCGCCGCAAATAATGCGACTAATATACGGACGTTCGCCTGAACACTTTGTTTTTCCAACACGCCAAATTCCCCTTTACCTAATTACCCCAATCATAACAGATACGACCATGTTTTGAAATACCGCTTATACAAAAAAACACCCCTGTTATGGAGTGCTTTTTGTTTCAATGTTTAAAGACTAGAACTTGCCTGTTGCAATCAGTCCAACATCCGCTGAGTAGAGACCCGCTGGAGTGTTATTGCTGATGCTTACGCCGAAGGTAAGTTGCATGTTCTTGTTGTTTGCTGGTGCACCGCCAGTGTTCAAGAATGGGTCACCGTATGTACTGGTTACACCAGTAGCATTCGGTGAGGCATAGTTAAGTGCATACGTTGTGTCGTTATAACCAGAACCTGGAACTGTCTGGAAAGTTCCCGTTGGGTTAGATCCTGTATTCGCAATAGCTTCTGCGCGAACACCAAACTTTGCTTCGCCAGCGGCTACGCCAGTCTGAAGTGCAGGAAGGATATCACAAGCAGTTGGTGCACCTGCACGGATAAGACCACCACAGTTATTTGCACCACTCTTGAGGCTCACAACCGCGCCACCTGAGGCGTTAGTTGAGATTTGCGTAAAGATGCTTCCTGTACTAAGTACACCAGGAACAAGTGCAGTGACACTTCCTACTGTTTCACCGAGCTTTAGAACTGGAGTTGTTGTTGTCCCACAACTTGCAGTAATAAGCGCACCAGATACACAGAAGGTCATGCTTTCAAGGACAGCACCAGATACACCAATTGTATTAGCGATTGAGATAGCGATACTTCCTGTATCCTTACTGTCAGCACCAAGTGCTATGGAAGTGTATTGAGCAGTTGCGTGTGCGGCAGTGTCGTAACTAATGACACGTGCGTACATTGGACCTACAGTTGATGGATTCTTGATACCCGTAAGTACGACTGAAACAACCTCAGCTGCATCAATGTCGGTTGTCACAACAAGCGTGTTTGCATCAATTGCCGTCACGTCAGTAACGCCTGCTGTAGCAGAAGCTGCAGCTGCGGCAGTGAAGTCTGTTGGCGTGGCACATGTTTCTGGGATAAGCGGGCTATTGCTACAAAAATCAACAACAAACGCACCTGCTGCGGTCGCTGCAGTGAAGTTTACTGTATATGTAACGTTTTCAGCAGATGCTGATGAGCTGCTTAATTCAACTGATCGTTCTGTAACTTGCGCAGCCTGTACCAATGCCGGTACAGCAATTGTAAAAGCCATTGCGAAAGCCGCAACAATATATAATGTCTTATTCTTTAAAACCCTAAAAGAATTCATCCCTGTACTCCTCACGTGCATCCTCATTTCAACTATTTGTTTCCTCTGGTAACGAGTTTAGTGTATCATAATTCCGCTTATGGATGTCAAGTATTTTCTACAGGTTATCCACAGAATTACGACACCCCTACTTTGCTTTGTAGTTATCGCGATCTTTCAACAATTTATTACGGAGTGAGACCAGCTGACTACGTCTCCCAAGCCAATACGTTGGAACTAATAATGCTAATGCAATTGCCGCAGGAATCCAAAGTACTTTTGTCGTTACTTTGGCATCGCCATCACCCGTATTCTCGGCTACGGCATCAACCTGGCCGTTGGCGAGTGCAATCACTTGAAGGAAGGCGCTCACGCCATTCACATCAGTTACCTTCACGTTGACTTGATAAATACCGGCTTTTTTATACACGTGAGAGATCGGAACGAGTCCAGCAAGTGACTGGCTCTTGAGTTCGGTTGACCCCCCGTCACTCCAATCGATACTAAAGGCATATGGGCCGGAACCACCAGATAGCTGAAGCGGCCAGACAAGTTCGCTTGTTGCAGCGGCAGATCTTCGTCCGTACGAACTTGTCAGCGTCACCAGCGCACCGAAGGCGGTAAAACGAGTATCGGTGTAGGTTACCGAAACAATATTTGACACAGGACCCGCCTGCTCCAAGTCATCAAAGACAGTTGCGCTCAATTCATTGGTGCCTGCGAATAGACTGACCTGAAGGCTAAAGCTATTATTCACACACATAACAGAACCAACCATCACATTGTTGTTATATACCTGAACTAAAAGGCCACTCGGACAAATACCATTCACTGTTGTTGGCGATGTCGTAAATGATGCACCGTTACCCGGTGTTGAGATAGTCGCACCAACTGTTGGTGCGGGTTGTGTCTTTGTTGCCTCTAAACCATACGATCCTGGTTTTGGATCAGGTGTCGGCAGTGGCGTAATGGCAGACACTGGTTGTACTGTAGCAAGTAATACAAACAGGGAAATTCCGATCGTAATCGGAAGAACCCAGTGTATGCGCGGACGAATCTTTTGTACCATGATTATGCTTATTGTAACGTGCTCATGCTGTAAGCAAAAGGCTTATATTAGCGACGGCGAGATGACCTTCGGTAACGAGCACCATAGAGTCGACCGCGGATTGCGCGAACGATTCGCCAGACGACAAATGCGATAGCTGCAAGTAGGACAAGGAATGCAATCACGAACCACCATGGGAGGTACCAGAATGAACCTGTTTTAGTGATTTCTTGGGTATTATTACCGTTTTGACCATAGAAGACGTCAAGTGCTAGTGAGTAGCGACCAGGCCATAGAGTCGGCTCAGCACATGCTGACGACTGTGAAGTACCTTGTCCAAAAGCAACAGCTTCAACTTTCAGTTTTATACATGCAGTAAAGGTCCTGGTCTGCCCTATCAATGCCAAAGACTTATTAGGATTCACATCTGCGATTACTTGCTCTTTACCAAACATGTGCTTCAAGGTGATAGTACCGACTGGACTTTCGGTCACATTACCTTTGTTCTCAAGTGTATATGCAATTGCCCAAGGCTTGTCAGCGGTCACAAATGCATAACCTGTCTTTTTACCTTGTGTTGCTTCGAAGTACGCACCGAATTTCTTAAGTGTTAAATCTTCTTTAACTTGACCAGGAATAGAGGTAAATACCAGTGTCACACCAGATGCACTTAGTCCGACATTCCCACCTTCAGTGGATCCAGCCGAGTACACAATTGCACTATAGTAACTACCCGCACCCTGGTTTGCAGGGATCGCAACGCTCATATTTATAGTCTTAGTACCCTTAGCAGGGATAACTACATTTTTAGGCAATGTCAAAAAAGGCTTCAATGACCATGTTGTTTGTGGGGCGTCTTCAGCCAACATAAGCTTAGGCGTACCGCCGTCATCACTAAAAGTAAAGTCGATCACACGCAATGAAAGCTCGAGTGGTGCATCTGCGTCAAGGTTGCGAATAGTCAACGTATCCTTAATGTTCTTGCCCGGTTCAATTGTGTAATTCTTCTTTGGTACGATACTCAGTGATGCAGAAGATTGCGCTTCAACTGGTTGTGCTGGCACGAGATATACAGCCGCAGCTAAAACTACAAAAGCAGCGACGACAATGCCTTTAAAGCGTTTCATTGTTTGATTTTCCCTCACGTTATTGTTTCCTTAAATATAAGCAGTATTGTACCACTAAAATCGACCACTGGCTATGTAGGTCATTGTTGTGGTATACACACCGGGCCGCAGGCTTGCGCTGGCATTTAAAACGTAGCTGACAGTGAACTTTTTCATCAAACTCACATTTGGTGAATACGCAACAACATCACCTGGAATATACTTGAATTGATTTGGGATTCCGTAATCAGGTGAAGCAATAGCATTCGCCCACTCACCCTCAGGATCTTTTCCGATAGCAGGCGCGTTGTTGGCAACGAGGTTGATACCAAATTGATTTGTACCTGGCAGGCTCTCGGTTGGTGTTGTCGGTGATTTAATGACGCTCGTTCCCGCGCTCATCGGTGCACCATTGGCGGTAATTGCGAATCCACCGGAAGCGTTTGTTCCTACTGCCATTTGTGACTTGGCAACAAGTGTCGTTTCAGAATCAAGCGTTCCCATATTGCTATAAAAGGTTTCATTTGTCTCTGTACAGTTGTCCATTACTTCCTGCGCTACACAGAAAATAAGCATCGGAGGCACCTGTGTCTCGATGATTATCGAGTTTGTCACTTGTGCTCGCACGGAACCAAAGTCAATTTGTGGTCCTGTAGCTGTAGCGTTTGCATGGCTACGCAAACGGATCGAGAATGGTTGTTCGGTATTGGTTGGGTTCCGGATATTGTCGAAAGTGTATGAAGAGCTTGGGTTTGTAAGGACACCAGGGAGACGTGTTAATACAATATGGTTCGTTGACTTAGATAATATAGAAAAGCCTGTCTCACCCGATTGTTCCGAAAGTACAGCGTTAGCTGCATCAAAGCCTGGAGGTGTCACGCACTCATGATATGGAATTGGATCGATACAGAACAGCATATCAACAGAACCAACCGCTTGTGGACTCATATAATCAAAAGACACTGTATAGGATGTTGTCACACCCGGTTCCGCGCTGTGCATAAACAAGCTGCGGTTTTGCATACGCATGTCGGCCGATACGGGGATAGCAAAGATAAACATCGCAACAAACAAAGCCAGGAATTCTTCCGGGATTATGCTACGCCATCTCAAGACAAGATGGTGAAAACGAAACAACCTGTGGAGCATAACTGTTATTGTACTAGAGAATGGGTATTATGCGTAGGTGTAGCCATATAAAATAACCGGCCCTTTCGGACCGGTTATTATTTATATCAAACTATTAGCTTGTCTCTAGTATTGAGGGGCTGCAAGATAGTTGATCTTGGTTGTGTATACACCCGCTGGTGTATCCGCACCGATGTTCGCGACGTAACGCATTTTTGCTGTAGCACAGCTAATGACGTTCGTGTTGTTCTTTGCGATAACCGCAGGAATTGTGTTGCTTTCAGCTTCAAAAGCGAATGCAGCAGTTGCTGGGGTGTCTGCATCAGGACCGTTGATAGTACCTGTAGCAGCAGCATAATTTGTTTCAGGAACAAGCGCATCAGATGTCAAGCTTGGCATCTTGAAACGAGTGTTAGTGTTGTCATCTACAAGTCCGACGAAGATAGGGTCAAATTTACCTGCATCGTCAGTAGTAGCGTCAACAAATCCAAGTCCAAATTGTTCAGTACCAGTAGTACTTACAGCAGCTGTTGGACCAATTGGTTCGATTCGGTCACCGACGGTGTTCTGTAGTGTATTACCTGAGTAGTACACAGTAGCTCCACCAGATGAGTTAGATGATAGGCGCCAGTATGAGTAAACATCCCATGCCTTACCTGTTTCTAGTGAGTACTCAGCGTCTGGGTTACCTAGGTTTAGACGGTTACCATCAACTTGCTGGATAGGAGAACACGTACCATGTACGGCATTAGCGCTTTCATATCCAGGTTGGCCTGAAGTAGCAATACGTACAGTCTCACGGTTTCGAGTACCGACTGAGAATGACATTGTTTCCAGGACCTTTGTTGTAATGTGGATTGAATCAGTCATCACGTTTGCAACAGTTACACCACCATCGATGATGTGTGCAGATGATGTTGGTAGAATATCAGCAGTCTGATCTGTATCGTAAGTGTTAATCTTTACGAAGAATGCTCCACCACCTGGGTTGGTAATGTAGTTATTAGTAGAAGCTTTAAATACAATCTTAATTTGTGCACCAGTTTCGGGAGTAATTCCATCTGCATGCTTAAGAGTAATGAAGTTCTTCTTACCTGTTAATGTGCCTGAGTGAGTTTGGTCTTCAACGTTTGAAGTTGTCATAACCCAATCATCAGTTACATCAACAAGCGCGCCTGGAGTTGGGTCTGAGTTATCAGAGATATCGTTATCCATGAAAATACTGTAATCAGTACCTTCTGCAGGGCTTGTGTAGTTTACGTTCAAGTCACTCTTAGTTGCTGAATCAGCAGCGCGAGCGAGTGCAGGAACACCCGTCCATGCACCAACGTTTGAGTTGGCTGGATCTGATGGAAGTCCAGTAGCTGGGTAGCTTGTACGGCCGTCTCCATCGTTTGTTCCAGGTGCCTGACATTTACCAGCAGCTGACGTACAGTACTGCAACGTAAACGCTTTAACCGCAGGACCGCCAGATGTACTATCTGTGCTTACCTTAAAGCTAAAAGTTTGTCCGGTTTTTTTACCATTAGGACCTGACCCTGGAGGCGCATAGTTTGTGCCAACGGCGTTAGGTGCACCTTCGGTATTACCCGAACCGTCTGAATCTTGGAAACCAGGCGCTGAGCTAGATAGCAACAACGAACGTTCCGTTAAAGGGTTCAACGAGTCCGCGAATGCAGATGTAGCTGGAATCACTGTTGCTGCGAAAACAGCAAAAGCGGCACCGAACATCATGCCCCGACGGGTCATTGACTTGAGTTCTTTTATACTCATAATTCTCCTTGTTTGTTTTATATTTTTAATCCTTTTACAAGGCTTACAAGCGCATTTTACCACTAGCGATATGAGCAGTGCAATAGATATTTTTAACAACAGATAAGTTATCCACAGCGTTTTATCAGTTAGGCGTGATATTATCCGTTTAATTAATACGTCGGGACAACAATCGCCGCAAAATCACCTGAATAGTGTCCGGCTGGTGTCGCACTCGAAATGTTCACGATCATACTGATTGTATAGTCAGTCCTACCCGATGAAGCATCGCTGCGAGCAATCGTGTCACCACTGGTGTACTTGAAACGGTTTGGCGTATTGTATAGTGCATTAACCACTCCAAATACTCGTTGATCCGCTGGAACCTGGATTGGCGCAGCACCTAGATTCGGAATTGTATTCGCTGCAGCGTTAATACCAAACTGCTCGGTTCCTGCAACCGCTGGAACAGGTGTCGATGAGGTATTCAAGGTATGTCCATTAAATTTTGGTGGATCACCGGTGACCTGCAAGATATATCCCCCACTCAGATAATTTCGAATACGAACAGTGGTTATTTTAGTTGCAGTACTCTCGGTTGTCAGGACACCGAGATTCGATGCACCCGCTTCAACGATTACTTCCAAAAGCGGCTCATTATCCGTGGCAGTAGCAAATGTCGCATTCGTAGTGGCGACCTTTTTACCATCGGTTGCTTCGCCAATTGATACCTGCGCACAGTACTGCACCGAACAACTTTTCTGTGTCGTCCCGGCGTTGAACTGTGTTTCCGTCACCTGGTAATGTGACGAACTAGAAGTAATTGCCATAGCGGTGCTGGCGCCACCAATCGCAATGATAATAGATGCTAGAACAAGCATCAGTTTTGAATAGCGCCACAATCTCCGTTTTTGCATAAGCTTTACATTATATTACCATCTCTGACCGGTAAAATCATAGCTAGCACCGAGGCGGTATATATAGTAAGCTATACCATAAGCATAAACGCATAAATTATATCTATGGAACCTAACAAAGACACTCCCCCAGAAAACGAAGATAAGCCGTCAGCGGAAGATCTTCAAGCACCTGCTGACGCCCTCAGTCGTACGCCCGATGATTTAGAGACTGAGCAAGCCGAGCAAAAAGCTTCCTCTGGTGCATCAGCAGAACCTGTCGAAAAAAAGGTTTCTGGTTTCAAGAAATTCTTCAAGAAAGTAAATGTCTATTTCTTGGTCTTTATCTTGGTTGTCGTTGTAACCGGCGCAATTGCAGCCGTCATGTACTTGAACAGCCAAAAAGAAACGCCTGAACCAAACATCGCAACACAAGCTCTAACCGAAGATGCATTGAAGCAGCTCGCTAATACAGATGCGACTGTTGGTGATACATCACAGACATTAACTATTCAAGGAAACGCTATTATCTCAGGCCAAACATTGGCTCGTGGAAACTTAAACGTTGCCGGTAACTTCCAAACTGGTGGAAGCGTCCAAACACCGAACCTTACCGTATCTGGTACTTCAAACCTTGGAACAGCTCAAATCAACACACTGCAGGTAGCAACAAATGTCGCTATTCAAGGCAGTACCACAATGCGTGAATTAAACGTTGCCGGTGCATCATCATTCAGTGGTGTATTGACCGCATCTGAAATTAACGTGACTCGATTGATCCTTAGCGGTAACGGAATTTTGCAGATTCCAAACCACATTAGCTTTACAGGAACTTCGCCAGGACGCACTTCTAATAATGCCGTGCTTGGATCAGGTGGTTCATCATCAATCAGCGGATCAGACACTGCGGGATCAGTCAGCATTAATACGGGTAGCAACCCAACTCCAGGCTGTATGACACGTATTAACTTCCAACAAGCCTATGTGAATCAACCCCGCGTTATTATTAGCCCTATCGGCTCTGCAGCAGGACAAACACAATTCTACGTTGATCGTAACAGTACTGGGTTCAGCATTTGTACAGCGAATGCGGCACCAGCAAACCAATCGTTTGCTTATGACTACTTCGTTTCTAACTAAGATTTAAACGTCAACGAATACAACGACACGATTTGATTTAACGTGCATCAACGCACGTGAGATTTTAATAATCTTTTCGCCTTCAGTTGTTCGGATGACAAGATTACATGGAACTAACATACACAAGAAATTATGGTGCTTAGGCAAGATATCAAATGGTCCCGTTTCGTTTACGGCGCTTAGGCTATAGCCTTCACCTTCATAGTAGACCTTAAACGGTGCATAGACTTTGATAGCGATCGTTGCTTGGTCGGCCATTATTCAGCTTTCTGCTCAGCCTCTGGCGCTGGTGTTTCTGTTGACGCAGATTCTTCGGCAGGTTTCACCTTTTCAACAGGTGCAGGAACTTCTTCCACCACTTCTAATTTACCGATGATCGCTTCAACACCATTCAATGTGTCTTCACGAGTCATGTGTTCACCAGGAACACCGGTTACCTTTTCCATCACGTTGAAACGTTGCTTAAAGAACTCAACGAGCTCTTTAGCTTTGTTGTAGTCGTCGCGGTCTTCTGCAGATAGTTCAGATTCACCGATGATGGCAATAATACCCTTCAATGATTCGTATTTCTGGAGAATTGCCGTTGCACGAGTCGCGAGGTCATAGTGTCGTTCACCCACTACTTCTGGTGTCAAAAGGCTTGATTTAGATGCCAAAATATCGACAGCTGGACGAATACCCTGGGCGGCGACTGCACGCGAAAGCACGATCGTACTGTCCAACTCGTGTTGGATCATTTGCACGGCTGGGTCAGAAAGGTCGTCGGCCGGCACGTAAATTGTTTGCAGCGCAGTAATTGATCCGTTGGCATTTGTCGCCAAGCGATCCTGGAATGTTTTCACATCCGAGAAGACCGTCGGTTGATAGCCACCTTCTGCTGGTGTCTGGTCAATGATTGTCGAGACCTCATTCTTCGCTTGAATGTAGCGATACATGTTGTCGGCGAATAGCAGCACGTCTTTCTTTTGATCATCGCGGAAGTACTCAGCCAAAGTAATCGCACTCAAACCAATCAAACTACGTTGTACTGGGTTTTCATTCATCTGCCCAAAGAACATGGCAGTGGTTTTCAAAAGGTCGTTATCATCCAAGGTTTTAAAAAGTTCATGACCCTCACGAATACGTTCACCAATACCGGCAAAGATCGAGAGGGCGCCAGAACCGGTTGCGACGTTATTAATAATTTCCATTGTAAGAACAGTCTTACCCACACCGGCACCACCGACAATACCGATCTTGCGACCTTTCACGAATGGCGTGAAGAAGTCGAGAACCTTCAAGCCTGTTTCGAGTACATCATCTGACTTATTAACCAGACTCGTCTCTTTGAAATTTGGTGAGAAGATTTGTCGTTTGACCATCTTGTCGAGCACTTCTTGATCAAGTTGTGGCTTGCCGTCGATTGGACGACCCATTGCATCCCAGACACGACCGACCATTTCTTCCCCAACAGGAATTTCAAGGCTGCGACCACTTCTCGTGACGGTCTCACCTTTTTGAATGCTGTAGTCACCACCGATATTAAGACACACTGCCATGTCACCATGTTCCAGGCTACTGACTAGCAGCGGTGATTTCTTTTCATTATCAACGTAGAGCATTTCGTTCAGATCAGGCATTCCTTCGTCGAAGCGAACTTTAATAACCAGACCTTTCAAGGTTCGGACAACGCCTTTTTTGTAGTCTGTTTGCTCACTCATTATTCTGATCCTCCGGCACGTAATTTTTTCAGGCCTGACATAGATTCTTTCAACCTGGTGTCGACTTGGTTGCGCTTTGCGCGGTTATATTCGGTATGTAGTCCTGCAGCATTGGAAATGGAACGCTCTTTAGCGGCTGACATCGCTTTGAAACGACTGGCGACTTGGGCCAAGCGACTGTCATAGATAAATTGTGAAATTGTGAGGCGAAGAATTGAATCTTCCAAGTAAGCCGTCACTGCATATGAACTCGGTTCAAAGATGTAGGTCTTTTCTGATACCATATCGTCACCAAGTGTTGATAGGTCGACTGCCCGACCTTTGCTTGAAACAACATCACTAAGGTCAACTTCTTTAATTTCTTGTTGTGATAGTGAAATATAGTTCTGGTAAAAGATGCGACTCTTGGCGTATTTCTTTGTAATCGCCATCAATGGATCAACGTTGATGTAGTCGTGCTCAGGAAGGTCAAAGTAATACTGGTACTCGACATGTGCTTGCTTCAGCTTCGTCGTTCCATGGTGTCCAATAACCAATACATCGTTCTTGTTTTCATCGTAGTGTTCAAGGAACTTGCGAATCAAACGGTTGTCGATGTCACCACTTAATCCACCCTTGGCGGTAATCAGAATTAGTAACTCTTTGTTGATTGGTGTTTCGTCGACAGCGCGCCCATAGTTAAACATGACGTCGACACGAATCTGTTTGTAGATATTCCAGACTTCATCAAAGAACTGGTTGCTAATCAGCACCTTGTTCTTAGTTTTGGCAATCTGCATACTGCTGATACTTTCAAGTGCTGATGTAAGACTCACAACAGAGCGTGCTGCCGCTTCTTCGGCTTTAATCTCAAGAGGACGTCGCACTACTTCTTCTCCTCTTTCGGAGCTTCAGCATTAGCGTCAGTTGCTGCTGATGCCTTTTCTGCTTCCTCAGCAGCTATTGCGTCATCAGCCTGGCGCTTCTTTTCAGCCTCTGCCTTCGCGAGCTTTTCAATTGCCGCTTTCTTCACTTCGTCGATTGTCATCACTTCTGCTTTCAGTGCAGCTTCGAGTTCATCGAAGTTACCCTTCATATCTTTGTCTTCTTCCAACTTAGCAGCGTATTCACGAACACGATCTTTCAGCTTGTCGACATTAATAATTTCCTCCGGTGTACTTCCGAGGACGATATTCATCAAGAATTGCTGTTCAGCAAAGCTATAAATTTCACCAATACCTTGGTTCATCAACTTAAAGAGCACCTTACCTTTGTCGT
>Ga0247804_10000806_pt1 | contig 14441 bp, 9 predicted proteins | sample UWRJL029104C1_FD_181142 | JGI IMG/M metagenome (GOLD analysis project Ga0247804, IMG submission 181142) | Plant litter microbial communities from Arlington Agricultural Research Station in Wisconsin, United States - UWRJ-L029-104C-1 | ecosystem: Environmental > Terrestrial > Plant litter >...
ATCGGTGGCGCGCTAGGATCTTATATCGCGATCCAATTGTACCAATTAGGAGGGTGGGGCTTATCAACCTCATTTATGGGCGCTTTGGCTCTGATAGCCATATTAAATGTAGTGTTCACAAAACGTTTGTCCAACAATAAATAATAAGAAAATGAACATAATAATTATAGGCGGCTCTATAGGAGGGTTGTGCGCAGGAATTGCCCTTTTGGAAAGAGGCTTTGATGTCGAAATTTACGAACGCTCCGCAAAAGGACTAAAGGATAGGGGAGCAGGGCTGGTCATCCAGCCTGATATGATGGACTATCTTATAGAAGCCGGCGTTTCGACCAGGGAAATTTTTGGTGTTCTGGCCGCCCAGCGCCAGGTGCTCGACGATAATGGGAACCCTTCATTGATTTACCCCAATGATACCGTTTTTACATCCTGGAACTATCTATGGAAACAGTTAAGGAATTCCTTTCCTTCTTCAAGATACCATCAGGGCTATGAGCTCACAGGCATTCGCGATGAGCAAGGACGGGTCTTCGCAAATTTTAAAAACGGTGAGCTAATCCAGGCAGATCTTTTAATCGGTGCAGACGGCGTAAATTCTGCCGTTCGCGAATACCTGTTTCCAGGAATCCATCCACGCTATGCGGGCTATATTGCCTATAGGGGGCTAATCCCGGAAAGTGAACTTAGCAATGAGGAAATCGCATTCTTTTCAGATAAATTCTCTATTTATCCTTATGAAAATTCACATTTGCTCTGTTATACCATTCCTGGTCCGGAGGGTGAGTTGAATGAAGGAAAACGTATGTTGAATTGGGTATGGTTTCAAAATAAATCACTGGCGGAGCTCAGGAAAATTCTGACTGATAAGGATGGGAGACAACATGAATTCTCCATCCCCGCCGGTTATCTGAGCGAAGAAAATTTAGGCGAACTTAGGGCAAGGGCAGCGGATGAGTTACCCGAAGTTTTGAGAAAAAGGGTATATCAAACAACAAACCCGTTTGTCCAGGTTATACTGGATATGGAAGTGCCGAAAATGTTTCAGGGCCGTGTGGCGGTACTTGGCGATGCTGCGTATTTAGTGCGGCCCCATACGGCTTCAGGATCGGCCAAGGCATACCGCGATGCCTTGACTTTAGCCATGGCTATACAGGATACGGATAATCTGGAGCGATCACTTGAGATATGGAACGATCATCAAATCGGACATGCGAGGGCATTGGCTATTCATGGCAGACAACTTGCACTAAGAAGCCAGCTAGGGAAATAAATCCGGGACGAAGTGCAATATTGTAGGGTTATTTTTTACTGAGGTTTTTCGATAATGATAAAGTTCATATAATCAATGTCTGCTGGCTTTCCAGCGTAAAGGTTGTTGCACCAAAATCACCTCTCCGCAGAAAGACTGGTAAGTTCCATTGAAAGGAAGAGAAAGCAGCGCTAATAGCCAGTATGAAAATAGTTCTAATCTAAAAAGCTATAAAATGAAGTAAAAATGCACAGAACTTTTTATCTCCAGGTATTGTTCTAAGATAGCTAAGAATTATTTATGGATCTATTGCTAACGCCACTTACAGAACTTAATTTCGACATGTGCCCATCCCCGAAGCTACGCCTGTCGGTTATCGTCCCGGCTAAAAATGAGGCGCTTCTGATTATCAATACGCTGGATGCCTTGAGGCTCCAGGCAGATGACGCGGGGCAGGTTGTAGACCCAAATAGCTATGAAATTCTGGTACTTGCAAACAATTGCACAGACAATACCTACCAGATTTGCCTCGATTATAAACATAAATATCCTGATTTTAGGCTTGCTGTTGAAAGCATTGACATACCACAGCCAGTGGCACATATCGGAACTGTACGCCGGCTCCTTATGGATGCTGCATGCAAGAGACTTCTGGATACGGCAGGGCAGAGGGGAATTATTGTTTCTACGGATGCCGATAGTGAGGTCGATTCCACCTGGATTTACAACATCCTAATGGAAATGGATAAGGGTGTAGATGTAGTGGGTGGCAGGATATTGCCCAGGGATACGCCCAAGCTTTCCCGTTTGCATCATTTGAGGGACGTGAAATATCGTTTCTTGATTTCCAGGTTGGAATCGGAGCTGGATCCCTGCAGAAATAATCCATGGCCTCGTCATTTTCAATGTTACGGGCCAAGTCTGGCCGTTACCTGTGAGCTCTATGAAAGAGCTGGCCGCCTGCCGGTAATACCCTATCTAGAGGACGAAGAATTCAGAAAAGCCCTGAAGAGGGTAGATGCGAGAATAAGGCATTCGCCAAAGGTGCGAATATTCACCTCTTCAAGATTTGATGGCCGAGTTGATTTTGGCTTTTCCGTTCAGCTTAAGCAATGGAGCGATATGACGCTCGCCCGCCAGGAGCAAATGGTGGAGAGTCTCCACAGCGTAAGTATGAAGATTAAAATAAAGGTTGCCTTGCGCCAGGCTTACAAGGCACTCCTTTCAGATCATCCGATAGATTTGGGAACTTTAGCTGAGCAAGTGAATATGTGTCATTCTGATCTTATTAAGCTGATGAGGCAAAACATCTATTTCGAGTCTCTTTGGGAAAAAATTGAAGAACACATCGCAATCTATTGTCCAATGCTTAATAACGTTCATCCCATTTCCCAGGCCATAAGTGAATTTCATTCTTACTTCGCCGGTAGGCAGATCCCACAAAAACAGCATCAATTATCTTCAGGCCTTTATTCGTTAGCTGTCTAATATGGCCCTTTCAGTTCTTACAATTGTGCAGGGCAGAGTTCATGCCCTGAACAACCTGATAAAAGGGCTCGGGTTGGGTTCTTTGATACCTGATGAACTCATCATTGTTTTAATGAATGAACAGCCACGCCCGTTACATCCCGCACCATTCAAAATTTGTCAGGTACCCATGTTCAGCAATTCGCGAATGCCCCTGGCTGCGGCGCGGAATCTCGCTGCGAAGACGGCATCGGGAGAGCGGTTTGTTTTTTTGGATGTGGATTGCATTCCCTCTCCAACACTGCTCGAATCCTATATGTCGCATTCTAGTGCAGGTTGTCTTTTGAATGGTGGGGTTAGATATCTGGGCAAGGACAGCATAAGCGACGACACCGATTTTGCGCACTTAGATTTACTAAGCTCGCCAGACATAATTAGGGGAGGGTTAGATTATCTTCCACATAAGCTTTTCTGGTCATTGAACTTTTCATGCAGCGCTGATGATTATAGCAGGATAGGGGGCTTTGATGAGGCATTTACAGGATATGGTGCAGAGGATACCGACTTTGCATTCAAGGCGAGAGAGAAGGGTATTGAAATGGATTTGGTCAACGACTGCGCCTATCATCAATACCACGAAAGTTTTTCGCCCCCGCTTAACCATTTCGCAGATATCCTTTCAAACGCCAAAGTGTTTTACGACAAATGGGGCTGCTGGCCGATGGAAGGATGGCTTACCAGGTTTGCGGAAATGGGTCTTATCGATTTCAGGGCAGATAAAATTAGCACCATCAGATTACCTTCTGAAGCTGAAATCGCACTTTGTAAAAAATCTTAATGACCGAAAATCCTACGCGCCTGGTCAGTAATGGCTTCTGCCATTGCCGTTATTCCCCCTGGATTTATAATTCCATCCCAGTTCACATTTTCTTGCTGAAGTGATTTAATGAGGAATGGCCAATCCTGTCGTTCGATTTGTTTACTGCCGATTATACGGATGCCCTCTCGACCGGAAATGGCCTCTGCTTTTTGCTCTTGTTCGAAAAAAGGCCTATCCTCGGGAACGCCGATAAATTTCCTGCCAAGTGCTGCCGCCTCCATAACCGTATTGTGGCCTGTATTCCCAATTATTATCTCGCAGGAAAGCAACAGGTCAGAAGGGTTTTCCACTGCTCCATGCCAGCTTATATTCGGTGGTGAGGTGTCTGGTTTATCCAGTCCAATTACCTGGAAGTTATAATCCTTAAGCTGCCCGGCAATCTTTATGATAGTTCCGCCATCTATTGAACTTCCGCCGCCGCCGATCAGAACAGCTATATTATTCTTTTTGTATTCCCGCTTGGGGACATTATCAAACCTGGAAAACCCGCCCACGAAAAGTGTTTTTTGAAACGTTGGATCTTTTTTGCCGGGGTACATCATAGAGCTAAAGGGGGCCAATATCAATTCTGCACTTTGGTAAGCCATTTGATGGGCAATATCATCCCTAATCCCATGCTGCATGATAACGACTGTTGGGATGCCGCACAGGCGGGCAAACAGGGTTATTTCGACCGAGACATCCACCACCAGCAACATTGGATAATTTTCTTTGAATAGTTTTGCCAGGATAGCTGCCCGATTTCTGATTCCATTAACGCCTAAAGGCGCATAATGAAATGCCACGGGCGGATCGCTTTGAGTTATCTCGCGCTCATCTTTGTCCAGGGTATCCATTGGCAGATGGACAAGTGAGGCATTTTCGATACCGAGGATATCCCGCTCCCTGAGATTGCTGCCTATAAGCAACACCTTTCGACCCTTTATTGCAGCGGCAAGTTGCAATGCCCTCATTCTATGGCCTGAGCCATGGTGGTGAACATAAATTCCGATTGTTGTCTTCACTATGCCTTTTGTAAGATGTCCATGCGATAATCATCATATCTTGAGCTGTGTATAGAAACCATATCCGAATCTAAAAAGCAATTATGAACCTGGTCGCCGGTAAGGGGATAGTCGGCAACAAAGTGAATCCAGTGCACCAAAACCAAAATACCTTTCTCATTGAGGGAGTCAATAATCCGCTCTTTGGAGATTAGCAAATCATTCCAGGAAAGGTAATAGCCCACCTCGCTCAAGATAATCAGATCGAAGCTTTCCTCAGGATAATCTTCTGGTATTGCCCCAAGCCTGAATTCGACAGCCTGATTTTTTTTCAACCGCTTTTTCGCGACCGACAGTGCGGTCTCACTAATGTCCATTGCAATCAGCTTTACACATTGTTCTGCCAGCATAGCAGTAAGCACCCCAATTGAACATCCAATCTCCAGTGCGGATTTGTAGCTGTTCAGTGGTATTTGTCTGATAGTGTTTTGATATTTCTCCTTCTCGTACGCGCTGCCTTCGAAGTTCCAGGGGTCTTGATCCGCGCTGTACATTTTTTCAAAATAGGTTTTAGAAAGACTATCCTCCGGGTTTATTTTCTTACGCTCCAAAAAATATTCATGCTGCTGTATAAAGTTTGCGATTACGTTGTCGGTCAGGATAAATCCATCCGGATCATCGTCAATAAGACGTGTGGTCTGGGAACGGTGCGCATATATGCAACGTTGTTTTGTTTCAAGATACGCTGTGATATCTACGGACAGAAGTTCCCCTATCTGTAGCAGGGGCAAATCCTCCGGCGCTGCATTTTCATAAAGCCAGATAGGATACTCAAAAATTCTGGGTCTTGGGATGTGTGCAATTTCCAGAGCTGAAATAAGCAGTTGAAATGTTGCCCTATGATCGCAGTGTGGGTCCATTTCGTATGGAACAAGAAGAAGATCAGGACTTAAGTTGATAAGATCCTTTTTAAGTTTGTCCCTGAGTTCATTAAAACCGTTCTCACCTTTAGTTGGCATTTGGGCATCCGGCGCATCATAGTGAATCAGTGCACTTTCACCCAGCCCAAGTATTTTCATTGCATCTTTTATTTCACGCAGCCTGAGCGCGGCAAGGCGATCGGCAGGATATTTTTTTGAGTGCGGATGCGACTTGCTGCCATCCGTGGTGAGAATTACAGTCAACTTCGTTCCCATCTCCCTGAGCATTGAAATCAGCCCGGCGCAACCGAGTGACTCATCATCCGCATGTGGTACCATTACAACACAGTTCCGTAAACCGCGCAGGGATTCTTTGTCGATTGGTACTGCAGTAGACCAAAAGAGATCTTTGTCAAGCGCGCTATGCATGGATTGCTGCTGGATTGTTGAGGTAAAATGCGCCGACATTGACCCGGGTTGCATCAGGTGCCGGTTGGCGTAGATAAAAACTTAGGTCCCGGAAAAACAGCCCCAGCGGTAATGTCTCCATAAGTCCCCTGGCGCCGACACATCGGTTGCTTTCTTCCATTATCTGAAGGCAAGAATCCTCGATGATAACCCGTGTCATGTTAGCAAAGGCGATGAGATGTTCAGACATATCATCCTCTTCAACCCATTCATCATAATGTTCTGCAGCCTGTTCCAGAATAAGCTTTCCGGAAACCAAAAGTGATACCATCTTAGCTATCCGAACCCTCTGGAAAGCGTCGTCGGTGCGTTTTAGGCGGCTCAAATAGTCGATGGTTTCCTCACAGATGCACTCGGCTCCCCCAAGTTGTACTGCGGCAAACCTGATTGCCCCTCCACTGAAATAGGGCTGGTTGAGGTATATCCCAGGGGCTCCAAGAAGTTCGTTCTCATTTAGCTGGTAGCCGCTAAAATCAACGGTATAGCTGCCGGAAGCTTTCATGCCCAGCGGCTTCCAGCTTTCTATGTCTATTTTTGAACGGTCGATTTTTGTCATGTCGAGAACTGCCATTTGCCATCCATCCCTTTCCGCCGTCGATATATTTCCTGTTATCAGTGCCCGGTTAACCAGCAATGCTCCGGAGCAGAAGGTCTTTATGCCCATTACCTGAACGCGGCCGTTGTTTTCAATGAAATTTACCCCCGGGCTGTCCTGAGTGTTCCAGATTCCAAATAGGTATCCCTGCTCTTTCACCTCCCTGTAATACTTGTCTCGCTGCTCCTCTGAGCCATAAAGATGGATGAGGTACAGCGTGTTAATGTGTCCCTCGTAAATTCTTCCAACTGAAAGATTGGCTTTTCCCACATTCTTTAATAACCTAAGCAAAGCCACCATATTATTTCCATTGAAATCCAGGGGTTTTCCCGGCAACACAATCTCAAGGGCTCCGCTCTCCCTGAGCCACCCAATCTCCAGTCTGGGTCCCATTGGATCGTTCTCGCAGAGCAATGCCCTTTGGGAAATCTTTCCTAAGGCTGTTAATATCTTTCCATGGTCGTCTGTGCGATCAATAGCTTCCGCTGCGTAACTTATCATAAAGCGTATTTAAGTGTTTTCGTGCCGGAGATTACTCCAAGCATATGTTCATATTTCTTTGCCATTTGACTGTAACTGAATTTGGATACCGCATATTCCCTCACCTTTCCTCTATCTAATTTTTGGGCTTGCAGGATTGCGGCTGACAGGCCTGTCACGTCACCTTTTTTCGCCAGAACCCCTGTGTCTTTTGTCAACAGTTCGGGCAATGCACCCGCTTCGAATCCCGCCACCGGGGTTCCGCATGCCATTGCCTCGGCCACGACCAGTCCGAATGGCTCTTCCCAGCAGGGTGTGACCAGACAAACGCTAGCCTCACCTATCTGCCGATTGAGCTCCTCATGTTCGAGCAGGCCAAGGAGTTGGATGTCTTTTCCCAATAGGGGTACTATCTTGTCCCGATAATATTTTCTGTCTGCTATTCCACCGGCAACCCTTAGTGGCAATCCTGCATCTCTCGCCGCAAGAATGGCCAGGTGAAGCCCCTTATCAGGATGTATCCTGCCAAACCATATGGCGTACTCCGGACGACTTGGCGCCGCGAAAAATTTCCAACTTTCAACATGGATGCCATTTAATATTACCGGGCAATCCTCAATCAGCTCTGACCAGTTATTAGCGCTTTGAGCAGATACTGTTACATATTTCATAACGGGAGCGCATTGCTCCCTGGTAATTGCGAGCTTCAATTCATAGAACGGGGGTGTGTGTAATACCGTAAGCATCGGCGTGCTGATTGCGTTGGCCATCGTAATGGGTATATAGTGAAGACTGTTGTTGAAGATAACATCAAGGTTGTAGTCGTCTACCTGCATCATTAAGTTAAAATAAGCATGATGCTCGGCGATATATTCAGATGGAAGGTCATTATGTTTTCTTCTTATGCCAGTCTCGATGTCGTAATGTTCATCTGAAATAATGGGAAAAAGGGGTAACTGCGAATCTGAGGAGTCGCTTGCGAAAAGCAAGACTTCATGACCCAGATTCTGGAGCGCCTGAGTGATCTGAAAGGTAAAGGCCTCAAGGCCACCTGCGAAAGGTTGGCGAATGGGGTGTTTCAGATGAGAAATAATTCCGATTTTCATAAGGGAGGTAAAAGGGGTAAAAGTCCTATTTAAAGACAATAGGTGCTGTCAGAAAGTTTTAAATAATTCGAACACGGAAAGTTTACAGCCATAACTTTGCTTAAGACTTCAGCTTTAAGCTTGACATTAAGAGTGAGCGCTAATATAGGAGCAGAAATTTCTGTTGAACAATGCCTATGGCTATCCTGATATTTACATCTGCTATAGGCTATTAATTCAGGCAGAAAAGTTTGGACTTGATATAATGTTTTGATACTTTAGGACTATTCTAACCACCAATGTAACAGATGTCGTTTGCCCGCTTGTATCTTTTAATTAATTTCTTGAGTAGTATCATTTACAGTAGAATTATACGGATACCAGCCTTGTTCATATTAATTTGCTTCGTTCAAACGACTCAGGCACAGCATACTGTACAAATTCAGGATAATTCACCACATACAATGCTTTCATTTGGTCAGATTGATGTTTTGGAAGATCCTAAAGCTACGTTGAATATCAGGCAGATAATGAGCAAAGAATTTCAGTCTAAATTCCATTTAAATACCTTCAGAATTCCTAAAAATGATAATGTAGGGTCAGCTTATTGGTATCGGTTTAAAATCAGGCATAATCAGGAAAGCTCAAAACAATGGATACTTGAGTTTTTTGATCAGTCAATAAGCGAGTTGACATTATATGCACCTGATGGATTGGGTAACTACAAAGCAAATTATTATGGGACCAATTATGATTTTTCTAATAGAGGATACGACCATAAAAATTTTATATATGATTTAAATAACCACACTGATCAAACCTTCACTTATTATCTCCGGATCAAATCACCGCATTCAGTAAGCACAATTATTGTTTTGCGGGATGTGAGATGGTTTGTAAGCTACGCTTTGGGAGAATATTTGTTATTCGGACTTTTTTATGGGATGATAGCAGTATTTTGCCTGTATAACCTTTTGATGTACTTTGCCGTAAAGGGTAAACAGTATTTGTTTTATGTACTGTATAACTTGAGTATTGGTATGTATGAAATGTGTAATGATGGTATAGCCTTCCAATATCTCTGGCCTGCAAACCCTCATTTCAATGTTTATGGATTTGGCGTTTCGCTTTTTTTGAGTAGCATTTTCGGTTTATTATTTACCAGTAATTTTTTGTATCTCAAGTCGAAATCACCATTTTTTTATAAGCTGGTGGTGCTTACCATTCTATTAAGAAGTATCTTCTTTATCGCTTGCCTGATTTATACCCCATTATTTAATTTCAAAATCATTGAATTTATTCCTCTTCTGGTTGCTTTCAGCGCCGGAATTTCTGTACTCTCATCTGGCTATAGGCCAGCGAGCTTTTTAGTTTTTGGTTATGGATTTCTGGTTGCAGGTTTTCTGCTGAAGATCTTACTGCTTTTGAAATGGATTCCTTATGGGCCCCTTAGCTATTACAGTTTAAGTATCTGCTTTATTATTGAAATGATATTGGTTTCTTTCGCCATAGGAAATGCCATACGTACACTCAGAAAGAAAAAAAGCAGGGTACAAAAAAGGATTATTGAACAGCTTAGAATAAATGATGACCTACACCAAAGCCTAAATGAACAACTGCAGGTTCTTGTCAATGAACGTACACAGGAGATTCAGCAAAAGACCATAACCATCGAAAAACAAAATGCAGAGATCTCAGTGATGAACCATTTGCTGAAAAAAGATATTTTTGAACTTCATCTTAATATAGAGAAAGTTACCCGCGCAAGAGTTATGCAAAAGGGATTGGATTTTGAGGAATTCAGCAGGATATATCCAGATAAGGATAGTTGTTTTAGATACCTTTCCGAACTGAAATGGAGTCATGGATATGCCTGCAGGAGGTGTCAGAACACGCAACACTCTGCAGGTCAAACCTCATTCAGCAGAAGATGTACCAGGTGTGGTTATGATGAATCCGCAATTGCCCATACCGTCCTGCAAAATTCAAAAATACCCATAAACAAGGCATTGTATATGTTTATCCTGATCTATACTTCTAAGGGTACCATCTCCTCCTATAAGTTATCCGAAATTTTAAACATTCGTCAAAGTACCTGCTGGACCTATAATTCGAAAATGCAAAAGCTTTTGCTTGATAAAAAAGCGTTGCTTAAGAAAAATTCAGATGGGGATTGGGGAAAACTGCTTTTGGAACCAACAATTGTGTAATTATCTTGATTGCTAAAGCAAGCAGTATACCATCCAACTTCTAATGGTGCTTTAGTTGATACATTCGAATCAAATTACTTCTTTTCCAATCCGCAGTTAAAGACTGTATTGCATATCTAAAAAGCCATTGATATATTACAGCTTAACATTTTGCTTAAAATGAATTAATACTACTAAGCCTAAGCGATCTATAGAGGTGTTGATTTATCCCTATCACCTAAATACGATATCCGATAGTATATTTCTCGCCGCAATTTCAAGCTCATTCCTGACGCGGTATATAAACTTTAATTTCTAGTCAAATAAATTAAAAGAGCCATTTGTGCAAATATCAGTACGGTTATTACAGCATCAGCTTTCCAAAAACCGTTTAGAATTCATTCTCCTGAAAAAAAATAACGAATAAAGGATGTTGCTCAGCCGTATTAATCAAAAATAAGCATACTTGAAATGGAAACGATGAAGCGCTTTTATGATGCTATACAAATGTTGCTATACCGTATTATTAACTTATATAACTATCTATTTTATAGATAGTTATGATTTATTTTTGTTTGGAAAATGAAATATTTAGAATAGGTTTGTATCATCCAATTATTCTAAACCAAATATAAAATGAGAAAAACCATTACCTTACTAATTGCATTGGTTTGCTTTGTATTTACGCTATGTTTTGGACAAAGCGTAGCTGTGAAGTCAACCATCAAAGACAAAGTCTGGACTTTAACTGAAATCTCTGGAATAACCTATCATTTAAAATCAAATCATTTTAACAAGGCATCTCTATTCAGGCTTACTTAAATAGCCTGAATTAATTGTGATTATCAACGTTCCATGGACATAATGTTATGCTGATGGCATGATAACCATGGGATTGTCAAGCACTTGTTTTACTTAACAGATTAATATTAACATAAACTATGAAGAGATTTTATTTTCTTTCAAATATTTTATCAATGGGCACAACCAGGTTTTTGCAACCGGCGAAACTTGTGATTACTATTGCGTTTCTTCTACTGATACACGTGGTCGCTTTCGCTCAAAGCACTGTAACGGGGATCATAAGAGATGAGAAAGGCATAACGATGCCTGGTGTAAGCGTGAAGGTGAAGGGCAGCCAGATCGGCGCTGTTACTGATGAAGGTGGTAGATATACCATTAAAACCAATGCTCCCAACGCAGTTCTAGTATTTGCCTATATTGGTTTTGCTACAAAAGAGGTTGCTGTCGCAGGAAAAACCACCATCAATGTTAGCCTGGTGGATGATGCACAAGGCTTAAATGACGTTGTTGTAGTAGGTTATGGAACGCAGAAAAAAGTAAATCTAACCGGTGCAGTCGCACAAGTTGATGGAAAGCAACTTCAGGATAGACCAGTTCCGAATGCAATCGCTGCTTTACAAGGCATTTCACCCGGAGTTACTGTTACCAGGGGAAGTGGGAAACCTGGTGCCGAGGGTTTAGGGATCCGAATCAGGGGTTTTTCTTCTGCGAATACGACAGCAGCGCTAACTTTGGTTGATGGTGTGGAAACCGATCTGGCGCTAATTAATCCTGACGATATTGAGAATATTTCAGTATTAAAAGATGCAGCTGCTGCCTCTATTTATGGAGCGCGTGCCGCCGGAGGTGTGATTCTGGTTACAACCAAGAAAGGTGCGAGCGGCAAAACACGCATCAATTTCAGTAACAACTACAGCTTAAATATTACAGCAAGGCAACCTCAGCGCCTTGACTCGTGGGATGAACAAACTCTGATTGATGAAGCGCGTTTAAATGCTACTGGCGCCCGCGAGTTTACTCCCGAGCAAATTGAATGGCTCAAAAATCCCAATTTTAATTATAGAGAGAACCAAACTGCCGATCGCTGGGATTACTACGATAATACCGATTGGATTAAAGAAGGTATGGATAAGGTGAATGCCTCACAGAAATATAATTTATCAATTGGAGGAGGTAAGCAAGACTTAAATTATCTCTTATCAGGAAGTTATTTTAAAAGAGATGGTGTTATGCGTTTCGGCCCGGATGATAATTCTGTGAAGACGATGCGCTTATCATTGAATTCTGAAATTAATAAATTTATATCTGTCGGAGCGATTTTGAGTTATGCAGGGTCTCAGGTAAATGAAAACTCCTATAGTACGGGAAACATTATTGATTTGCTTTATCGTGTACGAACCAGACAATCGCTTTATGTTCCAAAAGAAGATGTAACAGGAAATATCTACAATGGCGATTTGCAGTTAAATCCTGTTGACATTGAAAAAAATGCCGGTTTCCAGAGAAGCGACTTTGATAACTTTATCGGAAAAATTAATATCACAGCCAAAAATTTTATCAAAGGACTTACTGTGGATTTAAATGCCTCACGTAATTATGGTTTCTATAATTATGAATCTGATAAGCGTACATTAAATTGGTATGGAAGAAGTACCAACACCGTTCGTAATACACTAAACGCGTTAAATCAGCTTGATCTTACCAAGAATAAAAGTTATCAGGATAATTTAACCGGTCAGGTTTCTTACGATTTGCAATTAGAAAAACATTCGTTTAAAATCCTGGGTGGTGCATCTTTTGAACAATACAGGAAAGATGAATTTTCTGCCAGTGCCACAGGAATGGTAACCAACGATTTCTTTAGTCTCAATTTTGGTGATGCTGCGACTAAGACCAATAAAGACAAAGTAGAAACCTGGGCTTTTGGATCTATTTTCGGCAGATTTAATTACAATTATGATGAAAAATATTTATTCGAGGCGGTAGTTCGTTACGATGGAAGTTCCAGATTGGCCCCGGATAACCGTTTTCAGGTCTTTCCGGCTTTTTCAGCAGGATGGCGAATCAGCGAAGAACAATTCTTTAAAGACAATGTTCCTTTCGTTAGCAATTTAAAACTTAGAGGTTCTTGGGGACAAGTTGGTAATGGGGCTGTTTTAGGCTTTTACGACTACTTTCCTTTAATCACAAGTGGGATAGGAATAGATAATCAAAACCGAGTAATCTTCAATGGTTTGAAAACCCAATATCTTTACCAGAACCAGTTGGCTTCTGCAAATAAAACCTGGGAAACTGTGCAATCGAGTAATATCGGTATCGATGCCGGTCTTTTCAAAAATAAGCTAACCTTAACAGCAGATTATTATGTAAAATATAATAAAGATATGTTGGCCGATTTATTTCTGCCAAGTACAATTGGCGTAAATGTACCTAAACTAAACGTAGGCGAACTTAAAAGCTGGGGTTGGGAATTTGAAATTAAATGGAGAGATACCTTTAAAAATGGTGATTACAGAATAGGATTTAATATAGCCGACAATCAGAATAAGGTAACCAAATATGACGGACGAAATTCTGTGGCTAATGCCGGTGTAGTGGAAATTTTGCAAGGTTATCCACTAAACACCGTTTGGGGTTACAAAACCGATGGCTACTTCCAGACACAGGCAGAAGCAGATGCGTATAAAGCGAGAGTAAGGTATCCATTTTTCGCCAATCCTGCTGCGGGTGATGTAAAATATCTGGATTTAGATGGCAACGGGGTGATTGATGCAGGTGGTGGTACACCAACCAATTCAGGTGATTTAGTCAATCTAGGCACTACTAACGCGAGATATACTTTTGGTATGGACCTGGGCGCATCATGGAAAGGTTTCGACATTACCGTATTCTTTCAGGGCGTTGCCAAAAGAGCTTTCTTAATCGATGAAAATACGCTTTCTCCGATTTTGGGTACCGCAAATATGCCATGGACAATCCATATGGACAGGTGGTCGCCTGAGAATCCAAATGCCTTTTTTCCCCGCATGTTTCAAACCAGTGCACATAATTTCAGGCCATCAGATAAATGGGTACAGAATGGGAATTACATCCGACTTAAAAACCTTACTCTAGGTTATAACTTTAAACCAAAGAATAGAATATTCCAGAACCTACGGGTTTATGTAGCAGGGCAAGATTTGTTCGAAAAAACAGATGTATTAAGTGTTTTCGATCCCGAAGTTGGAAATGATGTAAGTGCACAGGCATACCCTTTTTACCGTTCTGTATCGTTCGGATTAAATATTACCTTATAAAATGATTGATATGAAAACAACATATAAA